>OJJI01000426.1_pt1 | contig 8898 bp, 6 predicted proteins | sample 1596201 | NCBI WGS metagenome assembly OJJI01 (sample SAMEA4350158, study PRJEB24818) | metagenome | biome: human; feature: gut; material: faeces | place: Denmark | collected 2013-09 | reverse complement strand
TCACCTGTTTTGTTTGATGTCTATGGAGTCAACGATACTCAGTATTTGTTTTTATTTTTTTTTTAATGTTGCGGAGACCACAGATATCTACACAGAGTTGATCGTCGGCAGCGTCAGATGTGTATAAGAGACAGGCCCGGTGCAGAATAATACAGGAAGAATATACAGGCGGACTCAGCCTTTTACAGAGCCCATGAGCATCCCTTTCATGAAATACTTCTGCACGAAAGGATACACGCACAGGATAGGGATGATCGTAAAAATGATGATTGCCATTTGCAGTGTGAACGGCTGCGCCAGATCTTCTATCGCAGTGGCGGACTGATGCACCATGCTGGTGCCGCTTTCCGCAACCATCTCGCGGACGATCAGCATCAAGGGCCATTTGTCACGGCTGTTGATATACATGGTGGCATTGAAATATCCGTTCCAGTGTCCCACAGCGTGGAACAGCGTAAAAGTGGCCAGCGCGGGCTTGCACAGGGGGACGATCACCTTCCACAGGATCTGCAGCTCGTTGGCACCGTCGATGTAGGCAGCTTCTTCCAGGCTGGGAGGGATGGCCGCCACAAAGTTGCGCATCAGAATCAGGTTATATGCGCTGATGGCGCCCGGCAGGATCAGCGCCCAGTAAGTGTCCAGCAGCTTGAGATTCCGAATCAGCATATAGTTGGGGATCATACCGCCGTTGAAGAACATGGTAAAGGTGATCAGGGCCATGATAACATTGCGCCCCTTAAGATTGCGCTTGGAGAGCGGGTAGGCGGTGATGCAGAGCAAAAAGATGTTGAGCGCGGTCCCCACAACGGTGACAAAGATGGTGGAGAAATATCCCGTTTTCATCAGGGGAAAGGTGAACAGTTCTTTGTAAGCGGTGAATGTGACCTCCGGCGGAAAAAGGCGCAGAGGGTCAGCCAGATAATCTTCATAGGGGGTGATGGAATACATGAATACATAAAACAGGGGGAATATGCAGACTGCTGCGCAGAAACCGAGGAAAAGGTGGTTGAAGATGGAAAATGTCCTGTCTCCAAGCGACCGTTTGATTTTGTTGGAACGTTTTGCCAAAGCAAGCATGCCGAGGCGCCTCCTCTCAAATTAGAAAATCGTTTCTTCACCCATTTTTTTGGAGATGAAGTTTGTCGTCAACAGGAATATCATGCTGATAACAGACGCGAACAACCCGACGGTGGTGGCGAAGGAGAACCGGCCGCCCAGCAAGCCAACACGGTAGGTGTATGTTTCAAATACCTCGGACACGGCAAGGTTTTGCGTGTTCTGCAGCGTATAGATCTGTTCAAAGCCGTTGGACATGATGCTGCCCATGCGCAGGATCAGCATCAGGATAACAGTGGTCTTTATGTTGGGCAGCGTAATATGGATCAGGCGCTGCCAGCGGTTTGCACCGTCAACTGTGGCGGCTTCATACTGTTCCACGTCAATGCCTGTAATGGCCGCAAGGTAGATGATGGTGCCCCAGCCTGCTTCTTTCCAGATGGAGGAGATTACCGCGGTGGTGCGGAAATATTTGGGGTCGCCCAGGAAAAAGATGGGGTCAAATCCCAATTGCTGGATGATCTGGTTCACCACACCCCACGTGGGGGAAAGGAAGTTTACCAGAATGCCGCCAATCACCGCCCAAGAAAGAAAATGGGGAAGATAAATGGCGGTCTGCGTTATTTTTTTGAACCGTTTCCCGCCAATCTCGTTCAAAAGCAGAGCCAGAATGATGGGAATGGGAAACTCGAATACCAGCCGGAGGAAACTGAGGCAGAAGGAGTTCCAGAATACGCGGTAAAAATCGTTGAGACCGAACATATATTCAAAATTTTCCAGCCCGATCCATTCGCTGCCCAGAATGCCTTTTTTAAAATTGAAGTCCTTAAAGGAGATGATAACGCCGTACATGGGAAGATAATGAAAAATCAAAAAATACAGAACGGCGGGCAGCAAAAGCAGATATAAATATTTGTACCGCCAGATATACCGCATGGAAGCCTGGAACCGGCTGTGCATCGTTTGCGGCTGCAACCGGGAGTGTCTCATAAGGTGACCATCCTTCCTTCAAGCGCGCGTCTGCCGCGCACCGTGTCTCTTTTCGAGTCTTATTGTACGGCATGCCAATGGGATTTGAATATAGCAATTTGATTAAATGCACAATAAATTTTTGATAGTGGATTGGTTTTTGTGCAAATGGCGGTATAATATTATTCAAAAAATAAATTTATTATTGCAATCCTGTAAATAAACCGTAAATGGCGGCAAAATTGCCGGGTTCTGGCAAAAAGCAGCGGCAAAAGAGGAGGGCGGCGACGCCCCTTTTTACTGCGGTATACCGGCAAAATACCGCTTCGGCTGCAAAGAACAGGCCGTGTTGTGCAAGGCGCACAATTAATATCACTGGCTTGGCTATTTTACTATTGCTTTAAACGGTGCGGATGCTTTATCATGCAAGTGAAAGAAGGCGCCCCGATGTTGGAATGGGCCGTCTTCAGAGTACAAACCACGAGGGATATTAGGGAGTGAGAAATATGTTGAAGCAGGAATACGCACAGCATATTGCGGAAATGTCGCAGCGGGTACGGTGCGAAGAATGGGCGGAGCTTGAAAAAAACAAAGAAGATTTTTTCGAGACAGGGAACACGTGGGCCCTTTCCTGGCTGGGGCATCTGACGGTGCTGGACGCGGCAATGTATCATTATACAGGAAAAGCGGAATGGCTGGAACGGGTAAAAGAATGCCTGGGAATATTTTTCTCTGTGCAGGATGAGCTGGTGCAGCGCTATGAGGATGGCTCCTTACCTTTTATATATAAGCAGGAGGATGGGAAGCCCATCGAAGGTCCCTCTAAAAATCCGCTGGAGGTGTTGGAGGAAAATGATACGGACCCCTGGCATTTCCAGGTGGTGGAAACGATTTTCTCATTTACTCCGGTGCTGCGCGGGCTGTACATCATCGGCCGCGACGCATTCACGCAGGCGGAATGGAACAGGCTGGAGACCTTGTGCTATGCGGAGATCAACCACATCTTCCGCGACTGCGAATGGGGACGGCACAACCGCGCCACATTGCGGGCCATCGCGCTGCTGCTGTTTGCAAGGCTGTTCCCGCAAAACGCGTCCGCCGCGCGCTGTCTGAAGCTGGCGGATATGCTGTTTGAAGACAGCCTCGGCAATTGGTCCATCGAGGACGCCACAAGCTATCTGGGCCTGTGGGTGAACAGCATCGCGGAGTACACTCAGTACCGCGGTGTATGGAATTTCCGGATCGAGCAGATCCTGAGCTATTACTGCCATTACTATACGGCGATGCTTCTGCCGTCGGGCGGGCTGCCGGAATTCGGCGATACAAGGTTCGATTCGGGCACTTCCACGTGCCTGAGTTTGGGTGCGATGGAGCTGATGGCAAAGCGGCACAATGACGGTGTGCTGAAATATGCCATTGAGCGCCAGTTCCGCAACATGGTGAAAAACCGTACCATGGACAACGGCGTACAGTATGAACGGGGCATGACGAATGCTTTTGTATGGGCGGACGACAGCATCCAGCCGGAAGAACCGGGGCTTCTGAGCTGTGAGGTGCTGGACGAGCTGGTGGGAAAGAAGGCTGTTTTCCGCGACGGCTGGCGTGAGGATTCCACCTATCTTCTGTACAATTACAGGGACGTGGGGCCCTACGGCAAACTGACAAGGGATTACTTACAGAATACCATCCCCGTCCATGCGGAAAAGCCGCATCATGGGCACGCGGATGAGCAGTCCATCTGTGCGCTGTGCTCGGGCGGTGCGGTGCTGCTGCGGGACGGCGGCTACCGGGACAGCTTTACCACGAACGGCCATTACCGTGCAGACTTTTACCACAACCGTCTGGTGATGCGCAACGGGCGGATGTTCCGGGAAAACGGCTTTTTGGAATATGCTGAAAATATCGGCGATTATCTGCCTGTGCGCACGGAAAAGCTGTTCTTCCATCAGTTTGCAGGCGCTGAGGTCATTAAGACGCGGCTGTATGACGATTTCCACAATGCAGACGCCGACCGTCACATCGTTTATCTCAAAGCGGCAAATGCGTTCGTAGTGGTGGACACCGTGCATCCCCGGGCAGCGCAGGAAATGACGACAGGCGTGATGTACCACGCGGAACATATTTCTCCGGTGGAGCCGGGCGTGTACCGTGTGCAGGAGGAGACGGCTGAGGGGCTGATGCATTTCCACCGCTACAAATCCGCACCCCGCGCCCACGCGCAGCAGTCTCTGTGTATTGCATTTGCCGGTGAAGGCGTTTCATATTCCATGGAGGCACAGCGCCGCAACTACCGACAGGAGACGGCGCTCTCCTGCTATACAAGCCGGTACTACGGCGCGGATGAGTATTATTCCTATGTTTCCCTGTTGATTCCCGAAACAGGCGAAACGAAGCAGGAGATAGAGGCGCAGCGCGCCCGGGCGCTTGGAATCGTCCACTCCCTGCGTACCGCTCACACCCGCATGGGACGCAGTCTGACGGTGCAGCTCAAGGCGGATGGGCTGGAGTATACCATCGGCATCCAATGCGACGACGGGGCGTGTATCGAGGACAAAAATCTGCGCCCAACATACTCTTACGAGGTGGGGCGCGCAAGCTACGGCGCGTTCGAGACGGATGCAAAATTCCTTGTCAGCGACGGCCGTACCTACGGTATGATCGATGGGAGCCGTGTGGATCACCGCGGTAAGACGCTGTTTTCCGCCTATCCCAACCGCTGCAACCAGCTGGACTTTGTGACAGTGCTGCAGCGCGCGGGAACATGGGGCAGCTATGAGGATGTATTGGCCGGGCAGCCGGAACATTAAAAATGAAACAAAGGCGTCAACGGAAGAAAGAGGGAGATACGCATGGAAAAGAAATATATGCTGCATTTTTTCCACGAACGGAATTACGAGCCCCAGAGCCTGCAGGCGTTTGAGCGGGAAGCCGTACAGGCCGCGCAGGCAGGGGCGACACACATGTACGTAATGGATGTGCCCAAGCGCTTTGAGGAGTGGTCGGCCCATCCGGGCGACCCCTACCCCAACTGGGGAATGCTTCAGACCTGCCTGTTCAAGCTGGTGGTGCCAAGGGCACTGGAGCCCTATTTGGATGCAGACTACGCGCGCAGAAACCTGGAGCTTGTGCGCAGGCGCAGCGAAATTGTAAAAAAATACGGCATGCAGGCGGCTGTGGTCGTCATCGACCCGTTCTATCTGCCCGAACAGGCGTATCTGGACCACCCCGCCTGGCGCGGCCCGCGATGCGACCATCCGCGCCGCTCCCGCGACATGTATTTCTCCCCCTGTATTGACAATGAAGAGGTGCGCGGGCTGTATTATGAAGCCATGCAGCGCCTGTGCGCCGAGGTGGACATCGGCTTTTTCCAGATCATCACCAACGACAGCGGCGCGGGCGTGTGCTGGTCCACGGGCTTGTACAACGGTCCCAACGGGCCCGAGGCCTGCCGCAAGGTGAGCATGGCGGACCGGATTGTTGGTTTCCTGCAGGTCCTGTACGACGCCGCTCGCTCCCAGGGGCGTGAAACACTCATTGATATCACAAGCGATATCTTCGGCTACAAGGCGCCGGAGGCTTCCATGGACGCCGCTTGGACCAGCCTGAAGCCGGGCCAGCTTGTGACGGGCCGTGATATGCATGGAAAAAAGCCGGTATACCATATGCTCAGCGACCTCATCGAGCATGTGCGTCCGATGCAGACGTTACCCATGACAGTGGATTTCGTTCGCAAGCTGCATGCGGCGGCCGGCTCTGAAAGCGAATACATCAAGGCTGTGATCCACCGCTCGGAGTTCAATGAGTATATACGCATTTTGGACGTATACCGCGAGATGCGGCCTCAGGATACCGCACAGCTGATGAATGTGCTGCGGCATGTGGCGGCACAGATCGTGGGCGAAGCGCAGGCCTCCAAGCTGCTGGATGCATGGTGCGCACTGGATGACGCGGCGCGGATCATGTCCGACCTGCATTTTGACAATTTTATCTGGATGCCGCTGATCGCGGAGCGCGTCATCAACCGTCCTCTGGTCCCGGTACCGGCCGCACTCACCGAAGAGGAAACAGCATATTACGCTCCGTTCCTGTTCCAGGCGACGACCGAAGAGCAGGCCCGTGACCTTTTGAATATCCAGGGCATGGATTTTGTGAAGGGTTTCACGGCCACGCGCATTCTGAGGCTTTCTGTACTTAAAATGACGCCGGCTTTGGAACGCACCGCCGTACTGTTTGAAAGCATTGAAACCGATGACGACGCAGTGCGGGGCAAGCTGGCGGTCACAGCCCGGCGTGTGCGTGTGCTGCTGTGTCTGTCCCGTACGCTGAGCAATGCCGCCTGCTACCAGGACGTGCTGGATCACACCAGGCCGGACGAGCAGCCCGCATACAGCACAGAATGGCCCATTGAGGGCGACGCGCGCATCAGCAGGCTCAACGAGCTTGCGCGTGCAGAAATAGACAATACTTACGAGCTGCTTCGTTTGATGGATGGGGAGCCGGGGGCATTCTTCCCCATAGTGGCGGACGATGCGCATGAGGACGCGTTCCTTCTTTCTGCGCAGCTGCCCCGGCAGCTGGTGCAGAAAGCACAGATCATGCTGGCGCACATGCGCGATGTGGATAAGATCTACGAGAGCAAGAATAAATAAGAAAATAAATTCCCCCGTGGCAATGCGGGGGAGCAAGAGGCGATTACAATGAAAAAACCATGCCGCCCGGCAGATATCTGCGCGCATTTGGGCGATGATTATGACCGTTACCTGGGGGCCATCGTGCCGCCGTTGTTCCAAAACACACTGTTCACCCGCAAGCATGAGGAGCATGGGTACAGCTACTCGCGCATCAACAATCCCACCATCGAGATCCTGGAAAAAAAGCTGGCTGCGCTGGAGCATGCGCCCGCAGCACGTGTGTTCGCCTCCGGCATGGCGGCCATCACAGCCACATTGTCCTCACTGCTGCACTCGGGCGGCCATGTGCTGGCTCTGCGCAGCGCCTACCATCCCGTCATCGGCTTTTTGGATACAGAGATGAAAAAGTATGGCGTGGAGGTAACATATCTGGAGCGCTTTACGCCGGAAGAGATCGAGCGCAGCCTGCGGCCGAACACCAGGGTGTTTTATCTGGAATCCCCATCGTCCAATATTTTTCGGGTGCTGCCGCTGCGCGAGATCGCAGCCCAGGCGCACGCCTGCGGCGCGGTAACGGTGATCGACAATACCTGGGCAACGCCGTTGTACCAGAAGCCGCTGGAACTGGGAATCGATTACAGCATCCATTCCGCGACCAAATATCTCGGCGGCCACAGCGACGTGCTGGGCGGCGTGGTGCTGGGCAGCGAAGAGCGTATGGACGCTCTTCGCGGCGGACAGCGCGCTTCCTGGGGCGCGTGCATGGACCCGTTTGCCGCATGGCTGCTCATCCGCAGCCTGCGTACTTTGGAGGTGCGCATGGCGCGGCACAGCGCCTCGGCAGATAAGGTGGCGCGTTTTCTGCAGGAACATCCCCGCGTGCGCAGCGTGTGCTACCCGGGCCTGGAAACAGACGAAGGACATACGCTGGCTCAAACACAGATGACAGGGTACAGCGGCCTGATGAGCTTCGTGCCGGATGCAGACAACGAAGCCATCCACGCGATGGTAAAATCCCTCGATGTTTTTGAGGAGGGGCCGAGCTGGGGCGGCTTTGAAAGCGTCGTAAACACGCCGGGCCTGAACCCGAACCGGGAGATGTTGCAGTTTGAAGGAATCCCGCAGGGACTGGTGCGCATTTCGGTGGGGCTGGAAGACGCGGATACGCTCATTGAGGACCTGGAACGCGCGCTCAACACGCTGCCGCGCTGAATGAGAGAAAGGAAGTGACAGGGAGATGGACCGCACGGAATTATACCGGGTGAGCACGCAGATACTGGAGAATATCATCAACGACGAAAAGAATGACAACAACATCCTGTTCGATATGGATATCTGGGATTGGTCCCAGGGAGTGGCGCTGTACGGCATCTGGAAATACTACAGGCTCACCGGAGAACGGCGGTATTTGGAGTATCTGACACAGTGGTTCGATACCAAGCTGAACAGACCCATCGTACACAACATCAACACGATGGCGCCGCTGCTCACACTGTGCTTTTTGTACGAGGAAACAGGCAGGGAAGAGTATCGTGACTACTGTGAGTCCTGTGCAGAGTGGCTGCTGGACGGCCTGCCAAAAACCGAGATGGGCGGGTTTCAGCATGTCACCATCGACTCTGACAACAACCAGCAGCTTTGGGCGGACACGGTATTCATGGCGGTGCTGTTCATGGGGAAGATCGCTTCCATCACGGGCGACGAGCGGTACGCGGGAGAATGCAAAAAGCAGTTTATGCTGCACATACACTATCTCTCGGATAAAAAGACAGGGCTGTGGTGCCACGGTTGGTCGTTTGAGCGCATGGACAATTATGCAGGCGCATTTTGGGCGCGTGGAAATTGCTGGTTCACCATCGCGGCGGCCGAGCTGCCGGGCCTGCTGGAGCTGGAGGAGTGGGAGAGCGACCTGATCCTGGATGCTTACCGCGCACAGGCGGCGGCTCTGTGCCGCTATCAATCCCCGGATGGGCTTTGGCACACGCTGGTGGACCGGGAAGATTCTTATCTTGAGGTTTCCGGCTCCTCGGGCTTCGCCTACGGGCTGCTGAAAGGTGTTCGCGCGGGGCTGCTGCCTGCGTCGTGCAGAGATGCGGCGCTGCGCGCCGCACAGGCGGTGCGGGCTCATATCGGGCTGTCTCTTATACACATCTGACGCTGCCGACGATCTACTCTGTGTAGATCTTGGTGGTCGCCGGAGCATTAAAACACAAAAACACACAACTAGAGTACAACAGCTGAG
>OJJI01000423.1_pt1 | contig 8962 bp, 9 predicted proteins | sample 1596201 | NCBI WGS metagenome assembly OJJI01 (sample SAMEA4350158, study PRJEB24818) | metagenome | biome: human; feature: gut; material: faeces | place: Denmark | collected 2013-09 | reverse complement strand
AAAGCCTAAGAAGTTTATTTTCTTTTTAATTGTAAAGCATCTTTCTTTTTTATATATTTATTTTTTTTTTTTCAAGCAGAAGACGGCATACGAGATCATGCCTAGTCTCGTGGGCTCGGAGATGTGTATAAGAGACAGGGTCGTCGCATTGAAAACGGCGGTCTGCATCCGGTTACCCGTACCATCGACCGTATCGAAAGTTTCTTCGGTGAGCTTGGCTTTACCGTGGCAACCGGGCCGGAAATCGAAGACGATTATCATAACTTCGATGCTCTGAACATTCCTGGTCACCACCCGGCGCGCGCTGACCACGACACTTTCTGGTTTGACACTACCCGCCTGCTGCGTACCCAGACCTCTGGCGTACAGATCCGCACCATGAAAGCCCAGCAGCCACCGATTCGTATCATCGCGCCTGGCCGTGTTTATCGTAACGACTACGACCAGACTCACACGCCGATGTTCCATCAGATGGAAGGTCTGATTGTTGATACCAACATCAGCTTTACCAACCTGAAAGGCACGCTGCACGACTTCCTGCGTAACTTCTTTGAGGAAGATTTGCAGATTCGCTTCCGTCCTTCCTACTTCCCGTTTACCGAACCTTCTGCAGAAGTGGACGTCATGGGTAAAAACGGTAAATGGCTGGAAGTGCTGGGCTGCGGGATGGTGCATCCGAACGTGTTGCGTAACGTTGGCATCGACCCGGAAGTTTACTCTGGTTTCGCCTTCGGGATGGGGATGGAGCGTCTGACTATGTTGCGTTACGGCGTCACCGACCTGCGTTCATTCTTCGAAAACGATCTGCGTTTCCTCAAACAGTTTAAATAAGGCAGGAATAGATTATGAAATTCAGTGAACTGTGGTTACGCGAATGGGTGAACCCGGCGATTGATAGCGATGCGCTGGCAAATCAAATCACTATGGCGGGCCTGGAAGTTGACGGTGTAGAACCGGTTGCCGGCAGCTTCCACGGCGTGGTCGTTGGTGAAGTGGTTGAGTGTGCGCAGCATCCGAACGCTGACAAACTGCGTGTGACAAAAGTGAATGTCGGCGGCGATCGCCTGCTGGACATCGTCTGCGGTGCGCCAAACTGCCGTCAGGGCCTGCGTGTAGCGGTAGCGACCATTGGTGCTGTTCTGCCGGGTGATTTCAAAATTAAAGCGGCGAAACTGCGTGGCGAACCGTCTGAAGGGATGCTGTGCTCCTTCTCTGAACTGGGCATTTCTGACGATCACAGCGGCATTATCGAACTGCCTGCGGATGCGCCGATTGGCACCGATATCCGTGAATACCTGAAACTTGATGACAACACCATCGAAATCAGCGTGACGCCAAACCGTGCCGACTGCTTAGGCATCATTGGTGTTGCGCGTGACGTTGCCGTGCTGAACCAGCTGCCGCTGGTTCAACCGGAAATCGTTCCGGTTGGTGCGACCATCGACGACACGCTGCCGATTACAGTCGAAGCGCCGGAAGCCTGCCCGCGTTATCTTGGCCGTGTGGTAAAAGGCATTAACGTTAAAGCGCCAACTCCGCTGTGGATGAAAGAAAAACTGCGTCGTTGCGGGATCCGTTCTATCGATGCAGTTGTTGACGTCACCAACTATGTGCTGCTCGAACTGGGCCAGCCGATGCACGCTTTCGATAAAGATCGCATTGAAGGCGGCATTGTGGTGCGGATGGCGAAAGAGGGCGAAACGCTGGTGCTGCTCGACGGTACTGAAGCGAAGCTGAATGCTGACACTCTGGTCATCGCCGACCACAACAAGGCGCTGGCGATGGGCGGCATCTTCGGTGGCGAACACTCTGGCGTGAATGACGAAACACAAAACGTGCTGCTGGAATGCGCGTTCTTTAGCCCGCTGTCTATCACCGGTCGTGCTCGTCGTCATGGCCTGCATACCGATGCGTCTCACCGTTATGAGCGTGGCGTTGATCCGGCACTGCAGCACAAAGCGATGGAACGTGCGACCCGTCTGCTGATCGACATCTGCGGTGGTGAGGCTGGCCCGGTAATTGATATCACCAACGAAGCAACGCTGCCGAAGCGTGCAACCATCACTCTACGTCGTAGCAAACTGGATCGCCTGATCGGCCATCATATTGCGGATGAGCAGGTAACTGACATTCTGCGTCGTCTCGGCTGCGAAGTGACCGAAGGCAAAGACGAATGGCAGGCAGTTGCGCCGAGCTGGCGTTTCGATATGGAGATTGAAGAAGATCTGGTTGAAGAAGTCGCGCGTGTTTACGGCTACAACAACATCCCGGATGAGCCGGTACAGGCAAGCCTGATTATGGGTACTCACCGTGAAGCTGACCTGTCGCTCAAGCGCGTGAAAACGCTGCTCAACGACAAAGGCTATCAGGAAGTGATCACCTACAGCTTCGTTGATCCGAAAGTGCAGCAGATGATCCATCCAGGCGTTGAAGCCTTACTGCTGCCAAGCCCGATCTCTGTTGAAATGTCAGCAATGCGTCTTTCTCTGTGGACTGGCCTGCTGGCAACCGTGGTGTACAACCAGAACCGTCAGCAGAACCGTGTGCGCATTTTCGAAAGCGGTCTGCGTTTCGTACCAGATACTCAGGCACCGTTGGGCATTCGTCAGGATCTGATGTTAGCCGGTGTGATTTGCGGTAACCGTTACGAAGAGCACTGGAACCTGGCAAAAGAGACCGTTGATTTCTATGATTTGAAAGGCGATCTTGAATCCGTTCTCGACCTGACCGGTAAACTGAATGAGGTTGAGTTCCGTGCAGAAGCGAATCCGGCACTGCATCCGGGGCAATCCGCAGCGATTTATCTGAAAGGTGAACGTATTGGTTTTGTTGGGGTTGTTCATCCTGAACTGGAACGTAAACTGGATCTTAACGGTCGCACTCTGGTGTTCGAACTGGAGTGGAACAAGCTCGCAGACCGCGTGGTGCCTCAGGCGCGCGAGATTTCTCGCTTCCCGGCGAACCGTCGTGACATCGCGGTGGTGGTCGCAGAAAACGTTCCCGCAGCGGATATTTTATCCGAATGTAAGAAAGTTGGCGTAAATCAGGTAGTTGGCGTAAACTTATTTGACGTGTACCGCGGTAAGGGTGTTGCGGAGGGGTATAAGAGCCTCGCCATAAGCCTGATCCTGCAAGATACCAGCCGTACACTCGAAGAAGAGGAGATTGCCGCTACCGTCGCCAAATGTGTAGAGGCATTAAAAGAGCGATTCCAGGCATCATTGAGGGATTGAACCTATGGCGCTTACAAAAGCTGAAATGTCAGAATATCTGTTTGATAAGCTTGGGCTTAGCAAGCGGGATGCCAAAGAACTGGTTGAACTGTTTTTCGAAGAGATCCGTCGCGCTCTGGAAAACGGCGAACAGGTGAAACTCTCTGGTTTTGGTAACTTCGATCTGCGTGATAAGAATCAACGCCCGGGACGTAACCCGAAAACGGGCGAGGATATTCCCATTACAGCACGGCGCGTGGTGACCTTCAGACCCGGGCAGAAGTTAAAAAGCCGGGTCGAAAACGCTTCGCCCAAAGACGAGTAATCTGATCTAACTAAAAAGGCCGCTCTGCGGCCTTTTTTCTTTTCACTGTCGAAGAGTCACCGTAAAATCAACGCCATGACACTTCAGCAGAACGGATACCATGCTGACACTTGCCCGCCAACAACAGCGACAAAATATTCGCTGGTTATTATGCCTGTCAGTTTTGATGCTGCTGGCGCTTCTCTTAAGCCTTTGCGCCGGTGAACAATGGATCTCGCCAGGTGACTGGTTTACTCCTCGTGGCGAACTGTTCGTCTGGCAAATTCGCCTGCCACGTACGCTGGCTGTATTGCTGGTTGGTGCGGCGCTGGCTATATCCGGCGCTGTAATGCAGGCGTTGTTTGAAAATCCTCTGGCAGAACCTGGACTACTTGGCGTCTCTAACGGCGCAGGCGTGGGGCTTATCGCCGCGGTATTGCTTGGGCAAGGGCAACTCCCCAACTGGGCGCTAGGGCTGTGTGCGATTGCTGGCGCGCTTATCATCACTTTAATACTCTTACGTTTCGCCCGTCGTCATCTTTCGACCAGTCGGTTATTGCTGGCTGGCGTTGCATTAGGGATTATCTGTAGCGCACTAATGACGTGGGCTATCTACTTTTCCACCTCAGTTGATTTGCGTCAGCTGATGTACTGGATGATGGGCGGTTTTGGCGGCGTAGACTGGCGGCAAAGCTGGCTGATGCTGGCATTGATCCCCGTGTTGTTGTGGATCTGTTGTCAGTCCAGGCCGATGAATATGTTAGCACTTGGCGAGATCTCGGCGCGGCAACTGGGTTTACCCCTGTGGTTCTGGCGCAATGTGCTGGTGGCAGCGACCGGCTGGATGGTTGGCGTCAGTGTGGCGCTGGCGGGTGCTATCGGCTTTATTGGTCTGGTGATCCCCCATATTCTCCGGTTGTGTGGTTTAACCGATCATCGCGTATTACTTCCCGGCTGCGCGCTGGCAGGGGCGAGCGCATTGCTGCTGGCCGATATTGTAGCGCGCCTGGCATTAGCTGCCGCAGAGCTGCCTATTGGCGTGGTCACCGCAACGTTAGGTGCGCCGGTGTTTATCTGGTTATTGTTAAAAGCAGGACGTTAGCCGCAAAAAGACGGTCTATGATTAAAAGCTAAGATTTTTACTGACCACACCCAGGAGAAACGATGCAAGATTCCATTCTGACGACCGTAGTGAAAGATATCGACGGTGAAGTGACCACGCTGGAGAAGTTCGCCGGTAATGTGCTGTTGATTGTCAATGTCGCCTCAAAGTGTGGCTTAACGCCGCAATATGAGCAGTTGGAGAATATTCAGAAAGCCTGGGTCGATCGAGGTTTTATGGTGCTGGGATTCCCGTGCAACCAGTTTCTGGAACAAGAACCGGGCAGCGATGAAGAGATTAAAACTTACTGTACCACCACATGGGGGGTGACGTTCCCGATGTTCAGTAAGATTGAAGTTAATGGCGAAGGACGCCATCCGCTGTATCAAAAATTGATTGCCGCAGCGCCGACCGCAGTCGCGCCGGAAGAGAGCGGATTCTATGCCCGTATGGTCAGCAAAGGCCGTGCACCGCTGTACCCGGATGATATTTTATGGAATTTTGAAAAATTCCTGGTTGGCAGGGACGGAAAAGTCATCCAGCGTTTTTCCCCGGATATGACGCCGGAAGATCCCATTGTGATGGAAAGCATTAAACTGGCGTTGGCAAAATAATGTCTATTGTGATGCAGTTACAAGATGTTGCGGAATCTACCCGCCTGGGGCCGCTTTCTGGCGAGGTTCGGGCTGGGGAGATCCTGCACCTGGTGGGGCCGAATGGCGCGGGTAAGAGTACCTTACTGGCGCGAATGGCCGGAATGACCAGCGGTAAGGGAAGCATTCAGTTCGCGGGGCAACCACTGGAAGCATGGTCCGCAACAAAACTCGCGCTGCATCGCGCCTATCTTTCACAACAGCAGACGCCGCCGTTTGCAACGCCGGTCTGGCACTACCTGACACTGCATCAGCACGATAAAACGCGTACCGAACTACTGAATGATGTCGCAGGGGCGCTGGCTCTTGATGACAAACTCGGACGTAGCACCAATCAACTTTCCGGCGGTGAATGGCAACGCGTACGTCTTGCTGCGGTGGTGTTGCAAATCACACCACAAGCCAATCCCGCAGGCCAATTGCTGCTTCTTGATGAGCCGATGAACAGTCTTGATGTTGCGCAACAAAGTGCGTTAGACAAAATTCTGAGCGCGCTGTGTCAGCAAGGACTGGCGATTGTGATGAGCAGTCACGATCTCAACCACACATTGCGTCATGCGCATCGGGCGTGGTTGCTAAAAGGTGGAAAAATGCTGGCCAGTGGACGCAGGGAAGAGGTGCTCACGCCGCCAAATCTGGCGCAGGCCTATGGGATGAATTTTCGCCGTCTGGATATCGAAGGTCACAGAATGCTGATTTCGACCATCTGATTTCATTAGTATCTTGAAAATCGGGTAATTACGACGCTAAATTAATGCAAGAATAAAAAACAGAGGAACCGTACGGAATGCGTTTCTGCCTTATTTTGATCACAGCACTGCTTCTGGCCGGGTGTAGCCACCATAAAGCACCGCCGCCAAATGCCAGACTTTCTGATTCGATTACCGTTATTGCCGGTTTGAACGACCAGCTACAAAGCTGGCATGGCACGCCGTATCGTTATGGTGGCATGACGCGGCGCGGTGTGGACTGTTCGGGATTTGTGGTTGTGACGATGCGCGATCGTTTCGATTTGCAGCTGCCCCGTGAAACCAAACAACAAGCCTCTATTGGCACGCAAATTGATAAAGACGAGTTGCTGCCAGGTGACCTGGTCTTTTTCAAAACGGGGTCCGGACAAAATGGTTTGCATGTAGGTATTTACGATACCAACAACCAATTTATCCACGCCTCTACCAGCAAGGGAGTGATGCGTTCCTCACTTGATAATGTCTATTGGCAGAAAAATTTCTGGCAGGCGAGACGAATCTAGTATGTCGAAAAATGGACGGCGATGATACATCGCCGTCCATTTACTCCTGAATACAGTAGTATTTTGCAGACAAAAATTCCGTAAATGGATTATTCGTTTATAATCAGGATAATCTAAAAAAAGGACCCCTGAAAAAGTGGTTAACATGGAACAAATGAAAGTTACTCCTTCTGTAATTGTTATGTCTTATGGCCTCATCCCTTTTAGCCGGATACTGAAAAACATCCTTCGAGAGGGACGGTTACCATGAAGATTTTTTTGGAGAATCTTTATCATTCTGATTGCTATTTCCTGCCGATAAGAGACAACCAGCAAGTCCTTGTCGGCGTTGAGTTAATTACCCATTTCTCCAGTGAAGATGGTACGGTTCGTATCCCGACGAGTCGGGTTATAGCGCAACTTACCGAGGAGCAACATTGGCAATTATTTTCAGAGCAGTTGGAATTACTAAAATCATGCCAACATTTTTTTATTCAACATAAACTCTTTGCCTGGCTTAATTTAACGCCACAAGTGGCTACATTATTATTAGAGAGGGATAATTACGCAGGCGAACTATTAAAATATCCGTTTATTGAACTGTTGATTAATGAGAATTACCCGCATCTCAATGAAGGAAAAGATAATCGCGGTCTTTTATCCTTATCGCAAGTGTATCCCCTTGTGTTAGGTAATTTGGGAGCAGGCAATAGCACAATGAAAGCGGTTTTTGATGGTCTTTTCACCCGCGTCATGCTGGATAAAAGTTTTATTCAGCAACAAATCACGCACCGCTCCTTCGAACCGTTTATTCGTGCGATCCAGGCGCAAATTTCCCCTTGTTGCAATTGCATCATTGCGGGAGGCATTGATACGGCAGAAATATTGGCACAGATTACCCCCTTCGATTTCCATGCTCTCCAGGGATGCCTGTGGCCTGCCGTTCCCATAAATCAGATAACGACGTTGGTTCAGCGATAACCCTTCTGTTTGCTGGTGTTTAAGACGAGAGTAACCGTCTACACTATCAAACAGGAGGATCTATGACCCTGTCTTTTGTTACCCGCTGGCGCGATGAATTGCCAGAAACCTATACAGCACTTTCCCCTACGCCTTTAAATAATGCCCGGCTGATTTGGCATAATACCGAACTGGCTAACACGCTGAGTATTCCATCGTCGCTGTTTAAAAATGGCGCAGGTGTCTGGGGCGGCGAAGCCCTACTGCCTGGTATGTCACCACTGGCGCAGGTTTACAGTGGTCATCAGTTCGGCGTCTGGGCGGGCCAACTGGGTGATGGGCGCGGCATTTTACTCGGCGAACAACTGCTTGCTGATGGCACTACAATGGACTGGCATCTGAAAGGTGCTGGCCTGACGCCTTATTCGCGAATGGGTGATGGACGGGCGGTTTTACGTTCGACGATACGAGAAAGTCTCGCCAGTGAGGCGATGCATTATCTGGGCATTCCGACGACCCGCGCGTTAAGTATCGTCACCAGCGATTCGCCAGTGTATCGGGAAACGGCGGAGCCAGGCGCGATGCTGATGCGTGTGGCACCAAGTCATCTGCGCTTTGGTCATTTCGAACATTTTTACTACCGCCGCGAGTCGGAAAAGGTTCGTCAGTTAGCTGACTTTGCTATTCGTCATTACTGGTCACATCTTGCAGATGATGAGGACAAATACCGTCTCTGGTTTAGCGATGTTGTCGCACGTACCGCGTCGTTAATTGCCCAATGGCAGACGGTCGGCTTTGCTCATGGGGTGATGAATACCGACAACATGTCGCTGCTGGGGCTGACGCTTGATTACGGGCCGTTTGGTTTTCTTGATGATTACGAACCCGGTTTTATTTGTAATCACTCGGATCATCAAGGGCGTTACAGCTTTGATAATCAACCTGCCGTCGCGTTGTGGAATTTACAGCGTCTGGCGCAGACATTGTCGCCATTTGTTGCCGTAGATGCCCTGAATGAGGCCCTGGACAGCTATCAGCAGGTTTTGTTGACGCATTATGGAGAACGGATGCGGCAGAAACTGGGCTTCATGACGGAGCAAAAAGAGGATAACGCGCTACTGAATGAATTATTCAGTCTGATGGCGCGAGAGCGCAGCGATTATACCCGCACATTCCGCATGCTGAGTCTGACCGAGCAGCACAGCGCGGCGTCACCGCTACGTGATGAGTTTATTGATCGTGCGGCATTTGATGACTGGTTTGCCCGTTATCGGGGGCGTTTGCAACAAGACGAGGTTAGCGATAGTGAGCGTCAGCAACTGATGCAAAGCGTTAACCTGTCTCTTATACACATCTCCGAGCCCACGAGACTAGGCATGATCTCGTATGCCGTCTTCTGCTTGAAAAAAAAAAAAAAAAAATAATTCAATATTATGACTGTCTATTAAATCCACTAGTATACCAATATAACAAGATCACTCATAATCAGTATCACCGATG
>OJJI01000420.1_pt1 | contig 9015 bp, 8 predicted proteins | sample 1596201 | NCBI WGS metagenome assembly OJJI01 (sample SAMEA4350158, study PRJEB24818) | metagenome | biome: human; feature: gut; material: faeces | place: Denmark | collected 2013-09 | reverse complement strand
TTTGCCCCCGAAGCACGATGCGGGTACCGCAACCCGACATTATCGAGCATTTTGGCAACGCAGATGCCGTGCCGCAGCCGCCGAAGCGGTGCTTAAGCCGTAAGGCGGGAATTGTGCGGTGTTGCCTAAATACTTATTAGAAAACCTCTGCCAGGCAAACATCCAGTCTGGCAGAGGTTTTTGTGTTTTATTCTTGTGTCAGCGCCCGAACCGTTCTGACCACGCGGGAGGCATTGATTTTTACCTGCTCCAGCGTCACTGCGCCGCTGTCGATGCCCTGCAGCAGGTTGTCATAATCACCCTTGTTGCCGGGCATTGGAAAAATGCGGCTTTGTGCCAAACGGGAAAACAGGGGAGGAAGGCCCCCGTTTTGTGGTGGAACGACCCCAAACAACCTGAGCGTTAATTCAGAAAAGGTATTGGGGGAGGTGGGCTGCAATAAGGCAAATAAACCTGCCCGCAGGAAAAAAGAGCAATATGTCTGCACTGTTCTGTAGCTTTACAAAAGGAAGGGAAAAAGAGTATAATCTGAACAATCGGCATAGGAAATATACGGTAAGGCAAGACAGAAACGCACAATATCAGTTGATGCAAGGCGATTGCCATATTTGGCGGGTAAGCTGCATCGGATCACGAAACGGGGATTTACCATGATACGCATCGCAATCGTAGAGGATGATACAGGGTATCGCAGTCAACTCGGAAAGTACATTGATCAGTATCAAAGCGATTTTTCGGAAACGGTCAGTGTATCTGAATTTTCAGACGGATTGGAAATTGTCGAAAAATATAAATCCGAGTATGACATAATCCTGATGGATATCCAAATGAAGCATATGGACGGTATGCAGGCGGCCATGCGCATACGGGATATGGATAAAAATGTCATCATTATATTTATTACAAATTCTGCGCAATTTGCTGTGCAGGGATATAAGGTCGAGGCATTAGACTATGTATTGAAGCCCATTCAATACTTTGCCTTCTCCCAGGTGCTGCATAATGCGGTTAAAAAAGTACATGGAAAATCCAAGTTCTATATACATCTGATACAGGAGAGCAAGATGATCCGGCTGGATGCAGACCAGATACTGTATATTGAAAGCCGCGGGCATACAATTATCTACCATACCGAGATCGGTGAGTATGCAGAGAGAGGATCACTGAAAAGCGCCGAGGAAAAGCTCGCGCAGAGGCATTACTATAAGTGCAACAACTGCTATTTGGTAAATCTGGCGCATGTGGAGCGTGTGAATCAGCTGGTCGTAACCGTAAAAGGGCAGGCTCTGCAAATTAGCCGTGCACGGAAGAAAAGCTTTATGGAAGCCCTTGCTGCATATATGGGAGGCGAATAACAGGCGTGATACAGGATATTCCGAAATTGTATACTGCGCTGGCGGAGTGGTTGGCATGTGTGCTGTTTGTAAGGCTGCTGCCCCAGCGTTATAATGCAGCAAAAACGGCCGGGATCCTGGCAGCAGCGCTGCCCTTATTCGGCTTGGTGCAGTGGTTGATCGGCATTGTTCCGCTAAGCCTTTGGATTCCCGGCATGATCGTGGCTTTGGTTTTGATGTACGCTACAATCTGGTTGTGCTGTCGCTTGAACTTTTGTGATACGGGTTTTTGGTGGGCGCTGGCGTTCACGCTGGCAGAGTTTGTTGCATCGCTGGAGTGGCAGCTCTATTCATTCGGCGCATCAAAGATGCCGGGCAGTTGGTGGATACAGGGACTGTTCTTGCTGGCTTTTTATGGCGGCGGCTTTGGCGTTTTTCTGCGACTTGAGCAGAAAAGGCTGAGAGATAAAGCGCCACTGCATATGACAAGGCGTGAAAGCATATCGGCGGCCGTTATAGCGATCTGCACATTTTTAATCAGCAATATCAGCTATGTGACGACCAATACGCCGTTCAGTGGGCGTATGACCACGGAAATATTCTGGATACGAACGCTGGTGGATTTCGCGGGCGTGGCTGTGCTGCTTTCCATGCAGGATAGGTGGCAGGACATGCAGACCCAACACGAATTAACGGCAATCCAGACACTTTTAAAGCGGCAGTATGAGCAATACCGCATCAGTCGTGATAACAGTGAAGCAATCAACCGCAAATACCACGACTTAAAGCATCAGATACAGGTCATTCGGATGGAGTCAGATGCGGCCAGAAGAGAGGAATACCTCTCGCAACTGGAAAAAGGAATGCAGAGCCTGGGTGTGAATCAGCATACCGGAAATGATGTGCTGGATACGATCCTGTCAGATAAGCAGCTGTATTGCAGCCAGCATCAGATCACGCTGACGATCGTTGCGGACGGTGCAAGGTTGGATTTTATTGAAACGATGGACATCTGCAGCATATTCGGCAATGCGCTTGACAATGCAATAGAGGGTGTGGAAAAGCTGGCTGACCCGCAGCAGCGCCTTATCCGGGTGGCTGTCTATACGCAGAATGTGTTTTTGATCATCCGGGTGGAAAACTACTGTACAGCGCAACTTTCTGTTGTGGACGGAGAGTATCGCACAACGAAGCATGATAAGGATATGCATGGCTACGGGATAAAAAGCATCCGATATACAGCAGAGAAGTATGGCGGATCGGTTTCGGCAGATTGTTCGGATAACTGGTTCCATCTGAGCGTTCTCCTTCCATTGCCGGAAAAAGCCTGATCCTATACAGAACGGCTGTGCGGTTACATGGTATAAAAATTTCTGCCGCGCGGCAGAGACGAAGCATGATATGTGCTTGTCTTAGGGCAATACCGCATAATTCTAAGTGCCGACACGGCGAGCGAGGTGCCGCAGCCGCCGGAGCGGTGCTTAAGCCGTAAGGCGGGAATTATGCGGTGTTGCCTTGGAAATACAGCCGGCCAACGCGCAGACAAAAACAGTTTTAAGAATGTGGGAGCGGTGCAGAGTTGATCTGCACCGCTTTTTTGTGGAATGCACAAAAGGAAACATATATGCCCGAAAAAAGTGTTCAAGAATGCAAGTTGTGCCACTGTGGAGACGGGTTATGCCAAAATCCCCCGAAAAAAGAAGGAGTTATGCTACACTTAAAACATAACAGCAGAAAGGAAGGAGGTGAAAACTGTGAACAGACAAGCAGTGAACCCATATTTGCCATCGTGGGAATATATTCCGGATGGGGAACCGCATGTGTTCAATGGTAGAGTGTATGTCTATGGCTCACATGACCGCTTCAACGCACCGATCTTCTGTGTGAATGACTACGTTTGCTGGTCGGCACCGGTGGAAGATCTTTCCGAATGGCGGTACGAGGGAGTTATCTACCGCAAAAAACAGGACCCCAAAAATCCATTGGGATACCATCTGCTTTTTGCACCGGATGTCTGCCAAGGCCCGGACGGCCGGTACTACCTCTACTATGCGTTTGACTTTTTAGGCATTATGAGCGTGGCGGTCTGCGATACACCTGCGGGAGAATATAAATTTTTGGGTCATATTCACTATGCGGACGGCACACTCTGGGGACGAAGAAGGGGAGATCAGCTTCCGTTTGATCCCGGCGTTTTGGCAGATGATGACGGGCGCGTGTGGCTGTATTCCGGCTTTTATAATGCAGTGCCTGCTATTCTGACAGGTGGACACAAGCTTAGATGTGACGGCGGTACAGTTCTGGAACTTGAAAAAGATATGGTGACGATAAAAACGGAGCCGCGCGTGATTTTCCCTAAAAAAGGGCCGGGAGCTTTTCAAGGACATGAGTTTTTTGAGGCAAGCTCGATACGCAAGGAAGGAAAAACCTATATCTTCGTATACTCCTCTCGTCATAACCATGAGCTATGCTACGCTACCAGCCAAAGCCCTGACAGAGATTTCTCTTACGGCGGCACTCTGGTTAGTCAGGGTGATATTTTCCTGGACAGCAACCTGTCCGAAAAGCACGCAGCTAACTATTTGGGCAATACACATGGCGGGCTGCTCAAGCTAGAGGACAAATGGTATGTTTTCTATCATAGGCAAACCAACCGTCATTCGTATTCCCGGCAGGCTTGTGCCGAGAAGCTTCGGCGTAACGAAAACGGAGCGTTTCTGCAGGCAGAGGTCACAAGCTGCGGCCTAAACGATGGACCCTTAAAGGGAAAAGGCCGTTATGAGGCGCGTATTGCCTGCAACCTCTGGGGGAAGGATGGTACCGGACGCTATGACGGACCTTTTCCGAAATGGCGGCTGCGCAATCACCCCTATTTCACGCAGGACGGGCCGGACAGAGAGGACAGTGGCAATCAGTACATTGCCAATATGCGCGATGGTGCAGTGGCAGGATTCAAATACTTTGCCTTTAAAGATGCTGCTGAGATAAAGGTACATTGTACCGGCTCTGCAAACGGACGCCTTCAGGTGTCAACCGCACCGGATTTTTCCACGCTGTGTGCCGATATTTTCATAAAAAACGGCAGTCAGGTGGGGGAGAAGGTGACCCTTACGATCCCTGACGGAACCTATCCACTGTATTTCCGTTTTACGGGTAGTGGGAAAATGAATTTCCACTGGTTTGAATTACAATAAATACGCATTGAACCGCATACCCATTTACTTTTGAAGGAGAAACGAAATGAAAAATAAGAAGAGGTTTGTGCCGTGGCTGATTGCTGCAGTTATCATTGCAGCATTTGCGGTAATAGGGAAAAAGCTGTACGATTTGATGTTTGGCGGCTCCCTGGCAGTTACGACCGAGGATTTGAAGAACGGCATTATTGCTTGTAGCCCGGCTATTATCTTTATTGTTGTTGTACTGATCGCGGCGCTCATCGTAGTGGTCGCAGCCGGAAAGCTGAAGCAACCGAAGCGCGCGCTGGTGCGTGCACAGGCCCCGATTGCAATTTTGCTGGCTATCACGCTTTCCGTCAACTGGGTTATTCTCGGCGTAGAATACTCGGTGGTGAACAGTGTTTTTGCTGAGGATGTCAAGGTCTCGGACGAAACAATGGCATCCGGCCGTGCGATTGCAGACCAGATTGCATCCGAGGGCATCGTTCTGCTGAAGAATGATGACAAGGCGCTGCCGTTGAGCGCCGGTACAAAGCTCAACTTGTTTGGCTGGTCGAGTGTTCGCCCGTTGTATGGCGGCACCGGCTCCGGTGACAGTGATACAAGCAATGCGGTTTCTCTGATTGACGGCCTTAAGCATGCGGGCTTTGAAGTCAATGAGGAGCTTGTGAAATTCTATGAGAATTTCCGTACAGAGCGTCCTGTCGGTACGATCCGTCTGCGTGAGATCGGCAGCAAGCGCGGTGATTTCACCGTTCCGGAGCCTACCATTGCAGAGTACGAGAACGCTAACATTTTTGAGGATGCGGTCGCTTACTCGGATACAGCGGTGGTTGTTGTCAGCCGTACCGGCGGCGAGGGCTTTGATATCCCGCAAAGCATCACCGGCCCGGATGAATACAATGCACAGTACGGCGGGCTCGCACAGTTCTATGATTTTACAACGCAGGCAGAAGACCTCGATGCCAGCAAGAGTTACCTGGAATTAAGTAACCGCGAGATTGCAATGGTAGACCGCGTTTGTAAAGAGTTCAAGAATGTTATCGTTGTGGTCAACTCCTCCAATGCTATGGAGCTTGGCTGGCTGGATCAGTATGACAGCATTAAGGCAGCCGTTCTGTGCGGTGCGCCCGGCGAGCTTGGCTTTGATTCCCTCGGAAAGATCCTGAACGGTGAAGTGAATCCGTCCGGACATCTGGCGGATACCTATGTCTACGATCTGCTCGCAACACCCACGGTCAACAACTTCGGCGGCTTTGCGTATGATAACTATGCAGAGGTTACGGGGAGCCAGGACAACCGTGCCATGTTTGTCAACTACTGCGAGGGCATCTATGTTGGCTACAAATTCTATGAAACGGCTGCTGCAGAGGGCCTTATTGATTATGATAAGGTGGTTCAGTATCCGTTCGGCTATGGCTTGAGCTACACTACCTTTGATTCGTCAATTGCAGCTGTCGAGGATGATGGCGAGAAAATCACGCTGGATGTAGCAGTTAAAAATACCGGCGATACAGCAGGAAAATATGTTGCAGAAATTTTCTATGAGCCGCCGTATTATAACGGTGGCATCGAAAAGGCAGCAGCAAATCTTGTGCAGTACGCCAAGACGGAAATCCTGCAGCCCGGCGAAGCACAGACCCTGAAGATCACCTTCCGTTATGAGGATATGGCCTCCTATGATTCGAACGGCATCAAGAGTGCGAATGGTGCGTATGTACTCGAGGCAGGCGACTATAAGATCAATCTTTGCTCGGATTCTCATACGATCCTGGATACCTATGTTGCCAAGGTGGACAAGGACGTCATCTATGACGATGCACATGATGGCGCTCGCTCCACAGATCAGGTGGCTGCTACAAACCAGCTCACCTTTGCGCAGGGAGATGTGACCTATCTCAGCCGTGCCGATGGCTTTGCCAACTATGCAGAGGCTACCGCTGCGCCTGCAAACCATAGCCTGAGTGCACAGGCACTGGCAGACTATGCAAGTGCAGCAACCTTTGATGCGGCAAAATACGATGACCCCAATGCTGTGATGCCGACCACCGGGGCGAATAACGGGTTGAAACTTGCTGATCTGACCGGCGTTGCTTACGATGACCCCAAGTGGGAGCAGCTTCTCGATGAACTCACGGTCAATGACTTGTTCAGCCTTACGGCAGACGGTGGTTACCATACCGTTGGTGTTGAATCCATCGGCCTGTCCGCAACGGAGGACTGTGACGGCCCGACAGGTGTGCACAGCAACTACAATCCTGCTGCAGGTCCGAGCTATCCTGGTACTGTGATGCTGGCATGCACCTGGAACCAGCCGCTGGCCAAGGCGCGCGGTGAACAGATTGCAAAGGAATGTGCTGAAATCAACTGTGCAGGCTGGTATGCACCTGCAATGAATATCCACCGCAGCGCATTCGGCGGGCGTAACTTTGAATACTATTCCGAGTGCGGCGTTCTCTCCGGGCTGACCGCAGCTGCAGAGGTGTCCGGCGCAACCGAAAATGGTCTGATTTGCTATGTGAAGCATTTTGCCTTCAACGATCAGGACAACTATCGTCAGAATAACATCTGCACATGGCTGAATGAACAGTCTGCCCGCGAAATTTACCTCAAGGCGTTTGAACAGCCGATCAAGGCAGGCGGCATGGGCGTTATGACCTCTATGAATGCGGTCGGTCCTGTCTGGGCCGGTGGCTGTAAGGCTCTTTTGACGAACATTCTGCGTGATGAATGGGGCTTCCATGGCGCTGTCATTACAGACGCAGTCGTCAGCGCATGGTATATGGACGGTAATCTGGCAATTCGTACCGGCGGCACGAAGATGCTGGCGTTTAACATTACGAATGAGTTCTACCGTGATTTGAACTCTGTCGGTACGGTAACGGCTATGCGCAATGCGGCGCACGGCACGCTGTATGCATTGGCAAACTCCTTCGCTGTGACGCGTGCGGTATCTGTGCCGAAGTGGGTAAAGACGACCTACGCAGTGGATGCAGTTGTTGCAATCATCCTTGTCGCTTGGGAAATCTGCGCAATCCGCAAATACCGCAAGGCAAAAAAAGAGGACGAGGATACTGAGCAATAAGATGTCTTATGAAAGATAAAAGGAATACAGCAAAAACAGCCAATCAGGATATAATGCAGTGGATCCGTGAGGGTGGCTTGTTCGTAATTGTATGCAACCTTATTACGGTGTTTAAGTACATATTGCTGCAGTTCCTGCCTGCTGCTTTTGCAAATATGCCCAAGGTGGATTTTGGCTGGCCGGGAATCGAAGTGACCATGCTGGGAGCAACCTTCAAATGGAACATTTTGGGCTATGACGCAGAACATGGTGGCTTGCCTTATTTTTGCGCTTATATGATAGCCATGATACTGGGTGAGGTAATCAATTTCCCAATACAAAGAAATGTCGTTTTCCGCAGCAAGGGGAATCTTACCTGGCAGATCGTTTGGTATGCGGTTGCATTTTGCGTAATAACCTGTATTGTAAATTCTATAAACTGCATTTGGGTCGCAACAGCTGCGCGATATGTGCCGGATTTTATTTACAATATTGGTACAACGGTATTGAACGGCGGTGTTTCCATGGTAATCTTCTTTTTCGTCAACAAGGTCATTTTCCCAACCAGCGATTAAGACGACGTCTCTTATCTTCTACAGGAATCACCTGAGCGCAGTGATGATGCGTTTGACCGCTCAGAAAGCGTAAAACACGCCCGGACAGTTTGCACTTGTGCAGCTGTCCGGGCGTGTTGTTTTGCAAGACCGCCAAAAGCAAGCGGCTGAAACTGTGCAATACTGCTTGTGTGAGGAAGGCACTCGGCGTGCTGCTGTGCCAGTCACAGGCTGATCATCCAGCTGCATCTTCTGAACATGACAAGCGAGACGGCCAAGCGGAAAATCTCCTCCTGTGTAAGCAGTGTATATAAAGCAAAAGTTGACTTTTGTGCTGATTTCGAATACGATATAGGCACAAAAGTATGGTGGTACCAGTGGTGAATATAAGTAGCTCGGCACAGGTGCAGGAGATTCTGACCCGCGCAGCTTGCGGAGCATTCGCCAATGGTGGGGAGGCGGCAGAATGAATTCTTTTTCGGTAGAGCAAAAAAGAGTAGATGTATTCGAAAGTGCCGCGCCAAACAAGCCGGTGATTTATCTGAATACCTATGGGCGCGAGGGAGCGCAGATCTTTCAGTATTTGACAGACATCGGCTGTCAGGATTTTTCGCTGGTTGCAGTCAGTAAGCTGGAATGGAATCATGATATGGTGCCATGGGATATTCCTGTCTCTTATACACATCTGACGCTGCCGACGATCTACTCTGTGTAGATCTAGGGGGGAGCCGTATCATTAAAAAAAAAAAAAAAACCACTGAGAGTGCCGGAGATAAGCGCCGGATGGAGATTAGATCTCGATATTATAATATGAATACATAATACAACTAAGAGGCAGTGAAAAACACGTCAACAGCACAAAATAGGAGATACCAAAACGCATAGTT
>OJJI01000415.1_pt1 | contig 9103 bp, 9 predicted proteins | sample 1596201 | NCBI WGS metagenome assembly OJJI01 (sample SAMEA4350158, study PRJEB24818) | metagenome | biome: human; feature: gut; material: faeces | place: Denmark | collected 2013-09 | reverse complement strand
TTCATGTAATTCTGGTATTGGGTACTAGAAGCATTGGTCTTCAATTATAGTGTTATTGTGTTGGATATATTAGATTTGTCTTTTTTTGTTGCAAGCAGAAGACGGCATACGAGATTTCTGCCTGTCTCGTGGGCTCGGATTTTTTTTTCAAGCAGAAGACGGCATACGAGATCATGCCTAGTCTCGTGGGCTCGGAGATGTGTATAAGAGACAGGATATGCAACGCGCGGGTATGTTCGCTCAGCGCAGCCTCAACGGCGGCGAAAATGCCCTGTTCGAAGGCCGTCGTCACGCCCAGACGTAGAGCCTGCGGCGAGTGGGCCGCGAGCTCACTCAATGCCGCCAGCGTGCGTTCCTGGAGCGCCAGCAGAGGCTGAATCATCTCCAGCACCTCTCTACCCGCGTCGGTCACGATCAGGCCTTTGCTATGGCGCTGAAACAGCGTCACCCCCAGCTGCGCTTCCAGATGGCGGATATGGCGGGTCAGCGGCGGCTGCGAGATAAATAACCGCTGCGCCGCCCGGCTGATGTTATTTTCCTCCGCTACCACGGCAAAGGCGCGCAGCAGGCGAATATCCAGGGAATGTAATCGCGAAGTTGTCATACTGAAAAGGTATCACGAAAAGGGTATTACTCAAGTCCGGCACACTTCCCTACCCTTCCTCTTAACGCACCATCACAGAGAGGAAAAAACGATGTCCAGCGAACGTTATATCATCGGTCAGGAAATGCTTCAGCGGGTGGATGGTAAGGGCGGGGAAGCCGTCGTCGACAGCCTGCGGGATATCGCCCCCGATTTCGCCCGCTATCTGATTGAGTTCCCCTTCGGCGATATTTACGCCAGGCCAGGGCTCGATTTACGCAGCCGGGAAATCGCCACCATCGCCGCGCTCACGGCGTTGGGTAACGCCGAGCCACAGCTGAAAGTACACATTGCCGCGGGATTAAACGTCGGCCTGACGCAAGAGGAGATTACGGAAGCGATCATGCAGATGGCAGTCTATGCCGGATTCCCGGCGGCCCTCAACGGCCTGTTTGCCGCCAGGGCGGTATTTGCGGCCCACTGATCGCTTAAGGCCGGGCTGACTGCCCGGCCTTAAAAACTTATTTCTTCACATCGACAACGCGCTGCCCGCTAAGCTGCTCATCCGTTATCTTTTGCCCGGCTTTGAAATAGTCTACGACCGCATTTGAAACGTAATAGCCGCCGGAGGTATTACGCGCCTGCCCCTCGGTAAACGCGACAAAACCATCGCCGCCATCTGCAAGGAAGCTGTTGGTGGCAATATGGTAAACCGTCGTATCGTCAATCGGTTTACCGTTTAGCCTGAATAACACAACGCGCTGGCCCACAGGTTTGCTGCTGTCATACTTCATTTCCAGTCCCCGGGAGACCTGCAGCATGCCGTTACTCAACCCGGCGCCATGCTCCATCAGGCTACGCAACTGCTTCCCGGTTAGATCCATGGTGACCAGCTCGTTGGGAAACGGGAAGGTGCTGATAACGGCGCCCATGCTCACCGCCCCGGCGGGGATCTCATTCCGGATCCCGCCCGAGTTGGTTAACGCCATCTGCGTACTCCTACCTGCTGCCAGCAGCAAGGCGTCAGCGGCAAGATTGCCCAACGGCGAAGAGATGCCATACGCACGGGTCAGTTCAACGGGCGATTGTGTAATGACCTGCTGCACCAGTTGATCAAGTTGCTTATTCCAGCCGTCGATGACCTGTTTTGTCTGCGGATCAGGCTTCCACTCATCGGCATAAAGCGTCTTCAGCTCAAAGTGCTTCACCGTGAATTGGTGCGGTTTCTCCTGATAATCCAGCACCAGTTTACCCACATCGATGCCGCCGCTATCGGTAGAAAGGATCAACGTATTACCCACTTTAATGGGCTCCGGTGTGCCAACGTGAGCATGGCCGGTAATTAAAACGTCCAGGCCTTTCACCTGACCCGCAGTCTGAATATCTTTATCCAGCGCACGACGCACATCGGTTCCCCCCTGGCTCGACTGACGCGCCGGGACGCCTTCATGGATCAGGGCCACGGTCAGATCCACTTTACCGTTAAGTTCATCGATATAATGCTGTAGCCATTTCACCTCATCGCGCGCTTCGATACCCACTCGCGTCGCGGCAGAAACGGTGTCATTAAAAGCAAACACGCCGTGCAGGCCAATCACGCCAATTTTCACGCCATCTTTTTCGATAATGGTATAGGGCTTATCCCAGAACGATTTATCGCTGTTCTGATAAAAAATATTGCCCTGAACAATCGGGAATGTCGCCTGGCTAAGCTGAAGCAATGTATTATCCCAGCCGTGATCGAACTCATGATTACCGATAGTCACCGCATCGTAGGACATCGTATTCATAATATCGATTATCGCTTTGCCCTTCGTCAGGCTACTGATGTAAGGCCCGGTAAAATAATCCCCGGCATCAAAAAACCAGGTCGCGTTATTTTTCGCTTTTTCCTGTTTCACCATCGTCGTGATATTCGCCCAACCACCAATATCTCGTTTACCATCCGCTATCCATGGCACTTTATAAGGTTCGACATGGGCATGAAGATCGTTGGTATAAATGATGGTGACATCTTTGGCGCAGGCCCAGAAAGGCAAAGTTAACAGAAGTGCTGCGCTCATTGTTTTTAGTTTCATCGGAGTTCCTTTCAGAGTGATAAAGAACAGCTAAGTTACGTTCTGAAAGACTTTTTTATGTGAGAGCATTCACAGTTGTATGCAACCTGAGCAGGACAAAATTAACGACCTGTAAAAATCGTTGGTATTGACCTGCCAGTGGATACTCTCTTTACCATTAATGCCTGTAAAACTTTTGGCTGCCGTAATTTAGGTTTACCATCTGCGGCTGAGTATCATTTCCCGAATTTTCGGCTGGGCTACCCGGCGCTCTAATGCGCAGCCTGCGGCAGCTATCCCCCCCTGTTTAACGAACGGGAATTCCGCCCCTGGCTGGCGGCTTATCTGACGGATCATGCCCGCCGCTACGGCTATTTTTGCCCGGTATGCTATCAGCGGGATATTATTCGCTACGGCCGCAATCCGCAGGGTACGCAACGCCTTCAGTGCCGCCACTGTAAAAAGGTCTGGACGCCAAAATTCCCACACATCGCCCCAATTGAAGCCCCACGACGTATTTGCAGCGTACCGTTGATAGCGCCATTCCAGGGTAATGCCGCCGGGCAAAAGCTCTATTTTTTATTAAGCTTTGATGCCGTGCGCGGTAATGTTATTCATCTTACCTCTAATTTCACTGCTTTCGCGGTAGGCGAATCATTACGCTATCACTGGCGCGGCGGGCAAGCCGACAGGGAGGAGACTGACGATATTATTCAACGTATTTCTCTCACTGAAATGCGCTTTTTACAACGCAGTCAGTTCGATGAAATCCAGTACGGCAGCGCAATGCAAAAGCGCCATGCCCGCGGCAATATATTGCGCCCGGTTATCGCCGCGCACGGTCATTTCAAACTGCTCAGCCAGCGGTTTCCAGAGGTGAAAACGCACGTTATTGCGCATGAATGCTTTTTACGCGGCGCGGCGATCGTTGCCTGGGCGCCGCTTTTTCGTCAGCGACAAGGCGATCTATGGTATGTGGAAGAAGAGATAAGGAACCCAGCCAGCCCGGCTCCGTGGCAGCTACAGGGGAAAACCCATCATGGCTGGTGGCAAAACTCATGGCAGCGTTGGACGCAGGAAGAGAATCAGAAAATGGTCTGCCGGCTTGCCGGCACTGCAGAAGAGAACGCCTTTCTACCAGACCTTGCGGCCAGCCGACGGTTTACAATATGGCTGAAAAACAGACCCGCGTTTGCGCAGAGCGCCCTGTATTCCGCAGGGCGCGTAACGCAAATAGTGGCCTCACTGGTTCAAGAGTATAACGCGACGCTTACAGCAGCTGCGCCAGGCGGTTAATATCCGACTGGATCGCCCCGGCGGTCACATCGCGCCCGGCGCCGGGCCCGCGGATCACCAGCGGGTTATCGCGATACCAGCGGCTTTCGATGGCAAACACGTTATCGCACGGCAGCAGCGCCGCCAGCGGGTGCTCTTCGCGTACCGCTTCCACACCGACGCGTGCTTTGCCGTTGGCATCAAAGCGCGCCACGTAGCGGAGCACCAGCCCCATCTCGCGGGCCGCTTCCAGACGCTGCAGCATCTGCTCGTTCAGCTCTTCGCCATTCTCAAAGAAGTGATCGACCGACCCCTCTTCACAGTGCGCCGGCACCAGTGATTCCACACGCACCTGATCCGGTTCGATGTCATAGCCCGCTTCCCGCGCGAGGATCACCAGCTTACGCATCACATCCTTACCGGACAGATCGACGCGCGGATCCGGCTCGGTCAGCCCCTGCTGCCACGCCTGATCCACCAGGTCGGTGAACGGCACGGTGCCATCGAACTGCAGGAACAGCCAGGAGAGCGTTCCCGAGAAGATACCGCTCAGGCCGAGAATAGTATCGCCGCTGTCGATCAGGTCGCGCACCGTATGGTTCACCGGCAAGCCGGCGCCCACGGTGGCGTTATATAGCCAGTGGCGCCCCGTCTTCTCAAACGCGTCGTGGATCTGACGATATTTATCACTGCTGCTGGCGCCCGCCAGCTTGTTGGCGCTAATGACGTGGAAGCCATGGCTGGCGAAATCAAGATACTGGTCGGCCAGCTGTTCGCTGGCGGTGACGTCCAGCACCACTAAATCATCATACGGGTGCGCGCGCATCCACAGGAACAGCGACTCTTCATCCTGCTCCACCGCTTCATCGTTGAAGAAAGCCAGCGCCCGGCTGGCATCCAGCCCGTCGTAATTCAGCAGGCTGCGTTTACTGTCGACTACGCCGGCGAGAATAAACTCGAAACCGGTACGCGCCGAGAGCGTAGTTTGTTCACGGGCGAAAAGCTCCAGCCAGCGGGAACCAATGTTCCCTTTGCCGAACAGCATCAGGCCAATACGCTTTTCGGCGCGAAACAAGGACTGATGCAGCCCCTGGATCAGGCTTTCCGTCGGCCCGGCGCGTAGCACCGCCACCAGGCTGATCCCCTCTTCAGACTGCCAGGTGAACTCCACCGGCTGCCCTTTGAGCTGCTGCCAGAAACGGTGGCAGTGCAGCGGGTTACGGGTGACTCCCGCGCCCACCATCGCCACCAGCGCCAGCTTCTGACGCAGACGCAGCTCGCCCGGCAGACCGGCTTCATCGAGCAATTTCAGCGCGCTGTCGGCCACCTCGGAGGTATAGCAGAACTGCAGCAGCTTACGGTCGGCATGGACGCCAACGGCTAACGGGCGCAGCTGGGCGCGTTTGAGCAGAGCGTCCAGCTCTTTATGCGCCAGTTTGAAATCGTGACCGGCCGGCACCTGGAACTCCACCAGGCAGACGTCGTCATGGCTGGTGACAATCCGTGCGCCGGTACCGGAGGCCAGCACGCGCTCAATGCGCGTGGAACCCTGTTCCGGCGTGTAGCTGCAGCGTAACTGCAGATCGATATCACTGGCGGAAACCGGCTGTAGCGTGCGGGCATGGAGCACCGGCGCGGCCAGGCGCGCCAGCTCGCTGGCTTCGTCCAGACGCAGCAGCGGCAGCAGGCAGGCGTCTTTCACCTTGCGCGGATCCGCGCTGTACACCCCGGCAACGTCGCTCCAGATAGTGACCCGGGAGGCGCCCGCCAGCGCGCCGATCTGGGTGGCAGAGTAGTCAGACCCGTTACGGCCCAGCAGGACGGTTTCGCCGGCCTGGTTGCGGGAGATAAAGCCGGTCACCACCAGACGTTTGTTAGGATGCTGCGCCATCAGCTGCTGCAGCAGCGGATAGGATAATCCTTCATCCACCTGCGGCTGCGCGGCGCGTTCCGCGCGCAGGAACGCGCGCGCGTCCAGCCAGGCCGCTTCCATACCCAGCTGGTTGAGGACCGCCGCCATCAGGCGCGCGGACCACACTTCCCCATGGCCGACCACTTCCGCATAGACCGCTTCGGAAACCCCGCCGTCCAGCAGACCAGCCAGACGCTCAAGGTCGTGGATAAAGGCGGCTATCAACGTATCCGCCGCCGCAGGCTCCAGCAGACCGCCAATCAGCTCGGTGTGATAGCGGCGAAGCGACTGCTGAACCTGATGCGCAGCAAGGCGATCGCTCTGGCTAAGCTTAAGCCAGCTGATCAGCTGGTTGGTGGTGCTGCCAGCGGCGGAGACGACCATCATATCCCCCGCCTGCGAATACTCCTTCATGATCCCCGCGACGCGCAGGTAACATTTCGCATCCGCTAAACTACTCCCACCAAATTTGTGCAGCTGACGACCCTTCGCCCCTGCCTGCGCAATCACACTCATCTTTATTCCTCGTTTGCTGCCCGGAAGCCATTTTCCAGGTCGGCAATTAAATCTTCACCATCTTCAATACCGGTCGATATACGCAGGAGCGTTTCTGAAATTCCGGCGGCGGCACGCGCTTCAGGCGCCATGCCGGCATGCGTCATCGTTGCCGCATGGGAAATCAGGCTTTCAACGCCCCCCAGCGATTCCGCCAGTGTAAACAGCGACAGCCCGCTCAGAAAACGGCGCAGCGTCTGCTCGTCACCGTCAAGCTCGAAGCTTAACATTGCGCCAAAACCTTTTTGCTGACGCGCCGCAATTTCATGCCCCTGGTTTTCCGGCAGCGATGGATGATACAGCTTTTTCACCAGCGGCTGGGTTTTCAGATACTCAACGATCGCCAGGGCATTTCGCTGCGCCACTTCCATCCGTGGAGACAGCGTCCGCAGCCCGCGCAACAGCAGATAGCTGTCGAAGGCGCTGCCGGTGACGCCAATATTATTCGCCCACCATGCCAGTTCGGTGACAGTTGCCGGATCTTTGGCAATCACCACCCCGGCCACCACATCGGAGTGACCATTGAGGTATTTGGTACAGGAATGCAGCACCAGATCGGCGCCCAGCGCCAGCGGGTTTTGCAACGCCGGGCTCAGGAAGGTGTTGTCCACCACGCTAATTGCCCCGGCCTCACGCGCCAGACCACAGATTTTCGCAATATCCACCACCCGCAGCAATGGATTACTTGGGCTTTCCACCAACACCAGCTTCGGTTTTTCCGCCAGCGCCGCCCGCAGCGCCTGCTCATCGCTTTGATCGACAAACTGGACGCGATAGCAGCCGCGCTTCGCCAGGCTGTCGAACAGACGGTAGCTGCCGCCGTAGCAGTCGTGCGGCGCCACCAGCAGATCGCCCGGTTTAAGGAACACCGTCGTCACCAGCAGGATCGCCGACATTCCGGTATTGGTCAGCACCGCGCCGGCGCCGCCCTCCAGCTCCGCTAAGGCGCGCTGCACCACATCGCGCGTCGGATTGCCACGACGGGAGTAGTCGTGGGCGCGCGGTTCATTAAAGCCGGTGAAGTTATAGGTACTGGAGAGGTGAATCGGCGGGACAACGCAACCGTACTGCTCGTCGTCATTTAAACCGCTACGCACTGCGATGGTGGCCTGTTTACGCGTCATGTTGGGAAGTTCCTGGGCTGAATCGGTGAAAAGTCAGGCTCCAGAGTAATCATTGTCACAATAGACGTCAATACATCTGGACATCTAAACTTCTTTGCGTATAGATTGAGCAAAGTGCAAATAGCCGTTAAAATTATATGCATTAGCGCACGTCGTCGGCGGCTTATCTCATGTCAGAAAGCCCGCGCATACGGTAAACTACGCGCAATTATAGCCCGGGCGGAATATTCTGGCCCTTCACTAATAAACAGAGGATTAAGGTATCTCATGGCTGAATGGAGCGGCGAATATATCAGCCCATACGCTGAGCACGGTAAGAAGAGTGAACAAGTAAAGAAAATTACGGTTTCCATTCCTCTGAAGGTGTTAAAAATCCTCACCGATGAACGCACGCGTCGTCAGGTGAATAACCTGCGTCACGCGACCAACAGCGAGCTGCTGTGCGAAGCGTTTCTGCATGCCTTTACCGGACAACCGTTGCCTAACGATGAAGACCTGCGTAAAGAGCGCAGCGATGAGATCCCGGAAGCGGCGAAAGCGATTATGCGTGAACTGGGAATCGACCCGGATACGTGGGAATACTGAGACGAAAAAAAGGGCGGAATAATCTTCCGCCCTTTTTTTCTTTCCCGCCCAGGCAGGCGGGAGAGACAAAAAAGCCGCCCTGAGGCGGCTTCTTCTGGCAACTTACTTGCTGCCCGGGATGCTGAAGCGCTTGTTGAAGCGGTCAACACGGCCACCGGTAGCAACATCACGCTGTTTGCCGGTGAAGAACGGGTGGCATTTGCCGCACACGTCGAGGTTCAGGTCGTGACCAACGGTGGAGCGGATTTTCATGACATTACCGCAAGAACAGGTAGCAGTAATTTCGTCGTAATTTGGGTGAATACCTTTTTTCATGGGAGAACCTCAGTTAAGGCCGCGTCGCTCTTCCAGCCCTAACGCCAGACACCACGCGATATTAGTAATTTCCCGTCGCCTTCTACGCTGCTGACAGCGTGAAGCACGCGGTAATGGTCAATCTTCAATGCGATATAAAGCGCATCAAAGGCGGCGAATCATACAGAATTTGACCAGCATATGCAAACTGATCCGCGCCGCCTTATCGTAATGTGTATACTATCCCGCCAGATTTCAAGTCAGGAAGATGACATGTCCGTCGCCCACGTTGCCCTACCCGTTCCGCTACCGCGCACTTTTGACTACCTGCTGCCTGAAGGCATGGCGGTCAAAGCGGGCTGTCGGGTGCGGGTGCCGTTCGGCAAACAGGAGCGGATCGGCATTGTCGCGGCGGTGAGCGAGCGCAGCGAACTGCCGCTGGATGAGCTAAAACCGGTCGCCGAAGCGCTGGACGACGAGCCGGTCTTCTCCACGACTGTCTGGCGACTGCTGATGTGGGCGGCTGAGTATTACCATCACCCGATCGGCGATGTGCTGTTCCATGCATTACCCGTTCTGCTGCGCCAGGGCAAACCCGCCAGCGCCACGCCGCTGTGGTACTGCTGTCTCTTATACACATCTCCGAGCCCACGAGACTAGGCATGATCTCGTATGCCGTCTTCTGCTTGAAAAAAAAAAAAAAAAAACAACAAAACAA
>OJJI01000409.1_pt1 | contig 9165 bp, 7 predicted proteins | sample 1596201 | NCBI WGS metagenome assembly OJJI01 (sample SAMEA4350158, study PRJEB24818) | metagenome | biome: human; feature: gut; material: faeces | place: Denmark | collected 2013-09 | reverse complement strand
TTGCGGAGGTTTTTTTTTTTTTTGAGGGAGTGGAACAGGTGGGCGATGTCTCGTGTGATCGGAGATGTTTTTTTTTTTTCAAGCAGAAGACGGCATACGAGATCATGCCTAGTCTCGTGGGCTCGGAGATGTGTATAAGAGACAGCCTGGAAGTGGTTAATATCGGCCGGACCGTTCGGGTAGAGACGTGCCATCAGCGGTACAACATCAGAAAGGTCAGAGAAGTCATCCCAGTTAATCTGAATACCGGCCGCGCGCGCCATCGCCACCAGGTGCATGGTGTGGTTAGTGGAACCACCGGTCGCCAGCAGTGCAACGATACCGTTCACCACCACTTTCTCATCGATCATCTTACCGATCGGCATCCATTCATTACCATTACCGGTCATGCGTGTAACCTGACGCGCAGCTGCGGCGGTCAAAGCATCGCGCAGCGGAGAATCCGGATGAACAAAAGAAGAGCCTGGCAACTGCATCCCCATAAACTCCACCACCATCTGGTTGGTGTTGGCAGTACCGTAGAAAGTACATGTTCCCGGCGCATGGTAAGACGCGGCTTCTGACTCCAGTAAGGCCATGCGGTCCACTTTACCTTCGGCATAAAGCTGGCGAATACGCACTTTTTCTTTATTTGGCAAACCGCTTGCCATCGGTCCAGACGGCACAAACACCGCAGGCAAATGACCAAACGACAGGGCTGCCATCGTCAGACCCGGGACAATCTTGTCGCACACACCGAGGAACAGAGCACCATCAAACATGTTATGGGACAGCCCCACCGCCGCAGACATCGCTATCACTTCGCGGCTTAGCAGCGACAATTCCATTCCATCCTGCCCCTGGGTGACACCATCACACATCGCCGGAACACCGCCCGCAACCTGACCAACCGCATTCGCTTCATGCAGGGCTTTACGAATGATTTCTGGATAGTGTTCATAAGGCTGGTGCGCGGAGAGCATGTCGTTATAGGAGGTGATGATGGCGATATTGTTACGCAACATGCTTTTCAAAGAGGCTTTGTCTTCTGGCTGGCAGGCAGCGAAACCGTGTGCCAGGTTACCGCATGCCAACTGCGAACGATGAACGGTCGAAGTTTTCGCTTGTTCTATCCGGGCGAGATAAGCAGAGCGAGTCTCGCGCGAACGTTCAATGATTCGATTTGTTACGCGTAACAATTGTGGATTCATAAAGGCTCCTGAAATTGAGTTGTCAGAGCAGGATGATTCACAACGCGTTTCATTCAGAGGATTTATGACTGAAACGCCTGTAACCGGAGCTCATAGGGCAAAAACGTTTCAGTCAGTGTAATAAAAAAAGCCTCGTGGGTGAATCCGCACGAGGCCTGAAAGTGTAAAAATTGTTCTACAATCTGCGCAAGATCATGTTACCGGTAAAATAACCATAAAGGATAAGCGCAGATATTACTCAAACTCATTCCAGGAACGACCATCACGGGTAATCATCGCCACCGAGGCAACGGGTCCCCAGGTTCCGGCCTGATACGGTTTCGGCGCATCATTGTCCATCGCCCACGCCTCAGTAATGGAGTCTACCCATTTCCAGGCTTCTTCCACTTCGTCGCGACGTACAAACAGTGCCTGAATACCACGCATGGTTTCCAGCAGCAAACGTTCATAGGCATCCGCCAGATGCGTCTGATTAAAGGTTTCTGAATAGCTCAGATCCAGCTTGGTGATTTGCAGGTTATGTTTGTGGTCAAGGCCAGGAACTTTATTCAGTACCTGGATATCCACGCCTTCATCAGGTTGCAGACGGATAGTCAGTTTATTCTGCGGCAGATCCTGCCACGATTCTTTAAACAGATTCAGTTCAGGTGTTTTGAAATAGACCACGACTTCAGAACATTTGGTCGGCAGACGTTTACCAGTACGCAGGTAGAATGGCACACCGGCCCAGCGCCAGTTATCAATGTCGACGCGGATCGCCACGAAAGTTTCTGTATTGCTGCTCTTGTTCGCGCCCTCTTCTTCCAGATATCCCGGCACTTTTTTGCCCTGGGCGAAGCCCGCAGTATATTGCCCGCGTACGGTTTTTTCGCGTACGTTGGAGCGGTCGATGCGGCGCAGAGACTTCAGTACTTTCACTTTTTCATCGCGGATGCTGTCTGCGCTCAGGTCAGACGGCGGAGACATCGCAATCATGCAAAGAATTTGCAGCAGGTGGTTCTGGATCATGTCGCGCATCTGACCGGCTTTATCAAAATAGCCCCAGCGCCCTTCGATCCCCACTTCTTCTGCCACGGTAATCTCAACATGATCAATGGTGCGATTGTCCCAGTTATTCACAAACAGGGAGTTAGCAAAACGCAGCGCCAACAGGTTCAGCACCGTTTCTTTACCAAGATAGTGGTCGATACGGTAAACCTGGCACTCCTCGAAGTATTCGCCAACCTGATCATTGATTTCCTGCGAGGTCGCCAGCGACGTCCCCAGCGGTTTCTCCATGACTACGCGTGCCGGTTTAGCATTCAGTTTTGCCTCGCCAAGCCCTTTGCAAATTGCGCCAAAAGTGCTGGGCGGCATGGCAAAGTAGTTAATGGTGATACGATTTTTTTGATCCAGCATCGCGCCGAGACGGCTGAATGCAGCAGTGTCATTGACATCGAGATTACAAAAATCCAGACGTGCACTCAGGGTGTCCCATAAACCTTCATCAATGGTTTCTTTCATGAAAGTTTCGAGCGCCTCGCGGACAACTTTGGTATATGCCGCTTTATCCCAGTCAGCACGCCCTACGCCGATAATCCGGGTGTCCGGGTTGAGCTGACCGGCTTTTTCCAGTTGATACAGGGAAGGCAGCAATTTACGACGCGCAAGGTCGCCTTTCGCGCCGAAAATGACCAGGTCACAGGCCTGGGCTGTTTGCGTTACCGCCATGTCATTCTCCTTAAGTTAACTAACCCGGTACTTAAGCCAGGGTATACTTGTAATTTTCTTACGGTGCACTGTACTGCTTTTACGAGCTTGCGAAAACTGTAAACGCTTATCCACCCGTGCGATTACGGGAAAAGCGCGCAAAGTGCGGCAAAACTGATAAAAAAATCATCGTTTTCCATTGGGTAAAAATCTGACACTGATCATGTTATGAAAAAAAATAACAACTTTTTTATCTGCTTTTGTCATTAACACGGCACACAGGCGTAATATCTGACAAAACTGCATTTCGATTTCTTTCAGTGCGGAAATCGTCATTACCCGTGAGTCTCTTTACATCATGAATATGCTGGAAAAAATCCAGTCTCAGCTGGAACATTTGAGCAAATCAGAGCGCAAAGTTGCCGAGGTCATTCTGGCTTCGCCCGATAACGCGATCCATTCGAGTATTGCTGCTATGGCACTGGAAGCCAATGTTAGCGAACCGACGGTGAATCGTTTCTGTCGCAGCATGGACACGCGCGGTTTTCCTGATTTTAAACTTCATCTGGCACAGAGTCTGGCGAATGGCACTCCCTATGTTAATCGCAATGTCAATGAAGATGACAGCGTTGAATCATACACAGGGAAAATATTTGAGTCCGCAATGGCAACGCTTGATCATGTCCGTCATTCACTGGATAAATCTGCCATCAACCGCGCCGTCGACTTGCTCACTCAGGCAAAAAAAATCGCCTTTTTCGGATTAGGCTCTTCAGCCGCCGTTGCCCACGATGCGATGAATAAGTTCTTTCGTTTTAATGTTCCGGTGGTGTACTCCGATGATATCGTGCTGCAACGCATGAGTTGTATGAATTGTAGCGACGGAGACGTGGTGGTGCTGATTTCTCACACTGGAAGAACAAAAAATCTGGTCGAGCTGGCGCAGCTGGCACGCGAAAACGACGCCATGGTGATTGCCCTCACCTCTGCGGGTACCCCGCTCGCCCGGGAAGCAACGCTGGCAATTACCCTCGACGTACCGGAAGATACTGACATTTATATGCCCATGGTTTCTCGACTTGCACAGCTGACCGTGATAGATGTGCTGGCGACAGGATTTACTTTGCGACGCGGTGCAAAATTCAGAGATAACTTGAAGCGGGTCAAAGAAGCGCTGAAGGAATCGCGTTTTGATAAGCAGTTACTTAATTTAAGTGACGATCGCTAAAAACGACTGTCACTGTCCTAATCTTATACGACATCCGAATGAGATTAATTTATCGCCATCGCGGCGTTATTTCATTCGGATTTCATGTTCAAGCAACACCTGGTTGTTTCAGTCAACGGAGTATTACATGTCCAGAAGGCTTCGCAGAACAAAAATCGTTACCACGTTAGGCCCAGCAACAGATCGCGATAATAATCTTGAAAAAGTTATCGCGGCGGGTGCCAACGTTGTACGTATGAACTTTTCTCACGGCTCGCCTGAAGATCACAAAATGCGCGCGGATAAAGTTCGTGAGATTGCCGCAAAACTGGGGCGTCATGTGGCTATTCTGGGTGACCTCCAGGGGCCCAAAATCCGTGTATCCACCTTTAAAGAAGGCAAAGTTTTCCTCAATATTGGGGATAAATTCCTGCTCGACGCCAACCTGGGTAAAGGTGAAGGCGACAAAGAAAAAGTCGGTATCGACTACAAAGGCCTGCCTGCTGACGTCGTGCCTGGTGACATCCTGCTGCTGGACGATGGTCGCGTCCAGTTAAAAGTACTGGAAGTTCAGGGCATGAAAGTGTTCACCGAAGTCACCGTCGGTGGTCCCCTCTCCAACAATAAAGGTATCAACAAACTTGGCGGCGGTTTGTCGGCTGAAGCGCTGACCGAAAAAGACAAAGCAGACATTAAGACTGCGGCGTTGATTGGCGTAGATTACCTGGCTGTCTCCTTCCCACGCTGTGGCGAAGATCTGAACTATGCCCGTCGCCTGGCACGCGATGCAGGATGTGATGCGAAAATTGTTGCCAAGGTTGAACGTGCGGAAGCCGTTTGCAGCCAGGATGCAATGGATGACATCATCCTCGCCTCTGACGTGGTAATGGTTGCACGTGGCGACCTCGGTGTGGAAATTGGCGACCCGGAACTGGTCGGCATTCAGAAAGCGTTGATCCGTCGTGCGCGTCAGCTAAACCGAGCGGTAATCACGGCGACCCAGATGATGGAGTCAATGATTACTAACCCGATGCCGACGCGTGCAGAAGTCATGGACGTAGCAAACGCCGTTCTGGATGGTACTGACGCTGTGATGCTGTCTGCAGAAACTGCCGCTGGGCAGTATCCGTCAGAAACCGTTGCAGCCATGGCGCGCGTTTGCCTGGGTGCGGAAAAAATCCCGAGCATCAACGTTTCTAAACACCGTCTGGACGTTCAGTTCGACAATGTGGAAGAAGCTATTGCCATGTCAGCAATGTACGCAGCTAACCACCTGAAAGGCGTTACGGCGATCATCACCATGACCGAATCGGGTCGTACCGCGCTGATGACCTCCCGTATCAGCTCTGGTCTGCCAATTTTCGCCATGTCGCGCCATGAACGTACGCTGAACCTGACTGCTCTCTATCGTGGCGTTACGCCGGTGCACTTTGATAGCGCTAATGACGGCGTAGCAGCTGCCAGCGAAGCGGTTAATCTGCTGCGCGATAAAGGTTACTTGATGTCTGGTGACCTGGTGATTGTCACCCAGGGCGACGTGATGAGTACCGTGGGTTCTACTAATACCACGCGTATTTTAACGGTAGAGTAAGTACGTTGCCGGATGCGGCGAAAACGCCACATCCGGCCTACAGTTCAATGATAGTTCAACAGATTTCGAATATTCTGAAGCAAACTTGAACTTATCATCAGGCGAAGGCCTCTCCTCGCGAGAGGCTTTTTTATTTGATGGGATAAAGATCTTTGCGCTTATACGGCTGGATTTCGCCCGGTTTGCGAGTTTTCAGCAATTTTAGTATCCAGGTGTATTGTTCTGGTCGCGGACCAACAAAAATCTCGACTTCTTCATTCATCCGCCGCGCAATCGTATGATCATCCGCCTCTAACAGATCATCCATCGGTGGGCGCACCTGAATCGTCAGACGATGCGTCTTGCCATCATAAATCGGAAACAGCGGTACAACGCGCGCACGGCACACTTTCATCAAACGACCAATCGCGGGCAACGTCGCTTTATAGGTGGCAAAGAAATCCACAAATTCGCTGTGCTCTGGGCCATGATCCTGATCGGGTAAATAATATCCCCAGTACCCCTGACGTACCGACTGGATGAATGGTTTAATACCGTCATTTCTCGCATGCAGACGACCGCCAAAGCGACGACGCACCGTGTTCCAGACATAATCAAAAACCGGGTTGCCCTGATTATGGAACATCGCTGCCATTTTCTGCCCTTGCGAGGCCATCAGCATGGCAGGAATATCGACGGCCCAACCGTGCGGCACCAGAAAGATAACTTTCTCGTTATTACGCCGCATCTCTTCGATGATCTCCAGCCCTTGCCAGTCAACGCGCGGCTGAATTTTCTCCGGCCCGCGTATTGCCAACTCAGCCATCATTGCCATCGCTTGCGGCGCGGTGGCAAACATCTCATCAACAATCGCTTCGCGTTCAGCTTCACTACGTTCTGGAAAGCAGAGCGACAGATTGATTAACGCACGACGGCGTGAGCTTTTTCCCAGTCGTCCGGCAAAACGTCCCAGCCGTGCCAGAATGGGATCACGGAACTTTGGCGGCGTTAAAGCGATACCCGCCATCGCTGCTACGCCCAGCCATGCTCCCCAGTAGCGCGGGTGGCGAAAGGATTTATCAAACTCAGGAATGTATTCGCTATTATTTTTTTTCGTTTCCATGCTTTTCCAGTTTCGGATAAGGCAAAAATCAATCTGGTGATAGTGTAGCGGCGCAACTTGCCCCGCACCAAATAAAAAAAGCCGGTACTGACTGCGTACCGGCTGCGAATGGATGTTAATTAATCAAACCGTAGCTGCGGCACAATCTCTTTGGCCTGCGCCAGGAATTCGCGACGATCGGAGCCGGTCAGCCCTTCGGTACGCGGCAGTTTTGCCGTCAGCGGGTTTACGGCCTGCTGGTTTATCCATACTTCATAGTGCAGATGCGGCCCGGTTGAACGTCCGGTATTACCGGAAAGCGCGATACGGTCGCCACGTTTCACCTTCTGTCCCGGTTTCACCAGAATCTTGCGCAAGTGCATATAACGCGTGGTGTAGCTGCGACCATGACGAATAGCCACATAATAACCTGCTGCGCCACTGCGTTTGGCAACCACCACTTCACCGTCACCCACTGAAAGCACTGGCGTACCCTGCGGCATGGCGAAATCAACACCTCTGTGTGGTGCAACGCGACCGGTCACCGGATTAGTACGACGCGGGTTAAAATTAGACGAGATACGGAACTGTTTCGCCGTCGGGAATCGCAAGAATCCTTTCGCCAGACCAGTACCGTTACGATCGTAGAATTTGCCATCTTCAGCGCGGATAGCGTAATAATCTTTACCTTCTGAACGCAAACGTACGCCCAGCAGCTGGCTTTGCTCACGTTTACCATCAAGCATTTCTCGAGACATTAACACCGCAAATTCATCGCCTTTTTTCAGTTTGCGGAAATCCATTTGCCACTGCATGGCTTTAATCACTGCGCTCACTTCGGCGCTGGTTAAACCGGCGTTTCTGGCGCTGGCAACAAAGCTTCCCCCGACGGTACCTTTCAGCAGATTGTTAACCCACTCTCCTTGCTGCATTTCGCTGGTCATTTTAAAACCGTTAGCGGCAGTACGGTCATAGGTTCGGGTTTCACGACGAGACACTTCCCAGGTGAGGCGCTGCAGTTCGCCGTCCGCGGTTAATGTCCAGGAGAGTTGTTGACCGATTTTCAGGTTACGCAATTCTTTGTCGGCCGCAGCCAGTTGGGTGATATCACCCATATCAATACCATACTGATTGAGAATGCTGCTTAGCGTATCGCCAGTGGAAACAACATATTCATGCACGCCCGCTTCACCGGCGATTTTGTCATCCAGTTCGTCCTGGGGAATGGCTTCATCTTCTTGTGCAGCTTGATCAATCGGCTCACTGGCTTCAGGTAAGAGCGAACGAATTTCGTTCTGTTCCAGCTCAATGGTTTTGACAATTGGCGTGGCATCACGGTGATAAACATAAGGCCGCCAGACAGCGACGGCCAGAGTAAGAACGGTGAGCGACCCCAACATAACGCGGTGTGGTCGCGGTAAATTATTAAACGCCAGGGCGACAGAGCGGGCTATCTGTTGCACGTAATCACTTCCTCATTAATCTCCTTTCAGGCAGCTCGCATACTGGTTGGCTAATTGACTCAGGAATTCTGAATAGCTTGTTTTACCCAGTTTGATATTCGTCCCCAGGGGATCCAACGTTCCCATACGAACGGATGTCCCTCGTGCGACGCTCTCAACGACCGCTGGCCTGAACTGTGGCTCAGCAAAAACGCAGGTTGCTTTTTGCTCAACCAACTGTGTTCTTATTTCATGTAAACGCTGCGCGCCAGGTTGAATCTCAGGGTTAACGGTAAAATGACCAAGCGGTGTCAGTCCAAACTGTTTTTCGAAATAGCCGTAAGCATCGTGAAAAACGAAATAACCTTTCCCCTTGAGCGGCGCGAGCTCGTTACCAACCTGCGTTTCGGTTGAGGCTAATTGTGCCTCAAAATCCTTCAGGTTGGCGTCAAGTTTGGCTCGACTTTGCGGCATAAGTTCCACTAATTTTCCATGGATTGCAACCGCTGTAGCCCGCGCTATCTCTGGGGAAAGCCAAAGATGCATGTTGAAATCGCCGTGATGGTGATCTTCGTCACTTTTTTCCGCGTGGTCGTGATCATCATCATCGCCGTGAATACTTTTCATCAGTAGCGGTTTCACATCTTCAAGCTGCGCAATCGTTACCTGCTTCGCTCCTGGTAATTTGCTTACCGGTTTTTGCATAAACGCTTCCATCTCCGGGCCAACCCAAACGACTAAGTCCGCGTTCTGTAAGCGTTTTACATCCGATGGGCGCAGTGAATAATCATGTTCTGAAGCGCCGTCAGGAAGTAAAACCTCTGTTTCTGCTGTCTCTTATACACATCTCCGAGCCCACGAGACTAGGCATGATCTCGTATGCCGTCTTCTGCTTGAAAAAAAAAAAAAAAAACAACAAAATAAAATGAAAAAAGAAGGAAACAGAAATAGTAAAATTCTTGGGA
>OJJI01000407.1_pt1 | contig 9181 bp, 6 predicted proteins | sample 1596201 | NCBI WGS metagenome assembly OJJI01 (sample SAMEA4350158, study PRJEB24818) | metagenome | biome: human; feature: gut; material: faeces | place: Denmark | collected 2013-09 | reverse complement strand
GCTGCTACTCGTAGTCGAAGGTGTAGTAGACCACCTGTGACGAATTCTGTCTTGCACGTGGAGTTTTGGGTTGAGCTCAAGTGTACAGTCGTTTTTTGTTTTTTTTGTTGTTTTTTTTTTTTTATGAGTTTTTGTTTTTTTTTTCAAGCAGAAGACGGCATACGAGATCATGCCTAGTCTCGTGGGCTCGGAGATGTGTATAAGAGACAGGCGGTAACTTCGGTACAGTGACCAAAGAAATACCATGATTCACCGCTGACTGTAGCCACTGGCTGTGACTCAAGTGCGCTTGCCAGCCATTCATTCGCCAGTAAGACGTTAAACTCGCCACGCTCCTCGCCCAGCGCCAGTTTATATTCATCGCGATAACAAAGTACCAGCGCCGGATCGACGCCCACCATTGGCATACCCAGCTTCGCCATACGGTTGAGGAAATCCGCCGTCTTTTTCGCCGTCTTCGCAAAACGATTAAGAAAACCTTTAATATGCTGGGCTTTGCCATTTGGCGAAAATGGCAGTAACACAGGCTGGAAACCTAATTTTTCGACCAGACGGACAAAATCCGCCACCACTTGCGCATCGTAATAGCTGGTAAAGGGGTCCTGCACCACCAACACTGTGCGCGCTTTCTGCTCTGCATTGAGAGATTCAAGCTGTTCCAGCGTCATGTTTGCCGAGCGATGCCCCACCATTTGTTGTTGTAGCGAGGGGACCGACAGCAGCGGCAAATCAACCATGCCGATATGTTTTTCCGAGAGTTTGCGCACCAGCGGCTGGTTAATGAAGAAGTTAAAGGTTTTCGGCGCGCGTGCCATCAGCGGCGCGTAGCTCTCGACCGTAGCGACGAGGTGGTCGCGCAGCGGGCGTAAATAACGGGTGTGATAGAGCTGCAGAAAACGAGAGCGAAACTCCGGCACATCAATTTTGATGGGGCACTGGGTCGAACACGCTTTACAGGCCAGACAGCCCGACATCGCCTCTTTGACTTCGTGTGAGAAGTCATATTCGCCTTTATTCGCATGCCAGCTATTGCGCGTGCGGGCAATTAACGTCCGCAAACTGACGCCGGATTCAGGCAGTTCTTGTTCCAGTTTGAGTGGATCAACGCCGCGATCCGCCAACAAACGCAGCCATTCACGCACCAGCGTTGCGCGCCCTTTCGGTGAATGAATCCGGTTCTGGGTGATCTTCATCGACGGACACATCGGACTACGGGCATCAAAGTTGAAGCATAAACCGTTGCCGTTACACTCCATCGCACCGCGCCACTGCTGGCGTACCGCAATGGGGATCTGCCGATCGAATGTACCGCGCTTCACCGCGTCCACTTTCATCATCGGCGCATCGAGACCTTCTGGCGGGCAAATCTTCCCTGGGTTGAGTCGGTTATGCGGGTCAAATGCCGCTTTCACTTTGCGCAGTTCTGCAAAAAGTTCCTCACCGAAAAACGCCGGGCTGTATTCAGCGCGAAAACCTTTGCCGTGCTCGCCCCACAACAAACCACCGTATTTCGCAGTCAGCGCCACCACGTCATCAGAGATTTGCTTCATCAAAATCTCTTGTTGAGGATCGCACATATCCAGCGCTGGACGGACGTGCAAGACACCTGCGTCGACGTGACCGAACATACCGTAGCTTAAGCCGTGGCTGTCGAGCAGCGCGCGAAATTCAGCAATATAATCCGCCAGGTGTTCCGGCGGTACGCAGGTATCCTCAGCAAACGGAATTGGCTTAGCGGCACCTTTGGCATTGCCAAGCAGACCAACGGCTTTTTTGCGCATTGCATAGATACGTTCAACCCCCGCCAGCTCACGGCACACCTGCCAGCCGATGACACCTGCTTGATGACTGGCGATCAGCTCATCCAACCGCGCACAGAGTGCATTTACCCGCTCATCAATCAGCGCCTCATCATCACCAGCAAATTCCACAATGTTCAGCCCGAGCATCTCTTGGTCAGGCACATCGGTAATCAACTCGCTGACGGAATGCCAGACAATATCTTCCCGCGCCAGATTCAGCACTTTTGAGTCCACCGTCTCTACCGAAAGCGCCCGCGCCTCAACCATAAACGGCGCGTTACGCAGCGCAGAGTCAAAAGAGTCATATTTGACGTTCACCAGACGGCGCACTTTAGGCAAGCGTGTAATATCCAGCCGCGCTTCGGTAATAAAGGCCAGCGTCCCTTCTGAACCCGTCAGAATGCGCGTCAGGTCGAACTCGGTCATCTCATCGTTAAAGACATGACGCAGATCGTAACCGGTAAGAAAGCGGTTAAGTTTGGGGAAGTTGTCGATAATTAACTGGCGTTGCTGACGGCAACGTTGATAAACCGTGTTATAAATTCGCCCGATTGTGGTATTGGATTTACCCAGCGTTTCCGCCAATTCGACGGGTAAAGGTTGCGTATCGAGAATATCGCCCCCCAACAACACCGCGCGTACGCCAAGTACGTGATCTGACGTTTTGCCATAGACCAGCGATCCCTGACCGGATGCATCGGTATTGATCATCCCACCGAGCGTTGCCCGGTTGCTGGTCGAAAGTTCCGGCGCAAAAAAGTAGCCGAACGGTTTCAGGTACTGATTGAGTTGATCTTTTATCACCCCGGCCTCAACGCGCACCCAGCCCTCTTCAGGGTTAATTTCGATGATGCGGTTCATATGGCGGGACATATCAACAATAATCCCCTGGTTGAGCGCCTGACCGTTAGTGCCGGTGCCGCCGCCGCGGGGGGTAAAGATCAGCGATGAATAGCGTTCCTGCGCGGCAAGACGGGCGATCAGCGCCACATCTGCGGTTGAACGCGGAAATACCACCGCATCGGGGAGAAGTTGGTAAATACTGTTGTCGGTCGACATTGTCAGACGATCGGCATAACTTGTCGCCGTATCGCCGGTAAAACCTTGTTGCTCCAGCTCTTGCAAAAAATTAAGCACCAGTTGAACGACGCCGGGTGCCTGGGAAATCTGTGGAATCATTATATTGACCCTTTCCTGCGGTCTGTGATGTAGGTCGATACACTATTCTTTCAGGCTGCTGCAATAGCGCACTGAAAGGTGATGTTTGTTTACTCTATGGATTTCGTGTTGCAGGAAGGCGGCAAGCGAGTGAACTCCAGGAGCTTACAATAGTAAGTGACTGGGGTGAACGAACGTAGCCGCAGCACATGCAACTTGAAATACGACGAGTAAATCGTTTGCGTGTTGCCTGAGTTGTTGTACCACATTTTTTTCTAACACGCCCATCAGAATTAAGGGCAGAATCGGCCTGTTAAAAACCGCTGAAATTGCTCATCATTATGCAGGTGAGTTTCGCGTGTTCACGTCGCGTCGACGATTTGACGCACAAAAAAGGTGAAAAGTAGTTATGGTAAATGTTCGTCAGCCCAGGGATGTCGCACAAATTCTGCTTTCGGTGCTGTTTTTAGCCATCATGATTGTGGCATGTCTGTGGATTGTTCAACCCTTTATTCTCGGCTTTGCATGGGCCGGTACGGTGGTTATCGCCACCTGGCCGGTATTGTTACGTTTGCAAAAGATCATGTTTGGCCGCCGCTCTCTCGCCGTTCTGGTGATGACGCTGTTATTAGTGATGGTGTTTATCATCCCTATTGCTTTGCTGGTTAACAGTATCGTCGACGGCAGCGGCCCGCTAATTAAAGCCATTTCCAGCGGTGACATGACGTTACCCGATCTGGCGTGGCTTAATACCATTCCGGTGATTGGCGCGAAGCTGTATGCAGGCTGGCACAACTTGCTGGATATGGGGGGGACGGCGATCATGGCGAAAGTCCGCCCTTATATTGGCACCACCACCACCTGGTTCGTTGGGCAGGCGGCGCATATCGGGCGCTTTATGGTGCATTGTGCGCTGATGCTTCTCTTCAGTGCCCTGCTGTACTGGCGCGGTGAACAGGTGGCACAAGGCATTCGCCATTTTGCAACCCGTCTGGCAGGCGTTCGCGGAGATGCCGCCGTGCTGCTGGCGGCACAGGCTATCCGCGCGGTGGCGCTGGGTGTGGTGGTGACGGCGTTAGTACAGGCAGTGCTTGGCGGTATCGGCCTCGCCGTATCCGGCGTACCTTATGCAACGTTGCTAACGGTGTTAATGATCCTCTCCTGCCTTGTCCAGCTTGGCCCGTTGCCGGTACTGATTCCGGCGATTATCTGGCTCTACTGGACTGGCGATACCACCTGGGGAACGGTATTGTTAGTGTGGAGCGGTGTGGTTGGCACGCTGGATAACGTCATCCGCCCAATGTTAATTCGCATGGGTGCCGATTTACCGCTGATCCTGATTCTCTCTGGCGTTATTGGTGGTTTGATTGCTTTCGGGATGATCGGTCTGTTTATTGGTCCGGTTCTGTTAGCCGTTTCCTGGCGTCTGTTTGCCGCGTGGGTGGAAGAAGTCCCGCCGCCGACGGACCAACCGGAAGAAATTCTCGAAGAACTTGGCGAAATCGAGAAACCGAATAAGTAATTTCTCATCAGGCGGCTCTGCCGCCTGATTGTTAACCACCGCTAATTGATATTTGCTTGCTCTTCCCCATATTTTCCTGCTTACCGCCATTCAGCTGGTAGTACCTGTCGCAAATTCTTTACAGTTTTTAAACTAATGAGACGAATCTGATCGACGCAAAAAGTCCGTATGCCTACTATTAGCTCACGGTTATAAATCAACATATTGATTTATAAGCATGGAAATCCCCTGAGTGAAACAACGAATTGCTGTGTGTAGTCTTTGCCCATCTCCCACGATGGGCTTTTTTTTAACATTTTTCCGCTTCGCTACCTCGCCCCTCACTCTTTCCAATAATGTTGCACAAGATACTGTGACTCTCTTCAAGCCGTCAGCAGGCTGATAATGTTATTTATATTTTATTGTTTATTTCATGCAGCCATTACACGATGAACGCTTATGAACTCCAGGCACTCCGCCATATTTTTGCCATGACTATTGATGAATGCGCGACCTGGATTGCCCAGACCGGTGACAGTGAAAGCTGGCGTCAGTGGGAAAATGGCAAGTGTGCCATTCCTGATCGTGTAGTCGAGCAACTGTTGGCTATGCGTCAGCAAAGAAAAAAACATCTTCATGCCATCATAGAGAAAATAAATAACCGCATCGGCAACAACACCATGCGTTTTTTCCCCGACTTAACCGCATTTCAACGAGTCTACCCTGATGGCAATTTTATTGACTGGAAGATCTATCAATCGGTAGCTGCTGAATTATATGCACACGATCTGGAGCGGCTTTGTTAATTTTTCCACAGAAAGGAATTGTCGTTGTTACAACAATAATGAACGGATGCTGACACAACATCGCTTCACTTTTTAAAGCACCTTTGCTAAGTAGAACCTATGAAAAATCCCTATTTCCCTACCGCACTTGGGTTGTATTTTAATTACCTGGTGCATGGTATGGGCGTCCTTTTGATGAGCCTGAATATGGCCTCGCTGGAGACACTTTGGCAGACTAATGCCGCGGGTGTCTCGATAGTTATCTCATCGCTGGGCATTGGTCGATTAAGTGTCTTGCTTTTTGCAGGATTATTATCCGATCGCTTTGGTCGCCGCCCTTTTATCATGCTCGGGATGTGCTGCTATATGGCCTTCTTTTTTGGCATCCTGCAGACCAATAACATCATTATCGCTTATGTTTTTGGCTTTCTGGCGGGAATGGCAAACAGTTTTCTCGATGCAGGCACTTATCCCAGTTTGATGGAAGCTTTTCCACGCTCACCTGGGACAGCCAATATTTTAATTAAAGCATTTGTTTCCAGCGGACAATTTTTATTACCGCTAATCATTAGCCTGTTAGTGTGGGCTGAACTGTGGTTCGGTTGGTCCTTTATGATTGCTGCAGGCATTATGTTTATTAACGCTCTGTTTTTATACCGTTGTACGTTCCCACCCCATCCGGGTCGTCGCTTACCTGTCATAAAGAAAACCACCAGCTCTACGGAACATCGCTGTTCAATTATCGATTTAGCCAGTTATACCTTATATGGCTATATCTCAATGGCAACGTTTTATCTGGTTAGCCAGTGGCTGGCACAGTACGGACAATTTGTTGCAGGCATGTCATACACTATGTCGATCAAACTACTCAGTATCTACACCGTGGGTTCGCTGCTTTGTGTATTTATTACCGCTCCACTCATTCGTAATACCGTTCGCCCAACAACATTACTGATGCTGTACACCTTTATCTCATTTATTGCTCTGTTTACCGTCTGCCTGCATCCCACATTTTATGTGGTGATAATATTTGCTTTTGTCATTGGTTTTACCTCTGCTGGAGGTGTTGTGCAAATTGGCCTGACGTTAATGGCTGAACGTTTCCCTTACGCTAAAGGTAAAGCTACAGGGATCTATTACAGTGCGGGCAGTATTGCGACCTTTACTATTCCGTTGATTACGGCTCATCTGTCCCAAAGAAGTATTGCCGATATTATGTGGTTCGATACCGCCATCGCTGCCATCGGTTTTTTACTGGCACTGTTTATCGGCTTACGCAGCCGCAAAAAAACGCGGCATCACTCGCTAAAGGAAAATGTCGCTCCGGGTGGGTAATGCAATATTCTTTTCAGGTCATGCAAGATCTTACGGATAAATAACTCTTTCTGCGCTAACTAAGGAAAATCGCGATCAAAAACAAACTATGACATGCAATATTCCTGGAAACATAAACTTTATGCCATGTACCCAGGGAAAATCATCTTCAGTATAGTAATTATGTAAACCGTCGGAGAACAATACGTACGGTAACGAAATTATCTTTCAGCAAGGAGCTGTGAAAATGTCTCAAAATAAGGCTTTCAGCACGCCATTTATCCTGGCTGTTCTTTGTATTTACTTCAGCTACTTCCTGCACGGCATTAGTGTTATTACGCTTGCCCAAAATATGTCATCTCTGGCGGAAAAGTTTTCCACTGACAACGCGGGCATTGCCTACTTAATTTCCGGTATCGGTTTGGGGCGATTGATCAGTATTTTATTCTTCGGTGTGATCTCCGATAAGTTTGGTCGTCGGGCGGTGATATTAATGGCAGTAATAATGTATCTGCTATTCTTCTTTGGTATTCCCGCTTGCCCGAATTTAACTCTCGCCTACGGTCTGGCAGTGTGCGTAGGTATCGCTAACTCAGCGCTGGATACGGGTGGCTACCCCGCGCTCATGGAATGCTTTCCGAAAGCCTCTGGTTCGGCGGTCATACTGGTTAAAGCGATGGTGTCATTTGGGCAAATGTTCTACCCAATGCTGGTGAGCTATATGTTGCTCAATAATATCTGGTACGGCTATGGGCTGATTATTCCGGGTATTCTATTTGTACTGATCACGCTGATGCTGTTGAAAAGCAAATTCCCCAGCCAGTTGGTGGACGCCAGCGTAACTAATGAATTACCGCAAATGAACAGCAAACCGTTAGTCTGGCTGGAAGGTGTTTCATCGGTACTGTTCGGTGTAGCCGCATTCTCGACCTTTTATGTGATTGTGGTGTGGATGCCCAAATATGCGATGGCTTTTGCTGGTATGTCAGAAGCTGAGGCATTAAAAACCATCTCTTATTACAGTATGGGCTCGTTGGTCTGTGTCTTTATTTTTGCCGCACTACTGAAAAAAATGGTCCGGCCCATCTGGGCTAATGTATTTAACTCTGCACTGGCAACAATAACAGCAGCCATTATCTACCTGTACCCTTCTCCACTGGTGTGCAATGCCGGAGCCTTTGTTATCGGTTTCTCAGCAGCTGGCGGCATTTTACAGCTCGGCGTTTCGGTCATGTCAGAGTTTTTTCCCAAAAGCAAAGCCAAAGTCACCAGTATTTATATGATGATGGGTGGACTGGCTAACTTTGTTATTCCACTGATTACCGGTTATCTGTCGAACATCGGCCTGCAATATATCATTGTTCTCGATTTTACTTTCGCGCTGCTGGCCCTGATTACCGCAATTATTGTTTTTATCCGCTATTACCGCGTTTTCATTATTCCTGAAAATGATGTGCGGTTTGGCGAGCGTAAATTTTGCACCCGGTTAAACACAATTAAGCATAGAGGTTAAAGGAGTTAATTATGGATGTTACCGCAAAATACGAATTGATTGGGTTGATGGCCTATCCTATCCGCCACAGTTTATCGCCCGAAATGCAGAATAAAGCCTTAGAAAAAGCGGGATTGCCATTTACCTATATGGCCTTCGAAGTGGATAACGATAGCTTTCCTGGAGCAATTGAAGGATTAAAAGCCCTCAAAATGCGCGGAACTGGTGTATCGATGCCGAACAAACAACTGGCGTGTGAATATGTTGATGAATTAACACCAGCTGCCAAACTGGTGGGGGCCATCAACACCATCGTTAATGATGATGGCTATCTGCGTGGCTATAACACCGACGGCACGGGCCATATTCGCGCCATTAAAGAGAGCGGTTTTGATATCAAAGGCAAAACGATGGTGCTGTTAGGGGCCGGTGGTGCCTCAACGGCAATTGGCGCGCAGGGGGCAATTGAAGGTTTAAAAGAAATTAAACTCTTTAACCGTCGGGATGAGTTCTTCGATAAAGCCCTCGCCTTCGCGCAGCGGGTTAATGAAAACACCGATTGTGTCGTCACGGTCACCGATCTCGCCGATCAGCAAGCCTTTGCTGAAGCCCTGGCTTCCGCCGACATTTTAACCAATGGCACAAAAGTGGGTATGAAACCCCTTGAGAATGAATCATTGGTTAATGATATCAGTCTGTTACATCCGGGACTTCTGGTCACTGAATGCGTGTATAACCCGCATATGACGAAGTTATTGCAGCAGGCGCAACAAGCTGGTTGCAAAACGATTGATGGATACGGCATGTTGTTGTGGCAAGGGGCTGAACAGTTCACATTATGGACTGGCAAAGATTTCCCTCTGGAATATGTTAAACAGGTCATGGGGTTCGGTGCCTGACAGGCTGACCGCGTGCAGAAAGGGTAAAAAATGAAAACCGTAACTGTAAAAGATCTCGTCATTGGTACGGGCGCACCTAAAATCATCGTCTCGCTGATGGCGAAAGATATCGCCAGCGTGAAATCCGAAGCTCTCGCCTATCGTGAAGCGGACTTTGATATTCTGGAATGGCGTGTGGACCTCTCTCTTATACACATCTGACGCTGCCGACAGACTCCTCTGGCGAAACT
>OJJI01000402.1_pt1 | contig 9352 bp, 7 predicted proteins | sample 1596201 | NCBI WGS metagenome assembly OJJI01 (sample SAMEA4350158, study PRJEB24818) | metagenome | biome: human; feature: gut; material: faeces | place: Denmark | collected 2013-09 | reverse complement strand
TACGTACGTGTTTTTTTCGTGCTCTAGTTCCGATTGTGTCTGTGTTTTTTTTTTTCAAGCAGAAGACGGCATACGAGATCATGCCTAGTCTCGTGGGCTCGGAGATGTGTATAAGAGACAGGCTCCACGCTCATCACCAGCACCATCTCCAGCGCGTCCAGATAAGGGAAAACGGCCTCGGGCGGCGTGGCGGGTTTGATGCACAGCGCGGCCCTGCAGCCCTCGTCGTGGATGGCCTGGATGGTCTGTTCCACAGGGCTTTCGGCCTCTATGTGGAACGTCAACAGGTTCGCCCCGGCGGCGCAGAACGGCTTTATATATTGCAGCGGGCGCCGGATCATCAGATGCACATCGTAAAAGGCCGGCACGCGCTTTGCCAAAGCAGCCAGAACCGGCACGCCCAGACTGATATTCGGCACGAACGCGCCGTCCATCACGTCCACATGCAGCATATCCGCACCCGCGGCCATCACGGCCTCACAGCTACGGCCCAGCTCCGCAAAGTCCGCGGCCAGGATCGAAGGAGAAAGTTTGATCATACGGCACCTCGTCGGCCTGTCTTCCGCCCGGCCCTCGGACAGAGACAAAGCAATAAGTATTGATATTTTACCTCATTTCAGCCGAAAAAGCAAATGAGGCGGCGCAAACGGGCGATACTGCTTTATAAACGCCTGCCGGCACGGACGCCACAGGCGCCCGCGCCCTGCTCCTTCGCCTTGACAAGCCCCCGTTTGTGCATATAATAAAGTAGTATATATCTGCCCGGGTCACCGGGTCCAAAGGAGCCTTTTGATGCCTGTTTCCGAAACCATCCTGCCCGTGCTCATCGGCGCGGATATGAACTGCTACACGCTGGCGCGCGCTTTCCATGAGGCCTACGGCGTGCGTTCTTACGCCTTTGGCCGCTGGGCCATGGGCGATACCATGTATTCCCGCCTGGTCCGCTTCACCGCCGTGCCGGACATCGACAGCGCGGACACACTGCTGCGCACGGTAACGGATTTCGCCGCCGCACACGCGGACAAAACGCTCGTCGTCATGGGCTGCACCGACGATTACGCCAGCCTGCTCATGGACGTCCGGGACAAGCTGCCCGCGAACTGCATCGCGCCTTACATCACGCCGGAGCTGCGGGATAAGCTGGTTTCCAAGGCGGATTTTTACGCTCTGTGCGACAAGTACGGCATCCCCTACCCCAAAACCTTCTGCGCCGAAGGCCCCATGGACGCCGCCGCCCTGTCGCCCGAAGCGCTGGGCTTCGCGTACCCTGTAATCGTAAAGCCCTCCAGCAGCATTTTGTACTGGAAGCACCCCTTCGACGGCATGAAGAAAGTGTATACCGCCGCCACGCCGGAGGAGGCCTCGGCCATTCTCGCGCAAATCTACGGCGCGGGCTACCCGGACATTGTCATTTTGCAGGACAGAATTCCCGGCGACGACAGCTTCATGCATGTGCTGACAGCCTACTGCGATAAAAACAACAGCGTGAAGATGATGTGCCTGGGCCATGTGGGCCTGGAGGAGCACACGCCCAAGGCGCTGGGCAATCACGCGGCCATCATCACCGAATACAATGAGCCGCTGATGACAAAACTGAAAGCGTTCCTGGAGGACGTCGGTTACACGGGTTTTGCCAATTTTGACATTAAATACGACAGCCGGGACGGCAGCTACCGCGTGTTTGAGATCAATCTCCGACAGGGCCGCAGCAATTATTACGTGACGGGTGCGGGGCTCAACATCGCCCGCTATGTGGTGGAAGACCGCGTGCTTGGCAGCGACCTCGGCCCCTGTGTGATGAATGAAAAAGAGACCTTCTGGCACAGCGTGCCCCGTGCCGTGGTGTACAAATACGTCAAAGACCCCGCCTTTGTGGAAAAGGCCCGCCGCCTTGTGCGCGAGGGCCGGGAGACTACCAGCTTTGGCTGCGGGTACGACCTGCGCTGGAATCCCAGACGCTTCGCCTATTATCTGGTGCACATGCAGCGCTATTTCAAGAAATTCAAGACCTATTACAAATAGAGCTGCGCTCCGGGCGCACCGCATGGGAAAGGAGGCTCCTGTATGGAACAGGCATTGCCCAAGGTGTTGGGCATCCTCGGCGGGCTTGGCCCTATGGCCACTGTTTATTTTTACGAGATGCTCACGCGCCATACCCAGGCCGCGCGCGACCAGGACCACATCGACGTCATCATCAACAGCCGCGCCACCACGCCGGACCGCACCAGCTATATTCTGGGCCAAAGCGCGGAGAATCCCTTCGACATCATGGCCGCGGACGCGGCGCGGCTTGTCACGTTCGGCGCGGATGTCATCGCCATCCCCTGCAACACCGCCCACTATTTTTATGACAGGCTCAACGAGACCATCCCCATCCCCATCCTGAACATGGTGGAGGAGACTGTGCTGGCCGCGAAGGCGGGCGGCAGCGCCCGTGTGGGCATCCTGGCCACCACAGGCACGGTGCGCACCCGCACCTACCAGCGCATGTGCGAAAAACACGGCCTGCCCTGCGCCGTGCCGGACGATGCCGCGCAGGCTGCCGTGATGGATATTATTTACGGAGACATCAAGCAGGGCCGGCCCGCAAATATGGACGCGTTTGAGCGGGCCGCGGCCTCACTGCGCGCGCAAGGGTGCGACCGCGCCATCCTGGGCTGCACCGAGCTTTCGCTCATCAAACGCGACGAGGGGCTGGGCGCTTTTTATCTGGACTCCATGGAGGTGCTTGCCAGAAACGCGATCCTCGCGTTCGGCAAAACGCCCATCGGCTTCGACTGAAGCGCGGCCAACGCCGCCATTATTTGCACCGCGGCCCTGCTCCGCGGCAAACAGGAGGTAACACCTGAATGTGTGGATTTATCGGCTTTTCCGGCAATCTTGATAACAAAGAGGCAATCTTGCAGAAAATGATGGACCGTATCGTCCACCGCGGCCCGGACATGGGCGGCATGTACACAGACGACGGCATCGCGCTGGGGTTCCGGCGCCTGTCCATCCTGGACCTGTCCGACGCAGGCGCACAGCCCATGGCCAACGAGGACAAAAGCGTGGTCGTTGTATTCAACGGCGAGATCTACAATTTTATGGAGCTGCGGCGGGAGCTTGAGGCCAAAGGTCACACGTTCCACTGCGGCGCCGACACCGAGGTGCTCATCCACGGCTACGAGGAATACGGCACAGAGCTGATCTACCGCCTGCGCGGCATGTTTGCGTTCGTGCTGTGGGACGCCAAAAACAAGCGTATGTTCGGCGCGCGGGACATTTTCGGCATCAAGCCGTTTTACTATTACCCCGTCCCGGACGGCTCGGGGCTGGTGTTCGGCAGCGAGATCAAGGCCTTTCTCGAGCATCCCAAATTCGTCAAGGCCGTCAACGAGAATGCGCTGCGCCCCTATCTGACGCTGCAGTATTCCGCCACAGAGGAAACCTTCTTCAAGGGCGTGTACAAGCTGCCCGCGGCCCACTATTTTGTGTATGAGAACGGCAAGATGGACGTGCGCCGCTTCTGGGACTGCGAATTCGACCCGCAGCCGCAGAATTTTGAAGCCTGCGCGGACAAGCTGGATGAAGTGGTGCACGAATCCGTGGCCGCCCACCGCATTGCGGACGTAAAGGTCGGCTCTTTCCTCTCCGGCGGCGTGGATTCCAGCTACATTGCCGCTGTACTGATGCCGGACACCACGTTCAGCGTGGGCTTTGATTACAACAAATTCAACGAGACGAACTACGCGGCCGAGCTTTCGGACAAGCTTGGCATCCGCAACCGCCGCAAGCTCATCACGGCGGACGAATGCTTCGACGCTTTCCCGGACATCCAGTACCACATGGACGAGCCGCAGTCGAACCCGTCCAGCGTGCCGCTGTATTTCCTGGCGCAGCTGGCCCGGGAGGAAGTGACGGTGGTTCTCTCGGGCGAAGGCGCGGATGAGATCTTCGCCGGGTACGAGTGGTATGCCGACACGCCTGCCATGGAAAAATTTAAGCGTCTGCCGCTTGGCGTGCGCCGCGCGGCGGCGGCTGCCGCCAAAAAGCTGCCTTATTTCAAGGGCAAAAACTTCCTGCTCAAATGCTCCGAGCGCCCCGAGGACTACTTCTTCGGCCAGGCGCTTGTATTCCCGGAGGACGAGGCCAGCGCCGTGCTGCAGCCCGCTTACGACAACGGGCCGCTGGCTCATGAGCTGGCCGCGCCGTTCTACGCCCGTGTCAAAGGACAGGATGAAGTGACGAAGAAGCAGTATCTGGACATGAACATGTGGCTGCCCGGGGACATTCTGCTGAAAGCGGACAAAATGTGCATGGCCCACAGCCTGGAGCTGCGCGTGCCGTTCCTGGACAAAAAGGTGCTGGAATTCGCCGAAACGGTACCCGTGGATTACCGCATCCAGGGCACGGACACGAAGATCGTGATGCGCCACGCGGCCAATAAAACGCTGCCGGACGAGTGGGCAAACCGCCCGAAAAAGGGCTTCCCGGTGCCCATCCGCTACTGGCTGCGGGAGGAAAAATACTACAACATCGTGAAGGAATATTTCACCAGCGATTACGCAGCCGTATTCTTCAAGCCGGACGCGCTGATGAAGCTGCTGGACGACCATTTCCACGAGCGCGCCAACAACCAGCGCAAGATCTGGACGGTATTTACGTTTCTGGTTTGGTACAAGCGCTTCTTTGTGGATGAGAAATAACGCGGAAGCGAAAGCAAAAAGTTTCTGGCCCGAAGCGCCCGGCTTCTGGTGCGCGCGGCGGCGGGGCCAGCGTTCATTTTGCCGCTGTTTTCCGGCATGCCGCAGGCCGCCGGGCTCCACCGCCCTGCACGCTGGCTGTCGTGGGCGGCGCGGTCCGGATGCTGCTCGCAGGCTGGGCGCATATTTTGCCGCACGCGGCCGGGCATCTGCCCGGCGGGCTTTGCAGCGGCTGCCGCTTTGTGTCATGCCGGGCGGCGGAACCATCCGGATGCGCCGGGCAGGCAGACCGACGCGCGGCCGGTATGCGGCCTCGGGCACAGGCGGCCCGTGTCTCCCGCAAAAGGCGAAATACGGCGGACGCCTGCGCCGCCGAAACGCCGGGCGTTTAAGCGCCGCGGCATCTTCCGTTTTTCCGGCCGCCCGCGCGGCCCAAAATAAAAAGGGCGCGTTTCATTCGCGCGCCCCGAAAGGGACTGGTACCTATGGAAAATAAAAAGACCTTCTACATCACCACACCGATCTACTACCCCAGCGACAAGCTGCACATCGGCCACAGCTACACCACCGTCATCTGCGACGCCATCGCGCGGTATAAGCGCATGCAGGGCTATGATGTGATGTATCTGACGGGCACCGATGAGCACGGGCAGAAAATTGAGGACAAGGCCGCGGCCAAAGGTGTGACGCCGAAGGAATATGTGGATGAGATCGTCGCCGGCATCAAAGAGCTGTGGAAACTGATGGACATTTCCAACGACCGATTCATCCGCACCACCGACGATTACCATGTGGAGAGCTGCCAAAAAATTTTCACCCGGCTTTACGAGCAGGGCGATATCTACAAAGGCGTTTACAAAGGGCATTACTGTAAGCCTTGCGAAAGCTTCTGGACAGACAGCCAGCTTGTGGACGGCAAATGCCCGGACTGCGGCGGCCCCGTGTACGAGGCCGAGGAAGAAGCCTATTTCTTCAAAACCGGGAAATATGCGGACCGCCTGCTGAAGCTGTATGAAGAGCATCCGGATTTCATTCAGCCTGAAACGCGCAAAAACGAGATGATCGCTTTCATCAACCAGGGCCTGCAGGACACCTGCGTTTCCCGCACCAGCGTGAAGTGGGGCATTCCCGTCCCGTTCGACCCCAAGCACACCATGTACGTCTGGGTGGACGCGCTTTCCAACTACATCACGGCTCTGGGCTACGGCAATGAAACATATCACGATTACGACAAATTCTGGCCCGCGGACCTGCACATCGTGGGTAAGGAGATCCTGCGGTTCCACACCATCCTGTGGCCCGCCATGCTGATGGCGCTGGATCTTCCCCTGCCCAAGCGCGTGTTCGGCCACGGCTGGGTGCTGCTGGACGGCGGCAAGATGAGCAAGTCCAAGGGGAATGTGGTGGACCCCGTGGTCCTGTGCGACCGCTACGGTGTGGACGCGCTGCGCTATTTCCTTCTGCGTGAGATCCCGTTCGGAAACGACGGTATTTTCTCCAATGAGGCGCTTATCAACCGCATCAACGCTGACCTCGCCAACGATCTGGGCAATCTGCTCTCCCGCAGCGTAGCGATGATCGAGAAGTATTTCGGCGGTACGCTTCCCCCCCAGCGGAAAGCGGAACCTCTGGATGACGAGCTGGCTGCGATGGTGGAGGCTCTGCCTGAGAAGGTGACGGCCTGCATGGACGTTTTACAGGTGCCGAACGCGCTGGCGGAGATTTTCAGGGTCATCCAGCGCGCCAACAAATACATTGACGAAACGGCGCCCTGGGTGCTGGCGAAGGACGAGGCCAACCTGCCCCGCCTTGCCGCAGTGCTGTACAATCTGTGCGAAGTACTGCGTGTGGCAGCCGTGCTGCTTACGCCGTTTTTGCCCAACACCACGCCCAAAATGGCACAGCAGCTTGGGCTGACGGCCGAGAGCATGCGCTTTGAGACGCTGGGCAAATTCGGCGGGCTGCCCGAACCGTTTACCGTGCACAAGGGCGAGGCGCTGTTCCCCCGCATCGATGCCGCGAAGGAACTGGCGGAGCTGGCCGCCGCCCAGGAGGCCGCGAAGGCTGCCGCCGCGCCCGCTCCGGCTCCCGCAAAACCGGAGCCTGCGGCCGAGCCCATCCGGCACGAGCCGGAGGTGGATTTTGAAACATTCTGCCGCGTGGAAATGCTGGTGGGCCAGGTGACGGCCTGCGAAAATATGAAAGAAAGCAAAAAGCTGCTCAAGCTGACGGTGTTCGACGGCGAACGTGAACGCACCATCCTTTCCGGCATCGCCAAATGGTACAAGCCGGAGGATCTGGCCGGAAAAAAAGTGGGCATCGTGGCCAACCTTGCGCCGCGCCCCATGATGGGCGGCAAATACGTTTCCGAGGGAATGGTGATGGCCGCAGACACCGCCGACGGCGGTGCGTCCGTGGTGTTCTTCCCCGACGACGTACCCACGGGCATGCGCATCCATTAACTTTCTTTGAAAAGAAAGTCCGCAAAGAAACTTTAAACGGGTTTCAGAATACACATGCGCCCCGGAGGCTTCCGGGGCGTTTTTGAACGGAGGGATACCATGATATTCGATACCCATGCACATTACACGAGCCGCCGGTTCGACGGGCACCGGGACGAAGTGCTGGACAGTCTGCCCGCACAGGGCGTATGCGGCGTGGTGGAATGCGGAGTAGACCTTGCCACCAGCCGCGCCGCTCTGGCGCTGGCTGAAACGCGGCCCTGGGTCTGGGCCGCTGCCGGCGTCCATCCGGAGAGCCTCATCGAGGACGACGCCTCCACGGTATATGAATTCCATGGCGACTGGCGCGCCGAGCTGGCGGCCATTGAACCGTTGTACGGCGATCCCCGGGTCGTGGCGGTTGGAGAATGCGGGCTGGATCACCATTGGCCCGTGCCGGAGGACGCCCAGCTGGCGCTGTTTGAAGCAGAGCTCGCCGCAGCACAGGAGCACAGCCTGCCCATTCTTGTGCATGACCGCGAAGCCCATGCCGAAACCTACGCGCTTTTGAAAAGGTACCGGCCCAGGGGCATTCTGCACGCATTTTCCGGCAGCGCCGACGACGCGCTGTGGATCGCCCGGCAGGGCATGCTGCTGGGCTTCGGAGGAGCGCTTACATTTAAAAATGCGCGCCGCGCCGTGGAGGCGGTGGCTGCGCTCAGCCTGGAAAATATCGTGCTGGAAACGGACTGCCCCTACATGGCGCCGGAACCGTTCCGGGGAAAAGAATGCCATTCCGGCATGATCCGCTTCACCGCCCAGAAAGTGGCGGACATCAAGCAGGTGCCTTTGGAGGAAGTGCTGCGTATAACAGAACAGAACGCCCGCGCGCTGCTGGGCGTATAAACGGCCCCGCACACCGGTCTGCCGCTCAAAAGCAGAAAGCTCCCGCCTTACCATCTTGAAAACGGTAAGGCGGGAGCTTATTTTCACAATGCCGGCCGCGGGGCACTCATCCTTCGAGGACCCGCGCCTTTTCCCATTTATGGCCCAGAAAACGCACGCCGAACACCAGTGAACGCACGGCCCAGTCGATCTGCATGGCCGTCCAGACGCCGAACAAGCCCATGCCCAGCCACGCGCCCAGCACATAGGACATGCCGATGCGGAACACCCACATGGACACCATGCTCGTCACCATCGTGAACCTGGCGTCGCCCGCCGCGCGCAGCGCGTTGGGTAGTGTGAACGAGGACGGCCAGATAAGCACCGTCACAACGCAGTTCACCTGCAGCACAGAAAGCGCAAGGTCCGTGGTCGTCTGCGGCATGGCGTAAAAGCCCACCAGGTACGGCGCCAGCAGGAACAGCGCGATATTCAGCAGGCCCATGCTCACATAGGCCGCCGCCAAAAGGGTTTTCGTATAATGCCGCGCCTGCTGATAGTCTTTTGCGCCCACGCACTGGCCCACCACAGTGATCATCGCCAGGCCGATGGCCGAGCCGGGAATGTTGGACATAGAACCGACATTGTTGCAGATGGCATTGGCCGCGATAGCCGACGTGCCGAAGGTGGTGATGAGCCCCGCCACCAGCAGCTTGCCGATCTGGAACATGCCGTTTTCCAGCCCGTTTGGCACGCCCACGCGCAGGATGCTTTTGAGGATGCCGCCGTTCCATTCCGGGTGGAACAGGCGCTCCAGAAAGATGGGGTTGTCCCGGTTGCGCAGCAGCAGCATCATCATCAGGCCCGCCACTGTGCGGGATGCCAGCGTGGCTGTGGCCGCGCCCGCCACGCCCCAGTTCAGGCCATAGATGAGCAGCGCGTTGCCGCCGATGTTGATAACGTTCATGATAAGAGATGCGAACAGCGAAATGCGGCTGTTGCCCATGCTGCGGAACAGCGCCGCCCCCGCGTTGTACAGCGCCAGCATCGGGTATGACAGCGCCGAAAGCCAGAAATATGTCTCGGCGGCCTGCATTACGTCCGGCTCCACATTGCCGAACACCAGTCGAAGGATGTGCCGGTTGCTGTCTCTTATACACATCTCCGAGCCCACGAGACTAGGCATGATCTCGTATGCCGTCTTCTGCTTGAAAAAAAAAAAAACAAAAAAAAACAAAACAAACCAAACACAAATCGATTCAAATCTTTCAAGAATCCATCTGGATAAGACAATAGTAACCAACACGTACAATCCTCTTGTACTTGATAAACGAAATAAAT
>OJJI01000400.1_pt1 | contig 9412 bp, 8 predicted proteins | sample 1596201 | NCBI WGS metagenome assembly OJJI01 (sample SAMEA4350158, study PRJEB24818) | metagenome | biome: human; feature: gut; material: faeces | place: Denmark | collected 2013-09 | reverse complement strand
TATCTACTAGTTTCTTCTGGTGCTTTTTGTTTCATATGTTCCTTATGTTTTTGTTTTTTGTTCGTTTTTTTTTTTTTTTTAATGTGACGGCGACCACCGAGATCTACACAGAGTAGATCGTCGGCAGCGTCAGATGTGTATAAGAGACAGGTTCATGACAAAAATGGCGGCGATAATCGAGCGCACCCACCGCTACTGGATCAAGCGTCCAGGGTGTTTGAGAGCTTTTTGCTTGCTCAACGGCAGCACGCATCGCCTGAGCGCGTGGCTGCGTCAGTGTGCCAACGTTAATCAACAAGGCACTGGCGATAGCCGCAAACTGACTGGCCTCTTCGGTTTCGATAACCATCGCTGGCGATGCACCGAGCGCCAGCAAGGTATTGGCGGTAAAGGTTTGCACCACATCATTGGTCATGCAGTGCACAAGAGGGGAATGTTGGTGAAAAAGGTGTAACGCGTGCGCAGATTGCGCTGAACCCAGCAGGTCGACTTGCATAGTTTGCTCCTGCCATAACGTGAAGAAGCAATGACCTGGTGGTCCGTGACTTCCCTACGCTGGCATTATCCAGATCAGGTGATACGGGTATTTCTCAGCCTTCACGCAGAAGGGCACCCCGAGTCGTTTGGTTGCGATGATAAATCGCAGAGGAGGATGGTAATGTCCAGCGCACGCGTTGTAAACGAGGAAAAACGGCAGTTTTACAATCGCGTTAATAAATTATTTGATATATGAATCCAGCACCTTCAGAACGACATCCAGATCTTCTTCACGTTTTAGCTCATCCCCCTGGTGAACGATGTGTTCCGTCAGATGACCTTTAATCACTTCCCGCATCAGACCGTTTACCGCGCCACGGATAGCAGCAATCTGTTGTAAAACTGCAGCGCATTCGTGCGGCTCGTCGAGCATTTTCTTGAGCGCCACGACCTGGCCCTGAATCTTACTGGCACGCGCTTTCAGTTTCTGTTTATCACGGATTGTATGAGACATGGCAACACCTGGTTAACAAGAATATGAAAAATCATAGCACTATTAATCTACTGGGGGGTAGTATCAGGTACTGGGGGGGAGTAGAATCAGATTGCCGAATTAATACTAAGAATTATTATCATGACCGAATTTACAACTCTTCTTCAGCAAGGAAACGCCTGGTTCTTCATCCCCAGCGCCATCTTACTTGGTGCGCTTCATGGCCTGGAACCAGGGCACTCAAAAACGATGATGGCGGCGTTTATCATCGCCATCAAAGGCACCATTAAACAAGCGGTGATGCTCGGACTGGCAGCAACTATTTCGCATACCGCAGTGGTCTGGTTAATTGCCTTTGGCGGGATGGTGATCAGCAAGCGCTTTACTGCTCAATCAGCAGAACCGTGGCTCCAGCTGATTTCCGCAGTGATCATTATTAGCACCGCGTTCTGGATGTTCTGGCGTACCTGGCGCGGCGAACGCAACTGGCTGGAGAATATGCACGGGCATGATTATGAGCATCATCATCACGATCACGAACATCACCACGACCATGGACATCATCACCATCACGAACATGGCGAGTATCAGGATGCCCATGCACGAGCCCATGCCAATGACATTAAACGACGCTTTGATGGTAGAGAGGTCACCAACTGGCAAATTTTGTTATTTGGCTTAACCGGTGGCCTTATCCCCTGCCCGGCAGCAATTACCGTGCTGTTGATATGCATTCAGTTGAAAGCCCTGACACTGGGCGCAACACTGGTCGTCAGTTTCAGCATTGGCCTGGCGTTAACGCTTGTCACCGTAGGCGTTGGCGCAGCAATCAGCGTTCAGCAGGTCGCAAAACGCTGGAGCGGATTTAACACTCTCGCTAAACGCGCCCCCTATTTTTCCAGTCTGTTGATTGGCTTAGTCGGTGTGTATATGGGCGTACATGGCTTCATGGGCATAATGCGATAACTCAATCCTTTAGGCTTGCATGTTATCTTCAGCCCAGGATGATTCTTAAATCAGCTATTTCCGCTGACTCTCTGCTCGCTAAGGATGCTTTTAGGGCATCCTTTCATTTACACTTTTTACGAAATCATGGGATCACTAACAAAATATCGCTTGTCAGTTATATTGTATGGCAGGAAAGATATGCGACTGATATTACAGATCCCCAAAGTGGAGAGTTTATGACCATTAAAAATAAGATGTTGCTGGGTGCGCTTTTGCTGGTTACCAGTGCCGCCTGGGCCGCACCAGCCACCGCGGGTTCGACCAATACCTCGGGAATTTCTAAGTATGAGTTAAGTAGTTTCATTGCTGACTTTAAGCATTTCAAACCAGGGGACACCGTACCAGAAATGTACCGTACCGATGAGTACAACATTAAGCAGTGGCAGTTGCGTAACCTGCCCGCGCCTGATGCCGGGACGCACTGGACCTATATGGGTGGCGCGTACGTGTTGATCAGCGACACCGACGGTAAAATCATTAAAGCCTACGACGGTGAGATTTTTTATCATCGCTAAAAAAAGCCCCCTCATCATGAGGGGGAAATGCAGACACCTTGTTATTTTTTATTATTAGCCACTTGCTCGTCTTGCTTGTTATTAGTCGTATTTCACGTTGATTAATGCGGTTGCCTCCAGTGCGCCAGATTTAACTTTGTTTGTATCGTAGACGTAGTAACTGGCTGTTATCGGAATTGAAACCGTTGTATCTGTAAGTTTTGACTTCGCCGCAACTTCCTTTAAATTTGTATATCCTTTACTGCTGTTAGTGATATTTAAAAGTGTGACTGGCGAACCATTACTTTCAAGAATAAATCCTACGCCATTATCTTCCGCACCTTTCAGTATTGTGTTGCTGTTGGTTAACAAGTCAGAACTTGATAAATACACCTGCATTTTCCGTGATGTTTGATTTTGTTGACCTAATAAATTTTTACAACGCAGAATAATATCCCCTTGTTTACTATTTATTGTTGCTTTGTTACCTGTGGCTGGTAATTGTGAAACGGGAATACTGTCTAAAGTAATTAATAAATCGTCCGGTTTGCAGGTTGTGGTTATCGGGTTGTATGACAATGTCAGATTAAAGGAATAGACACCTGCATTTTGTGCCAATGCATTTCTGTAGCTATTTACACATGCATCCCATGACTTGCCACCTAATAAACACAGTAGAAATTGTACTGCGGCACTCCCGCGTGTCGATGATGAAGCACTGGATAATGTCGCAACACCATTAATCATCACTGAACCGCCGCCCCCCGCAGAAACATTCACTTTTGCATTACTGGCCGCAGGTGTCACCGTAACTGAATAACCACTGGTGAAACTGGTCTGATTATTTGACAACGTGATGTTGTTTTTATTGGTCCATTCAAAATGTAAATTTAATTTTATGGTATCGTTATAAAGTCCAACAATAATATCCGACGGGCTCATAGGGGTGATAGTATTTGTACTTACGCATGACGAATCATTAAAATTATGCTCATATGTCGCCATTTGTGTTTGAGTAAGTGCAAAATCCCCCTGAACAACCAAGTTGTGCTGAACAGATAACTCACTATAACATGCCGCATAGCTCACAGGCATAACCATCATCATTAATATAAATAGCATTATGCGAATTTCCATAGAACCACCTGACTATTACTGGCAAATATAATTTCTACTTTCATCAATCTCTTTACCGAAGGTGATTGTGCATGAAAGTCCTTGTTGCTTATCAATTGCCACATTAACCGATGGCGGTACTTCATTGGTGCGAATAAATAACTGACTTCCCTGGCCGACAACGCCAATATTATGACCATGGATATCATTGACTTCATAACCAAACGTTAATGATTGCCCATCTGCTCTTAACGCTTTTATAAACCATGGCTTGCGCTGATCGGTATCAAAATTAACCAGTACAACCGCGCCGCGATAAGGGGCGGCAATTTTCCGGTTGCCACGTAATTCTGCTTCGCTATCGCTTTGCGACACATCCAGCATCAGGTGATTTTCCCGATAAGGTGTCATTCCGTCGTATATCACCACTCCATTACGGTTTGTTGTGCGATATTTTTGCCCATTGACATAAGCATCTTTAATTCCTGGCGCATTCATCACAGCAAACGTTTCGGAAAGACGGTTCGCCAGATTAACGCCACCCGACCAGGCGACAATGCCCCCTGAAACACTGGCTCCAGCCTGTCGATAAGTACTCGACTGACTATAACTGCCATTCACTGTCGCAACCGGCGCGTTCCAGGTCAAATTCGCCCCAGCTGTCGTTTCATTTCCCTGATGTTGATGACTCAGGTTGACACCATAATTGAACTGATCCCGACTCCCTACTGTTCCTGATAATCCCGTATTATTTGAGGCAAACCCCTGATCATCAAACGTCGTTGAGTTAGACATATATATTTGCCGACGAGGCGTCGAAACGTCATCACCCCAATCAAAGGGAATCGATATAAAAATATTAAAACGTTTCTCTTCATGATGATTCTCGTCATAAGCCTGGCTTGCCGCGAGGGTATAGCTTATCCGTCGCAGGTTGTTGGAATAACTCAACTGATAATCCTTACTACTGCCGCTACGCCCCCAGTAATCTCGCCATAACGTACTTAATGACACAGACCCCCAACCTTCTGGCAATGACTGGCTCATATTGGCGGAAAAGCTATTTTTGCGGCCAAAATCGTTCTGGTAATAATCGGCAATGTCATAGACATCGTTTTCATCACGGCGATAATTATCTTTATTGTTTGCCCAAACGTGATCGTTAAATGTCCGGTAATCACGCGACGAATAACGCCAGGCCGCCAGACCAAAACGCGTCGACGTTTGGCTCACAAATTTGTTGTAGGCAATTTGATAACTTTGCCCGTCAAACACATCGCCGTTGTCTTGTTTACTATGCGACTTAGTGGCATCGACGGAAATGGCACCAATGCGTGTATTCCAGCCAGCCCCCAAAGTAAACGCGTAATAATTATTCGCGACCATCGAGCCACCATACAGCGTCAATAAATTATTAAAACCATACTGATAACCCGCCTGGACAAAATCACTTTGTTTGCTCGCCCCTTCAATATGGCTACGACCCGCCGCTAAATCATATTTCGACACGCCGGGTTGCAGCATATTTGGCACCGCTGCATAAGGCACCAGATAGGTGGTTACCGAGCCGTCCGCCTCTTTCACGCTGACATCAAGATCTGCTCCACCACCGGCCAACTGCAAATCTGTAATCGCGAACGGGCCAGGAGGAACCTCTTTCTGATAAACCACAAAACCATTCTGTTCAATAGTTACCAGCGCGTTACTCTGAGCAATCCCCTGCACCCGTGGCGTAAAATTTTGTTTCGAGTTAGGCAACATCTGCATATCACGAAACAACCGCACACCTCTGAAGCGAACAGAATCAAAAATATCGCTTGATGTGTACATATCACCCACGCGAAGCGTGCCGAGAAGTTGGGCAAATCCACGTTCCAGATACAGGGTATTGCTTTTCCACACCCCTGGATTGTTATTTGTTTTACTGAAACTGGCATCAGAATGCAGTTGCCACCCCAGTAAATTTAACCCGCTGTTAAAACGTACATATGTACTCTTGTTATTACCCGACGCTTTATAGTCGCTGTAATACTGACTCAGATAATAAGAGGTATAAAACGCATTAATACCCCGCTCCCAGTTTTCCGGTGGAACATAGCCACTTTCCAGTTCTTCCACCCAGGCCTGCGGGACACTGAAATCGAGACGAAAAACCCCGATATCCCAGGTATAGCTCCCACCCTGAACAAGTTGCTCAAATGTTAAACATTGCTTACCGCTGGCGAAGTTATCGCTATTAATGCCTAACCGCTTGATAACTTCTCTTGATAAACATGTTTCTTGCGGGTTGTCTTTAACAATAATCTCATATTTCCCGCGCCATTGCTTATTGACATAAATATCGATGTCATACTGCCCCGGTAAGGGTTGATTATCATCAAGACGAATATTTGCAACCTGCTGGTCTTTCATTCCACCTATCATAAAATGGGTATCAAAGGTTTCTTCAGCTGCATAAGCTTCAATGCCGAGCAATAACGCTACGATTGCTGATGCAAGTGGGGTCATTCTCAACATAGGCAGCTCCTGCAATTAAATTTTGTCACTAATATAGTTGCCATGGTCATCGATAATGGTCAGATGCCAGTTATTTGCATTATTACTTTTGACATTAACACTCTGACTTTCTAAGGGGGCAATCATAATAGTTTCATAATTGACTTTGACATTATTAGCTTTGACATCCGAAATCGTCACCCAATTAGCTGAGTCATTTTTTATCACCAAACCATTGCCACTGCGATTTACCAGCAATTTTTTAAATGTCGCTTTATTTACCGGAGCAATACCCGCTGGCCGGTAAAACAACTTAATTCTGTTTTGCATCGCAAACTTCAGTGCATTCTTACCTTCTTGCTCTGGACTATTTGGTGGAATATCCAGAACATTCAGATAAAAAATGCTTTCTTTATTAGTGGGCAGTTTATTCGGCATAATTTTGATTTTTACTTGCTGCCCGGAATTTGCCCCTATTTTTGCCACTGGTGGCGTTAACATGAAAGGAACCTGAATTTTTTCTGGTGGTAATGACGTATCGCCATCATCAATCCACGCCTGCAGCAGCGAAGAACGGTTTCCCTGGTTCATCAACTGCACCATCACTTCTTTATTTTCTGCCGGGTAAATAATGCGCGTCCCGTAGATAACAATTCCGGCATGTGCAGGAAGGACCATAGAAAAAATGAGTAAAGATAATAATCCTTTCATTTTAATGCCTCTTAAATTAAAAGGCCGCCATGGGATAGCGGCCATGTTTATTACCTGGAGAAACTTACAATTTTATTTATTAATCCTGCGCCACACGCATAACCAGAGAAGATAACACATCACCTGATTGCACTGAGTTATCTGTCAGTTTCAGGTATTTTGCTTTAAACGGAATAGCATATTGACCTTCCGCTGTTTTATAACTCTCAATGTTAAAAGGTGCAGAAACATCCAGGACATCGCTGTTATCACCTAAATAGAGATAGTAACCCACGGTATCGTTGCTACTGGCTATCGCCTTATCGTTACCGGTTATTTTATCGTTGGTAATCAACGAGAGTTTTACACCAGCAACTTCTTTCGGGCAGCTAATTTTTAACATGCTGCTGGTTACACCGACTGCATCATCATAGGTAGAATATTTAGCTTTACCTTCAAAGACACTGGTTGGTACAGTCGGCATATTAATACTTACTGAATCACCACCCGCTTCGAATTTACACGGAGATTCTGCAATATTCCCCTTAATAGTTAATGTTCCGGTATCAACGTCTGCAGCAAATACTCCAGCGCTCATAAAAAAAGAAGAAAAGACAGCGGCAGCAATAATTGAACGTTTCATAATATGTTCCTTAATAAAATTTATTTTTGGTTGTTAAGAGTCTGTATCTCTTGGAAACAAATTTCTCACATCAAAAAAGTTGCCGCAATGTAAACACATTGTTTTATTGATTTAAAACAAATTAACCATTGCAATATAAATACAAAAAATATTTAAGAGTATTAACTATTTATCGCATCTATCAATTAATGTAGATTTATGTAAATGGTATTGTTGATATCAATAAAAAAGCCGAAATCATTTATATAAATGATTTCGGCTTTCTAAATGCAATTAAAATCAGGTTGCCAAATTAATCGTAGCGATTTAACACGATTCGACGTTTGCTATCGCTACCTGCAACAACCACTTCTGTCGTTACACCTTTGACGGGCGAAGAAAACAGATGACGGGTGTCAACATTATACGTTAACTGACCACAATGCTGTTGAGGTTGACCATTAACCATAGCCATACTGCATGTTGGGGGACTGATCCTGCCATTAATCGCTAATGTGGCAGTCTCTGAAGAGAATGCGGGAGAAGCCAATCCATAGGCAAGAAAAATAATTCCTGACAGCCAATACTTATTCATTGAACGTTATCCCTGTAGTAAAGGTTATGCCTGGATAGAATGAGTGCATAACAAACTATAGCTGTACATCCACTACACAGCCACGAAGGATGATAATGAAGCATTGCCTGTATGATCAATCGACTTTGTAGAGTTTCGGACGAAGGTCCGCAGAATATTCGCAGTATTAAATAAGTGTTCATTAATGCGGCAAAAACTAATACACCGCATCAATGTAACATCTCTGCGGTGTATGAAGAATAACCAGAATGGTTAATAGGCGTTAGACCGCGCGGAAGGAAATCTCGCCTGGAATGACTTCACCCTGCCAGTAGAGCTGAGCTGCAACGCGGTCAGCCAGCTGGCGGTAGATAGCGGTAAATTCGCTCTCCGGACGGCTGATAACCGTTGGCGTACCTTTATCGAGATCCTCACGTAAGGAGATGTGTAACGGCATCTGCCCCAGCAGCTGTGTATGGTATTTTTCAGCCAGTTTCTCTGCACCACCGGTACCGAAAATCGGTTCATGGTGACCACAGTTACTGCAAATATGCACACTCATGTTCTCGACAATACCGAGCACCGGAACCTCGACTTTCTCGAACATCACAATGCCTTTTTTCGCATCGATCAGCGCGATGTCCTGCGGGGTGGTGACCACGACTGCACCGGTTACTGGAATGTTTTGCGCCAGCGTCAATTGAATGTCACCGGTGCCTGGCGGCATATCAAGCACCAGATAGTCGAGATCCGGCCACAAGGTTTCCTGCAACATCTGCATTAACGCCTTGCTCGCCATCGGTCCACGCCACACCATCGCATTGTCGTCAGTGACCAGATAACCAATTGAATTGGTTGCCAGGCCATGAGACATAATCGGTGCCATATGGGTACCGTCCGGCGAAGTTGGACGCTGATTTTCTGCGCCCAACATTGTTGGGATTGATGGGCCGTAGATATCGGCGTCCAGAATGCCGACTTTCGCCCCTTCTGCCGCCAGCGCCAGTGCCAGGTTTACCGCCGTGGACGATTTACCCACGCCGCCTTTACCGGAACTCACCGCGATAATGTTCTTCACACCGTTAATTCCCGGCTGATTCTTCACGCGTTTCAGAGTGGCTATGTTATGCGACAGTTTCCAGTCGATAGCTTTCGCCCCGGTGATGCGCAGCAGTTCGGCGCTACATTGCTCTTTTAACTCTTCGAACGCGCTATGCCAGACAAACGGCATAACCAGTTCCACATGCAACGTGTCGTCCATCCAGGCGACATGGTGCAACGCTTTCAGCGTGGTGAGGTTATGCTTCAGGGTCTGTCTCTTATACACATCTCCGAGCCCACGAGACTAGGCATGATATCGTATGCCGTCTTCTGCTTGAAAAAAAAACATATCCGAGCCCACGAGACGGAATCATATATCGTATGCAGTCAAATGGTTAACA
>OJJI01000396.1_pt1 | contig 9499 bp, 9 predicted proteins | sample 1596201 | NCBI WGS metagenome assembly OJJI01 (sample SAMEA4350158, study PRJEB24818) | metagenome | biome: human; feature: gut; material: faeces | place: Denmark | collected 2013-09 | reverse complement strand
AAAAGCCTCCTACATATAACCCCGGATTTTCCGTATCTTGCAGTCTTTTCAACAAATAAAACTTTTGAAGGACAACTCAAGCCTTGAAAACCCTTTAGTTATCGTAGTTTTTCTTGGTTGACCCTATTATATCTCTAGCCCCACGCCGTTCAATGGTCGGAACAGACTTCTGACGGATTCCCTCGTACTCCGTTTTACCAGCATCGTCATATTCTGCACCACTGACATGATGGCCTGCTCTGTTGTAGCAGGTCACGTCACAACCATTCTGTGCCATTCGGGTGCAGAGCTCTTTGACAACGATCTCTACTCCACCTTCTCTCGATAATCGCTTCTGTCCGAACATTGCAATCGCAAGTTTTTTACTCATAAATCTTTCCCACAATCCCACTCAATTTCTTCATTAACATCTCGGCCAACACAAAGAGCGGATAGGCTCGTCCACCTGTCCGCTGGCTGTCACCCCACCCTCATGGTCGAGATTTCTTTCTGGATGGCATTGCTGCCGCCCAAAAAGATCCGTCGTTCATTCTTCGGGTAAGAAAATATGAACTTCGGGTTGCGGAGCCTTTCATTCTCTGCCGTACCCTTGTCCCTATTATGACAGCCGCGTATTATATCTCTAGCCCCCTTCTTCTCAATGGTCGGAACAACCTTTTGACGGATGCCATCATATTCAATTGTTTTGTCATACTCTGCACCGCTCACATGATGGCCTGCTCTATTGTAGCAAGTTATATCACAACCATTCTGTGCCATTCGGGTGCATAACTCTTTTACAACAATCTCTATCCCGCCTTCACGCGAAAGACGTTTCTGCCCGAAAACCGCAAGTCTGATTTTTTCTTCCATTACTTCTCTCCAACCGTCATTCCATAGTTTCTATTCTTGTCCTAGGCTTATACACAATCCCAGCAGTTCTTTTCCTTAAATTGTCATGCTCGTCTTTCACTATTCACCTTTCCTACTTCATAGCACAACAACAAGTCTGTATACAGATTGCAGCAACAATCTATACGCAGGCTTGTCCTCGTACCTCCTTATTCTGTTTTCTGCTCTATCAGCTTTCGCTGTGGTGGGTTAAGTATAGAGCGCAACCAGAAGCCACTAACCCCCGAAATCACGCCGGAACGCAACGCACCATGGTAAACAGAAACAAGTTAAGGTAAAAAAGGTCAAGCCGCGCAAACCCGCATGAAATCAGGATTTTTTCTGGTTACTAACATTATTTCACAGGTTCCATGGACGGTAACTACAACTCTTTTACCAAACATCTTCGGCAGCCATGTAAAGAAGGCCGGCCCCTCTGCATCGGGTACTCAACAACAGTTTTACGAAGCAGGTGATAAACTCATGGATTCTCATTGTTTTCTCCTGTTTTTCGCCATCTCCTCAAAACTTCTGAAAAAGCTGTGCCAATTTTGTGCCGCAGGGGCCAAAAGTTCGGCGTTTTAGTTCATATATAGTTCATATAACTGTAAAACACGACCGGTTTTAGTGCCTCATATAGTGTGCAAAACAGGTTCTTTTTGATGATGCTACGTCAGTATGGTTTATCGGCCACACATTTCCCTCTTCCTTATCTCCAACAGCACTCCGGTCAAAATCACCAGCGAGCAAAGCAGGGTCAGCCACCAGTTTTCGGTAAAGCCGGCGATCAGGTAGCCAACAGCACACACGGCAATGACCACAAAGGCGTACTGCATCTGGGTTTGCACATGGTTGATATGGTTGGACTGGGCACCGGAGCTGGACATGATGGTAGTATCAGAAATAGGCGAAATATGGTCACCGCAGACAGCACCAGCCAGGACAGGCGCTACAGAAATGATCATCATGGTCGGGTCCAGTTCAGCAAACATGTTGACCACGATGGGCACAAAAATAGCAAAGGTGCCCCAGCTGGTGCCGGAAGAAAAGGCAATAAAAATTGCAATGCAGAAGATGACCAGCGGCACAAAGTTCATCAGGCTGGAATTCAGATTGATGGCCGAACGTACAAAGGTACCGATACCCAGGGCGTCCGTCATACCTTTCAGAGTCCAGGCCAGCACCAAAATCAGGATGGCGGGCATCATAAGCTTGCCACCTTCGGGAACGGAATTCATAAAATCCTTGAAGCCGATGACACGGCGCGGCAGATACAGAAGCAGCAGGAATCCCACTGTGACCAAACCGGCAAACACCAACGCTTCCGAAGAAGAACAGTTGGCAAAGTCCTCCACCAGATTCTGGCCGCCGTTCAGGTGGCCGGTCCAGATCATAGCTGCGATTGCCGTTGCAATCATGACGACCATGGGCGCAATCAGATCGATGACCTTGCCTTTGGCGTATTTGCCGCCCTCGGTCGGGTCTTTTGTTTCCTGGTTCTGGAACTCTTCCCCGCCGGAGGTGAACAGATCACCTTTGGCCGCGTTCTCTTCATGCTTTTTCATCAGGCCGAAATCGAAGCCTACAATGGAGGTGAAGAACACCATATACAGGGTTAAAATTGCATAGAGGTTGAACGGAATGGTTTTAACGAACATCTCAAAACCGGACATGGAGCTGCCCGCCGGAACGTAAGAGTTGACGGCTGCCGCCCAGGAAGAAATCGGCGCAATGATGCAGACTGGCGCGGCGGTTGCATCAATGATATACGCCAGCTTGGCGCGGGAAACCTTGTACTTATCTGTGACAGGGCGCATGACAGAGCCAACCGTCAGGCAGTTGAAGTAGTCATCCACAAAAATCAGCGCACCGAGCAGAGAGGTCGTTACCAAAGCGGAGCGCTTACTTTTCAGGTGGCCGGAGGCCCACTCACCGTAAGCGCGGGTGCCGCCGGATTCCTGCATGAGCATAACGATCATGCCCAAAAGGATCATGAACATCAGAATGGAAAAATCCACACTATCGATCATTGTGTTAAACAGCGTATCAAACGCAATCCACGGGTGGAATTCTGCCGCCAACAGTGCGCCAAGGGCACACCCCGCAAACAATGACAAATACACTTCTTTGGTCAGCAGTGCCAGCGCAATCGCCACAATGGGCGGCATCAGTGACCACCATGTTCCTACAAACATCCTTAATTCTTCCTTCCTCTTTTGATCTAATCAAAGTTATTTTAGCATATTGTCCATGCCGATTCAATACGTAAAAAATAATATATCCTAGATAACGTTGTTTATTTTTCCCCTTCTCATTCTCTTTCTTTTGACGCAAGCTGCACCCAAGAATCAGATTAGAATCAGATTTTTTTGCCAGAAATCGATATTTTTTGGTGTATGCCAATACCATCTTGCTGCACTCTATGCTATAATAAAGTCAGATGCCATATAAAAATTGGCCACTACCGCCATTTTTGTCCTATTTTGTTATTTGCTATGCCCAACATCCCGGACCGGACTACAAACGTTCCCCAGAAATCCGCGCCGCAAAGTCAAAAAAGGAGGGCCCACCATGTTCGTCCAGAAAGTACCGCATATCAAGGACCAGTTTTTGACGCAGGAACGCGCCAGCATGGAGCTGGAAAGCGGTCAGATTGCCGTGGGTTGGTATACCAACGAGCAGGACAGCCAGTCTGTTGTACACTCTCACCCGTATTATGAGCTTGTACTGCCCCTGGTGGGCAGCAACGTGCGCTATTCTGTGGACGGCAACATTTATGATATAAACCTGGGGGAAATGATCATCTTCCCTGCCCGGTGCTATCATGCGGGCATGTTCAATATCACGGATAAGATTTCTGAACGTCTGATTGCCCAGATCGACGCCGAGCTATGGCAGGAAGCCCTGCTGGCCAGCGGGCTGGTTGCCCCCACCTGGCTGGGGCAGCTGGTGATCCTGGATGCAGACGCCGTCACCGCATGGGATCTACGCGGCTTATTTGAGCGGATGGCCCAGACCGCTTACTTACACGGCAGCACCCAGCACATGGTGCAGCGGTGCGAGCTGATGGAGCTTTTGCTGCTGATGGACCAGATTGTGGCCGAGCGCCGCACGGCACCGCCCAGCGCTACAAGTGCCCTGGTTGCCAAGGCCGTTGCTTTTTTGCAGGCCAATTATACCGACCCGAACCTAACCGTTGGCAGCCTTGCCAAATATACATACACCAGCCGGGAGCATTTGTCCCGCGCGTTCAAAACCTACACGATGGAAAGTGTACACGGCTATTTGACCAACCTGCGCATGCAGCATTGCCGCCGTGCCATTGCAGCCGGCGCCAGCGTGCTGGATGCCTGCAACGCCAGCGGTTTTACCAATTACACCAGTTTTTTGAAAACTTTCCGCAGTTTATACGGCATTACGCCGTCCGAATATCGCAGCCAGCTGCGGCGTACGCCGGAGCGGGTTCACTCTACCCCATAAACAATGTGAGCCGCCCGATATCAAGTCTTGGACAACTTTTTTCCCAAATAAATTTGAAAAAGGCACAAAAACAGGCTCACCAAAGCCAAAGCAGTTTTCAATCTGTCCTTGGCTTTGATGAACCTTTATTCAAAAGAAAAGAGCCATCTCAGTTCACTGCCTTTCTATAAAACCCAAAAGGCCGGGCGCTTTATTGCAGCGTCCGGCCCGAAATTGTTTATTGGGTGCGGCTGGGGCAAACCTGCCCAGCCGGTTTACAGGGTAACTTTTTTAGGTTCAACAAACGGAACAACGTGTGCCACTGCCTCCTGCAGGGTAAGGGGAGACTGGTTGTTATCCAGGTCGATCAGCTTATACTTGCGGTTGCCCATGCCAAGCTCCTGCATGTAAGAAAGCTGGCGCAGGCCATGGCGGGTCTCGATGCGCTCCACCAGATCGTGGTGATCTTCCTCCTTCATGGCATAGATCAGGTCCACGCTGGCCTGGTCAATGGCGCAGATATCCAAAGATGCCAGGATGCCCACGTTGGGGGTAACGACCGGTGCCGCGCTGACGCCCTCGCAGTCGCAGGAGACAGACATGTTGCGCATGACGTTGATGAAGGAGATATGATCCTTAAAGTAATCCACCGTTGCCTTGGCAGATTCCGAGATGCGTTCCATCAGCTCTTCCTCGCTGATGGACCACATGTTGTCAGAGCCGACAACGGTGTGGATTTCGGCCTTGCCGATGCGGCCATCGGCGCAGCCAATGCCAATGTTCTTGTTGGAACCGCCAAAGCCGCCCATCGTGTGGCCCTTAAAGTGGGTCAGCACCAGCATGGAATCATAGTTCAGCTGGTGGGAGCCAACGTGCATTTCGGTAAACCACTTGCCGTCCTTTACCGGCAGGGCTGCCACGCCGTCCTCGTCCATAATATCCACCGGGCAGAACGTCCAGCCGTTTATTTTCAGGGTTTCGCGGTGCTGTGCGGTGGTGTAGCGGTCGCCCTCGTAATAGGTATTGGTTTCCACAATGGTGCTGTTGGAGATCTGTTCCATCAGGCTCTTGACCCAGGGACGCGGGATGATGTTGGGGCCGTTCTGCTCGCCGGTGTGCAGCTTAACAGCCACCTCGCCGGTCAGGTTGCCCTGAATGGCGGCATATGCCTTTTTCAGGCCCTCTGCCGAAAGATCACGGGTAAAAAACACAACGGATTCGCCGCCGGTGCGCTCTGCATATGGCTGGTAATGCTCGCCGCCAATGCCTGCTTTAACTTCACTCATGGAAAAATTCTCCTCGCTTCAGTAGGCAACGCCGTATCATTCCCGCTTTGCACTCAGAATGATACGGGATTGCTTTTATTGTATCGTTTTCTGTATGTTTTTGCAATATTCAATGTTTGAAATTGCATGGTCAACATATTTTCGACATGCTTAATATTCAACATGCTTCGCATATTCGCTCTTCTGCTGGTTTACTTTTTCACATCTTTTGCTCGCCCTTACTTTGTGCTTGCTCAACTCTTAATTCACATTTTGGGGCACAAACAGCTTTATGCAGTCGGTTCCTTCCAATTTCAACAGCTGGATTTTTCGCTCAACACCACCCGCATAACCGATCAGGCTGCCGCTGGCACCCACCACACGGTGGCACGGGATGATGAGCGAAATGGGGTTATGTCCCACGGCTCCGCCCACCGCCTGGGCGGACAGGCGCGCCGTGCCATGCTTTGCCGCAAGCCGGGCGGCCAGCGCGCCGTATGTTGTCGTTTGCCCGTATGGGATTTGCAGCAGCAGCGCCCACACTTCCTGCCGGAAGTCTGACCCGATGGGGTGCAGCGGCGGCATAAAATCCGGCATTTTTCCGCTGAAATACACATCCAGCCAGCGCTTTGCTTCGGTCAAGGGCGGGGTTTCGCGCTCTGTGCTCTGCGGGGCCAGGCCCGCCGCATAATACTTTGCGCGGTCAAACCACAAGCCGGTCAGGCCCACTTCATCCGCTGCCAGCAGAATTTCCCCCAAGGGGGACTGATAATGCGCGGTGAACATCATAGCATCTACCCTTTCTGTTGTACTTTTGATGTTTTCTCCGTGTGGGAACCAGCGGGTGCTGCCTTTTTGGCCGGGGCTTTCTTTTTGGGGGCATAATCCTTCAACCCCGGCACCGCGCCGCCCGCGGCGGCCCACAGGTAAAGGCTCGCCACGCTGCAATAAGGGCTGAACCGCCTGCGGTACTTTTCAAACAGTTTGCGGTCAATTTTACGGTGATGGTACACCATGCGCAGCCCGCGCTGGATGGCAAGGTCATCATAGCTGAACACATCGGGCCTCTGCATACAGAAAAGCAAAATCATCTCCGCTGTCCACACGCCAATGCCTTTCAGGGCACTTAACTCCCGGATCACTTCCTCATCCGGCTTCTGCCAGATGCCCTCCAAATCAAACTCACCGTTCTGGATTTTTCGTGCAAAGTCCGTGATGTACTCTGCCTTGCGGCAGCTGATGCCAAGCAGCTGTAATTGCTCGTTCCCTGCTTCCAGAATATGCTCGGCATCCACCGTGCCAAGGGCACCCCGCATGCGCTGCCAGATGGTAGCCTGCGCCTTGGTGGAAATCTGCTGCCCCACAATATGGTGCACCACGGCAGAAAACAGGTCTGTATCCACCTCGCGATTCACCCGGCCCACCTGGGCAATCACCGCCCCAAGTTTTTCATCTTTGCCACTCAGGTATTCCGTTTCTTCCTGCCCGTATTGAAAGTACATGGTCTTTCCTTTCCTGTGTTCTTTTCGTGTTCTGTGTGTTGGTTTCTGCGTTTATCCTGCCATCATTATACCATGCTTTGCGCGGTTTGGGCATCGGCGGCGAAAGCGTATTTTTTTATCTCCACTTTCCCCCGATACAACAGCCAGCCGCCCCACCGTGGAACATTCCCACAGGCAGGGCGGCTGGCTGCTTTTATTTTTGTTTGTTTATGGGTTCAGTGCGCGGTGGATCAACACGCGCAGGTTTTGTATGGGCGTTAGCGCGTCCGGGTGCTTGGAAACATAGCACAGCCCTATCAGCCCACCCGCCGCAGCGGAAAGCAGAGCCAGATCACAGTAATCATCCGGCAGGGCGGGGTTGATCTCCCCTTTTTGCCGCAGGGCTGCCATGGTTCTGTGCAGCACCCCACGCAGGGCTTGCACACACTCGTCCATACCGCGGAGGTTCTCCCGTGCGCCAATACTGGAAGCGATCACCTGATAGGTTCCCATCCGGTTGCCGGAAAGATCCTGCAGGTAGGCCATCACGGCGTCCTCCAGCTCTTGCAGGGTGGTGCATGGCTCCATCAATACGGCAATGCGGGCAATCTCGGTATCAAAGCAGTACAGGGCCATTCCCTGCAGGATCTCATCCTTGGAGGCAAAGTATTCATACACGGTGCCCTTGCCGATTCCGGCTTCGTCCGCGATCTGCTGCACCTTCATGGCGGCGGGGTTTACCCCCTTGGCAATCAGGCGCAAGGCGGCTTCGTACAGGGCGGTTTCGCGTTCTTTGCGGATATCTGGTGTCATTGTGGCGTCCCCTCCCCGTTTTCGGTATCGGGTTTACCGGGCAGCTTTAAGCGGCGGTGCTCGGCGGTATCCGGTGTTTCGGGTTCCGGCTGGTTCTTGCCCTCTGCTGCGCGGCGGGCGGCAAATTCTGCGGCAAACTCGGCCGCATCATCGGGCAGGTCATCCATGCCGTCATCGCCCACATCAATGTTGACCGGCGGCTTGCGGTAGAAGAGGTCATACATCACCGGCACAATAAACAGGGTCATCAGCGTTGCATAGGAAAGGCCGCCCACAATAACAATGGCCATGCCTTTGCCCATCTCGCTGCCGGCATCCTTGCTGAAGATCATCGTTACCATGGCAAGCACGGTGGTCAGGGTCGTCATCAGGATGGGGCGCATACGGGTGCGGCCGGTTGCCACCAGGGCATCGGTGCGCTCCAGCCCGCCAATGCGCAGCTGGTTGGCGTAATCCACAAACACAATGCCGTTGTTGACCACCACGCCCATCAGCACAAGGAAGCCCATGAGCGAAATGACCGAAAGCTGTTCGCCGCCAATCATCAGGCCGATCATGCCGCCGGTAAAGGCCAGCGGAATGGTGAACAGCACAATGAAGGGGGAAAGCAGGCTTTGGAACTGCGCCACCATGACAAAATAGACAAACAACAGTGCCAGGGCCATCATTTTGGCCATCTGCTGGATCATCTCGGTCACCTGGGTGGTTTCACCGGCAATTTCAGCGGTGCAGCCATCTGGCAGGTCCAGTGCTTCCAGCTGGGGGCTCAGATCACGGGAGATCAGGGTGGTGTTGTAGCCTTCGGCGGTATCGCTGGTCACGCTGATCTTGCGGGAGCCGTTTTCGCGCGCAATGGTCGCATAGGCGTTGCCGTTGGTGCGGGAGGCAAACTCGCCCAGGGTATGGGTCTCGTTCACGGTGTTGCCGTCATCGTCGGTGGTCGTTGTGATGAACTCCATCTGGAACAGATCGTCCAGGTTCGGGGTATCGGTCTTATCCACAATCGTCACATCATAGGTATCGCGGCCCACTTTCAGGGTGGTTGCGGTGGTATCGGTGCTGAGCTTTGCGGCGATCTGCTGGTACACCTGCGCCACCGTCAGGCCAAGGCGCATGGCTTTGTCCTTATCAATGACGATATGCACCTCCTCATCGCCGGTTTCCTGCCCGTTGGAGACATTCTCGATGCCGTCCACGCTGTTCAGCAGGTCCATCACCTGCTGGCTGGCGGTGGTCAGGCTGTCCAGGTTCTGGCCGTAGATGTCCACCTCCACGCCGCTGCCGGACAATGCGCTCATATCCATGCTGCTGGCGCTGATGTCCACTTCGCAGTTCAGGTCAGCGGTGTCATCGGCGATCTGCTGCTGGATGGCCTTGCTGTTGCTGGCGCCCTCGTCAGTCAGCAGAACATAATAGGTAAAGCTGGTGTTGTCCGTGGTGCCCTCAGTGCCGGTCATCATCAGCACTGTCTCTTATACACATCTGACGCTGCCGACGATCTACTCTGTGTAGTTCTCGGTGGTCGTCGTATCATTTAAAAAAAAAAATCTCGATCACAGTACACATATGATTTCACACAAACAAAAAAACACACACGATATAGCAGAGAAA
>OJJI01000395.1_pt1 | contig 9505 bp, 4 predicted proteins | sample 1596201 | NCBI WGS metagenome assembly OJJI01 (sample SAMEA4350158, study PRJEB24818) | metagenome | biome: human; feature: gut; material: faeces | place: Denmark | collected 2013-09 | reverse complement strand
GAGGGCGCATGTGAAATGGGGGGATGCTGGTGGACCAGGAGCTTGACATGCTGAAGGATGAAAACACCCGTCTGCGCGTGCTGGCGGAGCACGACTGGCTCACCGGCCTGTACAACCGCCGTGCTGCGGAAGCGCATGTGGATGAAGCGCTGCTGAAAAACGGCGGCGGGATGCTTTTGGTTTTGGATATCGACCATTTCAAACAAGTGAACGACCGCTACGGCCATCTCATCGGCGACGCTCTTTTGTGCGAGGCGGCGCGCACGCTGCGGGATATCTTTTTTCCGCGGGATATCATCGGCCGCGTGGGCGGCGATGAGTTCATCATCTACATTCTGGGCGGATGCTCTCAGGAGGCGGTGGACGGCCGTGCGGCGCAATTGGCCGAGCGCCTGCGAAAGGCGGGCCGGCGTTACGGCATGCAGTGGAACCTTTCCTTTACGCTGGGCCTTGCGGAAAAGCAGGCGGGGGACGATTATATTTCCCTGTTTGACCGTGCCGACCAGATGCTCCTGGCCCGCAAAAAAGCCCGCCGCGCCCGCCGTGCAGACAGTGCGGATGCCGGAGGAGAACGCAGCATCTGCACAGACATGGCGCTCATCCGGCGTGAGCTGCGGGAAAAAGACCCGCCCAAAGGCGCGTTCTGTCAGGATTACGAGACCTTCAAACAGATCTACCGTTTTGTGGAGCGCGGCCTCAAGCGCAGCGGGCAGAGCGCATATATTATCCTGATGACCCTTACGGACGCACAGGGGCAGTTTGTGCCGCTGGCCGCGCGCGAGGAGTATATGAGCCGCCTCAGCGACGACCTGCAGGCCAGCCTGCGCAGCGGCGACCTGTTCGCGCCGTACAGCGGCTGCCAATATCTGCTGATGGTGCTGGGCGCGTCCAGCGAGAACGCGGCCGTCATCGCCGGGCGCATCCACACGCGGTTTATGTCGCGCGTTGCGCCCGATGCGGGGCTGCTGCTGCGGTATGACGTTTACCCCATGGGGGAGCTTCCCCTGCAGCCGAAGGGGTGAAAAAGCCATGGTTTTACGCGGTGAAGGGCTGCTGCTTAAAATATTTTCAAAAAAAGTCAGCAAAAAATCGTTTTGTGACCAAGTTGTGACCGGCGACCGTTATACTGAGTATGTAAGATACATTTCCCGCCCCAAGTGGACGATCAACACGCATTCCAAAAGGAGGAAAAACGCATGAAAAACACATCCAACGCTCTGCGTCGCGTCATGAGTGTGGTTCTGGTGTTCGCGATGATGTTCACCAGCATGCCCACAGGCGCGCTCGCTGAGGATGTTGTCGACCCGGCCCCGTCTACGACGGCGGCCGAGCCGGCTGCGTCTGAAACGACAGAGCCAACCACACCGGAGCCTGCAAGCTCGGAGGCGGCGCCTGCCGCGAACAGCGCCGTGCTCCCGGCAAATGACGGGGACCCGGCGCCTGTGACGTTCACCGTCACGTTCGTGGCCAATGGCGAGACGCTTGTCACCCAGACCATTCAACAGGGTGGCAGTGCCGTGGCGCCGGACGCGCCGCTGGTATCCGGCCAGCGCTTTGTACGCTGGGATACGGATTTTACCAACGTGCAGAGCGATTTGACGGTGACGGCCGTTTACGAGGCCATTACCGCCAAAAACATGACGGTGGAGTACCGGTACAGCGACGGCACGCAGGCGGCCCCCTCCCATGTGGAGCAGGCCGTTGTGGGCGAACCGTTCCATAAGACGGTTCCGTCTCCGGCGCTCGACGGCTTTACGCCGGACAAGGCGGAGGTCGTATTTGCGGTCGAGTCGGTCACCGAAGACCTAACGGTCGTTGTTACTTACAGCGGCGCCGCCCGGAATTACACGGTAAAGCACCTGTTCCAGAACGTGGAAGGCACCGCTTATGCGGAAGACGAAGCGCTGCGTGAAACGCTGGAGGGCACCACGGGCCTGGACACCGCCGCACAAGCGAAAACGGTGGAGGGCTTTACGGCTCTGCCCATCACCCAGGTGAAGGTGGCGTCCAGCGGCGAAACGGTCGTGGAAGTAAAATACGACCGCAACAGCTACCTGCTCACGTGGAACACCGACGGCGGCAGCTATATTGAGCCGCAGATGCTGAAATACGGCGCTGCGGTGTCGGCTCCGGCTGACCCCACGAAGGTGGGCTATACGTTCGCCGGGTGGGATCTTGTTCCCGAAACGATGCCTGCCGCCGCCACGACGGTGACGGCGCAGTGGGCGAACGCCACGCAGGCGTCCTACCAGGTCGTATACTGGGGCGAGAACCTGACGGGCGGTTACGACTACCTCTATGCGGACAAAGCGACCGGCGCTGTGGGCGGCAATATCCCATACAGCACGTCCCTGACCGCCAGCCGTATGCCTCAGGGCCTGGAAGCGGCCGGGTTTGAGCTCGACAGCGCCAAATCTGCGGGAAATGTGGAAATCACCGCAGACGGCAGCGCGGTCAAGAATGTTTATTTCAGCCGCAAGACGTTTACGATTTCGTTCTATCGGCAAAGTTGGGTTGGATGGCCTGATTTTGAGTACAAATGGGTCGAGGATACCAGCCTGCGCATCACGGCGAAGTACGGCGAGGATGTTTCTGCCCGCTGGGAAGCTGCATGTGAGGATGACGGCTGGGGTCCCAATAAAAATGATAATATACAGTATACGCTGATTGCGAATATGCCGGCCGAGAACCTGACGATGTATGAAAAAAGTTCCGGCACGGGAAAGAAGATCGAATATCGGGTTCAAAAGGTGTCGGGGACGGGTTACGACGTCTACGCAACTTTTAATGCGAGCCGCGGCGTTTCTCTGACGGTGGAAGACCAGATGCCGATCACAGGCTTTACATACGACAGCTGAAAAAAAAGCGGCGACTCTCCATTGTGGCTGTATTATACCCGCAACAGCTATAATCTCGTATTTGAGAATTGTACTGGCGTTTCGAATGCTTCGCTGAAATTTGAAGCAAGACTTTCCAGCGCAAAGCCTGCTGATAGCAGCGTGGGCCGGCCGGCCGGTATGGACAGCGACTATGTGTTCATGGGCTGGTATCTGGACGAGGCGTTCCAGACTCCGGTGGACTGGAGCAGCACGATGCCCGCACGGAACCTGCAGGTCTACGCCAAGTGGGCGAAGCCGGATTATACGGTTTCCTTCAACACGCATGGTGCGGATACGGAGACTCCGGCGCCCATCGGCGTGGCGAAATACGACACGATTGAGGACCAGATGCCCGCAGACCCCACCCGTGAGGGCTACGTGTTCGCGGGCTGGTATACGGACGAGGCGTACACCGTTCCGTTCGTGGCCACGCAGCAGATCGTCCGCAACCTGACGCTCCATGCGAAATGGACGCGCACGGACAGCTGCACCTATGTCATCGTGGCGAAGGACACGGAGGGCAATGAGCTCAAACGCGTCGATGGCTCCGAAGTGGAAGTGGGCGCGTCCGTCACTGTAAATGCGCCTGTCATTGACGGTTATCAGGCGCAGCAGAGCAGCCAGAACGTCAAAATTCTGGATGACGGGCAGGAAGTAGTGTTCGTCTATGACAAGCTGCAGAACTGGACGGCCACGGTGCATCATTATATTGAGGGCACCACGGAAAAGGTTGCCGAGGATGTTATCCGCAGCGACCTGACGGTCAACAGCCTGCTGGTATATTCCGCGACGGTCAGCGGTTATGAGTTGGCCGAGGGTACCAGCTATGTTCAGACGGCCACCCGCGAAAACAGCGAGATTACGTTCTATTATAAGAAAATCGCGGATTCGGCGTATACGGTCAACCACTATTACGGCAGCAATGCTTCGCTGACGGAAACTGTTACGGGCACGGCCAAGGCCGGAAGCCTGGTGACGGCGGACGTCATAAACAAAGCCGGGTACACCTGCGTTACATCCGGGGCTGCGCTTTCCGCGTATGTTGCGAAAGACGGCTCTACGGTGATCAACGTGTATTACGCGGCCAACGACCAGACGTACAGCGTTTACTATTATCTGGAAGGCACAGAGACGCCTGTACCCGGCACGACGGCGAAAGAAAACGTGTCCGCGAAGTTTGACGAGACGGTGACGGAAACGGCGCCCGCAGTCACGGGTTATACTGTGGCGGGAGACAGCACCAGGTCCATCACGGTCGGTGCGGACAATGCAGCCAACAAAATCGTTTTCTACTACACGGTGAACAGCTATCCGCTGAATATCACCTACAAATATGCCGATGACGTGCCCGACGCAGCACTGCGGGGCCAGAAGGCGGCGGAGCCTGTATCCAGGGATATCGCGTTCGGTGCGCCTTACAGCGTTGCCAGCCCGTTGATTCCGGGTTATACGGCCAGCGTTGCAGCGGTAGCAGGCACAATGGCGGAGAACGGTGTGACCGTGGAGGTCGTTTACCGCGCCGCTACGGACACGGCGTATACCGTCAAGCACATGCTGCAGGATGTGACAGGTGACGGTTATACTGAAGATGCGGCGGCCCGGCAGACCCTGCACGGCACGACCGGGGCGGACACGAACGCTGCGGCGAAGAGCTATGAAGGCTTTACGGCGCAGGCGGTCGTTCAGCAGGCCATCGCCGCGGACGGCAGCACGGTGGTTGAGATCAAATACGACCGCAACAGCTATGAAGTGACCTATGCTTATGTGGGCACGGCGCCCGCAGGCGCGAGCGCGCTGCCGGAAAAGGCGACTGTGAAATACGGTGCGCCTGTGGCGGTGGCGGCGGCCGCCACGGCCCCGGGCTACACGTTCAGCGGCTGGAGCCAGAAAGAGGACTTCACAATGCCCGCCGAAAACGTGACCATTACCGGTTCGTTCACGGCCAACGGCGATACCGCTTATACAGTGGAGCATTATCAGCAGAACCTGGCGGGCGACGGTTACGACCTTGTGGAGGCGGATACCGAACACCTGACAGGCGAGACCGATACCACTGCGACGGCAAACCCGAAGACTTATACAGGCTTTACATTTGACGGGACCGTGGAGGGCACGGTTGCCAGCGGCAATATCGCGGGCGACGGCAGCCTGGTGCTGAAGCTGTACTACACGCGCAACAGCTATGAAGTGAGCTATGCTTACACGGGCACAGTGCCCGCAGGCGCAAGTGCGCTTCCGGCCGCCGCGTCCTACAAATATGGTGCGGATGTAACGGTGGCTCCGCAGGCCACGGCCCCGGGCTACACGTTTAACGGCTGGCTCGAGGACGGCAAGGTAACGGCAAGCTTCAAAATGCCCGCCGGCCCGGTGCAGCTCACGGGTTCCTTTACCGCGAATACCGATACCAGGTACACGGTGGAGCACTGGACGGAGGATCTGGACGGCGAGGGCTATACTCTGCGCGAAACAGAAGCGAACCTGACGGGCGTCACGGATACAACGGCGACGGCGGAGGCAAAGAGCTATGAGGGCTTCCGGTTCGACGAGGACAATGAAAACAACGTTCTCACAGGCGTGATCACAGGCGACGGAAAGCTGGTTCTGAAAGTTTACTACGCGCGCAACAGCTATGAAGTAAGCTATGATTACGGCGCTGCCCCCACGGGCGCAAGCCAGCTGCCGGGAACTGTTTCCTACAAGTACGGCGCCGAGGTCCGGGTGGCGGATAAGGCCACAGCCCCGGGTTATACTTTCGACGGCTGGAAGAAAGACAATGCCGAGGTCACGAGCTTTACGATGCCTGCCGGCGCCGTACAGCTCACGGGACGCTTTACAGCCAATACGGACACCGGCTACAAGGTGGAGCACTACCAGCAGAATCTGGCGGGAGACGCTTTCGTCCTGTTTGAGACGGAAGAACAGAACGCCACTACGGATACGCATGTGTCGGCAACACCGAAGGACTACACGGGCTTTACCTACGACGGCACGGTGGACGGAACTGTCACCGAAGGCAATGTTGCGGGCGACGGCAGCCTGGTGCTGAAGCTGTACTACACGCGCGACAGCTATAAGGTCACCTACCAGTACACGGGCAAGGTGCCCACGGGCGCGAGCGAGCTGCCTGCGGAGACGACCGAGAAATACGGCGCTGCTGTTACAGTGGCAGCGGACGCCACGGCCCCGGGCTACACGTTCAGCGGCTGGAGCCGGGAAGACGGCTTCACGATGCCGGCCGAAAACGTGACCATTACCGGTTCCTTCACGGCCAACGGCGAAACTCCTTATAAGGTGGAGCACTATCAGCAGAACCTTGAGGATGACGGCTATACCCTTGCGGAGACCGAAAATCTGACGGGTGAGACCGATACCACTGCTACGGCAAACCCGAAAACCTATACAGGCTTTGCATTCGACGGAACAGCGGAGGGCACAGTTGCCAGCGGCAATATCGCAGGCGACGGCAGCCTGGTGCTGAAGCTGTACTACACGCGCAACAGCTATGACGTGACCTATGCCTATACGGGCACGGTGCCCACGGGTGCAAGCGCGCTGCCGGAAAAGGCGACCGTGAAATACGGCGCGCCTGTAACGGTGGCAGAGGCCGCCACGGCCCCGGGCTATACGTTTAGCGGCTGGAGCCGGAATGACTTCACAATGCCGGCCGAAAACGTAACCATTACCGGTTCGTTCACGGCCAACAGCAACACCGAATACACGGTGCGGCACCACTTCCAGAACATTTTGGACGATGCGTACGATGCCGACACGGCCATGCTCAGCGAAACGCTGAGTGGCACGACGGATACGCTCACGGCTGCTGCTGCGAAGACCGTTGCGGGCTTTACGGCTCAGAGCTTCCAGCAGAAGAACATCGCGGGCGACGGCAGCACGGTGGTTGATATCTATTACAACCGCAACAGCTACGGCGTGAGCTACCGCTACCTGAATACTCCTGCGGGTGCAAGTGCACTGCCTGCGGGCGCGAGCTACCGTTTTGGCGCCGCCGTGACGGTGGCGGAGGCGGCCACGGCTCCGGGCTACACGTTCAGCGGCTGGAGCACCGGCGATTTCACGATGCCCGCACAGGATGTGGAGATCACAGGCTCCTTCACGGCCAACGGCGATACCGCTTATACAGTGGAGCATTATCAGCAGAATCTGGCGGGCGACGGTTACGACCTTGTGGAGGCGGATACCGAACACCTGACAGGCGAGACCGATACCACTGCGACGGCAAACCCGAAAGCCTATACAGGCTTTACATTTGACGGGACCGTGGAGGGCACGGTTGCCAGCGGCAATATCGCGGGCGACGGCAGCCTGGTGCTGAAGCTGTACTACACGCGCAACAGCTACGATGTGACCTATGCCTACACGGGCACAGTGCCTGCGGACGCAAGTGCACTGCCGGAAAAGGCGGCTGTGAAATACGGCGCCTCTGTAACAGTGGCGGAGGCCGCGACCGCAAAGGGCCATACCTTCAGCGGCTGGAGCACCGGCGACTTCACGATGCCTGCACAGGATGTGGAGATCACAGGCTCCTTTACGGCCAACCCGTACAATGTCACGGTCGAATACTACTTCGACAAGGTTCAGGATACGGATATGACCCGGGTGCAGTCTGTCACTTACGGTGAGACATTCACGACTGCGGCGGCCGCAGAAACGGACCGGAACGGCGTACACTATACGCTGGACTGGGTCGAAAACAACGGCCTGACGGTGAGCGACATTGAAGCCGACAACGTGGTCAGGGTGTACTACGCAAAGGATGAAGAGGGCGGCCCGGACGACATCCCCGATTATGCGCAGATCGTATTTACCTATCAGAGTGCGGACGTTCGGAAAGGTACGGTTGATAAGAGTGTGGAAATCCACACCTTTGAACGGCTGAACGGCGAACTGCTCGAAGAGAAGAAAGCCAGCCCGGCCGGTGCAAATGCGGCGGGACGTGAGGGCTATGCATTCGATTACTGGACCGATGGAACCAAGCGCGATGTGACCTCCGGTATGGAGACGCTGAAGAGCGAGGTATACACGGACAATGCAGAATTCACCGCATATTTCGACGTTGATACAAAGGGCACTGACCCCGAAAACCCGGATAAGCCGGACAATGTGCCCGACAAGTATCAGGCGAAAGTGACCTATCAGGCTGTCAATGGCGCAGTTACGCTGGGCGGCAGCACGGGCACTGAGCTGGTCACCTATGTGACTCTGTTCGATGCGGACGGCAAGTGGGCCGAGAACGGCACAGGCAAGCTGGCTGAGGCTCAGGTCCCGACTGCAGCCGCAGCCGCGGATTACGACCCGGCCACCGAACGCTGGACACCGGCCGTACCGGCCGAAGGGGCTGAGATCACGGCTGACGGCGCTGTCTTTACAGTGACGTGGGAGCTGGCGATCTCCGGTTACCAGGTACACTACTACTACGACGGCGTTGAGGATACCGCTTCTGCTGTGAATGCCACCGGCAAGATCGGCGACGCGATTCCCTACGACACCGGCAAGACCACTTTTGACGGCGCGAACTACGTGCTGGAGAATGTGGACGGCGCGGGCAAGCTCATCTCGAAGGATGCGGCTGCGAATATCGTGAACGTCAACTTCACAAAGGATGAGAAGTCCGACCCGACCAAAGACCCCGACCCGGAGGTCCCGGGTGACAACATCCCGGATAAGTATCAGGCAACTGTCACATTTGAAGCGATCAACGGCGTACTCCAGCCCAAGGGCGGCACGGACGCTCAGAATACGAAGCAGATGACCACGGTCGTGACACTGCTGAACGAGAACGGCGAACCCGCTGAGAACGGTACCGGTTATCTGACTGAAGCACAGATCCCGACAGCGCTGGCGAATCTGGGATACATCGCCAACACGCTGTTCTGGGGCCCGGCGACTCCGACGACCTCTTACGCCATCACAGGCGACATCACCTTTGTGGCGGACTTCAATGCGGAAGGCGTCATTCCGGAAGAACCCCCGGTGCCTCCGGTGACCCCGGTAGGTCCGACGGCGCCGGAAGAAGGCCCGGAGGAAACCATCGACGAGCCTGAAACCCCGCTTGCTCCGGCTGAACCCGAAGCACCCGCGGAAGAGCCCGCCGAAGAGGAGATCGAGGAAGCCGATACGCCGCTCGCTTCCGGCGCCGCATGGGCGCTGCTCAACCTCATCCTGATGCTCTGCACGGCCCTTGTCAGCATCCTGCTGCTCATCGGCTTCCTGGGCAAAAAGAAGAAAGAGGATGAGAACGAGAACGTGGAGTACACGGTGAAGCGCAAAGGCGTGACTCGTGTGCTGAGCCTCATCCCGGCCATTGGCTCCATCATCGCCTTCCTCCTCACGGAGAATATGCGCAATCCGATGGTGTTCGTGGACCGCTGGACATGGCTCATGGTGCTCATCGCTCTGGTGCAGGTCATTGTGTGCATCTTTGCCCGCAAGGAAAAAGAAGAGCCCGATGACAACGCGCAGACCCCGGCTCAGGCGTAAGCACGGAACGCGAACCTCAGGCAAATCCATAACGAAAGCCCCCGAAGGGATTATCCTTCGGGGGCTTGTTGTACATCGTGTAAATTTTGCGGAAAATACGGGACGCGGCGGCAGAGGCTGTGATAGAA
>OJJI01000394.1_pt1 | contig 9601 bp, 9 predicted proteins | sample 1596201 | NCBI WGS metagenome assembly OJJI01 (sample SAMEA4350158, study PRJEB24818) | metagenome | biome: human; feature: gut; material: faeces | place: Denmark | collected 2013-09 | reverse complement strand
TGCAGGTCCTGGTTCTGTCAGGTTTACTATAGGTGTCCGTCTCGTGGGCTTTTTTTTTTTTTTTTTTCAAGCAGAAGACGGCATACGAGATCATGCCTAGTCTCGTGGGCTCGGAGATGTGTATAAGAGACAGAGCGTGGTGCCCGGTCTGTTGCACAAATATCGCAACCGGGCCCTGCTGCTGGTGAAAGGCGGTTGTGCAGTCAATTGCCGTTATTGTTTCCGCCGCCACTTCCCTTATGCCGAAAATCAGGGCACCAGGCGCAACTGGCAGACGGCGATGGACTACATCGCGGCACATCCGCAGCTTGATGAAATCATCTTCTCCGGCGGCGACCCGCTGATGGCGAAGGATCATGAGCTTGACTGGCTGATGACCCAGCTGGAAGCTATTCCACACGTTAAGCGTCTGCGTATTCACAGCCGCCTGCCAATTGTGATCCCGGCGCGCATCACCGAGACGCTGGCCAGCCGCTTCCAGCGTTCGTCGCTGCAGGTGATCCTGGTTAACCACGTTAACCACGCGAATGAAATTGACGGTGAGTTTCGCGCGGCGATGGCCATGCTGCGTCAGGCGGGCGTCACGTTGCTCAACCAGAGCGTGCTGCTGCGCGGGGTGAACGACAACGCGCAAACCCTGGCCGACCTCAGCAATGCGCTGTTTGACGCCGGGGTAATGCCCTACTACCTGCATGTGCTGGATCGGGTGCAGGGGGCGGCGCACTTCATGGTCAGCGATGATGAAGCCCGTGAAATCATGCGTGAACTATTGACCCTCATCTCCGGCTATATGGTGCCGAAGCTGGCGCGCGAGATTGGCGGGGAACCCAGCAAGACGCCGCTGGATTTAGGGCTGAAGCAGCGTTAATAAACTGAAGGTCTGCCAGGACGTTCTGGCAGACCTTCGGATAGGAAGATTTCGACAGACGGGTGTTAAGGTGACCAGCAAATGACTATCGCACCGCGCTATAACCCCTGGCTGTGACGAGCTACCGGTTTAGCACGACCAACACAATAATATTAATTACAATCATCACGACAATTAGCGCGATTAACCATATGGGTATTTTAAAAGTAACATGTAACCGCTCAGATACTTTTTCACCTTCTTCCGGTTTATTTGCCATCAAATCACTGCCATGATTTGATGAGTTTTCTATTAGTGGAAGATTTAAATGAGTGTCAGGTTTTTCCTTATCTTCAGAAATAAAGCCAACAACTTTATTATTCTGATAATGCGTTAATGTCACCCGGTTCATATTCTCACACTCTTCATCAGAGAGAGGAATGACCAATGTATTCGGAGCGACGCTAAAGCCTTTTTGCCGGACGGTGATAATGATATCCTCAGATAGCCCAGCTTTTACCAGCGATTTTCGCAGCAAAGAGATATTTTGATAGAACGTATTTTGCGAAACGACCACCCCCCGTGTTTCCCATACAGCCGCCAGGAACTCATCCCGTGAAATGACTTTGCCGCAATTCTGCAAAAGCAGCAGCAAGCATCTGGCGGTTGGCGCATTGAGGCTGATGCACTCCCCGTCCCCGGCAAGCGGCCGCAGCTCATTCATATTGGCATTAAATATAATCTCCTGATTAATTATACACCCATTAAATAATACTGCGTCATCCATATCCTTGCCCCACGTAACCCTATTATCCATAATAAAATCAAATGATTTCAACCAAACGATTATGTGAACATTCTTGTTTCAGATGGAAACAGGTACATTTCACATTGAAGTTCAGCCCACAGGATACCGCAGATAAAAAAACAAGCGATAGCTAACTTGCTTAATGGTCACATTTTCAGATTAAATTAATCTCAACTGGAATCCACATCTCATCAGAGAGGGGGGCAGCATTAAATTCACGGGTGCTTCATCAATAATTCACAAGCATTTTTTGCACCAGACTTTTAAATTACTCCCGCTTCTCCATGGTTCGCTATGGCAAGCGATATGGTAGCGTCGTTCAACAGGATGATTGGTCTCAGCACTATATAAAGGAAAGCTGACGCTTATTTTCAATATCAATGCGAATGCATACTCCATTCCCTTGATAACTGTTATCGATTCTACACAGGACTAAGTATCTATATATGGATTAATTAAATGAAAAAGACAATCGTAGCTGTAATGGTCGCTGCATCTGCAGTGCTGAGTGCTCAGGCAATGGCAACCAACACCGCTCAGGTAACTGTACTGGGTGAAGTCTCTGATGCAGCTAACTCTTGCGTCGTGACTCCGACGGGTACCCTGAACAACGGTATCGTACAGCTGATCACTGTTACCACCACCGAAGCGAACGCTGAAGCGGCTGGTAAACTGTTCAAAACTCAGGACTTCGGTTTTGATGTGAAAGACTGTGCCCAGGGCAGCACTTCACCGGTAACCGCTGTGACCGTAAATGTTAGTGGCACCTCCAGCAGCGATGCAACCATTCTGGACAACACCGCCGCTAACGGTGCAGCCGGTATCGGCATCGGTATCCAGCGCGTCAGCGATGCACATCGCGTAGCCTTCGACGGTTCCGACACTATGTCCGAAAGCTACTCTGCAACCAACGGTACTCAGCTGAAGTACACCACTGGTTATGTAAGAACTAACGCCGCGACTCCGGTTACCGAAGGTCCGGTTAAAGGTGTTGCGACCTTTACTATCGATTACACCCTCTAATTTTTCCCTAAAGGGTCCCGCTTCACGGCGGGCCCTTTTTTGCATTCAGAGAAAAGCCATGTTCAGGACCTTATTAAATCTCACCGTATCCTGTGCATTACTCCTCAGCAGTATTGCTCATGCCGGTATTGTCGTTGAATCCACCCGCTACCTCTATAAGGAAGGTGCGCGTGAAATTACCGCGCAAATCGAAAATAAAGATGATATTCCCTATCTGATTAAATCCTGGGTTGAAACGCCTGCAGGGAAAGCGCCTTCGTTTATGGCTACCCCACCGCTTTTTCGCCTCGAGGGGAAACAACAGAATACGGTTCGTCTGTTTGCCACCGGCAACGTTAATGCGCCGACCGACCGGGAATCCATGTACTATTTTAACGTGATGGCGATTCCTCCGGCAGATGATGCCAAAGCGAATAACAATACTATTCAACTGGCGGTTCGTCACCGCATGCGTCTGGTCTATCGTCCCAAAACACTTTTCGACCTCTCCCCTAATACGGAAGCGAAAAAGCTCGAATGGCGTAAGGCCGGCAAAAAGCTGACCATCAAAAATCCGACACCGTTTTTCTTTTATTTCAATAGCATCCAGCTTGGTGGGAAAGAAGTGAAGCCGGAAGTCAACTCCGTCGCCCCAATGACGACCAAAGAAGTGACGCTAAAAGAAAATATTAATGCCTCCAGCATTACCTGGAAAGTGGTCAATGATTATGGCGGAGCAGGGTCGCTCTATTCCTCATCGCTGTAATAAGAAATTTATTTTATCATTATAGGGATGTGTCTATGCCAAATAAGAATAATGGATTATTCAAACTATCCACCGTCTTTCTCGCAATGCTTCCGGCATTGCTTTCTGGTTTGAATAATAAAGCGCAAGCACGTGACTTTTTCGATCCCTCATTCATTAGCTCATTGAATGGTAGCGATCCATCAACCACTCCCGATTTATCCATATTTCAGACTCAGAACGCGCAGGCGCCAGGGGATTATCGGGTCGATATTATGTTTAATGGCCGCTACCTGGACACCAGGACCATAAAGTTTGTCGCCAACAATCGCGCCAGCAGCGATAACCGCGAACCCGCTCTGGTTCCCTGCCTGAGTCTAAAAGCACTCGCGGAATATGGCGTAAGGATAAAAGCCTTTCCAGAGTTAGCCGAGGATCAAAACGGCTGTGCAAACTTTTCTGTCATTCCTGACACCAAAGCAGATTTTGACTTTACCGCCCAGCGCTTAAATATCTCTATTCCGCAGGCGGCCTTATCCACCACCGCACAGGGATATATTCCACCGGATCAGTTTGATGACGGCATCAACGCGTTATTGGTGAACTATCAGTTCAGCGGCTCAAACGACATGCAGGCCAATGATGAATACTACAGTCTGAATCTGCAGTCCGGCCTCAACGTTGGCCCGTGGCGCATCCGTAACCTCAGCACCTGGAATAAAAACAACAGCGGTGCCGGGGACTGGGATTCCGCCTATCTCTATATGCAGCGCAGCATCCGCTCCATCAACAGTAACCTTGTGATGGGTGAGAGTTCATCGCTCAACGGTATCTTCGACAGCGTGCCGTTTACCGGTATTCAGCTGGCCACCGATACGACGATGTTGCCGGAAAGTATGCGCGGCTATGCGCCAATTATTCGCGGTATCGCCAGAACCAATGCCCGCGTCATCATTAAACAAAACGGCTATCAGGTATACCAGACCTATGTCGCTCCCGGGGCGTTTGAAATCACCGATATGTACCCGAGCGGCGGTAGCGGCGACCTTTACGTCACAGTAGAGGAATCCGACGGATCGAAACAAGAATTTGTCGTGCCGTTCGCCACCCTGCCGGTGATGGTCCGTGAGGATCAGCTGGAATATGAGATCACATCTGGTAAATATCGCCCGTACGATGGCGGAGTCGATGAAACGCCGTTTACCCAAGCCACCGCGACCTACGGCGTCTCCAGCAGCCTGACGCTATATGGCGGCATGCAGGCGGCTTCGCGATATCAGGCGCTGTCGACAGGGCTTGGCTATAACCTTGGTGAACTGGGCGCCGCCTCGGCAGACGTCACCCAGGCCTGGTCAAAAATGAAAGAGGATGAAAAGACCTCCGGACAGTCCTGGCGTGTTCGTTACGGGAAAAACATTCTTGAAACGGGTACAAACGTGACCATCGCCGGCTACCGCTACTCCACTCGCGGATTTCATACTCTCTCAGAGGTCCTGGATAGCTACTCTAATGACGGCTACTACACTTCGCGCTCGCTGCGCAACCGTACCAATTTGACGGTTAACCAAAGCCTGGGTAAAGGTCTCGGTAGCCTGTCGGTAAGCGGATTAATCGAAGATTACTGGGATGATAAGCGTACCAACAAGTCGATCAGTGTGGGGTACAACGGCGGTTTCCGCAATGTGAACTACTACCTCGGCTACAGCTATAACCGCTATACCTGGAGCGGAGATAACTCCGGGAAAGACGCCCGGGACGACCAGCGCATTACACTGACCGTAACGCTGCCGCTGAGCAATTGGCTGCCTGGCACCTACACCAGCTATCAGTTAACCAACAGCAATCCGGGATCAACCGATCAGTCGGTTTCCATCGGTGGTAATGCGCTGGAGAACGATAGCCTGGAGTGGAGCCTGCAGCAAGGGTACAGCAACCGGGAATACTACAGCGGCGATATGCGGGCGACCTATAACGGTGCCCGCGGCAGCGTCAACGCTGGCTACAGCTATGATCGCAGCAGCGAGCGCATTGACTACGGCGCCAACGGCAGTATCGTTGCTCATGCCGATGGCATCACTCTGGGTCAGGACATCACCGACGCAGCGGTACTGGTTAAAGCGCCGGGGCTGGATAACGTCAGACTGACTAATGACAACACCATTTCTACCGACTATCGCGGCTACGCCATCGTCCCATATGTAACACCATACCGTCGCACCGATATTACGCTCGACAGCTCCACGCTTGGCGAAGATATGGAGCTGCCGGAAACCACGCAGAGCGTCGTTCCGACGCGCGGCGCCATCGTGCGTGCAAACTATGCCGGCAATATCGGCCAGCGGGCCTTTGTGCATCTAAAAACCGCCAGCGGTCAGGACGTGCCTTATGGCGCGATGGTCCTGCTAGCCGGAGATAGTAAATCGCAGCCAAGTATCGTTAGCGATGCCGGTATGGTCTATATGTCCGGGTTGCAGCAGACCGGGATCCTTAACGTCCAGTGGGGCAAAAGCGCAGCACAGCAGTGCAATGCTTCATTTACTTTACCGGCCAGGGAAGGCAAAGCGACTGGCATCAGTCAAATCGAAGCGGTTTGCCGTTAGTCATCCATAGGGGAATTTATTGATGAAAAGAATATTTATTCTAATGACATTACTAATGCTTGGTAGCGAAGTTGCCGCCGACTGTTCATATACTGGTGACATTCAGCGGCAAGGTATTACACTGAATAATATAAAAATTCCAACCGACCCTTCCATTCCTGTAGGGAGCATTCTTTATACCCGCAAGATTGGCACCGGTCCATACAAAAATTTTAAATGTGATAAATCGACTAACGATCAATACATTATTGACATTGGCGCATCAGAGGTAGCAGGCGTTACAGGCATTCAGGGCGGGAAAGTGTATGAAACAGGGATAGATGGCATTGGTTTTCAGGTATCGGATCTCTTACGTAGTAAAAATGGTTCTGTTGTTGTAGGTGAAGCTGGCTCAACATTGATACCGATATCCAAAACATCAGATAATTATTATCAATTTCTTACTATTTGGTTAATAAAAACAAAAAACGTAATTGATACAACGGGAAGTGGCTCCAACCCTTCCGTTTCATTTTCCGTAGGAAACTTACGGACTAACCCTATCCCTAACGATCGTTTGTTATATAAATTAACAAAAATAGAGTTCAAGAATATAAATTATCGAACTACTTCATGCAATATTTCAACACCGCATTCACAGGTCACACTGAACCGTATTGATAAAAGTAAGTTAATGTCGCTTTCCCGCGGAGCACAAACGCCTGCTGAAAAGAAAATCGTTATGAATATTGACTGTCCAACATCGTCGATAGGCAATACCGTTACATACTGGTTTAACCCTATTGGCGGAGTAAGTACTTCTGGCGACGGCATAGTTGACAATATGATATCTGGTGCGACGGCAGCAAATAATGTAGGAATATTTTTTAAATTAGCCGGGAGTCCAGTGATTTTTTATGATATGGACAAATATAATTATAAAATTACTAACAGCAGTATGCTGTCAAATACAATCAGCATGACCGCAGATTATTATCGTGCGAGTGATAATAATAGCGATGTAACCCTTGGTAATGTCAAAGCAATGTTAGAGGTTGTTATACAAGAAGATTAAACTCTTTAAAAGCTCCCGCACGAAAGCCAATGCAAATATAAAGCGGGAGCTGTCATGATTTATTAAAGCGATATCTTCACACGCTTAAAACCTGCTAAGCCGCTGATTTTAAATACTCATACTGAATATATTCAAATCCAGCAAGAACTCATAAAAATAATAACCACAGCAGAAATATATATGACACTCCATACAAATATACCTTTATAGTTTCACATATGAATAAAGCGATTCATATACAATTCATAGTAAATCATGTTGATTATAGTCAACTTACACCGTATCGTTCTTTCCGGGCGATTACATCGACCCGTAATTTCAACCCATATAATATTTAAGGGAATAAAAGTAATGAAAGAATTAACTGTATTTGAAATGGAAGAGATCTCTGGTGGCTATTCTTGGGATTTTTCTTCCTTTAGCTCTGCGCTTACTTCTATTGCATCAAATGGTGTTGAGGCTGTTGCCAGCGCCTTATTCGGTGGAGCTGTTCTGGGTATGTGGGGTTCCATCATTGGCGGCTGTAATGGCGGCAATGGCGGCGGTCTCTTAGGGGTTGGTACTCTCGGTATGGCTATAGGCGGGGCCTGGGGCCTGGTAGTGGGTGCAATTGGTGGTGCAATTGCAGCCACTGTAGTTGGTTGGGATGCAACTAGCTCAATTCTGTCAGAGCTGATTGAAGGCGCTGCGAACGGTACCTTCAAACTTTGGTAAAATATCGCCCAGAGTCATAGGGTTATAATTAGCCGATTCATATTTAATATATTTAACAAAGGTCTGATTATTCAGACCTTTTTTCAAAAAACAAAAGCGATACACATGTCAAAAAATCTCTATCGCAAGGAAGCGATCGAATACAAAAGGCATCACTGGAAGGGTAGAGCCTTGTTACTCGCAGGCTTACCAGCCTGGTTGATTGCCTCTTTAGCAGCATTATTTCTCATTGCGCTTATCTGTGCACTGATATTTTGCAAATTCACCCAACGTGTCGATGTTAATGGCGAAGTGATTACCCTTCCTCACTCTATTAACGTATTTGCCCCCCAACAGGGATTTATCGTTAAGCAATTCGTGAAAATTGGTGACGTTGTTAAAAAGAACCAACCGCTCTATGAAATTGACGTTTCACGAAGCACCACCACTGGGAATGTTAGTGCTGCGCAAATAGAAGCCATTAACGAGAAAATTTCCAATTCTGACGAAATTATCAAAAAGTTGGTAGAAAATAAAAAGCAGACATTAAATGCGCTTAATGAGCAGTTAAAAACCACCTCAGCCTCCCTGAAGGAAACGAACCGTATGTTGGCCAACGCCCAGGTAGGTCTGAAAAAAATGCACGACAATCTTTCAAGCTATGACAAATACCTGAGCGATGGACTTATTACTAAAGACCAATATAATTATCAGCACTCTTTGTACTTTCAGCAGCAGAGTACCTATCAGTCTTTGGTTAGCCAAAAAATGCAACTGGAATCGCAAATCACACAGCTTAACAGTGACAAAATCACTAAAGCAGCAGATTTTGACAACCAAATTTCCAGTCAGTACAACCAATCCAATGATTTTAAAAATCAGCTAGTCGAATCCAATGCTAACGGTAATATTATTATCAAAGCCACCAGCGATGGCAAAATAGAGTCTTTATCTGCTACACAGGGACAAACAGTTGATAATGGTAGCAGCCTGGCGCAGATCAAGCCGACGGGAAACGTTGAATATTATCTCATTCTATGGCTACCGAACAGAACCATTCCATATTTAAAAACTGGTGACACTATTAATATCCGCTATGATGCTTTCCCATCAGATAAATTTGGGCAATTCCCTGGAAAAATTATATCAGTATCCTCAATGCCGGCATCTCGCCAGGAGATGTCTGAATATACTAACGTCAGTAATGGGGGTAATCAGCAGCAAGAATTGGCGCTGTATAAAGCAATTGTCAAAATTAAAGACAAACAGTTCGAATATGACGGTAAAAAGCTAAGTCTGTCCAACGGGCTTAAAGCACAAGCCGTTGTCTTCCTTGAAGAACGCCCTCTCTATATGTGGATGTTTACCCCGGTTTATAAGATAAAACAAAGCGTGAGTGGACCGATTCATGACTAATGAACTGTTTGAAAAAATCACGGCCAAAGTTAATTTTTCAATACTTAAAAAGACGCCTGTAATATTGCAGTCTGAGGCTGCTGAGTGCGGCATTGCCTGCCTGGCCATGATTTGCGGCCATTATGGGCTGGATATTGATCTGTTTAACTTTCGTCAGCGTTTTGGCAGTCCCTCTCAGGGCGTGACGTTAATGTCATTGAGCAAAACGGCGGAACATGCCGGCTTAAAAAGCCGGGCGTTGTCACTCGATCTTGATGAAATCAGGCAATTAAAGCTGCCCTGTGTTATTCCTGTCTCTTATACACATCTGACGCTGCCGACGATCTACTCTGTGTAACTCTCGGTGGTCTCCGTATCATTAAACAAAAAAAAACTACACTCACATCCAATCACCCAGCAACACAACACTATATCCAGAACACAAACCCAAACTCAT
>OJJI01000386.1_pt1 | contig 9776 bp, 10 predicted proteins | sample 1596201 | NCBI WGS metagenome assembly OJJI01 (sample SAMEA4350158, study PRJEB24818) | metagenome | biome: human; feature: gut; material: faeces | place: Denmark | collected 2013-09 | reverse complement strand
CCTTCTTAAGTTGATCCACTGCACCCTGTCCCTCTTCCACAGCAGTGACAATCACTCCATCATCTGTCGCGATTTTCTAGTTGCTCTCTGCATTCTACTGATGATTCTCTGTGTGTTGTTTTTTTTTGCCTTTTTTTTTTTTTTTTTCAAGCAGAAGACGGCATACGAGATCATGCCTAGTCTCGTGGGCTCGGAGATGTGTATAAGAGACAGTGGCGGCAGCGATCTGCCACATGGCGCGGGAGCAGGGGCGCCAGACGGTGGACGAGCGGCCGGAGGAAAAGCGCGAGAAGCTGATCGTGCAGCTGGAACACAGAAAACGGCGGAAGATGCTATGATAGCGAAAACAACCGCGGGCGGCTTGCAGAAAATGCGAGCCGCTGTTTTTATGCGTGTGCAAAAAGCTGACGAAATCCCGAGGGGGTGCGCGATGTACGATGGGGACAGGCTGGGGGAGACCTATGCCAAATTCGCGGCCGCGGCGGACACCGGCGAACGAAAGGATCACCATGGACAACGAAAACCCGATCACTGACGCAATCGACGAGACCGAAGTGCAGGACGGCGGGGAAGCCGGGAACGAAGACCGGCAGGAGCAGGCGGAGACGGAAGGCGGCGCGGCCGAAAGCGCGGAAGAACCCGGCGACGGCGACCGGGGCCGGAAGAAGACGCACGAGCTCAACGCGGCGGCGAAGGCCGCACGCAAGCAGGCGGAACGGGAAACCGAGGAACGGATGCGCAGGAAGTTCGACGAGGAAATCGCGGCGACGGGCATCCCGAACCCGTATACCGGGAAGCCGTTTGGCAGTTGGAAGGAATTCCAGGACTATTCCAAGCGTTTTCACGACGAGCAGATCCGGCAGCGGGCACAGGACGAGAAGCGCACCGAAGAGGATATCCGGCGGGAGGATGAGGACAAACGCCTCGCCGCGCAGAAGCGAGCGGAGCTGCAGGAGCAGGCCGACGCGAAGAAGCGGGAGGACGAACGGCGCGCGTTCATCATGGCGGACGCGAAGGCGTTCATGGAGAAATTCCCGAAGGTCGACCTGCAGAAACTGGACGAGAACAAAAAGTTCCGCCGGTTTTGCGGGAAACGCTACGGCGTGGAGCCGCTGGCCGACCTGTATCAGGACTATCTGGACCTCGTCGGCTCGGTGGCGGAGGAAACGGCCGCGAAAGCGAGCAGCCGCAATGCGCGCGGCGCCGGCAACGGCACGGGCTCGACCGGGGGCGGCCTGACCGCGGAGCAGCGCGAGACGCTCGAGGCGTGGAACCGCAACAATCCGGAGCTGAAAATGACGGAAAAAGAGTTCCTGGAACGCTGAAAGGAGAAAAACACATGAGAGCATACCAGAACGTGGACGGCGGCTTTACCTTCGGAGTCCACGAGTACGACATTGCAAAGACGACCGCGATCAAGGCCGGGCAGGTCGTGAAGCTGAGCGAGGGCCTCGTCGTGGCGGCGACGGCTGCCGAGACCGGCGCGATCCTTGGCGTGGCGAAGGAAAACCACAGCGGCGCCGAGGATGCGATCAACCCGCGCAGCAACGGCACGAAGATCCTCGTGTACGACGACCCGGGCATGATCATGCGCTGCAAGGCACCGGTGATGGCCGCGACCAGCGGCAGCGCGACGACCTTTGTCAGCACTGACCTTGCGACGCTGGCGGACGACGACCTGAACGGCGGCTACATCGTGCTGGTCGAAAAAGGCGCGAGCAGCACCAACACCGACGAGCTTGGCAGTGTGCGCCGCATCACCGACTTTACGGCGACGAGCAAGACGCTCACGACCGCGAGCGGCGGCACCATCTGCGAGGGCGACAAGTACATGATCTTCCCGCCGCTGATGTTTGCCAAGGGCAACTTCGACGCGGACATTCAGGCGCTGGTGCTGACGGCGACGGCGGCGCTGCCGGTGAAGGTCGTGCAGATCGACCTCGTGCACGGCGAGATCGGACTCGTGGCGAAGAGCCACGCACTGAGATAAGGGGGAAGCAAAATGGACCAGGCATGGAAAACTGACCTTTACAAGTTTGTGGGCAAATCCTTTGACTTTGCCTATGCAAACCGACTCAACAAGCTGCTCGCCATCATGGGCGAGGAGAACAGCAGCAGCGTGGACTTCGAGCTGACCGGCACGGGCGGCTACGGCGAACTGCGCGAATACACCGGCGAGCTGAACAAAGGCGATATGAAGCGCGGCTTTAAGACCATCATCACGCCGGGCGAGTTCTCGCTGACGATCCCGGTCGGCTACAAGCAGGCCAAGATCGACAAGACGGGCGAGTGCAAAAAGGTGGGCAAGCGCCTCGGCGACTCGGCCGCGATGACCGTGTACACCCACGCGCTGCGCATGTTCGGCAACGCATTCAACTCAGATTATGCCGGCGGCGACGGCAAGGCGTGGGCTGCGACTGACCACCCGTGCGCCAGCAAGGGCAGCCAGGGCCGCAAGTACATCGCCGACCCGGAGGCCGGCACGTACAGCAACCTGATCAAAAAGGCGCTGAGCGTAGATGCCATCACGGAGGCACAGACGGTCGGCGGCAAGCTGCTGACGCCGGACGGCCTGCCGTTTCTGGCCGACTACAACACGCTGCTGGTCAGCCCCGACCTCGAGGCCGAGGCAAAGAAGATCTGCGGCGACGGCGCGAAGCTGCGCCCGACCGGCAACCCGGCAGACGACACGAACGCGGCCAACCCGCTGTATGACCTGCACTACATGGTCATCGGCGGCGGCGCGCTGGGCTTTGCGAAAAAGCAGTGGGCGATCTGCGACGCAACCCTGATGAAGGAACTGTGCAAGATCGTGTACATCACGCGGCCGACCGTGTTCGACAACGGCGACACCGACCCGCTGAAGGAAAACTTCACGGGCTACGTCGATTTCGGCCTGGGCTGGGGCGACGCGAGACAGATTATCTTCTCGAACCCGGCCTGACATAGAGACAACCAAAGCCGCCGGGCGCAGACGCGCCCGACGGCGCTGCCGTATACGGAGGGACGCATGAAGAAGCAGAAACAGCAGCCGGCGAAGGGCAAGCGCATGACCTATGCCGAAGCCGTGCAGAGGATCAAGCGGGGCAAGAAGAAATGACGCTGGGCGAAGGGAAGAAGAAAGTCTATGAGCTGCTGGATGAATACTCCTCGGGCGGCGAGCTGACAGAGGACAAGGACATCGAGCTGAAGCTGGCGGACTTTTTCGACATCGCGCAAAAGCGCGTGGCCATGGTCAAGCGCATTGTCGCCGTGAAGACGATCAACCGCACGGCCGGGAAGACGGAATACAGCATGCCGGGGAACTTCGGCGGGCTGTACCGCGTGTGGCGCGACGGGAAGGTCACGGGGAAATACCGCTGGAAGGGAAGCAAGATCGTGATCCCAGAGCGGGACGCGGCCGGGACGATTGAGGTGGAATACTTCAAGATCCCGGAGACAATCGGCGCGGAGACGACCGACGACACGGAATTCGAGGTGGCGGAGGACGCTGCGCAGGCCATGCCGTTTTTCGTGGCGGCGCAGCATCTGTTTCCGGATCTGGTGGTGGATTACTCGGCATACATGAACCAGTTCGAGCGGATGCTGCAATCTCTGGACACGCGCATTCCGGGAAGCGCAAGCGGCGGCGGTGTGACAAACAGCTTTTACAGGGGGGCTTAACCAATGGCGAGCAGGAGCGGAGTCAATATCAAGACGACGATTTACAACACGTTCAAGGGCGTGGACTTTTCCACGGACCCGTGCCTGGTCGACCGGCGGCGAAGCCCCCTTTGTACCAACATGGTCGCAGACTCCGGCGGGATGCCGGAGAAACGCTGCGGCTGGCGCACACTGCATAAAGTGGGCGGCGGAGCCGTGCACGGAATGTGGACGGCGCGGTTCGGCGAGGCGCAGAAATCCGTCGCCCACATCGGGACGAAGCTGTACAGCTGGGACGACACGGACGCGGCGCCGGTGGAGCTGATGACCGGGCTCCACGACGGGAGAAGCCAGGGCGTGCTGCTGGGCGGCAAGCTGTGGATCGTGACCGGCGGGGAGCTGCTGCGCTACGACGGCACGACGGTGACGGACATCACGGCGAGCGACGACGTGTACATCCCGGTGACGGTGATCGCCCGCAAGCCGGCAGGCGGCGGCGAGCCGTATGAGGATATCAACCTGCTGGGCAGATACCGGGAAAACCGGTTTCTGGCGGACGGAACGAGCAAGGTGTACCAGCTCGACGGCGTGATCGACGCCGAGGGCGATGTGCGTGTGTGGGTCAACGGTGAGGAGACCACGAGCGGCTGGACGGCAGACCGGACGGCCGGGAACGTGACATTTGGCACGGCGCCGGAAGCGCCGGCGGCCGGACAGGAGGACAACGTCCGCATCCAGTACCCGCACACCGTGAGCGGATATGCCGACAGAATCAAGAAATGCACGATCATCACGGCATACGGCATCAACGCGACGAACCGCATCGTGCTGTCCGGCAACCCGGAGCACCCGAACCTGGACTGGACGAGCGCCGTGAACGACCCGACGTATATTCCGGATCTGAGCTACAGTGCTGTCGGGCTCGAGGGCGTGCGGATCATGGGCTATTGCCGGATCGGCGAATATCTCGGGATCGTAAAGGAGGAAAACGCGCAGGACAGCAGCGTGTGGATCCGCAAGGGGACGCTCGACGGCGACGGAAAGGCGGTGTTTACCGTACAGGCGGCGCTGGCAGGCGTCGGCGCGGTGAGCACGGGGTGCTTTGCCAACCTGCTCGATGAGCCGATGTTTGTGAGCGGGACGGGAATCTATGCGCTGGTGAGCAGCAACTACGCCTCCGGGCGCGTGACGCAAAACCGGAGCTGGTACCTCAACGCGATGCTGACGGAGGAGCGGGGACTCGCAGACTGCACGGCCGTGCAGTGGAACGGCATGTTTCTGCTGGCCGTTGGCGGCGGCGTGGTATATGTGCTCGACGGCCGGCAAGAGCGCAGCTACCGCCGGGCGAGCAACAGCGACTACATCTACGAGGGGTACTACTGGGACGGTATTCCGGCGGTGTGCTGGATGGTGCGCAAGGACGGAGCAGACGAGCACCTGTATTTCGGGACGGACGACGGGCGCATCTGCCGGTTCTCGAGCGACTGGGACGATATGCGCAGGTTCTCGGACGACGGCAAGGGAATCGAGGCAATCTGGGCGACGCGCGTGGACGATGACGGAGACGCGACGGTGCTCAAGACGATGATCAAGCGCGGCGCAAGTGTGACGATCAAGCCGCACCAAAAGACCAGCGCGACGGTATACGTCGTAAAGGACGAGGACGCCGAGAAGCTGGTGGCATCCGGGTATCGGTCGATCTTCAACTGGGACGATATCGACTTTACGGATTTCACGTTCGAGACCTACGACGGGCCGACGGACATCATGCTCAACACGAAGGTGAAAAAGTACAAGCGGCTGCAGATCATCGTGGTGAACCACGAAAACGAGCAGGGGTTCGGCGTGTTTGCAATTACGAAGCACTATGTGGCCGGAAACTTTGCGAAGCGATAAGGAGCGGATATGCTGAAACGGAAGAAAGACAGGGAGCGGCCGGCAGTGACCGGCTATGACTATTCTGACCGGGAGCACAGGGAGCAGACCATTCAGGCGCTGTTCGGCAAGGCGCAGAGCGCGCGCAGAGCGACCGAGCGGGATTGGGAGCGCTACAACGACTACTATAATTTCATCCACGACATCACGGGCGAGACGCAGGAGGCATATGCCGATGCGGAGATGCCGTTTGCGCCGTCAGTGATGCCGGATGCGTTCATTCACGTGGAAAGCCAGATCTGCGCGACGGTTCCGGAGCCGGAGTTTCGCGGGCGTGACGACGGGATGGACCCGCAGAAGGCAAAGGAGCGCGAATACGCGGCGCGGTTCGTGTGCGACAACAACCGGCTGAAGGACAAAAACACGGCGAACGAGCGCAGGTTGATCAAGCTGGGGGATGCGTTCTGGAAAGTGTTCTGGGATCCAACGATGGTAACTGGCGTCAATGAGGGCGACATCCGCGTGGATGATGTGCCGGTTGAGAGCATCTACCCGGATCCGGCGGCGAGAGAACGCGGCCTGCAGGCGGGGCAGTATGTGTTCCACCTGTACCGGATGCACAAGGTTGCATTTGTGCAGCAGTATGGCAAAGCGATCGAGGAGGTGGGCATGGAGCCGGAACACATCCTGTCAAACGACTATGCGCAGGACCTGGACCTCTTTGATCTGTCGACCTCCATCAACGAGGACGACGACACGGTGACGGTGCTCGAACACTGGTTTAAGCAGCCGAAGGAGACGGAGGAAAACGGCGTGCGCGTGCCGGCTGGGGCGGTCGCCTGTTCCATCATTGTAGGCGGCCACGAAGTGAAGTACATCCCGAATTATTGGGAAAACACATGCCGGCAGAACCACCTGTTCCCGTTCGTGCATTACTGGCGTATCCGGGACGAGAACCAGTTTTACAACAAGTCGGAGCTGTTTGCGATCATGGATTTGATCGACATGGGCGACCGGAAGCTCGCCATGGCGCAGCTCAATGACGCGATGATGTCCAACGACGTGATCGTGCGCGAAGAGAACGCGCTGGCAGATGGATCAGAGCTGGACAACCGCCCGGGCGGTGAGATCGTCGTGCGCGATGGGCGGCTGAGCGGCGTGCAGCGGCTCGGCGGACTGCAGCCGCTGCGCAATGCGGCGGACAGCGTGGCATGGATCACGGAGCAGATCCAGCGCACGAACCGAAACTTTGACAGCAGCCAGGGCAGGGAGACGACGCGGCAGACGACGGCCACAGCGCTTGCCATGCTGCGCTCGGACGCGGAAGAGCAGGCCAACATTAAGACCGCGGACAGAACGGCCGGATTCGAGCGGCTGTACGAGCTGATCGACTGGAGTGTACAGGAGTTTTACGATACGACGCGCCACATCTATATTGGCTCAAAGAAAAAAGGAGAGCCAGACGTGAGCTTTGACTATCTGTCCGGGAACTACACGGAGACGATGCCGGCGATCGTGGACAGCGTGAGCGGGCAGATCGTGCGCGAAGAGTATGACTACTGGCCGCGCGTGGACGTGATCGTTTCGGCAGGCGACGGAATCGTGCACAGCAAGCAGGCGACACTTAAGGCGCTGGAAGGACTGGCGGCCATGAACGTAACCGCGCAGAACTACAAGGTGCTGGCGGCAGAGCTGGAGGTGCTGGATATCCCGCAGAAGCAGGAGATCATCGACGGCTGGCGCCAGCAGTTTGAAACGCCACAGCAGGAAGCAACAGAGGGCGGACTCACACAGGCACAGACGGGCGGCCTTGTGCCGGAGAGCTACCTGTCGCCGCAGGACGAAGGGGGCGTGATGATGTGACGTGCAAAACATGTGGAATTGAAATGATGCTGCTGCGCCGAGATGAGTACGGCGTAGCGATTTACGCATGCAGGAACGCGGCCTGCCCACAGACCGGGCGGGAAGTAAAGGAGGTCACAAATGGCATTCACAATTCCTGACGATGAGCTTGGCACGGTATCGAAGCTGAGCAATTACCCGAACCGCATCGAGCGGCTGAAGGCGGCAACACTCAAGGGCAGATTCGACGCGGACGCAAAAACAGTGATGGGAGCACTCAAGAGATTGATTCAGGAGCTGGGGCTTGCGACGGCGGCAAGAAACGTCGGCTTTGAAAAGACGACCGCGGTCAACGCTGATAACGTGCAGGACGCGATCGAGAACGTGCAGAGCCAGATTGCCGATGTTTCGCAGAGCGGAATCGCAGATGCGTCCATAACGGCGGCAAAGATTGCCGACGGCGCAGTCGGTACGGCTGCAATCGCGGACGACGCAGTCACGGCGGGCAAGCTGGCGATGAGCGCGGTCGACACCGACGCGATCAAGTGGGGCGCTGTAGATGCGTACCGCCTGAAAGACGCAGCCGTCACGGAGGCAAAGCTCGCAAATGGGTCTGTAACGGAAAGCAAGATCGGATACTATGCCGTGACAGGAAAGAAGATTGCGAGCGGCGCGGTGACGAGTGAAAAAATTGCAGACCGCACGATCAATAGTGCAAAAATGGGCGATGCGTCCGTGACGGAAAGAGCCCTGTGCGACGGCGCGGTGACGAACGACAAGGTAGGCTATAAAGCACTCGGGGAAGCAATATCTGTTACGCCGTCTTTCATGAAATCTGGCGGAACGGCGTCGGTAAACTCTTGCGCCTTCCGGTATGTGAAGGCTATCGGTGTGATGCTGTTTCAGATCGAACTGCTCGGGCTGTCTCAGCAGGAAGTGGATTCCGGCGTAATTCTTACGTTTTCCGGGTTGGATAAGCTGCCGAGCGAGGACGCGGGATTCGCGGCCGTAGTTCAGGTGGCGTCGATGACCGGGCCGAGCGGCTTTGCGCTTGCAAGTGCATGTTTTTACGAAGGCGGCGGACTGCGCATCGTGTATCCGGATAGCGTGAGCACCGGTGGCACCGTTATCACGTCTCTGTCCGGCTGGTACTTCTGCTGATGAGGTGAAAAGCAATGGCATATATCAAACGAGGCGAGGCAAAGACCGTTCCCGTGCGTGTGAAATTCAACGACATGGACGTGTTCCCGCTTGGCAACGTGGACGAGATCGCGTTCAAGTTAGGCGACAGTGTGCGCAAGACGTGGCCGGACGCGGTGCGGTATGATAATGTAAATGACCGGTTCCTGCTGACGCTGACGCAGGAAGACACGCTATCCCTCGATGTGGGGCAGGCGGAGCTGGAGATCACCTGCAACTTCGAGGGCGCGGGCAATATCCTGAAGCCGAAGAAAAACCCGAAAATCAAAGTGCTGGACTGCACGGACGAGGAGATAATGGAATGAGCGACAAGATCGAAGCCGAGATCCTCGATGTGTTTGGAGAAGAGGTAGTCGCAGCCGTTGACACGCCGCTTGTTGTGATCGAAGGCCCAAAGGGTGACCCCGGCAAGGACGGCCACAGCCCAGTGGTAACGGCCACCAAGTCCGGAGAGACAACAACAATCAGCGTGGACGGGGCGGCCATTGCCACGGTCGAGGATGGCGCAGATGGTGCGCCGGGAAAAGACGGCCCTACCGGAGCTGCGGGCAAGGACGGCCACAGCCCGGTGGTAACAGCCACAAAGGCCGGCAAGACGACAACAATCAGCGTGGACGGGGCGGCCATTGCCGCGGTCGAGGATGGCGCAGATGGTGCGCCGGGAAAAGACGGCCCTACCGGCGCTGCGGGCAAGGACGGCCACAGCCCGGTGGTAACAGCCACAAAGGCCGGCAAGACGACAACAATCAGCGTGGACGGGGCAGCCATTGCCACGGTCGAGGATGGCGCCGATGGCAAACCGGGGGCTGCTGGCGCGGACGGTGTTACGCCGCACATCGGTGACAATGGCAATTGGTACGTTGGCAGCACCGATACCGGCAAGCCATCGCGTGGAGCAACCGGAGCACCGGGCAAAGACGGCGCCGATGGCAAACCGGGGGCTGCTGGTGCGGACGGCGTTACGCCGCACATCGGCGACAATGGCAACTGGTATCTTGGCAGCACGGACACTGGCAATCCATCGCGCGGAGCAACCGGCGCACCGGGCAAGGACGGCGAAAAAGGCGAACCCGGCGCACCCGGTAAGACACCTGTCAGAGGCACGGACTATTGGACGGCAGCTGATAAGCAGGAGATTGTCAACAGCGTCATAGCCGCCCTGCCTGATGGCACGGAGGTGAGCTACTGAGATGAAAAAGCTCTACGAAGAAACCGCC
>OJJI01000382.1_pt1 | contig 9939 bp, 9 predicted proteins | sample 1596201 | NCBI WGS metagenome assembly OJJI01 (sample SAMEA4350158, study PRJEB24818) | metagenome | biome: human; feature: gut; material: faeces | place: Denmark | collected 2013-09 | reverse complement strand
GGAGGTGGAACAGGTCACTGCCTGACCTGTCCCGCCGGGACGGTTCTCTTAAAAACACCATATAGATTTTTTGTACGCCGCCGCCCGCCATCGAGCAGAGTTTTACACCTAATTGGGGATAAAACAGTTGATGGCCGGCGGCGGTGTCGCCCTCATCGGCATCACCCTTGTACCTCTGCTCTCCGGCCTGTTCGGTTGATCGTCTGGCGGTGATCGCTTATGGGCGGCATACTCGACAAACTCGATGAATGGCTCCGAGGGCTGCTCATCGAGGGGATCACGGGAAACCTGTCGGGCATGTTCGATACGGTCAATACCAAAGTAGGCGAGATCGCCGGTGAAGTGGGACAGACGCCGCTGGCATGGAACAGCGGCGTCTTTTCTATGATCCGAAACCTCTCTGAAACGGTGATCGTTCCAATCGCCGGGGTTATCCTGACATTCGTAATGTGTTATGAGCTGATCCAGCTTGTGACAGAGAAAAACAATCTGCATGATGTAGATACCTGGATGTTCTTCAAGTGGATTTTCAAGACCTTCTGTGCCGTCCTCATTGTGACAAACACATGGAATATCGTCATGGGTATCTTCGATGTGGGGCAAAGTGTTGTGAACAGCAGCGCGGGTGTCATCATCGGAAATACCTCCATTGATATCAGCAGCGTCATCACGGATATGGAGGCGCAGCTTGAAGCCCTGGGCACGGGAGAACTGTTCGGGCTGTGGTTTCAGTCCCTTTTTGTGGGACTTACCATGAACGCCCTTTCCATCTGTATCATGCTTGTCATCTACGGCCGCATGATCGAGGTGTATTTGACAACTTCCGTTGGACCGATCCCGCTTGCCACTATGACAAACCGGGATTGGAGTCATACAGGACAGAACTACTTGAAATCCCTGTTTGCATTGGCGTTCCAGGCATTTCTAATCATGGTGTGCGTGGGAATCTACTCTGTTTTGGTACAGAGTATCGCCACGGACGGAAATATCTCAGGCGCGATATGGGCCTGCATGGGCTACACGGTCCTGCTGTGCTTCGCCCTGTTCAAGACCGGCAGCCTCTCTAAGAGCCTGTTCGGAGCGCATTAAGGAGGCTTGATAAATTGGCGTATGTAACCATTCCAAAGGATTTGACGAAAGTAAAATCCAAAGTGTTGTTTGGACTTACCAAACGACAGCTTATATGTTTCGGAGCGGCGGCACTCATCGGAGTACCGCTTTTCTTTTTGCTCAGACGCACGGCCAGCAACAGCGCCGCCGCGTTCTGCATGATTATCGTCATGCTCCCGTTCTTTCTACTCGCCATGTATGAGCGGCACGGCCAACCCCTGGAAGTGGTGGCCGGACAGGTCATCCGCTGTATGTTCCTGCGGACGAAGGAGCGGCCTTACCAGACAAACAATTTCTACGCAGCCCTGGAGCGGCAGGCCCAGGCGGAAAAGGAGGTGAAAGCCATTGTTCAGAAAGCGAAAGCCAGAGCCGCAGGCACGGCAGGCGGCAAAACCCACGGTAAAGCTAACCGCTGCGGAAAAGCGTGAGATCAGCCGTATTCTGGAAACCGCCAGAGGCGACGGCAAGGTACATTCCGCACAGGACACTTTACCGTTCCGCCAGATGTACCCGGACGGCCTGTGCAAGCTGGACGACCACACCTGGTCGAAGTGTATCGAGTTCGAGGATGTAAATTATCAGCTTGCAAAGCCTGACGACCAGACGGCGATCTTTGAAGCCCTCTGCGATATGTATAACGCCCATGACGCTTCTATCGGGATGCAGCTTTCCCTTGTGAGCCGCCGCATGAACCGGGAGGATTTTGTAAAGCGTATCGAGATCGCGGCGCAGGGAGATCATTTCGACCATATCCGTGAGCTTTACACACAAATGCTCCGCAAGCAGCTTGAACGGGGCAACAACGGTCTTATCAAAACAAAGTACCTGACCCTCACCATCGAGGCACGGGACAGCAAAACCGCACGGGCACGATTTTCCCGGATTGTCATGGACGCCCTCAACCATTTCAAGGTCATGGGCGCTCTGGCAAAGGAGCTTGGCGGCAAGGAGTGGCTGAAAATGCTCCACGGCATCCTGCACCCGGACGGGGAACGGTTTGCCTTTGAATGGAGCTGGCTTGCCCCTTCCGGCCTGTCGGTCCAGGATTTTATCGCACCTTCTTCCTTCCGCTTCGGTGAAGCACGGAAGTTCACGATGGCGGATAAATTCTGTGCCGTGTCCTTTCTGCAGATCAGCGCACCGGAAATGGATGACCGTATGCTCACCGAGCTGCTGGATACGGACAGCGGGCTGCTTGTCAGCCTCCATATCCGCAGCATGGACCAGAACGAGGCGATCAAAACGGTCAAGCGGAAGATCACTGACATTGACAGTATGAAGATCGACGCGCAGAAAAAGGCGGTGCGGGAAGGTTTCGATATGGATATCATCCCCACTGACCTTGCCACCTACGCAGGCGAGGCAAAGAATATCCTCCGTGATCTGCAAAGCAGAAACGAGCGAATGTTCCTGATGACCTTCCTGGTGGTGAACTTTGCGGACAGCAAGCAAAAGCTGGAGAATGACCTTCTCCGTGCGGCAAGCGTGGCGCAGAAATATAACTGCTCCCTGGTGCGGCTGGACTTTCAGCAGGAGGACGGCTTCGTGTCGGCTCTGCCCCTGGGTGTCAACCGCATTAAGATACAGCGCGGGCTTACCACTTCGGCGGTGGCGGTGTTCGTTCCCTTCACCACACAGGAGATTTTCCACGGCGGCGAAGCTCTTTACTACGGGCTCAATGCCACTTCCGGCAATATGATCCTTGCTGACCGCAAAAAGCTGAAAACGCCCAACGGCATGATCTTAGGTACGCCCGGCAGCGGCAAGAGTTTTTCCGCAAAGCGTTCCATCGTGGGTGTGTTCCTGAATACAAAGGACGATATCTTGATCTGCGACCCGGAGGCTGAATATTTTCCGTTGGTGAACCGTCTGGAAGGACAGGTCATCAAAATCTCACCTACCAGCACGCAGTATGTGAATCCTATGGATATCAACCTCAATTATAGCGAGGACGATAACCCGCTGGCGCTGAAATCCGACTTTATCCTGTCATTCTGCGAACTGGCGGCAGGCGGACGGAACGGTCTGGAGCCGGTGGAGAAAACGGTCATTGACCGTGCTGTGCGGATCGTGTACCGCCCCTATATTGCAGACCCCCGCCCGGAGAATATGCCGCTGCTGGAAGATTTGTATGACGAGATCAAACGGCAGCCGGAGCCGGAGGCACAGCGGATCGCGGCGGCACTGGAACTGTATGTGCATGGCAGCCTGAATGTATTTAACCACCGTACCAACGTGGATATCAACAACCGCATTGTCTGCTTCGATATCAAGGAGCTGGGAAAGCAGCTCAAAAGCCTGGGTATGCTGGTGATCCAGGACCAGGTATGGAACCGTGTTTCCCAAAACCGGGATCAGGGTAAATCCACCTGGTACTTCGTGGACGAGTTCCACCTTCTGCTGCGCGGCGAGGTCGGTACCTGGAGCGTGGAGATTTGGAAACGCTTTCGCAAATGGGGCGGTATCCCCACGGGGATCACACAGAACATTAAGGACCTGCTTTCCTCCCCGGAGATCGAGAACATCTTTGAAAACAGCGATTTTGTGTACCTTCTGAACCAGGCCAGCGGAGACAGGAAAATCCTCTGCGAGCGCCTGAATATCTCCAACCAGCAGGCGGCACATATCAGCAACGCAGGCCCCGGCGAGGGGCTGATCTTCTTCGGCAATGTGATCCTGCCTTTTGTGGATGACTTCCCGAAGGACAATGAACTTTACAGCATTATGACAACAAAACTTGGTGAAACCGGGAAAGGAGAAAACGAACATGAATGATCCCCATTATTTGCATACGGAAGAAAAACAGGAAGGTGAAACCTTCTTTGATGTGATGAACCGTCTGATTGCCAGAAGCAAGGCGGTCACGGCGGATATGGAGGCGGTCCTTGCGGAGCTGGAAAGTGAGATCGAACCGTTCCGTGCGCCGAAGGACCATGAATAAACTGACCCATGTGAGCCTGTTTTCCGGCATTGGCGGTCTGGACCTGGCGGCGGAGGCTGCCGGGTTTGAAACCGTCTGCCAGTGTGAGTGGGCGGATTTCCCGCACTCCGTCCTCTCCGCACGATGGCCGGATGTTCCCAGGTTCCGGGATATCACTACTTTCACGAAGGAGGCGTTTTTTGAAAAAACAGGACTTGAAACAGTTACCGTTATCTCAGGCGGCTTTCCCTGTCAGCCCTTCTCCACCGCCGGAAAACGGAAGGGCTTTGCGGATGAACGCTACCTGTGGCCGGAAATGTGCCGCGTTATTACCGAGCTGCGGCCCCGTTGGGTGCTTGGGGAAAATGTTGCTGGCTTCATCAATATGGGGCTCGACAAAACGATCTTTGACCTGGCAAAAGCGGGATACGCTGTTCTCCCATTCGTATTTCCGGCTTGCGGTGTCGGCGCATGGCATGAGCGCCAGCGAACTTTTATCGTCGCGGCTGATGTTTCCCACACCCCTTGCCTCCGACAACAACACCGCCAGGGATGCGGCAAGCCTGGATGTGTTCCTGTCGGACAATGGAATATTCCGCAAGAGGAACCGAAACGGGGCGATCTGGAGCCTCAGCCTGTCGGCGGCGGTATTCTATCTGACCCCGGTGGCGTCGGACGGTTTCCGCTCGACCTTGAAGCCGTCGGCCTTCGATCCGGCGAAGAAGGACGGGAACCTGTCGGCGCAGATCATCTCCCAGGAGCGGCCGGTGTCCGAAACGGCGGCGCTGAATCCGGATTGGGTGGAATGGCTCATGGGCTTCCCGAAAGGATGGACGGATGTATCCTCTGGGCCGCCGAACCGGAAGGAATCCCCCGCATGACCGAGCGCATGGATGACCGGGCGCTGCGGCTGAAAACATTGGGAAATGCGGTCTGCCCGCCCCAGGCCTATCCCATTTTTCGCTATATCGCCATGATCGAGAATGGCATCTGCGGCGACTTTTGCCCCTATGGAAAGGAAGGTGACTGCCTATGAGGGAACTGAAAGCGACCGATAAGATCACGCAGAAAATGACCCGTGACGGTGCGGTATCGGAAAACCTTGTCACAGGCGAGATGAAACATATCAGCAGCCGAGAGCCGGAAACGGAACTATCCGCTTCTTCGGAAGAATCCGCTGGCGCTGCGGCTGACCTTGCCCTGCGTGCGGCGGAACACCATGAGAAGAAAAGCGCACGAAAGGCGGAAAAGGCTGACACCCAGGCGGTGCGGGATGGTTCTGCCGCAAGGCAGCGCCCGTCCTCCCGCCTGCAATTTACCGAGGAAGAACGTGCCGATCCCGCACTTGGAAAGTACATCGACCGTTCCGACCGTGCGGCGGACAAATTGGATGCGGCAAAAGCAGCCATCCCCACAAAGAAAGTTCTCCGTACCGAGCGTGTTTTTGACGAGACAGTCGGAAAAGGCAAAACGCAGCTTCACTTTGAAGAAGTGGAGAAACGCCCCAATGGACGCCTACGGCACAATCCACTTTCCCGGCCGGTCCATGAGATCGTCCATGCCGCCCATGCGAAGGTGCATGAGGTGGAACAGGAAAATGTGGGTGTTGAGGCTGGACACAAGGGCGAGGTGCTGACGGAACGCGGGCTTGCCTACGGAAAAGGCAAAGTCCGTGCCGCCGTCCACCATCACCGCACAAAGCCCTGGCGTGACGCGGCGAAGGCAGAGCAGGCTTCGGTCAAGGCAAACGCCGACTACCTTTACCAAAAGGCACTGCATGATGATCCTGTATTGGCGGCTTCTAACCCGGTATCCCGCTTTCTGCAGAAACAGCGGATCAAGCGGAACTATGCAAAGGAGCTGCGACAGGCAGAGAAAACCGCAAAGAACACAGCGGCCACGGCGAAAAGTGCGGCACAGAAAGCAAAGGACGCATTCAAGGAAACCTTTCTCTACATCAAGCATCATAGCCGAGCGGTTCTGTTGGTGATCGGCATTGGCGCCTGTGTTGCTCTGCTGTTTGGCGGGGTATCTTCCTGTTCCATGATGGCGGGCTCCGGTGTGGGCGGTGTATTTACTTCCTCTTATCTCTCCGAGGACACGGATATGCTGGCTGCGGAGGCGGCCTACTGCGAACTGGAGCAGGAGCTTCAATATGAGCTGGACCACTATGAGGCTCTGCACCCCGGATATGACGAATACCGTTTTGATCTGGATGAGATCGAGCATGACCCTTATGTGCTGATCTCCATTCTCACGGCGTTCCATGAAGGGGTGTTTACCATCGACGAGGTTCAGGCGGAGCTGCAAATGCTCTTTGAAAAGCAGTACATCCTGACGCAGACCGTGGAAGTGGAGGTGCGCTATCGGACGGAGACACGGACAGACAGTGAGGGAAACGACTATGATGTGGAAGTGCCGTACAATTACTATATCTGCAAGGTAAAGCTGGAAAACTTTGACCTTTCCCATGTGCCGGTCTACATCATGGACGAGGAAACACTTTCCCTGTATGCGGTCTATATGGCAACGCTGGGGAACCGGGAAGATTTATTCCCAGGCTCCGGCTATGTAGACAAGTACACCAAACCGCCCACCACCTATGATATCCCATCTTCCGCAATGGAAGATGAAACCTTTGCGGCGCTCATTACCGAGGCGGAGAAGTACATTGGCTATCCCTATGTCTGGGGCGGCAGCAATCCAAACACTTCTTTTGATTGCTCTGGCTTCGTGTCCTGGGTGCTGACGCAAAGCGGCGTCTGCAATACGGGCAGGCTGGGAGCCCAGGGACTCTACGACATTTCCACCCCGGTATCCTCTGCCAACGCAAGACCCGGCGACTTGATCTTTTTCGTCGGCACTTACGATACGCCGGGCGTTTCCCATGTGGGTATCTATGTGGGCGGCGGAAAAATGCTGCACTGCGGCGACCCCATCCAGTATGCAGATATCAACACAAGCTACTGGCAATCCCACTTTTACGCTTTCGGGCGACCGCCCTACAACTAAAAAACGATATGGAGGTAATTTGATTTATGGCAACGACACAGAAGATCCGCAATGACATTGCGAAAACCAAAGAAAAGATCGCGGAGCAGCAGAAACGCCTTCGTGCGCTGGAAGCCCAGCTTGCGGAGGAAGAAAATCTGGAAATCGTCCGCATGGTAAAAGCCGTGAAGATGGACAACAAGGAGTTGACCGCTTTCCTGAAAGCCTATGCCAGCGGTATGATCTCCCTGCCGGAAGGTATGCTGCAGGAGGGCAACACCGAGAATGAGGAAACGGAGGGATACGAGGATGAAGCATAACTTTATGACAAAAATGGTATCGGCTCTTTTGGCGGTGGTGCTCAGCACTGCCGCTTTTTCTATCACCGCCTTTGCCAGCGGCGGCGAGGAAAGCACGGAGTCCGTGGCTGAACAGGAAACGGCTGGGGATGTCTCTGATCTGCTTTCCGCTCTGGCAGGCAGCCAGGTCACGGTATCCGTCACCGAGGACGGTATCCAGTTCAATTCCAGTGAAAATGACTCTGGGCAGACCGGTACTGTCACCACGGGCGGCGGCAATCTGAATGTCCGCACGGGTGCGGGAATGGACTACACCGCCTTCATTCAGCTTCCCAACGGAACGACCGTGAAGGTGATCGGCACGGACGGAGACTGGCTGAAGGTCATCCTGCCGGAGAAAGTCGGCTATGTCTATTCCGGCTACATGACGGTAAGTGATGGCGAGGCTGGCTCTGGGGAAGGTTCTTTCTCTCTGGACACGGAAACGCTGGAAAATCTGCTGGGTATGCTGGGCGGTGGTTTGAATGGCGGTGCCGCCTTGACGCCGGACGGGAACCTTTCGCTGATTGACGATATTGGCAGCCCGACCGCCAGCGGCAAGCAGTTTATTACAGTGGAAACGAAGAACGGCAATGTGTTCTATCTCATTATCGACCGTGACGACGAGGGCGAGGAAACCGTGCATTTTCTGAACCAGGTGGATGAAGCCGACCTCATGGCGCTTACGGAGGATGGAGAAAAGGCGGAAACACCTATTGTCTGCACCTGTACGGAGAAGTGCCAGGCCGGAGTGGTCAATACCGCTTGCCCGGTCTGCGTAAAAAACCTTAGTGAATGTGTTGGCACAGAACAGAAAGCTGCGGAGCCCACCGAGCCGGAGAATCCGAAGCCTGAAAAGAAAAGCAATACCGGGGCGATCTTGGCGGTGCTGCTGATCCTTGCAGCCGGAGGCGGCGCGGCAGTCTATTTCCTGGTGCTGAAACCGAAGCAGGGAAAGAAAGTTCCCGCTGATCTGGATGATTTCGACCTGGAGGATGAAGAAGAATATCTGACTGAGGACGAGGAAACGGAGGAAAAGAATGAGTAAACTGATTATCGCAGAAAAACCGAGCGTGGCAAAATCTATTGCATCGGCCCTGGGTGCTTCATCCAGGGCCGATGGCTTTTATGAGGGCAGCGGACTTCTCGTTTCCTGGTGTGTGGGGCACTTGGTATCCCCGATGGATGCGGCGGGCTATGACGAGCGTTTCAAGAAGTGGCGCTATGACGACCTCCCCATCCTGCCGGAGCCTTTCCGCTATGTGTTGGCGCCGGGCAAGGAGGACGCTTTTGAAAATCTCCGTACCCTGATGAATCGCCCCGATGTGGATACCATTGTCAATGCCTGTGACGCCGGGCGTGAAGGTGAGCTGATCTTCCGGCTGGTGTATGAAATGGCTGGATGCCACAAGCCTGTCCTCCGTCTCTGGATTTCTTCGATGGAGGACGGCGCTATCCGGGAGGGCTTTTCTGATCTGCGCCCCGGCGCTGATTATGAAGCCCTGTATCAATCTGCCCTCTGCCGCCAGAAAGCGGATTGGCTGGTGGGGATCAATGCCACACGCCTTTTCTCCGTCCTCTATCATCGCACCCTGAATGTGGGCCGTGTGCAGACGCCTACGCTGGCAATGCTGGCGGAGCGTGACGCAAAGATCACGCTGTTCCACAAGGAAAAATATCATCTGCTGCGCCTGACACTGGATGGAGCCGAGGCGGTGTCGGAGAAGTTCACCGATCCAGCAGAGGCGGAACAGGCAGTGGCTATGTGCAAGGGCGCAGTCGTTACCTGTACTTCCGTCACGAAGGAGCGGAAAAAGGAACAGCCGCCGAAGCTCTATGACCTTACCACCTTGCAGCGTGAGGCAAACCGCCTGTTCGGATACACAGCGAAGCAGACCCTTGACTACGCCCAGAGCCTCTACGAAAAGAAGCTGCTGACCTATCCTCGCACGGACAGCCGGTATCTGACTTCCGACATGGCGGAAACGGCCTCCTGTGTGATCCACCTGGCGGTAAAGCTGCCGCCCTTTGATGGCTGCACAAACTTCTTCCCGCTGGTGGAGGCCATGATCTCCGACAAGGACGTATCCGACCATCACGCCATTATCCCCACAATGGAGGTTGAGAAAGCGGATATCAAGGCTCTGCCCCTGGGCGAGCGTAATTTGTTCCTGCTGGTATGCTACAAGCTGCTGTGTGCATCGGCGGAGCCGTATGTGTATGAGGCGGTCACGGCAACCTTCGACTGCGGCTGCTATTCTTTCGCCGCAAAGGGCAAACGCATCCTCTCCGAAGGCTGGCGGGAGATCGACCGCATTTTCCACGCCTCCCTGAAAGAAAAGCCCACGGACGGGAACGGCGGCACGCTCCCGGACTTCACCGAAGGGCAGACTTTTGACGGTGCGGAGGTTGCTGTTACCGAGCATTTCACCCAGCCTCCGAAGCCCTACACCGAAGATACCCTCCTGTCCGCTATGGAGAACGCAGGCAAGGATGATATTCCCGACGAGGCGGAGCGAAAAGGACTTGGCACGCCTGCAACCAGGGCGACTATCATCGAAAAGCTGGTGGCGGCCGGAT
>OJJI01000380.1_pt1 | contig 9972 bp, 9 predicted proteins | sample 1596201 | NCBI WGS metagenome assembly OJJI01 (sample SAMEA4350158, study PRJEB24818) | metagenome | biome: human; feature: gut; material: faeces | place: Denmark | collected 2013-09 | reverse complement strand
CGGCATACGAGTTCATGCCTAGTCTCGTGGGCTCGGAGATGTGTAGAAGAGACAGGCAAATATGTCATTCACGTATTCTGTTTTTTTTTTTTCAAGCAGAAGACGGCATACGAGATCATGCCTAGTCTCGTGGGCTCGGAGATGTGTATAAGAGACAGTCTCAATGCTCATGATGTTCCTCCTGCTGTGCGCGTTTTTCCTGATTCTCCAGGCGCCACTGCAACATACTTTTTAAAAACAGGGTGATAATCGCCATCAGCGTTAACAGCGCCGCAGCGGTAAAGGAGCCGACGGTGTTGTAGTCCTGCTCCAGCAATTCAATCTGTAACGGCAGCGACAGGGTTTCGCCGCGAATCGAGCCGGAAACCACCGACACCGCGCCAAACTCGCCAATTGCGCGGGCGTTGGTCAACACCACGCCATAAAGCAGCGCCCAGCGGATGTTCGGTAATGTGACGCGACGGAACATCTGCCAGCCGGACGCGCCAAGCAAAATCGCCGCTTCGTCTTCCTGGCTGCCCTGGCTTAACATCACCGGCACCAGTTCGCGCACCACAAACGGACACGTCACGAAGATGGTGACCAGCACCATTCCCGGCCAGGAGAACATAATTTGCAGGTTATGCTCGTCGAGCCAACCGCCGAGCGGGCCGTTAGAGCCGTAGAACAGCAAATACACCAGACCGGCAACCACCGGCGATACGGCAAACGGAATGTCCAGTAGCGTCAGCAGTAACTGGCGTCCAGGGAAGTTAAAGCGCGTCACCAGCCAGGCCAGCAGAATGCCGAACACCAGGTTTACCGGTACGGCAATCAGCGCGATCATCACCGTCAGCCAGATGGCGTGCAGCATGTCCGGATCGGCCAGATTCTGTAAAACCGGCATCAGCCCCTTGCTGAATGCCTGCACGAAGATGTAAATCATCGGCACCAGCAGGATGAACGCCGAAACCAGCATCCCGATGCCAATCAGAAACCATTTGCCCCAGTTAATCGGGCGCGCGTCATAACGCTTCAATTGGGTAACTTCCGCCATTAATGACCTACCACACGCCGACCAAAGCGACTTTGCAGAGTGTTAATTGAGAACAGCAGCAGCAGAGATGCCGCGAGGATCACCGAAGCAATCGCGCTCGCTGCCGGGTAATCAAACTCCTGTAAGCGCACAAAAATCATCAGCGACGTCACTTCCGTCTTCCACGCGATATTTCCGGCGATAAAAATCACCGCGCCAAATTCACCAAGACTACGGGTAAACGACAGCGCCACGCCCGCCACCAGCGCCGGAGAAAGCTCCGGCAGCACCACTTTGCAGAAACTCTGCCAGCGCGTTGCACCAAGCGTTTCCGCCGCTTCTTCATATTCCGGGCCTAACTCTTCCAGCACCGGCTGCACGGTACGCACCACAAACGGAATGCTGGTAAAGGCCATAGCCACCGCAATCCCCAGCCATGTATAGGTGACTTTGATATCAAACTTCGCCAGCCATTCACCGTAAAAACCGTTTACGGAAAAGAGCGAGGCCAGCGTTAAACCGGCGACAGCCGTTGGCAGCGCAAAGGGTAAATCCATCAGCGCATCAAGCAGCGTGCGGCCTGGGAAGCGATAGCGGGTTAGGATCCACGCCATCAGCAGACCGAAAACGCCGTTAAAAATCGATGCCACAAACGCCGACAGCAGCGTTACTTTGTAGGCCGCGACCACCTGCGGGTTGGTGATCACCTCCCAGTACTGCGCCCAGCTCATCTGGGCCAGTTGCATCACCAGCGCGGAGAGCGGCAGCAGCAAAATCAGGCACACAAACAGCAGACTGGTGCCGAGGCTTAAGGTAAAGCCCGGCAGCACGCGTCTGGAGGAGACAGCAAACATCAGTTACGCCCCGCCGCTAACAGCTTGTCTAACTCGCCGCCGCTGGTGAAGTGGGTTTTCATCACTTCCGGCCAGGAGCCAAATTTGTCTTCCACGCGGAACAGCTCGGTCTGCGGGAATTTGTCTTTCAGTTTGTCCATCACCTCCGGGTTATTCACGCGGTAGTAATAGTCGGTGATGATGGTTTGCGCCTGCGGGCTATAGAGCCAGTTCAGATAGGCTTTGGCGGCTTTTTCCGTACCGTTGGCCTGCACGTTTTTATCAACCCACGCCACCGGGAATTCCGCCAGAATGTTGGTTTTCGGAATCACCACTTCAAAGCCCTGCGCTTCATACTGTTTACGGATGTTGTTCACTTCCGATTCGAAGCTAATCAGCACATCGCCCAGGCCGCGCTCGGCAAAAGTGGTGGTCGCGCCACGACCGCCAGTATCGAACACTTCAACGTTTTTCAGGAACTGGGTCATAAACTGTTCGGTTTTGCCTTTGTCACCACCGTCAGCTTTATCCGCTGCGCCCCATGCCGCCAGATAGGTATAACGCGCGTTACCCGACGTTTTCGGGTTCGGGAAAATCAGCTTCACGTCGGAGCGCACCAGGTCGTTCCAATCGTGGATATTCTTCGGGTTACCCTTACGCACCAGGAAGCCCATGGTGGAGTAGAACGGCGAGCTATTATTCGGCAGGCGCGACTGCCAGTCGGCCGGGATCAGCTTGCCTTTATCGTGCAGGATTTGTACGTCGGTCACCTGGTTATAAGTGACAACGTCGGCTTTTAAGCCCTGTAAAATCGCCAGCGCCTGTTTTGATGACCCGGCATGAGATTGTTTTATCGTCAGTTTGTCGCCGCCGTTATCTTTTGCCCATTGTTGCTCAAACGGCGGATTCAGGGCGGCAAACAGCTCGCGGGAGACGTCATAAGAACTGTTCAGCAGTTCCGTTGCCTGTACATGGCCCGCCAGCAGCAGAGAAGCGACCAGCGCGAGTGAGTTCTTTTTCAGTAAGTTAACGGCCATTGCGCACCCTTATAAATTTAATGACTTTCTAATAGCCATCATATTTATAACGGACGTGAAAGGAGTAACGGTTTTATATACCGTTTGGTGATTTGGAAGTTGAAAAGGGAATAAGAACTTGGTTCAACAGGCGTAATTGTTGCAGTCAGTTTGGACACGAACAGCGCGGAGAAACCGGAGCGTACACATAGTACGTGAGGATTTCGAGCACTGCCCGGGGCCAAAATGACAAATAAAATAGCCTGGTGAACTTAGTTCAAGACGAAATCCTCCCCACAAATGCAGGGAGGAAACAGAGGTGAATCAGATACCGACGCTAACCGTCTCCGGCAGTGTGCTGCCGCCATCAATCACATTCTGTGTACCGGTTAAATAGCTGGATTCATCCGATGCGAGGAAGGCCGCCAGTTCGCCGACTTCCAGCGGATCGGCGAGGCGACGCATCGGGATTGCTTTCGCCATTTCAGTCAGCACCGACTCTGGATCTTCCGGGTTCGACTGGCGGGCAATGCTTTCCGCCATTGGTGTGCGCACGTATCCCGGGCAAATGGCGTTAACGCGAATACCAGACTGCGCGTACTCCACCGCCAGCGATTTTGTCAGGCCAACAATCGCCGCTTTCGTTAAGGCGTACGCCGTTTCGCCAGGATCGGCCACCATATCACCAGTGACTGAAGACATCATCACAATGCGACCATCTTTGCGGGCAATCATCTCCGGCAGCACCGCCTTCGTGACGTTCCATACGCCTTTAATATTGATGTCAATATGGAAATCGCGATCGTCATCGCTCATATCGAGGAAACTGCCCAGACGACAAACGCCTGCGTTATTCACCAGGATATCAATGCGCCCTTCTTTTTCCTTCGCGCGTTTGATAGCTGCGGCTACCGACGCCGGGTCACGCACATCGGCGACAACCGCCGTACAGCGATGACCACGACCACACAGTTCGTCCGCCAGCTTTTCGATCTCAGGGGAGATATCCAGCAAGATTAGGTTCGCGCCATGACGTGCAAAAGTTCTGGCAATTCCTTCGCCAATTCCCTGCAATGCGCCCGTAATCAGTGCTGTCTTGCCCGTGAGTTTACCCATTTTAATGCTCTCCTTGTTAATACAGAGCGTTACACTCCATTCCCTCTGAAAATACAGGATAAACAAAATATTGCTGCGGATCAGCTCACTAATTCAGGAAAATCTCAATCCAGTCGCTGCTTTATGCATCATTTCAGGCGTTGTGTTAGCTCACTGCTGCGCTGAATCATTTTCAATGACTCCACATCATTGAGTTGCACAAGGCCAACAAACAGTAAATCGGTAACAGAATTTTGCGCCGTGCGGGTAGACATCGACGAGCTACGCCATTCGGTTTCTCCGGAAACGGTATCGAGGGTGAAATGCGCCAGCCGCCGCAGCGGAGAGTCAGTCAGAGAAGTAATGGCAATCACCGTTGCCCCCTGCTTTCGTGCCGCTTCTGCGCACAAGACAATCTCTTTTTTACTGCCGCTGTAAGAGATAGCGATTTGTACATCGCCTTTTTTCAACGCCTGAGAAACGGTGGCTTGTACGTGCGTGTCGGCTTCGCAGGCCACGCGATAGCCAATTTTCATCAGTTTGAACGACAGATCGCGCCCCACCAGCGCCGATCCGCCCAGGCCCGTTATCTGGATAAACGGTGCTTTACTGATGACCTCAATGATTTTTTGCAGCCGCGCGTAATCGAGCAACGCGCAGGTTTGCTCCAGCGCCAGCTCTTTTTCGCGATTCAGTTTGCGCGCGATCACTTCCAGCGAATCATCACTGGTAATCGAACTGTGCAGGTGCAGTGCCGTGGCATTCGTTTTCTCCCGGCTGGCACTGTATTCGCCTATTAACGCCATACGCAATTCAGTAAATCCTTGCGCGCCGAGTTTTTGGGCAAATTTCACTATGCTCGACTGGCTAATGCCGAGCTGTTTCGCCATCTGCCGTGAAGAAACGGATTGCAGCTCACTCACGTTGGCCTGCAGAAAGTCAGCGATTTTTTGCTCGTTTTCGGTGAATTCACTCCCCGCATTGCTTATTTTCGTCAGGTACAACATCTTCCACTCTCCTGGGCTGGCAGCATAAATTCCGCTTAAGTTCTTATGACGCTCTTCACACTCTGCGAGTGTAGACTCAATGATTCCTTTAAGCCTGTCAATTCGGGATATATGATTCCATACATCTGCAATTATTTGATCGTAAATAGTAAGGTCACCACCGATGCAATTTGAAAAGATGATTACTGAAGGCTCGAACACCGCCTCGGCTGAAATTGACCGCGTATCGACGCTGGAAATGTGCCGGATTATCAACGATGAAGATAAAACCGTACCGCTTGCCGTTGAGCGCGTACTGCCGGATATCGCCGCGGCGATCGATGTTATCCACGCCCAGGTAAGCGGCGGCGGGCGTCTGATTTACCTCGGTGCGGGAACATCCGGTCGTCTGGGGATTCTGGATGCCAGCGAATGTCCGCCCACCTACGGCGTGAAACCGGGTCTGGTGGTTGGTTTGATTGCTGGCGGCGAATATGCCATTCAGCACGCGGTGGAAGGCGCGGAAGATAGCCGGGAAGGCGGTGTTAATGATCTGAAAAATATTAATTTAACGGCACAGGATGTGGTGGTTGGCATTGCTGCCAGCGGTCGCACGCCGTATGTGATTGCCGGACTGGAATACGCACGCCAGCTCGGCTGCCGCACAGTGGGAATTTCCTGTAATCCGGGGAGCGCCGTTTCAACCACCGCTGAGTTTGCCATTACACCGATTGTAGGTGCCGAAGTTGTTACCGGTTCTTCGCGGATGAAAGCAGGTACAGCGCAGAAACTGGTGCTCAATATGCTTTCCACCGGGCTGATGATTAAATCCGGCAAAGTGTTCGGCAACCTGATGGTCGATGTGGTCGCCACCAACGAAAAACTGCATGTGCGACAGGTCAATATTGTTAAAAACGCCACCGGATGTAGCGCAGAGCAAGCGGAAGCGGCGTTAATTGCTTGCGAGCGCAACTGTAAAACGGCCATTGTGATGGTGCTGAAAAATCTCGATGCCGCAGAAGCTAAAAAACGCCTGGATCAACACGGCGGCTTTATTCGTCAGGTTTTAGACAAGGAATAACCCATGGCCAAAGAGATCAGCAGTGAACTTCTGAACACCATTCTTACCCGTGTCGGCGGACCGGGAAATATCGCCAGTTGTGGTAACTGTATGACGCGCCTGCGTCTGGGTGTACATGACAGTTCACTGGTTGATCCCAATATCAAAACGCTGGAAGGCGTGAAGGGCGTCATTTTGACCAGCGACCAGGTGCAGGTCGTTTTTGGGCCTGGTAAAGCGCATCGTGCCGCAAAAGCGATGAGCGAGCTGCTGGGAGAAGCACCGGTACAGGATGCCGCAGAAATCGCCGCCCAGAACAAACGTCAGTTAAAAGCCAAACAAACCTCCGGCGTGCAACAATTTCTCGCCAAATTCGCCACCATCTTCACGCCGCTGATCCCCGGTTTTATTGCCGCCGGTCTGCTGCTGGGGATAGCGACGTTAATTGCCACGGTGATGCACGTTCCGGCAGATGCTCAGGGAACACTACCCGATGCGCTGAATTTTATGAAGGTGTTCAGCAAAGGTTTGTTCACTTTCCTGGTGATTCTGGTGGGCTATAACGCCGCCCAGGCATTTGGCGGCACGGGCGTAAATGGCGCAATTATCGCCGCGCTCTTTTTGCTCGGTTATAACCCCGCAGCGACCACCGGTTACTACGCCGGTTTTCACGATTTCTTTGGTCTGCCCATCGATCCGCGCGGCAATATTATCGGCGTGCTGATTGCCGCGTGGGCCTGCGCCCGCATTGAAGGCATGGTGCGCCGCTTTATGCCGGACGATCTCGACATGCTGCTGACCTCGTTAATCACCCTGCTGATCACCGCTACGCTTGCGTACCTGATCATTATGCCGCTGGGTGGCTGGTTATTCGAAGGTATGTCATGGCTGTTTATGCACCTGAACAGTAATCCGTTCGGTTGTGCGGTTTTAGCCGGGCTGTTCCTGATCGCCGTGGTATTTGGCGTGCATCAGGGCTTTATTCCTGTTTACCTCGCGTTAATGGACAGCCAGGGATTCAACAGCTTATTTCCCATCCTTTCAATGGCAGGCGCGGGCCAGGTGGGCGCGGCGCTGGCACTCTACTGGCGGGCGCAACCGCACAGTGCGCTACGCAGTCAGGTACGCGGGGCGATTATTCCCGGCCTGCTGGGCGTTGGTGAACCGCTGATTTACGGTGTCACCCTGCCCCGCATGAAGCCGTTTGTTACCGCCTGTTTAGGCGGCGCGGCGGGCGGTTTGTTTATCGGCCTGATAGCCTGGTGGGGTCTGCCGATGGGCTTAAACAGCGCCTTTGGGCCGTCTGGTCTGGTAGCGCTGCCGCTGATGACTTCCGCACAAGGCATCCTTCCGGCCATGGCGGTTTATGCTGGCGGGATTCTGGTGGCATGGGTTTGCGGGTTTATTTTCACCACGCTCTTTGGCTGCCGTAACGTCAATCTGGACTGATATCATGAAACGGACAATGCTCTATCTTTCTCTGCTGGCTGTTAGTTGTAGCGTCAGCGCCGCAAAATACCCTGTTCTGACAGAAAGCTCGCCAGAGAAAGCAGGGTTTAACGTCGAACGGCTTAACCAGATGGATCGCTGGATTAGCCAGCAAGTTGATGTCGGTTATCCCAGCGTAAACCTGCTGATCATTAAAGATAATCAGATTGTGTATCGCAAAGCCTGGGGAGCGGCGAAAAAGTACGATGGCAGCGTGTTGATGGAACAGCCTGTCAAAGCCACCACCGGGACGCTGTATGACCTGGCCTCAAACACCAAAATGTACGCCACGAACTTCGCCCTGCAAAAGCTGATGAGCGAAGGCAAACTGCATCCTGACGATCGGATTGCGAAATATATTCCGGGGTTTGCCGATAGTCCAAATGACACCATTAAAGGCAAAAACACCCTGCGGATTTCTGACCTGCTGCATCACAGCGGCGGTTTCCCGGCAGATCCGCAATACCCGAATAAAGCGGTCGCGGGCGCGTTATATTCCCAGGATAAAGGCCAGACGCTGGAGATGATCAAGCGCACGCCGCTGGAATATCAGCCCGGCAGCAAACATATCTACAGCGATGTCGATTATATGCTGCTTGGATTTATCGTCGAGTCGGTTACCGGTCAGCCGCTTGACCGCTATGTTGAAGAGTCGATTTATCGCCCGCTCGGCCTGACACATACGGTATTTAACCCGCTGCTGAAAGGCTTTAAACCGCAACAAATTGCCGCCACGGAATTGAACGGCAATACCCGCGATGGCGTGATCCATTTCCCGAATATCCGCACCTCCACTCTCTGGGGTCAGGTGCACGATGAAAAAGCCTTTTATTCGATGGGCGGCGTTTCCGGGCACGCAGGTTTGTTTTCCAATACCGGCGATATTGCGGTGTTAATGCAAACGATGCTGAACGGCGGGGGCTATGGTGATGTGCAGCTGTTCAATGCGGAAACGGTGAAGATGTTCACCACCAGCTCTAAGGAAGATGCCACTTTTGGCCTCGGCTGGCGCGTGAATGGTAATGCCACCATGACGCCGACGTTTGGCACGCTGGCAAGCCCGCAAACCTACGGTCACACTGGCTGGACCGGAACGGTGACCGTTATCGATCCGGTGAATCATATGACGATTGTGATGTTAAGCAACAAGCCACATTCGCCGGTTGCCGATCCGCAAAAGAATCCCAATATGTTCGAAAGCGGTCAGTTGCCGATTGCAACTTATGGTTGGGTAGTTGATCAGGTGTATGCGGCGTTAAAGCAGAAGTAATAAAAAGGCCAGTCAGTAATGTTACTGGCTGGTCTGAGAGTGCTGACAAACGCAAAACTGCCTGATGCGCTACGCTTATCAGGCCTACGTGGAGCCCACAATATATTGAATTAGCACGATTTCGTAGGCCGGATAAGGCGTTCACGCCGCATCCGGCGTGTACAACGCGCACTTGGTCAACAATCTGAGGCCAGTCAGTAATGTTACTGCCTGGCCTTTAATCAATGAATCAGAAACGCTTACAGCGCCATCAACTTGTCCAGCGACGGTGCGAAATAATAGCCGCCGGTTACCGGTTTGGTGAAACGCAACATCGCATCACGCTTACCATCGGTATCGCCAAACATGCTCAGCAGTTGCTGCTCAATGTTATGCAGACGCGCGCAGTAGGCGCAGAAGTACAGACCGTGAGTGCCACTGGCAGTGCCGTACGGCAGGCTCTGGCGAACAATCTTCAGCCCTTTGCCATCTTCTTTCAGATCAACGCGGGTGAGGTGAGAGGTTTCCGGACGTTCGTCGCCGTCGATCTCTTCGTTGGCCTCTTTGGTGCGCCCGATCACCATCTCCTGATCGTGAACGCTCATCCGGTTGAGCTGCTTCAGGTTGTGTTCCCAACGCTGGACAAACACATAGCTGCCGCCCGCATCCACGCCGTCTTTGATAACCGCCACTTCGCGACGCGTCTCTTCACCCGCCGGGTTTTCCGTACCGTCAACAAAGCCGCTCAGGTCACGCTCTTCAACCCAACGGAAGCCGTGGATCTCTTCTTTCACTTCAATGCAGTCACCAAAGGCTTCCATCGCCGCCTGGGCGACAGAGAAGTTTACGTCGTGACGCAGAGAAAGAATGTGGATCAACACATCGAACTGGGTCGTCGGCGCAAGGCCTTTACCGTAGCCCGGAAAATCTTTCAGCTCTTCTGCCCCAACGCCGCCGCTCAGAGCGCGCCAGGTGTTGTTACCAAAGGCAACCACCGCACCAAGATGCGCGTCCGGGAATTTCGCTTCAAAAGTTGCCAGTTTGTCGGCAAATGTTTTACTGGCCGCACGCAGGGCGTCAACTTCCCCTTTCACGTTGGCTTCGATCCAAATCCTGTCTCTTATACACATCTGACGCTGCCGACGCTCAACTCTGTGCAGATCTGTCTGGTCGTCGTATCCCTACAAAAATAAGCATCGTCATAACAAGTACAAGATCTTACTAATCACG
>OJJI01000379.1_pt1 | contig 9982 bp, 10 predicted proteins | sample 1596201 | NCBI WGS metagenome assembly OJJI01 (sample SAMEA4350158, study PRJEB24818) | metagenome | biome: human; feature: gut; material: faeces | place: Denmark | collected 2013-09 | reverse complement strand
TTATGCTGTATCTTGTTGATCGATACATGTATTGTTACAGTTACATTTGTGTACCATTGGTAGTGTATCAATAATTGTATTTGTTTTTATTATTTTGTTTGCGCAGACGCGACTTTTTTTTTTTTTTTTTTTTTTTTTCAAGCAGAAGACGGCATACGAGATCATGCCTAGTCTCGTGGGCTCGGAGATGTGTATAAGAGACAGGTATGGGCCTCCCCCTGTCAGCGCCAAATTAACATCGTATACTTTTAGCGTATTGAGTATACTCAAAAACAAGCATTCTGTAATAGAAGGCATCATCAACGGCAAAATAATATGGCATAGCTGCTGACGTGCTGTAGCGCCATCGATGATGGCAGCTTCAAGATAATCGTTGGAGATGGCAGTAAGGCCTGCTACATAAATAATCATCATATAGCCAGCCAACCCCCATGCCTGAACAATGGCCAATGCCCAGAACGCGGTACCCGGCGTGCCCAACCAAGCAAGCTGGAATACACTCCAGCCCCATTTGTCACCCAAAAAAGGAAAAATGTTAAGAAAAATAAACTGCCATACAAAGCCTAAAATCACACCGCCGATTAAGCGGGGTAAATAGAAAGCTGCGCGTATAAAATTACGGAAAGGGATTTTCTTGGAAAGGCCGTAAGCAAGCGTAAAGCCGATAAGATTGCTTGCTATAACGACCACAAATGTATTTTTAAATGTAAAAATAAGCGATGTCCAAAACCGCTCATCATTGGTAAACAATTTGATGTAATTTTTTAGACCAATAAAACCGGCACCATTAGCAATGCCGTCCCAATCGGTAAATGAATATCCAATCCCCATTAGCAGTGGAATGATTTCAATGGCTGTAAACAGCAGAATTGTTGGACCTAAAAAAAGAATATAATTCCATATCAGGCTACGCTTCTTGCGTTTTTTTGCATCTGCTGAACCCATGATGCTTCTCCTCTCAAACCTGGGTACCGTAAGCCGTCCCCAGTTGTTTGCGTTTATTATATCGAGCTGAGCGGCAGAGCCGAACACACAATTTTGTCAAATAAGGGGGACTTTTTTGTCGGATGTACAGATTCCTATTCGTTTTGCTCGAGCACGCTTGATTTTTGAGTTTTTATAACCCTATAATGAATAAAAGCGAGCCTACACCGATTCCGCTAAAAAGGAGTGCTGGCCAATGGGTAAAAAAAAGAGGCACATTCCACATTCCTCTACAATCCAAACGAAACTGTTGGCGCTACTACTGCTAAGCGTTGGCCTTCCAATGATACTTTTTGTCGGACAGTTTCGTAATTACAGCCAAAAAGCCATCAGTAACCAAGTACTTGAGGCAGAAGGCACCGCCTTCCATACAGGATTGCGCAACTTACAGGAACAGATCCAACTCGTCACTTATGCCGCACGCAGTTTTTACTTTAACCTTCATGTTCTGGATTTATTGGAAGGGCGTGGAGGATATGACACCATCACGGACCGGCAAGCGGCGGAAGATTATATCTTTTACATGATGCAGAGCATCTATTCCGTCGTACCAGACGCGAGCCTGATTCATATGACCGCATATAAATTGGATCAACATTTTTATTTAAGCCGCGATTATGATCGAATCGTCGAACCTTTGAATGAAAGTGAAGCCTCAGCAGAAGCCCCCGTGCGCGCCTACGGCAGCTATCTGCAGGCGGGAGCGGATTACACTGGTCGTATCACGCTAAAGGAGCGTTCCGCTTTTACAGTCTGCCTCCCACTCTACGCACCACCCTCTATTACAGATCCGTTGGGTGAAATTATGATTGTCATCCCGGAATCACGCATCAAACAGCTTTGCAGCACACTGTTTGATGAATCGAGAGGCGAGACGCTGTACGTATTAAGCAACTCAGGGTTTCCGCTCTATTCATCGGAAAGCAAGATACCGGATTGGGTTCTTAATTTATTCGACGACACGATTATTTTGCCAAACGAACGCTACACTACTTTCCTAGCGGATGGCAGTACTGTATTTTACGAACGTATTCAGCAAAAAGTTGTGGATCTGAAGGTCATACGAACCGTGCCTTCAACGCTACTGCGTACACAGGCAGACACCTTTGTGCAGGTTCTATTAATGCTATTTTTCTGTGCCTTAGTGATGACCGCGTTATTTTTGAGTGTCAGCGCACTGAGCGTAACTCAACCTCTAAAAAAACTTGCGGCCTATACGCGTGCAGTCAATCTGGGGCAACTGGATGCAAATATGGAAGATTATATCGTATATCCCGCTCAGGATGAGATTGGCACGCTGGTTACGGGAATCGATGACATGATGCATACAATCAATCATTATATCATCCGGCAGTATCGTCTGGATGCAGCCAATAAGGCCATCCAACTACAAATGCTACAAGCGCAAATCAATCCACATTTTTTATATAATACACTGCAATGCCTAGCTGGAGAAGCTTTGAGTGCCAATGCGCCGGAATTATACACCTCCATCGCATCATTGGGGCAGATGATGCAATATGCTATGGATACCGCACACATGATGGTACCTCTGGAACGGGAAAAAGATTACGCAGAGCATTATTTACGATTACAACAGTTGCGTTTTCCTGCTAAGCTAAACGCAGAATGGATTATTGCGCCGGAGGCTGCAGACATCTTCGTTCCAAAGATGATCCTTCAACCGTTGATTGAAAATTCTGTACGCCATGGAGGAATTTTGCATCGTGAGAATTGTACGTTGACCGTTCGTGCGAATGTGGAGCAAGATATCCTCGTGATTTGTGTGCAGGATGATGGAAATGGAACAGAGCTTCAAGTGTTGACCGCTCTGCAAAAAAAACTTGAACGAGTTCGCCGCGGCTTAGAACGGCCAGATAGAGGTATATCCACCGACACATCGCAGCCAGAATCTCCCATCGGTGATCACTCTGCACAGATAACAGATATTCAGAAAAATGCTCAAACGCTACAAACTCATATCGGTCTGGCGAACGTCTATCAACGCCTATTGTTACATTTCGGTCCCAGTTGTCGGATAGAACTGTACCCTATAAAACCGCACGGACTGCGTGTAAGTCTGTACATTCCCATTCAGCAGGAACGAAAGGAGGATACGCCATGAAGATATTGCTTGTGGACGACGAACTGCATGTGATTCGTGCAATCCGCCAGTTGGTTCCTTGGGAAGATCTAGGAATCAGTCAAGTGTTAGAGGCCGACAGTGGTCGCGCAGCGCTGACTGTGCTGCAACAGGAAAGCCCGGAGATTGTAATAACAGACGTTGTAATGCAGGATTTAACCGGGCTTGAACTGATGCAAATTCTACAGCAAAGGCATCCCGAAACCAAGGTAATCGTGATGAGCGGATACAGCGACTTTGAATATGTACATTCCACACTGTTGAGTGGCGGTATTGACTACCTTCTTAAGCCGCTGGACCCGCAGCAGTTAGTACGTACTATTCGGCGTGCAGTGGATGCGTGGGAAAAAGATGAAGAAGCACGCAATGCAAAGCGTCGGGATAAACACACGCTACGACTAATTTCGGATCTTGCTGCAGAAAATTTATTGGAACGGATGCTCTTTCAAAACGATGTAGTAGCTGCATATGATGAAATAGTCAGACTTGCGCCTTCCCTACGTGATGCCTCTCATTGTGTAGTGTGCTTTCTGGATACAGACTATGTGTACAATGTGCAGCCCTTACACGACAGCCCTGAATTAGTGCTACTCGAGCAATCTCTCAAACGCCTGCTCACACAGCACAAATATGGTTATCTGTTGCGCCATCCAGCAGCGCCTACGTTGTATATCATTTTTCTGTATCATGATTTTGAAGAGGCACTCGCGGCGTTGAAAACCGAGCTTCTCGAATACAACTGTGGAAAAAAAATCAACACATTCTTCGGTGTCAGCCTGCAACTGGCATTTCCCACACGTTTTTCCGAGGCTTATCGACAGGCAGAAAACGCGTTTTATGGAGCCTCCTCCGCACACTTTCCACCACCCATACGTTTTTGGCGCGAAGGGCTGGATGTATGTATTCCCCCCATAGTCCCCCATAAAGAACAGGCAATGTTTTCCGCTATCCTGTCGGGAAATTCTGGTGCGGCCTTATCAGCCGCCAAGGAATGGGTACATGCCGTTGGATTAGAAGGTCAGCCTCTTTATTATGTTGCCGCTATCCTTGAGCGGTTCCGGGAGTTGGAGCGCGGTTGGATTGCGCAACTCGCACGGCGCTATGACGGACTTTCATTGGAACTTTCCCCCATGCCCCACTGGCCGGATTTTTCCGATTCCAATGGATTGTTGTCTCCACAGCGATTTGCTGATGTGTTGGGTGATCGTCTTTATGCATTGTGCAATCAGTTCCAGAAAGCCACTGCAGGTGATGCAAAAATCCTCCAGATAGCGCACTATCTGGAGGAAAATTACGAAAAACCATTTAACCAGGAAGAATGTGCTGCACGCTTTTTCATGAGCCGTGATTATCTGTGTCGTCGCTTTACCAAGGAGTTAGGCGTCAGTATGGTTAGCTATCTGAACGGCATCCGTATCCAGCAGGCTAAACTACTGATGTCCAATCCCAAAGCGACAATCCGTTCCATCGCACATCAGGTAGGATTTGAAGATGAAAAATATTTTGCTCGTCAATTTAAACGTATCGAGGGCATCTCCCCAGGAGAATACCGTGCCAGGCTGCTAAAATAACAAAACGACCGAGACCTCAAATCGTGCGTCTCGGTCGTTTTGCACCTACAAAGCTTAATAATCGTTAAGTTCTTCTTCGGTGGGCTCAATAAACTGCGTCGGATCCGTTTTGCGAGTGTACTGCTCAAACCAAACGTAAAACAGTTCCTTACCGGGCGCGGATGGAATCATCGAATGATCTAAGCCAGCGGGGATGAAACTCCAATCGCCAGAATGGCAAGTGATTTCATCACTGCCCTGCACCTTCAGCCTAAAATCAGAATCACCAAGGCAGTAATTCCACTGGTGTACACCAGTATGGCCTTTTTCAATAGTGCCTTCATCTACCCCTTCGCGTCCCACAGCACGGCAAACCCCAAGGCTGACACGTCCGACGATCTTACCCGGCAGTACCGACCAGCTCTCTGTAGTAGGACCCTTGCAGTCCTGGATGTACTGCGGGCATTGGCTCAGCGTACGGAAATATGGCAGCTTGTAGTGAAACTCGCTGTAGATTTTCAAGTCGTATTCATTCATATCTACAACCAAATGCATAAACTCCATATCTGTAACGGCGTGAATTGCATACTTACCATTGTCCAAATCAGCTACATAAAAACACAATTCATTGTCGATGTTGTAGCTGTTTTCTTCCGTGGCTACATATCCCTTTCCTGCACCAAAAATGTAAAGTACCGTCTTATCGGTATAGGTCTGTGTGGGCACATACGTGGTGCCCGCCTTCAGATAAACCTTGTAATGATGATGCCCCTTAAAGTTGCCGGGCAGCACCTCAACTTCACACACTCCATTCTGATATTCACGTTTGATATCCTCATCTCGCACATAAGTAAATGCCATGGCTTTTACCTCCTAATTTTTCAACGGCAGCGCCGTCTTAATTCTGCATTTAGAATAACTCATGTTCTCGTAAAGTAACACCCATAATTTTGCACTCTTAGGGAGACGATTTCGTTCTTTCCGTCCGCTTCATATAACTCTTTTTTTGAGCCATAAGTTAGAACGATAACGCCAGAAATAAATTGTCGCACGGCAGAGCCAATCCAAAAACATAGCAAACCATACATTCAGAACGCCCCATCGCGGAAAAAGTGCCAACAATAAATAACTACACCCAACACGGAAAACCCACATAGATGCGATGGACAAAACCATTGGGAAGCGAACATCGCCTGCAGCGCGTAAGGCATGTACCATTGTAAAACCCATAGGCCATAAAAAAAAGCATACAACGGAATGCCAGCGGAGGATGGTCGATGCGATGACAGCTGTAGAGGATGCTATACCATACAGTTGCATAATGTTCGGTGCAAATATGAAAACCAAAATGTCCAGTATACCCATGGTTGCATACGCTAGACCTACCAACTGGCGCGTATAGAGCTTGGCTTGGTTATATTCCCGAGCGCCTACACACTGCCCAACGACAGTAATAAGTGCCAACCCGATACCAGCTCCAGGCATGTGTAAAAACTCTGTAATAGTGAGTGCGACAGCGTTAGCGGCGATTGCTGTAGTACCACAGGATGTCACTGCTCCCTGTACCAAAAGTTTACCAATATGGAAAATTGCCCCTTCAATGCCAGCCGGAACACCTACGTGAAGGATTTTTCGGATTAAGATACCGTCCAGCCGCCAACCACGTGAAAATGCAGGGCTGACAGCACTTCGGAAATGCCACAGAATAAACAAAAGAAGTATAGTTCCAAGGGTTCTCGAAATCAAAGAAGCAGCACCCGCGCCGGACACACCCCATCGTAGACAATAGATAAATATAGCATTCAGCATCAAATTGAATAAATTCATTCCCAAAGACACAAACAACGAGCTTCTGGTACGTGAAATTGTACGAAGAAGAGCTGCAGCAGTATCAAATAGAGCAATCAACGGATAAGCGGCGGCAGCAAAGTAAAAATATGTCCGCGCAGATCCTAGAACCTGTTCTGCAGCCTGTCCATATAAAAAATTCAGCATAGGACGCCCCAATAGAAAACATACGACACCCACTATCGAACCAAACAAAGCACTGACAAAAAGCAACTGTGTAGCGGTGTGTCGACTTTCTTGTACTTGGTGGTTCCCTAAGTACTGTGCGCACACAATAGCTCCGCCAGCAGCGAGTGCAGAAAATGTACTGATAATCAATTGATCAATGCTGGTTACCAAAGATACACCCGAAACGGCATTTTCCCCCAGTTGTGCGACCATAATGACATCCAACGCGCCGATGGTTCCCATCAATATCTGTTCTACGATTAGGGGTAAAATCAGATTTGCCAACTGCCTGTAGGAAAAAATCCGTTGCATATCCGTGCCCTTTCTTTATAAAAATTTGTCAAGTTGACTATACACCATAACATCGAAAAAAAACACTGACGATTTTGTTATACCAAGTAAACATTTTTGTGCGCAAGTAAATAGATATAATAGGCTAAGGGGTTTCATAGTATTAAGTTTTACTTTACCTCGCTGACTGGCTTCTGCGGCAGCTATACATTTCTATATAGCACCGATTTAGACTCACACACTCGCAAATTTATCGCACCTCCCGGTCATTCTCATCATAAGTATCTTATACCCTCGAAAACAGGCCGCCGGGCTGCCGCAGGGTATTGACCACCCGGTCGAACTCCTGTCTGAATACACCGGTTTTGTACCGGCCGTGTCCGTCCTCCCAGGTGGTGAAAAATTCCCGGCCACTCCTGCCAAACTCTCCCCGCAGATATCCGACGCCGCCTGTCTGGCCCTCAAGCTGCTTGCTCTGCCTGTATGCGTACAGCCGTTCCCCCGGCTGCATCGTTTGGATTTCCAGCTCCATCATCGCTCCCCGCCTTTTTCCTTTCCGCGTGTCTGCGCCGCCCGTGGGCGGCGCAGGGTTTCGCCTGTTTCCTTTTCCCTGCGTGCCGTCAAAAATTCCTCCAACCGCTGTTTTTCAGCGGCCTTTTCACGCTGGTAGTCCTGCCGCAGCGCGGCGGCCTTTTCCTTTGCCCAGCCGGGCAGACGGTCCGGCTTGACAGCCCCCATTACGTCCGTGCGGCGGATATATGTATGCTCCCCGGTATATATGTTGATGCAGAATACCTTTGTACCGTGGCCGCTGGCACGCGCGCCGTTGCCGCCCACGGCAAAATACAGCTGATGGGCCGCGTTCCAGTATTCCGGGCGCAGAACACCGGGGCGCATTACAAGCACCTTGCCCTCGTAATCACCCGCGCGGCTGTCCCGGATGCAGTCGACCTCCGTCAGGAGCTGCTGCGGCGCATGGTGTTCCGAACGCTGCGCACGAACCTGTTCGATCTGCTTTTGCAGGCGCTGGATGAACAGCTCCCAGGCCTCTGTATATTCCGTTGTGCCCCCTATTCCGCTGAACCGGGCAAGGCCCAGCTCATAGCTCACTTCCATGTACCCGACATAGAACGGGAGCGGCGCGTCCTGCTGCACCGCAAGGAATATTTCCTTGTCGCCAAGATGCACGCAGTGCGTCACCCTGTGCCCATCCACGATGTATTCTTCCTGTTCCATTTCCCTTTACCTCTCTAAAAAGGAAAAGCGGCCGGAATTCCCCAGCCGCTCGTCCTTTGGTTTTATTTTCGGGTCACAGGGCAGCGAATACAGCCGCCCGTCCCTTTCTTCAAACTTTTCCGGAAAGTGCAGACGCCGCGAATACCGCTGCGCCTGCTCCCGCGTCAGCCCCACAAACCGGCCCCTTCTGCTGCCGCACACGATGAACCGTCCCTGTACAAGGCCGATGCTGCCCAGCGTCCGGTTGTACGGCTTTTCTGCATTCCCTCCGTACACGGCCGCGATCACCGTATTGTCAAAGGGAAACGCTGCGGTATACTGGTCCGACTCTAAAATAGCCGTAAGGGCCGCGGGTGTATTCTCCAGGTCCGCCTCATAGGGCGAATACCCCGGCTCTACGATCAAAACTTTCAAATTCGATTCACACCTCGTTTCAGACCAATAGAAAAAGGGCCTTTCGGCCCTTTTGATGAATGAAATACATCCCTACAGGATAATGCACTTCAGCTGATTTTTCTTTTTTCGCATTCTTTCAGATATTCATATGCAACATATGCAGGACCGTTGTGCCAGAGCTTCGTTTCGTCATCGAAAAGCATTTTCGCTGTGTTTGAATTCATAAAGCTTTTCAGCACTTCTGTTTCGGGCTTCTTTTCCTGTTGCGCAATTTGACTTACGGCCATTACCGCAGTAAGCTCCATTGCTGCTTCTACCGCCGATGGAGTATCTTTCTTTATCTGCATACTACTTTTTCGCTCCCCTCAAAAGAAATGCACGCCAACGCGGCAGGTGTCCGCAGACAGATTTGATTTTCCAGATTTTCCGGCATGAGCATCGACACACATTGTTCGTCCGCACGCATCGAGCCGACTTCTCCAAACAATCCTGCCAAATATGCTGTAATCGTCGGGTTCGTTCTGTCATTGGCCACCTTCCCGGCCAAAATGTCGTAATCCTGCCACTCAGCCGCCCAGTCAACAGATAACGTGGGACGGCGGTGCGAAGCAACACAATGCAGCCAGGCTGCATCCGCATTTGGGAATTCATGAATTTTAATATTGATATCTGTCTGAAATATATACTTGGACACAAACCCCCATTTTGTATTCGGCTGCACATCTCCCCGGCCTGCTGCTTTTGCAACGGAACTGCGGACAAACGATACCGCCTGCTCCTGTGATGTCGTTAAATAGAAGCCACGCCCAAAATCTTTATATGGATAACACTTCTCCAGCTCTGGTTTTTCAACTGTCACATAGCTCCCATGATACAGTATTATGCCGGAATGTAAGATCATTTCAAATCCACACCTTTTCTTTTCAGCATCTCTGCAATTTCCTGCAACACCGCTTCGTCGCCCTCCAAATGAAACAGCTCGTATCCATCCTCTATATATTCATACACACCGTATTTTACAAAAATCGATTGTATTTCATCATCTGAATGGCTCCAGTGGCTTGCAGCCAAACGCAGGAGCCGCGTTTGCATATACAAAATTTCTTCCTTCCGCGTCATCACCGTCACCATTCTTTCATGAAACATTCTGGGAAACACCTATATTATACCATGACGCCGCCACAGGCGGCCTCAACAAAACCGCACCTGCTGCGGTTTTGCATGGTTCAATGTTCTCAAAGCCCTGTGCGCCAGCACAGGGGCGTGTGCCTGTCTCTTATACACATCTGACGCTGCCGACGATCTACTCTGTGTAGATCTCGGTGGGCGCCGTCTCGTTAAAAAAAAAAAACAACAAAAACCAGGG
>OJJI01000377.1_pt1 | contig 10012 bp, 10 predicted proteins | sample 1596201 | NCBI WGS metagenome assembly OJJI01 (sample SAMEA4350158, study PRJEB24818) | metagenome | biome: human; feature: gut; material: faeces | place: Denmark | collected 2013-09 | reverse complement strand
CGTTCCCCGTCGTCTATCTTTCCGTCTGTGATACGCACGATGCGCTGAGCCTTGCGGGCCAGCCTTTCGTCGTGAGTGATCAGTACAATGGTGTTGCCCTCGGCGTGCAGAGCACGGATGATCTCGAACACCCTGGCGCCCGCTCTGGTGTCCAGGTTGCCCGTCGGTTCATCCGCGAGGATGAGCGGCGGATGTGCCGCGATGGCGCGAGCCACGGCCACACGCTGCTGCTGGCCGCCGGACATCTGGTTTGGACGGTGGTCCATACGGGACGCAAGGCCCACACGCTCCAGGGCCTCCAACGCCAGCAGACGCCGTTTTCCGGCGGGCAGGCCCCGGTAAATGAGCGGCAGCTCCACGTTTTCCAGCGCGTTCAGGTTCTTGATCAGGTTGAAGCTCTGGAAAATAAAACCGATCTGTTCATTGCGGATGGCTGAAAGCGCATTATCGGAAAGCGCGCTTACGTCCTGCCCGTTGAGAAAATATGTACCGGACGTCGGCGTGTCCAGACAGCCGATCATATTCATCAGCGTGGATTTCCCGCTGCCTGAATGGCCTACGATGGCCACAAACTCCCCCTTGTAGACCGCGAGGCTCACGCCGTCCAGCGCGCGCACCTCGTTTTCTCCGGGATTGTAGATCTTGTACATATTCCGGATATCGATGATGGCCTGTTCCAAGCCCATCCCTCCCTGTGCCCGCTGCGCGGGCGTTTTTTCCATCTTGACATTTATGCAACGATATGGTCCGGCCGGCTTCTTCATTTTCTGCGCGCAATAACGAAAACCGTTCCCTTATTTTCAGCAAAAGGCCAAAAATGCAGATTCCCACACAAAATATCCGGCTGTGCATGTACTATATTTTCCCCGCGCCGCATATCCAAAAGCGAGGAGGTGTCCCCTTATGGAATTGATGGACGGCGTAATGGAATATATCCGGCCCGAGCTGCTGGTGCTGGTGGCGGTGCTTTACATCGTCGGCAAAGCACTCAAGGCCTCGCAGGACGTAAAAGACAAGCACATCCCGCTCATTCTGGGCGGCGCGGGCGTGTTCCTGGCCATGCTGTGGGTGGTGGCAACCGGCAGCTTCGACGGCGTACAGAGCATTGCGCTGGGCCTGTTTACCGGTATCGTGCAGGGCGTACTGGTGGCCGGCTGCAGCGTATACGCCAATCAGCTCGTCAAACAGGCGGGCCGGGCGGATTGACCCGAATGCAAAAGAGCATCCCCGGCGCACGGATACCCCGCGCCGGGGATGCTCTTTGTTTTCTGATATTCTCAGGGAACGTACACGTTTACATACTTCACGCCGTTTGCCACGGATTCGGCATAGGTCTCGTAGAACAGGTCCACCTGCATGCGGTTGGACTGCACAAACGCACCCGTATCTGTCGCAATGGCCCAGCCATATACGAATTTGCCGTCAGCGGAGGTGATATACACCTTTGTACCGTAGGGAATGAGCGTCGGGTCGCACGCAAAAGTACCGTAATACAGGCCCAGGCCGCTTGCGCCGCGTCCGCGGGCGGAATAATAGCCTGTCGCCTTCATGGAATACATTTTGCTGTAGCTGCTGGGCACGTTGTTTTCCACCGTGATGCCCTCGGGGGCCTGCAGCGGGCTGACGGCGTCGGAATTGTATTTCCGGTAGATCTCCGGTATCATCTCGGTGACGACCTGGGTATCCACCACCTCGGTGCCGGAATATCCGCCGTCCACATACTTCTGGCGGTAGGTCACGTCCACAAGGCCGTCCTGCCCCGCCTGCACCAGCACCTCGTGGGAATATTTCCCCGTGCTTTCGGCGGTTTCGTCCAGATACTCCGTCTCATAGGGAACGGTCTCCCGGGCGGTATTCTCAGTATATGTTACACGGTGTACGCGCACACGGCCCATGCCCTCGGTCACCGGGCTGTCCAGACTGGGAGTGGTGTAATCGTCCGGCCCCAGCGTCACGCCCGCGCGGGCCAGCACGTCGGCCACAGTGCCGTCGCTGATCTCCGCCTCGTAATATTCTCCATCCGCCGCTACAGAGACCGGAAAAGCCCGCTGCAGAGAAAGCAGCAGCGTGCCGTCCTCCACCTCGTGCAGATGGGTGCTGTCGTTGCTCTCCAGTTCCATACCCGCCAGGTCCAGCAGGACCTCGGGCTCCGTCACCGCAGCCATCACTGTGCGCTGCGCACCGGCGGAATCCGCCACAGTAACCGTATTCACCGTAGCGGCCAATGCCGTGCACACCAGCCCCAGGCTGCCCGCCGTCGCCGCCACCGCAACGATGCGGGGCCCGGCGGCGGCCAGCCAGCGCCGGATATGCTCCTGTCGCTTTGTCATGCAAAAACTCCTTTGGTTCTCCGTCCACACACCGGGCCGCACAGCCAAAACAAAACGGACGGCCCGCACCAGACCGCCCGTGTATCAACAAAAAAGAACAGCGCCGCGCGCGTTTTTGAAAACAAAAACAACGGATGCATGCGGCAGGGGCAGGCCTTGGTACCTGTGCATTATAGCAAAAGAAAGCCGCCGCGTCAAATTTTCGGCTTCAAACCGCCATTTTTCTATACAATTGGTAATATTTTACGCAGATTTTTTCTTTTTTGCCATCCTGTCCAAACGCTCCGCGCACGCTTCGCCACGGCGGCGGACATTGCATGTTTCCCCCTGTGCAAACCCTGATTTTTATGGTATAATAACCCCCAAAGCTGCCGTTTACACGGCTGCGCGTGTGCAAGGCACACGCCCCTGTGCTGACGCACAGGGCTTTGGGAACATTGAACCATGCAAAACCGCAGCAGGTGCGGTTTTGTTGAGGCCGTTTCGCGGCATAGATACCGTGTTGCTTAGAGAATACGGGCGGGACGCGAAGTGTGAGCTTGGAAACATGGTATCATAAAACTGTACGGAAATTTTTGCGGACGGACCGCCAGGCAGCTGCGGCGGCCCGTAAAGGGAGAAAGGGAGAGTGTATTATGTTAACAGCGATCACCGGCGTAAACTGGGGCGACGAGGGCAAGGGCCGTATGGTGGACCTGCTCAGCGAACAGTACGACATTGTCGTGCGGTATCAGGGCGGAAACAACGCCGGCCACACCGTCATCAACGAAAAAGGCAAATTTATCCTGAATCTGCTGCCCTCCGGCATCCTGCGCGAGACCACCGTAAACGTGATGGGCAACGGTATGGTCATTGATCTGGAGCATCTGGTACACGAAATCGAAAACCTGCGCAGGGGCGGCATTGCAATCAGTCCGGAGAATCTGAAGATCTCAGAGCGGGCGGTCATCTGCATGCCGTACCACAAGCTGCTGGACTGCTACGAGGAGGACCGTCTTGCGGATGCGAAATACGGCTCCACACGCCGCGGCATCGCACCCGTTTACGGCGACAAATATATGAAAAAGGCCCTGCGCATGGGCGATCTGTTCCACCCGGAGACGACAAAAGCGCGCCTGGCGGATATCGTGGCCTACAAAAATCTCACCATAGAGGGCGTGTACGGAAGGCCGCCGGTCAGCGCGGATGATATGTGGGCGTGGCTCGTGGAATACGGCGACATCCTCAAGCCTTATATCTGCGACGCTGGGCTGTATCTGGACAAAGCGGCCAAAGCGGGGAAAAACATCCTGTTCGAGGCCCAGCTGGGCGCGCTGCGCGACATCGACTTCGGCATCTACCCCTATACGTCGTCGTCGAACGTCATCGGCGCTTACGCGCCCGTGGGCGCGGGCATCCCGAACCATAAGATTGACCGGAACATCGGCATCATGAAGGCGTATTCCTCCTGTGTGGGCGAGGGCCCTTTCACCTGCGAGCTGTTCGGCGAGAGGCGGAGAAGCTGCGTGCCGCCGGCGGAGAGTACGGCGCGGCCACGGGCCGCCCGCGCCGTGTCGGCCCGTTCGACGTGGTGGCCAGCCGCTACGGCTGCCGCGCCCAGGGCGCGGACGAGATCGCGCTGACGAAGCTGGATATCCTGGATTCGCTGGATGAGATCCCCGTTACCGTGGCCTATGAGCTGGACGGAAGGGAGATTCACGATTTCCCCTATGGGGATGTGCTGGAGCAGGCGAAGCCCGTCAACAAAATGTTCAAGGGATGGCGGACGGATATTTCCGGCTGCCGGAAAAAAGAAGAGCTGCCGCGGGAGGCGCTCGAGTATATCGCATTTATCGAAGAAGCGGTCGGCGTAAAGATCAAATATGTCTCCGTTGGCGCGGAGCGCGACCAGTATATCGTGCTTTGATCGGCACGCCTTCCGTTTCGATGGCGCGTACGGCTGGGAAGAGGGGCCCGGCCTGCATGCATGGGAACGAGGGAAAGTGAATGAAACGTGTTTATGTGAACGAACAGTGGTGCCTTGGGTGCCATCTGTGCGAGTATTACTGCGCGTTTGCCAATTCGGGCAAAAGCGACATGGTGAAGGCGCTCAAGGGCGCCGCCGTGCACCCGAACATCCGTATCGAGGAGGGACCGGGAGGCATCAGCTTCGCGGTGGCATGCCGCCACTGCAGTGAGCCGCTGTGCGTCCGGGGCTGCATCTCCGGTGCGCTGCAGGTGCGGGACGGCGTCGTCACCATCGACGAAAGCAAATGTGTGGGCTGCTACACCTGTGTGGCCAGTTGCCCCTATGGCGCTGTCCTGCCCGGCGCGCACGGCGCAGTACAGAAGTGCGAGCTGTGCACCCAAAGCGGCGGTGTACCCGCCTGCGTGGAGCACTGCCCAAACAAGGCCATCGTCTTTGAGGAGAGGGGGGCCGGGGCATGAGGTACGTCATCATCGGCGGCAGCGCAGCAGCCATCGGCTGTATCGAGGGCGTCCGCTCCGTGGACAAAACCGGCGAGATCATTCTCATTACAGGAGAGACGGAGTGGAATTATTCCCGTCCGCTCATTTCGTATCTGCTGGAGGGCAAGACCACGCGGGACAAAATGTGGTGCCGGCCGGACAGCTTTTTTACCCGGAACGGTGTGACGGTGAAAGCCGGCGTGCTGGCCACCACGCTGGATGCCGGAGACAGGACCGTGCGGCTCTCTACAGGCGAGCGGCTGGCTTACGACAGGCTGCTGGCGGCCACGGGCAGCCGCCCGTTCGTGCCGCCCATTCCCGGGCTGGAAACGGTGGAGCGTACCTTTTGCTTCCAGACGCTGTCCGACGCCTCGGCTCTGGCTGAGGCGCTGCGGCCGGAGAGCCGCGTGCTCATTCTGGGCGCGGGCCTCACGGGCGTCAAATGCGCCGAGGGCATCCGCGGCCTGTGCGCGCAGATCGCCATTGCGGACCTTGCGCCCCGCGTGCTGCCTGCTGTACTGGATGACACGGGGGCTGCCATGGTGCAGGCCCGTATGGAGGAGAAGGGCGTCCGTTTTTACCTGAACGACAGCGCGGCCGCATTCCGGGGAAACACGGCCCGGCTCCAAAGCGGAACGGAGCTGGAATTCGACGTGCTGGTAACGGCCGTGGGTGTGCGGCCGAACACGCAGCTGGTGGCGGACGCAGGCGGCGCGGTGGACCGGGGCATCCTGGTGGACGGCCGCTGTGCCACCACGCTTCCCGATGTATATGCTGCGGGAGACTGTGCCCAGGGATACGATGCGGTGAGCGGCGAAAAGCGCATGCTGCCCCTGTGGCCCAACGCCGTGCTGCAGGGCGAGACGGCGGGCATCAACATGGCGGGCGGCCGCGCCGATTACACGCAGGGCATTGCCCTCAACGCTTCGGGCGTGTTCGGCCTGCACATGATTACGGCGGGCAGTTATGAGGGCGAGAGCTTCACGGTGCAGAGGGACGGCAGCTACAAACGCCTTGTCACGGCAGACGGCGTTCTCAAGGGCGTTATCATGGTGGGGGATGTATCCCGCGCCGGTATTTATACAGACCTCATCCGCAAGAAAAAGCCGCTGTCGGAGATCGACTTTGACCTGATCCGGGAATCGCCGCAGCTCATGGCGTTTTCCCAAAAGGACCGCAGGGTACAGCTGGGAGGAGAAGTGTGATGACAAAGCTTGACGCGAAAAACATGCCAGCAAAGGAGCTTTGCGCGCGCATCCGGGAAAGCACGGACACGGCGCTGGCCGTGGAGCATGTGAACGGCCAGCGCTATATTGCGGCGGGCCTTGGAAAGAAAGAGCTGACGCTGACAGGCACGCCCGGAAACGCGCTGGGCGCATATCTGAACGGCACGCGCATCACGGTACTGGGCAACGCGCAGGACGCCACCGGCGATACCATGAATGACGGCGCGATCTTCGTGCATGGTTCTTCCGGTGATGCCACCGGCTACGCCATGCGCGGCGGGAAAATCTACGTGCGGGGCAACGCGGGCTACCGTGCGGGCATCCATATGAAGGCGTACCGGGAAAAGCAGCCGGTGCTCATCATCGGCGGCGAGGCGGGCAGCTTTCTGGGCGAATACCAGGCCGGCGGCATTATTATCGTGTTGGGGCTGGGCAGCGGCGGCAGAGCGCCGGTGGGCCGTTTTGTGGGCACAGGCATGCATGGGGGCAGAATGCTGCTGCGCTGCGACACGCTGCCCCCGGACCTTCCCGCCCAAGTGGCGGCCCGCAGGGCCGGGAAGGATGACCTGGCGGCCGTGGAGCCGTATCTGGCGGAATACTGCGGCGTGTTCGGGCTGGCGCAGGAGGATATCCTGAGGGAGAATTTCTTCCTGCTGGAGCCCAACACGCAGAACCCATACCGGCAGTTGTACTGCTATTCGTAACAACGCGCGGCGCGCACCGGGCGGGGCTTTGCCCCGCCTGTTGCGGTTCCGGCAACAGCCGGCGCGCAAAAAAGCAAGGCGGCGCACGGCGCGGCCAAACCGGAGGGAAAACAATGGATTCGACGATGCAAGCCGTGCTCCAGTTTGTGGAGGAAAACGACGTAAAGTTCATCCGACTGGCGTTCTGCGATGTGATGGGCACGCTGAAAAATATCGCCATCATGCCCAGCGAGCTTCCGCGCGCGTTCGAAACGGGGGTTTCTTTCGACGCATCGTCCATTTTGGGCTTCGCGCCCGTAGATAAATCGGACCTGTTCCTGTTCCCGGACGCGGCCACGCTCTCGGTGCTTCCGTGGCGGCCGCAGACGGGGCGCGTGGTGCGTTTTTTCTGCAGTGTGCGCACGGCGGACGGAAGCCCCTACGGGGCGGACGGAAGGCATATCCTGCGCAGGACCCTGCGCCGTCTGGCGGATGCAGGTTACGAGTGCCGTGTGGGCGCGGAATGTGAATTTTACCTGTTTGAGCGGGACGCGGAGGGCAGGCCCACCAAGCGTCCCCAGGACAACGGCGGCTATTTTGACGTCGCGCCCCTGGACAGGGGCGAGAACGTCCGGCGTGAGATCTGCCTGACGTTGGAGGAAATGAACATCCGGCCGGAATCCAGCCATCATGAACAGGGCCCCGGCCAGAACGAGGTGGATTTCAAGCACGCCGCACCGCTTACAGCGGCGGACGACGTCATCACGTTTAAAAATGTGGTCAAGACGGTGGCCGCGCGCAACGGGCTGTACGGCTCGTTCAGTCCCAAGCCCCTGGCGGATAAGCCCGGCAGCGGCATGCATGTGAATATTTCGCTGGCACGGGGAGGCCGAAACATCTTCGCTCCAGGGCCGGACGGCGCGTACAGCCCGGCCATGCGTTCGTTCATCGCGGGCGTGCTGGCCCGCGCGGGCGAGATATGCGCCTTTACGAATCCGGTTCCGGGCAGCTATGCCCGGTTCGGCAGCTTCGAGGCGCCGCGCTATGTGGCGTGGAGCCACCAGAACCGCAGCCAGCTCATCCGCATCCCGGCCGCGCCCGCGCCCGAGTATGCGCGCATCGAGGTGCGTATGCCGGACGTCTCGTGCAATCCTTATCTGGCCTTTGCATTGCTGCTGGCAGCGGGCTTCGAGGGTATGGAACGGAAGATGGAGCTTGCCGAGGAGACGCCCTACGACCTGTACACGGCAAACGCCGGCGCGCTGGAGGCGCTGCCCGCCTCGCTGGAGGAGGCCATTGCGCGGGCCGGCGGTTCGGCCTTTGTTGAGAAAGTGCTCTCGGCGGATACGGCGCGCAAATATCTGGCACTCAAGCAGGCGGAGCAGAACCGCTGGTTCGCAGCGCGGGATAAGGAAAAATATCAGGACGAAGCATATTTCGGAGTTTTGTAATATTTAACTTTAGAATTACAGAATGTAATATTTTGGAGCCGCAAGGGGGTGAGGACGTTGCCGGGCGCGCTGATCGTATCCAGCGGAGAAAAGGGCCGCGATATGCTGTGCGGAGTGCTGACGGACATGGGCGCGGGGGACATATCCACCGTGACTTCCGGCGCCGAGGCGCGGCGGGGTTTTGCCGACGCGGACTGGCAGGTCATCCTCATCAACACGCCGCTGTCGGACGAGTTCGGCCACGAGCTGGCCGTGTTTGCGGCCGGGAGCACAGGGGCGGGCGTGGTGCTGCTGGTGAAGGCCGAGATGGCCGACGAGGTAGCGGCCCGCGTGGAGGACGCAGGCGTATTCGTGGTGCCGAAACCGCTGAACCGGGCGCTTTTGTTTGGGGCTGTCAAGCTGGCGCAGGCGGCGAACCGCCGCATCATGGGTTTGCAGCGGCAGAACAACATCCTGCAGCAAAAGATCGACGACATTCGTCTGGTGGACCGGGCGAAATGCGCGCTGATCCAGTACCGTCTGCTGACGGAGCCGGAGGCGCACAAATACATTGAGCGGGAGGCCATGGATTCCCGCCGTACGCGCCGGGAAGTGGCCCAGGCCATCCTGCGCATGTACGAAGGCGGCTGTTGAGCGGGCGCGGCCCGCTGGAATGTATGGGAGATTCGGAACGGGAGGACACTTGCTATGGGAAAACTGGATTTTACAAAAATGCATGGCTGCGGCAACGATTATGTTTACATCGATTGCTTCAAACAGGACGTGGAAGCCCCGGAGCTGCTGGCTCGCACGCTCTCCGACCGGCACAAGGGCGTTGGCGGAGACGGCGTCATTCTCATCTGTCCCTCTGAAACGGCGGATGCAAAGATGCGCATGTTCAACGCGGACGGCAGCGAGGGCAGGATGTGCGGAAACGGCGTACGCTGTGTGGCGGAATATCTGTTCCGCCACGGATATGCCTCGGGCACGGCGGCAGATGTAGAAACGCTTTCGGGCGTGAAGCACATCGTCCGCAGAGAGCCGGGCCTGCTGACCGTAGACATGGGCGCGCCGGAACTTGCGCCGGAAAAAATTCCCGTGACAGGCTTTGCAAAGCCAGTTGTCAACGAGCTGGTGGAGGTGAATGGCGGCGCGGTGCGTATGACCTGCGTCTCCATGGGCAACCCGCACTGTGTGGTGTATGTGCCGGACACCGCGGGCCTGAATCTGCCTGTGCTGGGCGGCGCAATGGAACACAGCAAATGGTTCCCTGAGGGTGTGAATACGGAATTTATTCAGATTTTGGATGAAACACATTTGAAGATGCGGGTGTGGGAGCGCGGCAGCGGCGAGACCATGGCCTGCGGCACAGGCGCGTGCGCGGCCGTGGTGGCAAGCGTGCTGAACGGCCATTGCAAAAAGGATACGGATGTGGACGTGCTGCTGCTGGGCGGAACGCTTACCATCCGTTACACGGGTGATACCGTGCTGATGACGGGCAATGCCGTCGAGGTGTTCACCGGAACGGTGGAGGTGTAAAAACGCATCAGAAAGCGGCGCGCGGTTGGGCGCGCGCCCGAGGGAAGAGAAAAGGGAAAGAGGCAAAAGCGTATGACGAAGTATATTTTTGTGACGGGCGGCGTGGTGTCCGGCCTGGGCAAGGGCATCACGGCGGCCTCGCTTGGCCGCCTTTTGAAAAGCCGCGGTCTGAAGGTGGCGGCCCAGAAGCTGGACCCGTATATCAATGTAGACCCCGGCACCATGAGCCCCTATCCTGTCTCTTATACACATCTCCGAGCCCACGAGACTAGGCATGATCTCGTATGCCGTCTTCTGCTTGAAAAAAAAAAAACCAAGACGATCACGACATACTGAGCAACACCAGAACGAATAAA
>OJJI01000376.1_pt1 | contig 10037 bp, 9 predicted proteins | sample 1596201 | NCBI WGS metagenome assembly OJJI01 (sample SAMEA4350158, study PRJEB24818) | metagenome | biome: human; feature: gut; material: faeces | place: Denmark | collected 2013-09 | reverse complement strand
GCGGTCGCAGAGTGCGAGGGGCTTTTGCCCCCGAAGCACGATGCGGGTACCGCAACCCGACATTATCGAGCATTTTGGCAACGCAGATGCCGTGCCGCAGCCGCCGGAGCGGTGCTTAAGCCGTAAGACGGGAATTGTGCGGTGTTGCCATAAAACCAAAGGGGGGATACCCAATGCATGAACAGAATGAAAGCCAGCCCAAAGCATTCATAAAAATTCTTTTTGCCCTGTTTACGGCGCTGTTGGTTGTGGTGCTTGGGTATCTCTGTATCCAGATTTACACGATCTTCCACCGAACTTACAAAACCGAAACCGCCATTGCCTACACCATGTCGGATAACATCACGCTGAAAGGCGTGGCAGTGTTCCAGGCAGTGGATGTGCCCGGCAGCGGCAACCTGGGATATGTGGTGCAGGATGGTGAGCGCGTCAGCGCGGGCACCATTCTGGCGGAACAGTATACGGATGATTCCCAGGGAGCAATGCGGGAACGGCTGGACCGGTTGGATCGTGCGATTTTGCTGCTGACAAAGTCGGAAAATTCCTCCGGCAGCGATCTTTCGGTTCTGACCACCCAGACGCGCACGGCGCTGTATAACCTGCTGGACCAGATCGACACAGCATCTTACGGCGCAATTCAGGATGCTGCGGAAGATTTTTTGCTGGCGCAAAATAAACTGCAGATCAGCACCGGCCAGGCGGCGGGCTTTGGCGAGGTGCTGGCCAGCCTGCAGGCCGAGCGGGACGGCATTGCTGCCCAGCTGAACGGCCTGCAGACGATCGAAGCGGATACCAACGGGTATTTTGTCTCATCCGAAAGCGCCGCCCCGGTGGTGCGGGATCCCACGGAGCTGGATGCCATGAGCCCGGCTGATCTGCAAAAGATGATCAACGCAGGGGAGACTCCGTCCAATACCGACCTTGCCGGGCATATTGTAACCGGGTTTTCCTGGCGGTTTTATGCCGTGTGTTCGGCAGACCTTGCCGGGCGGTTGAACGGCCTGTCCCGCGTGAGCATCAGCGTTCCGGGCAAACAGGAAGAGCCTTTGGCTGCCACCGTGGTGGATGTGACCACCGACGAAGAAACCGGCCTTGCCAAAGTGGCGCTGGAATGCCGCAGCATCAATGCTCAGGTGCTTTGCCTGAATTATGAGGAAGCCGAAATCAGCCTGCACACCTACCAGGGCATCCGCATTGACCGCAGGGCCCTGCATATCGTGAACGGCCAGCGCGGCGTATATGTCAAATACGGCGATTTGCAGCGCTTCCGCCGCATTACCATTTTATATGAGGACGATACCTACATCCTTGTACCGGAAGGCGGCAAAGTGGGGGAGGATAACGAGCTGCGCCTGTACGATGAGGTGATCGTGGAAGGCAGCAACCTGCAGGACGGCAAGCTGCTGTAAGGACAGAAAACGGGCGTTTTGCCCCACATTCTGTTATATTTGTATTGACAACGAAGCAAAAATGGAAGATAATAAATACTGTATAGTTGTGACAAAAGCCGATCGGGGCTTTTTTTGTGCAATTTATACAACTAAGCAAACGTAAGGAGTAACTGCCATGTCCATGATAGATGGTTTGAGAAACGTCCTCGGAATCAACCAGGATCCCGAAGCAGATTCCTATGTGGATGATAACGAAGAGGATGATATCTTCCCTGGCGGTGGTCAGGGCGGTTCGCCAGCCCCGGAAGAAGCCTACCCCACGCAGGAAACTGCTAAGCAGCACAGCAACAAGGTGGTCAACATCAACGCTACCACCCAGCTGCAGGTTGTACTGGTCAAGCCGGAACGTTTTGACGATGCTGCTGCCATTGCAGACCAGCTGAACGCAAAGCGCACCGTTGTGCTGAACCTTGAATCCACCAACAAAGAAGTCTCCCGCCGTTTGATCGACTTTTTGTCCGGCGTGGCTTACGCCAATAACGGCCAGATCAAGCGTGTAGCAACCAGTACATTCATCATTACCCCGTATAACGTTGATATTATGGGCGACCTGCTGGACGAGCTGGAGAACAATGGCGTCTTCTTCTGATACAAGGACCCGCGGCTTTGTGCCGCCGCAGAACGAGGATGAACGCTTTTTGATGCGCCGGGTGGAAGAACTCTGCCGTACCGCCATGCAGCGTGGCATCCCGCGGGCAACGGGCTTCCTTTCGGATCGCGAACAGGCCCTTGCGCAGGCCGCGCTCAACCGTGAGGGCTGCGATTTTGCCCGCTTTCAGGGCGGCTGGCCGGATGCGGAACGCAAAGTGCTCTGCATTGAACCACCGGATTCCTGGCCGGAAGAGCCAGTTGCGGTGCTGCATTTCACAGCGCCGCAGCAGGGCGGCAGCGCCGTGCCGGGCCACCGTGACTATCTGGGGGCAATCCTGGGTCTTGGCCTGGATCGTGCCTGTTTGGGGGATATCCTGCCGGATCCGGCCGATGCCCGCAGTGTGTATGCCTTTGTGCTGGAAGATAAGGCGGATTTTATTGCTTCCAACCTGACGGAAGCTGGCCGCAGCCCGGTGCATGTCGAGCGCTGCAATGCCGTGCCGGAAGAAGTCCTGCGCGGGCCGGAACGCCAGACGCAGGATGCAACGGTGCCATCTTTGCGGGCAGATACCGTATTGGCAGCCATGATGCGCACCTCCCGCTCCATTGCGGCGCAGGCAATCCAAAGCGGCAGGGTGGAAGTGAACCACGTTCCGCTGCGCACCGCCCATGAGGATGTGTTTGAAAGCGATATCTTCACCGTGCGGGGCGTTGGGCGCTACCGTCTGGTGGCAATCGGCGGCAAAAGCCGCAAGGACCGCATCTTTATCACGTTTTATCAGTATTGAACATAAAACCTGAATGTGAAACCCATGGGCCGGGGCAGCCCGGCAGCCGTGCCGAACGGTAAAATTTCGGATACCATTCCGGGTGTGTGCCACCCGAAACAGGAGGAATTTGGATGATTGCTTCGGATGATGTGCGCCGCGTGACCTTTGACCGTGCCATGCGCGGTTATCGTTGTGAGGACGTAGACGATTACCTCAAACAGGTTGCGGACAGCATCGACAGCCTGGCCGCAGAAAATGATGACCTGCAGAAAAAGCTGGTCATACTGGCCCAGCGCATTGACCAGTACCGTGCCGACGAAGATACCCTGAGCACAACCATGATCAATGCCCAGCGCCTTGGCGAGAACGTCATCAAGGAAGCCAAGCAGAAAGCTGCCGAGATCATTCGTGCCGCCAACATTAAGGCGGAGGATCGTGAACAGCGCGCCCGCGATGAGGTGGAGCTGGCCCAGCAGGAGCTTGTGACAATAAAGCAGGAAGCGGATGCGTTCAAAAAGCGCCTGATGGACCTGTACCGCCAGCACATCGAAATGATTGCCAAAATTCCGGAGTATCACCCCAACCGTGCAGAACAGCAGGCCGCGCAGCCGCAGCCGGAACCGCAGGAAGCCCCGCAGCAGCCTGCACCCCAGCCGGTAGAACAGCCTGCCCCGGCTCCGCAGCCGGAACCGGAACCCAACCAGCCAATCCCGGAGAATGTCCCGGCTCCGCAGCCCGCAGCCCCGGAGGAAAGCTACCCGGCATATGAGGAACCGGAATATTACGAGGCTGAGCCGGAAAAAACCGCCCAGCCCGAAGAGCCGGAACCGGCTCCGGCACCTGCCCCTGTCCAGCCGCTGGACGAGGAAAAGATCGATACGGTAGAATTTGCCTTTGCCCCCAAAACAAAGCCAATCCTGCCGGACGATGATATGCCATCCGTTGCCGGGCTTTACGGCGGGGATATGCCGGAAAAGCCCGCCAAGAAATCCGGCTCCCGCAGCCGCGGCGCTTCGGCCCGCAGCACGGGCAAAAATGCCCGCAAAACCAAGAACCCTGCCAAAGCGGAGCTTGACGCATTTGATGACATTGATTATGATGTTTGAGGTGCCGCTTTTGTGCGTGCGCGTACCCCAAGCATTTTAAGACCTGCCTGAACGGTGCAGAACTGCCGGGGCAACCTGGTATACTGCGCTTTGGACAAGCCGCCATATCAGCTATAATAAGGAAATAGAGGAGAGTTGGAAACTTTGCCGCAGAATTACAATGATACCATCCATAAGATGGCTACCCCCTTTGAAATGCGTGCCGGGCTGCCGAAAAAGGAGCCTAAAATGCTGGAGGATTGGGAGAAAAACCACGTCTACGAAAAAATGATCGAACATAACGCGGATCTGCCGCGCTTTGTTCTGCATGATGGCCCTCCGTATGCCAACGGTAATATCCATATGGGTACTGCCCTGAACAAGATCATCAAGGATATCATCATCCGTGAAAAGAATATGTCGGGCTACTGTGCTCCCTATGTTCCCGGCTATGATACCCACGGTCTGCCCATTGAGCTGAAGGCTCTGTCCTCTCTGGGCGATAAAAAGGCCGGCATTTCCAAGCTGGAACTGCGCAAGATCTGCAAAGAGTTTGCTACCGAGCATATCGATGTGATGAACAGCCAGTTCGCCCGCCTGGGCGTTCAGGGCGATTTCGCCAACCCCTACCTGACCCTGCGCCCCGAATTTGAGGCACGCCAGGTGGAGATCTTTGGCGAGATGGCCAAGAAAGGCTATATCTACAAGGGCATGAAAGCCGTTTACTGGTGCCCGGAGGATCGTACTGCTCTGGCAGAAGCCGAAATCGAGTATGCCGAGGACGAGTGCGATTCTATCTATGTCCGCTTTAAGCTCACCGATGACCCCAACGGTGTTCTGGCCAAGTACGGTATCCCTCTGGACAAGGCATGGATCGTGATCTGGACCACCACCACCTGGACCCTGCCCGCCAACGTGGCAACCTGCCTGAACCCCAGCCTGGAGTATGCCTTCGTCAAAATCGGCGATGAATATCACCTGATGGCTGCCGGTCTGGTGGAATCCACCATGAAAGCCTGCCATATCGAGGATTACGAGGTTCTGGAGCCCCGCGTTCTCGGCTCTGAATTTGAGCTGATGCAGTATCAGCACCCCTTCCTGGACCGCAAGGGTCTGGTTATCCTGGGTGACCACGTTACCCTGGAAGGTGGCACCGGCTGCGTTCATACCGCACCTGGCCACGGTGTTGAGGACTTTGAAGTCTGCGTCAACCACTACCCGCAGGTTCCCGTTATTGTCCCCGTGGACGATGGCGGTTACCTGACCGAAGAAGCAGGCAAAGAGTTTGCAGGCCTTAAGGTCTGGGCTGCCAACAAAGTTATTCTGGAGCACATCAAGCAGTCCGGCCACCTGATGGGCGTGCAGCACATCACCCACCAGTACCCGCATTGCTGGCGCTGCCACCATCCCATCATCTTCCGTGCAACCGAACAGTGGTTCTGCTCCATTGATAAGTTCCGCGAGGAAGCCTATAAGGCCATTGACGAAGTCAAGTGGCAGCCGGCCTGGGGTCATGACCGTATGCACGGCATGGTGCGTGACCGCAGCGACTGGTGCATCAGCCGTCAGCGCGTGTGGGGTGTGCCCATCCCGGTGTTCTACTGCAAGAACTGCGGCAAGTACCACATCACTGATGCTTCCATCAAGGCTGTCAGCGACCTGTTCCGCAAGGAAGGCTCCGATGCCTGGTATAAGTACGATGCCAACGAGATCATGCCCAAGACTGAGGTCTGCGAATGCGGCGCTTCTGACTGGGAAAAGGATCCCGATATCATGGATGTCTGGTTCGACTCTGGCTCTACCTGGAGCGCAGTCTGCCGCGAACGTCCCGAACTGAACTGGCCCGCTGACCTGTATATGGAAGGCGCCGACCAGTTCCGCGGCTGGTTCCAGTCTAGCCTGCTGACCAGCGTTGCCACCCAGGGCGTTGCCCCGTACAAAGGCGTTCTGTGCCATGGCTGGGTCGTTGATGAGCAGGGCAAGCAGATGCACAAATCTGCCGGCAACGGTGTGGAACCGTCCGAAATCATCCGAGATTACGGCGCTGACATCGTTCGTCTGTGGGTTGCTTCCAGCGATTACACCGTTGATGTGCGCGCAGGCAAGAATATCTTCAAGCAGCTGTCCGAAGCATACCGCAAGATGCGCAACACCGCCCGCTTTATGCTGGGCAACATTGGCGATTTTAACCCTGCCACGGATATGGTTGCCGAGGATCAGCTGTTCGAAATCGACCGCTGGGCACTCAAGAGCTGCAACAGCCTGACCGCCAATGTGCGTGCCGCTTACGATAATTACGATTTCTCCCGCGCTTACCACGCAATCTACAACTTCTGTGTCATTGATATGTCCAACTTCTATATGGACGTCATCAAGGACCGCCTGTACTGCGCGGACGAGCACGCACGCCGCTGCGCCCAGACTGCGCTGTACCGCATTCTGGTTGACTTCACCAAGCTGGTTGCCCCCATCCTGTGCTTCACCGCCCAGGAAATCTGGAGCTACATCCCGAAGCTGGAAGGCATGCAGGAGTATGTCTGCTGGGAGCGTATGCCGGAAGCCAAGAGCGATGAGGATGCCGCTTTTGACGCCAAGTGGGCCAAGATCATTGCTGTGCGTGACGATGTAAAGAAGGTTCTGGAGCAGGCCCGTGCCGATAAGACCATCGGTTCCTCTCTGGAAGCTGCCGTTACCCTGTACTGCAGCGATGAAATGTATGACTTCCTGAACGCCATCCCGATGGATGAGCTGGCCGATCTGATGATCGTTTCCCATGTGGATCTGGTCAAGGGCGAAGGCGGCGTGAGGGGTCTGACCGAGGGCCTGGGCATGAGCGTTGCCCATGCTGCCGGCAACAAGTGCCTGCGCTGCTGGAAGTTCGATACAGCTGTTGGCGAAGACGGCCTGTGCCCGCGCTGTGCGAAAGTTCTTGGTTAATTTCAAATAAAGGGCTATGCCACATGATGTTAAGCGCTGTTCCAGTGCTTAAGCCTGCAAAACAGGAACTGTGCGGTATTGCCATAGTATGATTTACAGCGGTGCTTTTGCGCTTTTATCAAGCCTTTGCACCGCTGTTTTTGTCAGGGCATTTTGCAGCGCTGCATTGGCCCGGACGACGGAGGCGTTTATGCTGGTTGGCATTTTATCCATTCTTGCTGCGGCAGGCCTGACGCTGGTTGACCAGCTGATCAAACTTTGGGCCACCGTGGAACTGCTGCCGGTTGGCAGCAAACCCTTTATCCCGCATGTGCTGGAATTTTATTACCTGCTCAATGATGGTATGTCGTTTTCCATGCTCAGCGGCAAGCGCACGCTGCTGGTGATCGTTACCGGTGTGATGCTGGCTGTGCTGGCCGGTATGCTGCTTTTGCGCAAAATGCCGCGTTTGGAGCGTGCTGCTTGGATTTTGGTCGTGGGCGGCGGTGTTGGCAACCTGATCGACCGTATCCGCACCGGCGTGGTGGTGGATTACCTGAACTGCCTGTTCATCAATTTCCCGGTGTTCAATTTTGCGGATGTCTGCATCTGTGTCGGCGTGGGCCTGCTGGTCCTCAGCCTGCTGCTGGATATGCGCCGCGAACAAAAAGCAAAACAGCAAAAGGGGAGTGCGCCCACAGATGGAACAGCGTGAACTGACCCTTGCGCCGGAAAGCGTTGGCCTGCGGCTGGACCGCTGGCTGGCGGAACAGTGCCCGGATCTTTCCCGCAGCCAGCTGCAAAACCTGATCGAAGCGGGCAGTGTGACCTGCAACGGCAGCCCCTTGAACAAAAAGGATAAGCTGAAAGCCGGGCAGACGATTCTGCTCACCCTGCCGGACCCGCAGCCCATCGAAGCCCAGCCCCAGAACATTCCGCTGGACATTGTGTATGAGGATGACAGCCTGCTGGTGGTCAACAAGCCCAAAGGCATGGTGGTGCACCCTGCGCCCGGCAACCCGGACGGCACCATGGTCAATGCACTGCTGTGGCACTGTGCGGGGCGGCTGTCCGGCATCGGCGGGGCCATCCGCCCCGGCATTGTGCATCGCATTGATAAGGATACCAGCGGCCTTTTGGTCGTTGCAAAAACGGACGCCGCCCACCAGGCACTGACCGAACAGATGAGCGTGCATTCTATCCATCGGGTGTACCACGCTGTGGTGTATGGCAACCTGAAAGAGGATACCGGCTTTGTGGAAGCCCCCATCGGCCGCGACCCTAAGGATCGCAAAAAGATGGCCGTGACCCAGCAAAACTCCAAATATGCCTACACCGGCTGGCAGGTGCTGGAACGGTTCGGCAACTTTACTTACATTGCATGCAAGCTTAAAACAGGCCGCACCCATCAAATTCGGGTGCATATGGCGTCCATTGGCCACCCGCTGGCTGGGGATGCCGTGTATGGGCCAAAAAATTGTATCCGCAGCCTGAACGGTCAGTGCCTGCACGCCAAGGAGCTTGGCTTCGTGCACCCCGCCACCGGGGAATGGATGCAGTTTGACAGCTCACTGCCTGACTGGTTTCAGGACTACTTAAGCCGTCTGAGAAAGGAAAGCCGCCATGGAGCGTTTGAGTGATTATCTGGTTTTTTGTGATATGGATAACACCCTGCTGACTGCAAAGGAGGGCATTCCCGCCTGCAACCGCAGCGTCATCCGGTTGTTTACTGCCATGGGTGGGCGCTTTACCGTCGCATCCGGCCGTCCGCCGGAGTCGATCCGCGCGGCGCTGGGCGATATCGAGCTTTCGCTGCCAGCAATCTCCTGCAATGGTTCGCTGCTGTATGATTTCCAGACCAACCGTGTGCTGCGTCGTTCCTGCCTGAATCAGGAACAGGCCGCTGCCGCCATTGCCGATATGCTGCAAAAATTCCCGAAGATTGGTGTAGAGGTCATGGCCGGTGCGGGGGAGATGTATGTTGTTCACGCCAGCAGCTATACCCACGCCCACCAGGTGGATGAACACATGGAAAGCGTGGCCTGCCCGCTGGAAAATGTGCCGGATGGCTGGCTGAAGGTGGTGTTTGCCGGGGATCCGGAAACGATCCGCAAAGCGGGACAGTACGCCAAAACGCGGTACTTTGGCCGGGATAATTACTTTTTGCCTACCAACCAGATCTACTTGGAAATTATGCCTTCCGGCATCAGCAAAGCAGCCGGAATGGAAGAGCTTTGCCATATCCTGAACGAGAACATCAAAAAAACCATCGTGATCGGTGACTATTATAATGATCTCGAAATCATGAAAAAAGCGGGCTATTCCGTGGCTGTGGCCAATGCGCCGTCCGAAGTAAAAGCAGCGGCCAACGAAGTGACCAACTGCGACTGCACCGGCGGCGCGGTGGGCGAGTTCCTTTACAAGCTGATCAGCAAGGTGGAGGGCGTATGAAACACAGGGAAAGTGAGCAGACACAGCTGAGAGTCAGCCGTTTACTGAACCGTGACAGTGTGATGCTGCATGCCGAGATGCCCAGTGTGCAGACGGCGCTGGAAACCTTGGTGGAACTTCAGGAGAGCAACGGCGTGATCACCAACGGTACCGCCTACTATAAAGCCGTGTGTGAGCGTGAACGCGCGGGCGGCACCACCGCCATTGGGGAAGGGCTTGCCATCCCGCATGCCTGCAATGCGGGCGTTGCCTCGCTTGGGCTGGCCGCGCTGACCCTTACCCGCGGGCTGGACTGGGGCGCAGCGGACGGCAAGCTGGTGGATATGATCTTTATGGTTGCGGTTCCGCCGGACCGCCAGAGCGACCACCTGTTGATTTTGGCTCGCCTTGTCAACCTGCTCAGCGACCACCGCCTGACGGAAAAACTGCGTATGGCGGATACGCGAGAGGCGTTTATCCGCATCCTGAACCAGACCGAAGCGGCAATCTTTGCATAAATGAGGCCAAAACGGCAAGGAACACAAAACCAATCCAGCACCCGATTGCTGAAACAGAGAAAAATATCATTTTATAAGTCTTATTGATACTGCACACCCTGTGCGCTGTCTCTTATACACATCTCCGAGCCCACGAGACTAGGCATGATCTCGTATGCCGTCTTCTGCTTGAAAAAAAAAAAAACATATAAAAAAAAAAAAACAGTACACTGTTGCACAGTCACAAGAAAGACGGATAACACCATCTGAAGCACAATGCACAAGATACAAATAACA
>OJJI01000372.1_pt1 | contig 10109 bp, 11 predicted proteins | sample 1596201 | NCBI WGS metagenome assembly OJJI01 (sample SAMEA4350158, study PRJEB24818) | metagenome | biome: human; feature: gut; material: faeces | place: Denmark | collected 2013-09 | reverse complement strand
TTCTAGTGGTGTTTGTGTGATGTTTGTTGTTTGTGTGTGTGTTTTGTCTGTTTGTGTGTTTATTATGTTATTTTGTTGGTTGGTGCTGTGCCATTCTCTTTTTTTTTTTTTTTAATTAGACGGCGTCCTCCTAGATCTACACAGAGTAGATCGTCGGCAGCGTCAGATGTGTATAAGAGACAGGGCCAGCGGCGCCCCACCAGGCTGCTTCCAGCCGGCTTCATCCTGCGGCAGATCGACAATAAACAGCTCAGGCACTTTATCGCCATTTTCCGCCAGCGTATCGCCAATAAACGCCAGAGTATGGTTCCCGACCCAGCCCTCCTCATAGGCGCGATTAATCTCATCGCTGCCCGGCGCGGGTGCCGGCGTCGTGCGACTTACCAGCACGCACCAGTGGCTGCCGCCATATTCGCGCGGATGCTGTCCCTGCGGCGTCACCGGTCCATAGGGCGCCGCCACGCCGACGTTGCGCAGATCCAGCGCCGGATCGCGCTCGTGCAGCACGTGATCGTTGTAGGTAAAACTGACAAACTGACCGTTGGGGCTATAGACATGGACGTGGCTGCCGCCGCGCAGCGCGCCGGGCGTGTAGGGGGGGGTAATGTCCATGGCGTCCAGATTCTCGACAGCCCCCTGAAAGGCCACCACCCCGCGGCGATGATGAAAATCATACTGCCACTGCGCATCCGGCCGCTCGGGGCCATGAATAAACACATAGCGCTCCTGGGTTGGATGCACGGTTACCACGCCCACGTGCGCGCCCTGCGTGGCACGATAAATGGTCTCCACAGTACCGCTGTTTACGTTCACTCGCTCAATGGTTTCGCCGGTAAACGATGCGCCGGACGGACGAACGTCGAATACCAGCCACTGGCTGTCGGGAGTCCAGGTATTAATATTGGTAAGCTGGTGATGACGGGGAGCAAAAGTGACTTGTTTCATGACGATACCCTGATGCGAGACTTACGCATCAGGGTAGCGTATCGCAAAAAATTAGCCTACACGTTTCACATCGCCGACCAGCAGGATATAAGACAGCGCGCCTATTAACGCCACCACGGAGATATAAACCAGCGCCGGGCCAAAGCCGTAATCCTGCGCCAGATAGCCAATCACCAGCGGGACGGTGATGCCGCCCAGGCCGCCAACAAAGTTAAACACCCCGCCGGTCAGGCCGATCAGGCGCATCGGCGCCAGGGAGGAGACCAGCGACCAGGTGATAGACGCAAAACCGTTACCGAAGAACGCCAGCGCCATCAGCGCCATGATCCAGATGGGGTCGTTGGTGTAGTTTGCCCCCATGATGCAGGTGGAGATCAACAGTCCACAGATGATCGGCGTTTTGCGCGCCACGCCCAGCGAGTAGCCTTTTTTCACCAGCTTATCCGCCAGCCAACCAGACAGCAGGACGCCAAAAAACGCGGCGAGGAAGGGCACCGTGGTCATAAAGCCGGCCTTCAGCGCGGTGATGCCTTTTTCCTGGGTTAAGTAGTTCGGAAACCAGGTCAGGAAGAACCACAGCGTCGAGGTTACCGCGAACTGTCCAAGGTAAACGCCAACCAGCTTGCGGTGAAAAACCAGCTTCCAGTCCGCTTTCGATAACGGTTGACGCGCCTCTTTCTTCACCGGCGCATCGCCATCCACCAGGCCGCCGCCGTCGCGGATATAGTCGAGTTCGGCTTTACTGATGCTTTTAGTCAGGCGCGGCGTTTGATAAACCTTGAACCAGATCAGCGACCAGATAATGCCGATACCGCCGGTAACGATAAACACCCAGTGCCAGCTCAATAGCTCCTGGATCCAGATCAGCAGCGGGGTGAGGAAAGCCAGACCCACAAATTGCCCCGAGGTATAAAACCCGACGGCGGAAGCGCGCTCGTGCTCCGGGAACCAGCTGGTCACCATGCGGTTGTTGGTCGGGAAGGCTGGCGCTTCGAAGATGCCGGTAATGGCGCGTAAACCGATAAGCGACATTAAACCGGTGGCGAAGCCTTGTAGCAACGTCGCCACCGACCAGCCAAATATAGCGATAAAGTAGGTAAGCCTGGATCCCACGCGGTCAAGGAACCAACCGCCAGGGATCTGGCAGAGGGTATACAGCCAGGCAAAGGCGGAAAATACGTAGCCCATTTCCGCTTTGCTAATACCAAACTCCTCCTGAATATGCGCCGAGGCGACGGCGAGGTTGGCGCGGTCAACATAACAAATAACCACGGTAATAAAGATCATGATGAGCGTCAAATAACGGCGACGCCCGGTTTTTACAGCGGTAACTGAAATATCCATCGCAATCTGTCTCCAGATTTTGGGCATAGCGAAACCGCTCACCATGCCCGGTAATTTACAGAGGGTGTTTTTGTTTTTTATTAATAACTATGTTGCGATGCGCTAAATAATTCGCGCTGGGGAAAGGCGGCAAATTTTCGCATCCCTGGGAGCATACAATAATATGTGACCAGGGTAAGAAAATGCAGCCAACGCATCACCAGTGCGAAGTATGACGCGCATTTACCATTCGGCGACAGATCCATCCTCATACCGCCACAACGGATTTCGCCAGTCCGGCGCGTTTTTACTTAACTCAATCACGCGGGCCTCATCAATTTCCACGCCCAGCCCCGGCTTCATCAATGGTTTAAAGAAGCCGCCTTCCATATTGAAATCTTCTTTGTTTTTCACAAAATCAAGCAGTTCGGCGCCTTTGTTGTAATGGATACCCATGCTCTGCTCCTGGAAGACCGCGTTATGCGAAACGAAATCAACGTGCAGACAGGCTGCCAGCGCGATCGGCCCCAGCGGACAGTGCGGCGCCAGCCCAACGTCATAGGCTTCCGCCATGCCGGCAATTTTATAGCATTCGGTAATACCGCCTGCGTGCGACAGATCGGGTTGTAAAATAGCCACCCCGCCCGCTTCCAGGACCCGTTTAAATTCAAAGCGCGAAAACATACGTTCGCCGGCGGCAATGGGAATATGGGTTTGCGCCGCCAGCCGCGGATAATATTCCGCCTGCTCGGCTAATACCGGTTCCTCAATAAATAATGGGCGATATGGCTCCAGCTCTTTAATTAATACCTTAGCCATCGGCGCGCTAACGCGGCCATGAAAATCGAGACCAAACTCAATTTCATTGCCAAACGCTTCGCGGATTTGCGCCACGGTATTCACCGCCGCGTCAACCGCGCGGGAATTATCAATGATACCCATCTCTTCGCAGCCGTTTAATTTAAAGGTGTCAAAACCAATGCCGCGCAGCTTCTTAATCCCGTCAATCACTTCGGCGGGGCGGTCGCCGCCCACCCAGCTGTAGGCTTTAATTTTGTCGCGCACCAGCCCGCCCATCAGTTGCCACACCGGGGCATTCAGGACCTTACCTTTAATATCCCATAGCGCCTGATCAATACCGGCGATGGCGCTCATCATAATCGGGCCGCCGCGATAAAAGCCGCCGCGGTACATTACCTGCCACAGGTCATTAATCCGCGCCGGATCCTGACCAATCAGGTAATCGCCAAATTCATGAACGGCTGCCTCCACCGTACGGGCGCGCCCTTCAATCACCGGTTCGCCCCAGCCGACGATGCCTTCATCGGTTTCAATCTTCAGGAACATCCAACGCGGAGGTAAACGGTACGTGGTGATATTGGTTATTTTCATTTCACTGCCTCTCGATACGCTTTTACGAATGCGGCTGCCTGCTGCGCGGTACGTTCAACCGGCTGGCCGGCACGATAGAGATCGCTACCCAATCCTGCCCCAACACAGCCGGCATTAATCCACTGCGCCAGGTTTTCCGGCGTCACGCCGCCAACGGCAAAGACCGGAACCTCGGGCGGAAGCACGGCTTTCAACGCTTTGATGTAATCCGGGCCAAAAGCCGATGACGGGAAGATTTTCAGAGCCTGCGCGCCGGCATCGAGCGCGCTAAAGGCTTCGCTGGCGGTGGCGCAGCCTGGACACACGGTCATGCCGTAACCCACCGCTCGCCGGATCACTTCCGGTTGAATGTTTGGCGTCACAATCAGCCGACAGCCCATGGCCGCCAGCCTGTCGACCTGCTCCGGTTGCAGCACGGTGCCCGCGCCGATAAGCGCCTGCTCGCCGTAAGCGTCGACGACCTGCGGAATACTTTTCTCCCACTGCGGCGAGTTCAGCGGGATTTCGACCGCGTCGAAACCGGCGTCGATAACGGCGCCAACGTGAGCCAGCGCCTCGTCTGGCGTAATACCGCGCAGGATAGCGATAAGTGGAAGGTTAGTTTGCCACTGCATAAGCGATGCTCCTTATTCCTGTCTGAAATGCCGTATCGCCCGCAACCGCGCTGACTTCGCGGCCAATGGCGGCGAATGCCTGCTGATAGCGGGATGTTAACGATGACCCAGCGACGAGACTGATCGCCTGCTGTCCGGCGAATGTGTCGCTGAGGGTGGCAACTTCAGCGCCAATCAGCAGGCCGGAAAGAAATTCGCTAACCTGCTCGCGAGGCAGCGCGCCCAGCACGTGCGAAGCGCGAACTTCAAACAGCTGCGGCAGGACGGCGGGGTTGTTGATACCGCGCTGCAGACCTGCCGCGAATGCGGCAGCGGACGTTTCCTGCGGCGGTAAGCCGGCGCCCACCAGCGAGTGCTGAAGCAACAGATGATGCAATTCACCGGTCAAAACGGTACGAAAATCGTGAATTTGCCGGCGATCGGCCAGTACCCACTTGCAGTGGGTTCCCGGCATCACGTAGACAGACGAAGGGGCTAAGGCGCGTGCGCCCAGCAGCTGCGTTTCTTCCCCACGCATGACGTTATGGTTATCGTCACGGGAAACGCAAAGGCCGGGAATTATCCAGATATTGTCGCCAACGGCAGTTAACTGCTGGCCAATATCCGAGAACGCGGCAGGAAGTGGCAAATAAGGGGCGATTTTCCAGCCCACGTTGCTGCCGACCATTCCTGCCATCACCACCGGTGTGGCGCCATCGCGCCAGTGCTGGGTGATTTCCGCTAACACCGCAGCGGGAGAGCGACCATTCAGGCGCGTTACGCCTGCTTCAGATTGCCTGCTTTCCAGGCATTCTTCGCCCTGATAAAGCCAGGCGCGTAAATTCGTCGATCCCCAATCTATTGCGATGTAGCGAGCCGTCATGTGATTTCCTTAAGCCTTCGTGTCGAGCTGGCGATCATCGTCAACGCCGCCTGCTCCGCCGCGTCGCTATCCTGATGCCGAATGGCGTCAAATAGCGCTTTATGTTCCTGGAGGGTTTTCGGCATGTTGCCTTCATCGCCCATCCAGGTCCGTTCAAATACCGCCCGCTGCAGCGAACTGATCGCCACGCTAAGCTGCTGCAAAACCGGGTTATGTACTGACTGCAGCACCGCCTCGTGGTAGCGAATATCCGCTTCGTTAAAGGCATCCCGGTTTTGGTTGTTGGCGATCATGTCATTGAGCGCCGACTCGATTTCCGCCAGATCGCTTGAGGTGGCGCGTTCCGCCGCCCAACGCGCGATGGCGGGTTCAACCAGGTTGCGCACTTCACTCATCGCGCTGATAAGACGCGGGTCATAGTCATTTTCCAGTACCCACTGCAGCACCTCGGTGTCGAGGTAGTTCCACTGGTTTCTGGGAGCGACAAACGCGCCGCGATAGCGCTTCATTTCAATCAGCCGCTTCGCCATCAGGGAACGAAACACTTCGCGGATGATGTTGCGCGAGGTTTCAAACTCCTCACAGAGTTCCGCTTCGGCCGGAAGCGCCGAACCCGGGACGTATTTACCGCTGACGATCTGTTTGCCCAGCGAGATCACAATGCGATCGGTCTTATTGAGAGTCATGGAAAGTCCTTGTGCTCTATGTGTACTGCTCTACTTTACCGTCGCTGCTGAATTTCGCCTCATGTTTGTACTACTAACGTGATGCTGTACGTTATCAACATGAGCGTAATGTAGTACAACATTATTGTGTTGTACTACAATTCAGATCACAAAAAGAACAATTCATGAAAATTAAAGCGCAGCGGCCCTGACAAGAGGCGATAAGAGAGAAAATTAAGGGGAGGAGGCGTTAAAACGCTTCGCCGACCTGGAAGTAAAAGCCGCTGCTGCCATTGCCGATACCGTAGTCGAGGCGAACATTAACGCGAGGTTTGAATTCAAAGCGGTAGCCAACGCCCGCCGAAGGCAGCCAGCGGCCATTATTCAGCGACGACAGTGAGGGCCCCATGGTTCCCGCCCCGGCCCAGGCGACAATCCCGTGCCGCCAGGTGAGCTGCCGGCGATATTCCAGCTGACCGCTGACGACGTTTTTATCCCGGTAGCGCCCCTGGTAGTAGCCGCGCATCCGTTCATCGCTGCCGAGCAGCGGCATCATGCTCCACGGTACCTCGCCCTGGGTGAAGGCGCCATCGGCCTCCCAGGCGAGCACGCTTTTCTCGCTCAGGGCATGATAATGGCTATAGTGCAGCTGAAATTCCTCAAAGCGGGTATCGCTACCTAATCCGGGCGCATAGTGGGTATAGCGGAGGATGGCATACTGACCCCGGCGCGGGTTAGGGACAAAGTCGCGATCGTCCCAGTTGATATCGATGCTGGCGCCGGAGCTGAATACCGACGGTCCCTGCGGAGTGTTTTCTATCTTCGGCCGATCGTCATGGTTCATCTCATAGGCATTCTGCGCCGCCAGCGACCATCCCGCCCCGAGATAAACATGATCGATAAGCTGCCGATAAAGGGTGGGTCGCAGAGTCAGTACCTGGGCGGTATACTTCTCTTTTTCATTGTCTTTATCCCCGGCATGAAAACCCTGCCCCCAATAATAAGTGGGCGTGTTGGCTATCGACCCGTCGACAAAAACGCGCCACAGATCACGATCGAAAAAGGTGTAGTTTTTCACGCTGAGGCCAAAGGCGCCGGTAGAGCTGGCGTAGCCGCTGAGCGTCAGGGTCGAGTTCTGGCTGGTGGTATCCTGCGGGTCGGGACGATACAGGCCGACGACAGCGGTGCCAATGCCCAACCCTAGTTCCGGCGTATAGAACGGACCGGGCATCACGCCCCAGTCGATGCCTTTGCTGGCGTCGAACTTATCGCTGGCGCCGAGATGCTGCAGCCAGCCGTCGATTTTCTCGCGGCTGAGCGCCTCGGCCTGGCTGCCTGTCGGGCAGGCCATCAGCAGCAGAAAAGTGATAAACAGTCGGCTCAAAAGCGATACTCGCCGGCAATAAAGAAACTGTTACGTTCGGCAAAGCCAAACTCGGTAGTAATATTAAAATTCTGCGTCAGCTCGTATTGCGCGCCCACCAGAACGTTCCATGGCGACTGCAGATGCTGCTTCACATCGAAGCGACCGTTATTGTCCTGGTTGGCCAGATTAACCATATTCTGCAGCATCGGCGACGGCATCGAGAGATCGCTGAGGCTGCCTTTAAACTCCTGCTGCACATCCTGATACATGCTGCCAACCCACAGATTTAGCTTTCCGGCGGGGAGATGCAGCGCATCGACCGATGGCGTACTGAAACGATAGCCAACGCGCGGCGAAAAGGTAAGCGCATCGATGCTGCCGTCGAGGATATCAAAGCGCGTTTGCGTGTAGTTGGCGTCCAGCACGGTAAACCAATTGCCGACGCCGCCCACCAGGGTGGTGCCCATCCCGTAGGTAGTACCTTTAAAATCGAGACGAAAGTCGAGATCCTGCATCCCCGGCAGGGGCACCACTTTACCGTTCGGTCCCTTCAGGCCGACAGCTATCTGCGAAATTGAATGCCCTTCGGTGTGCCCCACCAGGCCATAAACGTTCATAAACGGCAGCAGTCAGGCATCCAGCTTGAGCGTCTCGGTTTTGCTGCTTTCCCGCGTATGACCAACGCCAATCTGGAAAGCGTTATCCAGCGAGACCGGCCCATTAGCGAAAATGTTATTCACGGCGTGCTTGCAGACAGGATCCTTACCGCAATCGATATTGCGGCCATCCAGCGACAGCCCGGTGAAGTTTATGCTGTCGACATTAATATTCTGCCGCATATCCATATAGTTAATGCTGACGCCAAACGGCAGCGGCAGGACGTAGCCGCGCTTTCTGGCCTCATCGCCTAGCAAAGGGAGTAGCGAGGACGATGCTGCGGCCGCAGGCTGGCGACTTTCTGGCACCGGCAGATCCGCGGGCTCTGCGCCGTGATAGGCATACGCCGGTTCGAGCGGCGCCGTTGGTTCCGCGGCCGCGCAAATCTGAACAGAGGCGAATGGCAGCGTAACCAACATCAAACGGTGGTATATATTCATGAAAAGTATGATGTTAGTTCTGAGTTGCTAAAAAGAGGGCGGGTAGCTTATAGAATCCCCTGCAAGGATTGAGGGATTTAAATGCGGATTAACATCTGTTCATGAAAAAAGAGAAGACAGACCCGGCGAACGCCGGGCCGGAAAGAAGTTTACGCTAAAACGTATTTTTCAATGGCGAAGGCAACGCCATCTTCAAGGTTCGATTTGGTGATGAAGTTCGCCGCTTCTTTGACCGCAGGAATGGCGTTATCCATTGCCACGCCGACGCCGGCAAATTCAATCATCGCGATATCATTTTCCTGATCGCCAATCGCCATAATCTCTTCCGGCTTGATGCCCAGCGCATCGGCCAGCGACTTCACGCCAGTGCCTTTATTGACGCGTTTATCCAGTATTTCGAGGAAGTAAGGCGCACTTTTCAGCACGGTGTACTTCTCTTTCACTTCCGCCGGAATACGGGCGATGGCCTGGTCGAGGATTGCCGGCTCATCAATCATCATCACTTTCAGCAGCTGGATCTCAGGATCCATTTTCTCCGCTTCGCAGAACACCAGCGGAATGGTTGCCACATAGGATTCGTGGACGGTGTAGTAGCTGATATCGCGGTTCGCGGTATACAGCGTATTGCGATCCAGCGCATGGAAGTGGGAGCCGACCTCGCGGGAGAGCTGCTCAAGGAAGCGATAGTCGTCATAGCTCAGCGCGGTTTGCGCGACGGTGCTTCCGTCACCAGCCTTCTGCACCAGCGCGCCATTGTAGGTAATGCAGTAATCACCCGGCTGCTCCATATGCAGCTCTTTCAAATAGCTGTGGACGCCAGCGTAAGGGCGACCGGTGGTCAGCACCACGTTAACACCGCGCTCGCGCGCCGCGGCGATGGCGGCTTTCACCGCTGGAGAGATGGTATGGTCGGGCAGCAGCAGCGTGCCGTCCATATCGATTGCAATCAGTTTAATAGCCATAGGGTCCCCGGGTAAGATGAGTCTCCCCTCATGCTAACGCGATTCCGCTCAAAAAACAGTAAAAGTGTCGGCCAGAAAGGGGGATGGAACCGCAGCAGCGGATTCCTCTTTTAGCGGCAAAAGAAAAGCCCGATCGCGCGATGCGACCGGGCTTATACATCCTGTTGCCCCGGTAAAACTCGTTACCGGGAAACATGCGGCTTAAATATCGATATTCGCCGCTTTCAGGGCATTCTCTTCGATAAACGCGCGACGCGGCTCAACGGCATCACCCATCAGGGTGGTGAACAGCTGATCGGCAGCGATGGCATCCTTGACGGTCACGCGCAGCATGCGACGGCTGTCCGGATCCATGGTGGTTTCCCACAGCTGATCCGGGTTCATCTCGCCCAGACCTTTATAGCGCTGGATGGAGAGACCGCGACGGGACTCTTTCACCAGCCAGTCCAGGGCCTGCTCGAAGCTGGCTACCGGCTGACGACGTTCGCCGCGCTCGATGTAAGCATCTTCTTCCATCAGGCCGCGCAGTTTCTCGCCCAGGGCACAAATACGACGATATTCCGGCCCCATAATGAACTCGTTATCCAGCGGATAGTCGGTATCCACGCCGTGGGTACGTACGCGAATAACCGGCTCAAAATGCTGCAGTTCTTTGTTCTCGTGGAGATCGAATTTCCACTGGCTGCCGTGCTGTTCTTTCTCTGTCTCTTATACACATCTGACGCTGCCGACGATCTACTCTGTGTAGATCTCGGGGGTCGCCGGATCATTAAAAAAAAAAAACGCTTTGTAGTCATATGCGAGGGCGGACTCATAACACTAAGGATGAGCAATCACAACGCACATCACCAACAAATAGGAGACGGAGAAGGCAGAAAGAGCC
>OJJI01000361.1_pt1 | contig 10436 bp, 8 predicted proteins | sample 1596201 | NCBI WGS metagenome assembly OJJI01 (sample SAMEA4350158, study PRJEB24818) | metagenome | biome: human; feature: gut; material: faeces | place: Denmark | collected 2013-09 | reverse complement strand
TCTTATCATGTTATATATACCTTTTTAAGATAGGTATCATATTCTGTGAACTAAGTCAGGAAGAAGATTTTTGCAGAATTTTTTATCTTTTTTTTTTTTTTAATGATACGGCGACCACCGTGTTCTACACCGGGTAGATCGTCGGCAGCGTCAGATGTGTATAAGAGACAGGTGCCGAAGCGCTGGCACATATTCGGGGAGTAGAAATTATAGATCGTGCACAGGGCGTGGTAGCGCTCTTCGGGCGTGACGGTGGAAGTGCCGGTTTTGTTGCCCTCGGCACGCTGAATCATGCGTTCGGCGTCGTTCTGCTTGTAGCTCATGGCCTCGTTGTAGCGGTTCTGGTTGATATACATGGGCGACTGCTTGTAGGTCGCACAGCATGCGATGAGGATGAGCACCAGCACGGCAATGTAGCGCTTGGAGGCGCGGGCCTTGCCAGTCAGCACCAGCACGACCGGCACGCCCAGCGCGGCCACGGCGATCGAGAAGAATGCCAGACGCGTGCCCATGAGATAGAGCTGCGCCAGCGCGGTGATGCTCGTGACCGTGAACAGCAGGAAGTTCTTTCTGCGGTAGCACAGCAGGATGACGATGGGCGCGAGAATGCTCATGATCGCGCTCTGTGCATTGCCGAACGAGTACCAGCCGAGAATGCCAACGTTGGTGGACTGATAGGTCGCCGAGGAGGTGTGTGTGAGCACGCTCACGACGACCGAGGCCGTGATGATCCAGAAGTCGAGCATCAGGCCAGTCTCAAACGCGCGGTAGCACTTTTCGTTTGCCCGCAGAAACGAGATGAAGCACAGCACGAACAGCGGCATCTGCACGACGCGCACAAAGTTGGTCAGGTCATAGACGATGCGCTGGTAGCCGACGATGAAGCAGGAGATGCAGTGTCCGACGAGCAGGAAGGCACAGGCGGCGATGGCGATGCCGTAGACCTTCTTGCGCGACGAGGTCACAAACCCGAGCACGCACACAACGGCGAATACGGCGAAGCGCAGCAGCAATGTGATCGTGTTGCTCATACCGAGCCGGTCCGTCCAGAAGGATAGGATGTCCATCAGCGGCTGGATTGCCATGAGGACGATGAGGAACGTTGGCAGATGGCGCGCGAGCGCGCCGGAAGTGTGTGTTTCTTGACGCATGAATTTACTCCTTTGTTTGTGTGCTGCCGGAGGGAATGGGCCAGCAGGCACGCAGGATCAGTAGCACGATCGCACCGAGCACGAGACCGAGCACGAGGCCGATGCCGGTGCGCAGCAGCGAAACGAGAAAGTGCGCGCGGATGTGACAGAATGTGTTGGCGACGGAGGCAAAGCCGATCGCGCCGAAGACGCCGAACAGCCACGCCGTCAGGCGGCTGCGGTGCGCGGCACAGCAGTACGCCGCGGCGATGGCGGGGTAGGCGATGAGAAATTCCTTTGTGCGCGGGCGAAACAGTAGCACGCGCTCCAGCCAGTTGCGCACGCGCTGCTCGCCGACGGAGACAGACAGCATCCCGTCGCCGGTGCGCAGGATGTAGACCGTGCCGACGGCGGCGAGGATCAGCACCAGGCACAGAAGCTTCCGCCGCCAGTGCCGGCTGTTTTCGCGCCGCAGCGTCTCGAGATCCTCGCGCAGCGTGCAGCCGCGCGTGTGCAGCAGCGCCGCCGCCAGCAGCACCATGGCCACGGCGTAAACGGCCAGCTGGCTGAGCTTCACGCCGCGGAACAGCCGCAGCACGAGCAGATATTCCGAACTGCTGAGGATCGCGCCGATGTAGCAGCAGCCCCAGAGCGTGATGGCGGCGCCCAGCGCCGTCATGCCCGCATAGCGGGCCACGGTCGGGCGCGTCCCGGCGCTTTCCTTCAGCTCTGCGGCCAGCATTGAGGCCGCCAGGCACGGGAACACGATGGCGGCCAGCAGCGCGAGTGCAGTGCACTGCAGCTCCGGCGCCAGAAAGGCGCCGCCCGCGCTCTCCGCGCAGCCGAGCGCGAACAGCAGCACGCGCAGCCAGCGGGCGCGCAGCGGCACGATGACGCCCAGCAGCACGATCGCCGCGGCGAACACACCGATGCCGCACACTGCCAGCAGTACGGGACTGACGGTTCTGGTCTCGATGGCGGTGAGACCGCCGTAGTGATACCCGGCCGGGGCGAGCCGCTGCGCCAGCTGCTGCAGCAGCTGCGTGTACACGGCCGGATCTGCGACGGTCTCACCTGCGGCGTCCGTCAGCGGCGTGAGCCACAGCACGGTCATGCCGCGGTCCACGACCGCGCGGTAAAGCATGTTGACGATCTCCTCCGCGCCGCTGTAGCCGAGCGTCTGGTAGCGCGCGCGGAACGTCTGGTTGAGCCAGAAGCCCTTGACCATGCCGCCAGTATATCCGTCGAGCGTGCAGCCGTCCGGCAGGACGCAGCCGGTTTGGTTCTTGTCCTCGATGAGCACGAGTGTGCTGCCGCTCTCGCGCAGCGCGTCGAGCACCTGCGCCTGCGGCAGCGGCTCCGTGTCGGTGTCGGCACCGGTCTGCCCCGCGGCGGCGAGCGTGTCATACTGTGCGGCGAAGAAGTAAGTCCCGCCCTGTGCGAGCCCGCCGACCTGTGCCAGTGTTAGCCCCGCGTCCTGCGCGGCGCGCACGATGTCGGGCTCGGCCTGCTCGTCCGGGGTGACGAGCAGCTCGCGCACGCCGGCATCGGCCAGCTGTGTCAGCCATTCCTGCACCGGCACGCCGGAAGCATCCGCCAGCCGGACGGTGTCCTCATAGCTGATGACCACGTCGACCTGCCGCTGCGTCTGCTCGACCCCGATGCGGGCACCGAGCAGCCAAAAGGCCGCCAGAGTGCAGATGGCTGCTACCATCAGCAGCAGACGATAGGAGTGAAGGTGTTGTTTCATAATCACGCACGCTTTCTGAATTTTTGCACGATCATCTGCAGCGCCTCTCGCTCACGCAGCAGCCAGCAGATGCCGGCGTACAGCCCGATGCCGACCAGACCGAGCGCGCAGAATTCCAGCAGGGTCAGGAGCTTGCTCAGTCCCGGCCGGTACAGCAGACTCTCGCACGCCCACATCGCCATGCCGGTCAGCACGGCGGCGGCGAGGTTTTTGAGCAGCTTGCCGGTGCGCAGGCTGCCGCGGGTGTCGCGGAAGAAGCAGATGAGCGCGATGACGCCGCCGACGGTCAGCGACACGGCGGTCGTCCGCGCGATCAGGCCGCAGCTCTGGCTGTGCCGGAACACGAGGTTGAGCGCAATGTTCAGCGCCAGCACCACCGCGTTGATGAGCAGCGGCGTCAGCGTCTTATGCATGGTGTAGTACGCCTTGTTGATCAGGTCCAGCACGCAGAAGCCCGCCATGCCCAGCGCGTACATGGCAAATACGCTGCTGGTCATCTGGGTAGACACGGCATTGAAGTTCCCGCTCTCGAACAGGACGTGGATGACCGGCACGGCGAAGGCGGAAAACAGCGCCGAAAACGGCAGGATGACAAACAGGGTGTTTTCCACCGTGCTGCCGACGTAGCGCTTGTATTCCTGCGCGTTCACCTGCGAATAGGTCAGATTGTATTTCGGAAACAGCACGACGCTGATGCTGTAGATCAGCGTGGTGGCGACGGGGGTGAAGAGCTTGTCCGCGTAGTACACGGCGCTCACGGCGCCGCTGCCGAACGAGGACACGGTATTGGAGTCCGCCAGGTAGCACAGCAGGAAGATGGACGTGGTGAACACCGTCACGACCGTCGTGCGGGCAAACAGCTTCAGATCGGGATCGCGGAAGTGCAGCCCCGGGATCAGCCGGAACTTTTCCCGCACGATGCACGGGATCGTCATGGCAAACTGCAGCAGCCAGGCAAAGCAGATGACCAGCACGTACTCGAGCACGCGCTCGCTGCTGGAAAACAGCACGAGAAACACGATCAGCAGCACATTGTACGGCAGACTCAGGCTGCCCTGCAGCGTATAGTGCTCCATGGACTGGAACACGGCGACCAGCAGGTAAATGACCACGATCAGCGGCAGCGTCAGCACGCAGATCTGCAGGTACATCCGCAGCGTTGGCAGGTCGGCGTCGCTCACGCCGAGCCAGTGGCCGACGGGCGCGAAATGGATCATGACCGAGGCGAGCCCGACGACCAGCGCGCTCACGAGCACGCTCACGCAGATCAGGTTCCCGGCCACGGCAAAGGCCTTGTTCCGGTCCTCGGCGAGGTGCCGCGAGATCACGGGCACGGCCGCGATGCACAGGGCGTAGGCGACGGTCGTGAAGATATAGATCGTATAGTTATAGGAGATCGTATAGAGGTCGAAGGCCGTCTGCGTGCCGAACACGCCGGCCTGCAGCGCCTCGCGCACGATACCGAGGATTTTGGTCAGCAGCGTGACCGCCACGACCAGACCAATGGTGCGCAGCGTTCGTTTGTTCTGGTTCTGGCTCATGACGCGGACACCTCTTTTTCGGACGGCGCAGCGCCGTCATGTGCCGTCAGGCAGTAGAGTGCAGCCAGCGCAGCGGAGAGGTAGAACGAGGCGTTCGGCCGCCGGAGAACGCTGGCAGAGAAGTAGGCGTTGACGATCAGGATTACTGCCGCCATGCCGAACGCGCACACCGGCAGCGTGAGGTACCGGCGCGGCTCGCGCGCCATGCGCCACAGCGCACGCCCGGCGAAAAACAGCAGGAATCCGGCCAGCAGTACCAGGCCGGTCAGACCATAGAGATAATACACGCCGTGGAAATCGTTCTCCGCGTCGAAAATGGCGCCCTGGCAGCGCGTCGCGTCCAGCTCGAAGCCGAACAGACGGCTGGTGGCCGGCAGCTCCGCCATGAGCAGGCGGCAGTAGACGAGCTTGGTCAGGCGGATGTCGCCGATAACGGAGATGTCCGTGGAATCGTGAAAGGCGTGCTCCACGTTTTCCAGACCGAAGCGCTCGACGGCCACGCGCTGATACTTCCAATACAGCGCATCGCGCGTCTCCTGCTCGGAGGCGCCCAGATCCTCGGCCGCCTGCTGCTGCTCACTCACGCTCTCGGCATAGGCCTGTCGGTTGCGGTACATGGGGCTCTGGTGATAGAGCCCGCCGCACAAAGCGGCGCACAGCAGCACCACGGCCAGCGCGCGCACGTTCCACTGCCGGGTCAGCGCCATGCTCAGGCATACACCGGCGGCGATGCCGAAGATCTCGGCATAGGCCAGCCGCGTGCCAAGCAAAAACAGCAGCGCAAAGCCGACGATGCAGTGCATCACGGCGGCGGGCAGCTTCCCGCGGCGCACGGCCGCAAGCATGGCAATCACGGTGAGCACGCCGAGGATGGCGCTCTGCGAATTGGGCAGCCAGAACCAGCCGCACCAGCCGATGCGAAACTTCGCATACGTGGGCATGCATGTCCCGGTCAGGACGGACACGAGCGTGACCGCCGCGATCAGGTACAGGTTGATCGTGCACGCGTCCTCGAGCACGTCCAGAAAGCGCGGCGTGCGCCGAAAGAGCGTGATCAGGCTGAAGGTATAGACCGGCAGCTGCGCAACGCGGATAAAGTTTGTCAGGTCGGAGACCGGGTCTGCATAGCCCACGCGGCGGCAGGCAAGCATGTGTGCGCCCCAGAACACGGCGAGCACGCCGCACAGGATCAGATAGGCGCGCCTGCGGTCCGAGAGCACGAACGCCAGCACCGCGGCAGCCGCCAGCAAAAGCATCCGCAGCGCAAGCGAAATGCTCGTGCCGCGGCCAAGCGTCTGCGTCCAGAATGACAGCACATCCAGCAGCGGCTGCGCGGCACACAGGCTGATGAGCACACCGGGCAGCCAGCGCGGACGGGCCGCTTCCTGCGACGATATCGGTTGCATAGTTTTTCCTCTTTTTCTCTCAGGATAGTTACACTCCATCATACGCTTTTTTCCCGGTCAGGTCAACCGGCGCGGCCGTTTATTCATATATTTTTAGAGAATAAGAGAATATAGTATGCAGACACCCCCGGACGGAGATAAACTCCGGTCGGGGGTGTCTGTCGTGTCGGATCACAGCAGCTTGTCCGCCTCGTGTGCATAGCTGCAGATGAGCTTGTCGAGCAGGCGCTGCAATTCGGCGGCCTTCGGGTCTGTGACCGCCTGCGCATGCAGGCGGTGCAGGCCGTCGATGGCCTCCTGACTCAGGCCGAGGGAGCTGTAGACGTCGCTCTCGCCGGCGCGCTGCGCATCCTCGCTGTCGGCTGCTTCGTCAAAGCCGAGCAGGAAGTTCGGCGTCGTGCGGAAATACCGCGCGATGCGGCTCACGACCAGTGCCGACGGCACCGTGACCTCGCGCCGGTCGTTCGGCTTGAGATACTTGCGCACGGCCGGGCGGCTGATGTCGATCTCATCGGCCAGCTCCTGCGTGTTGACGGGCTTGCCGTACACGTTGTTGCCGTTCATCAGATAGGTCAGCCGGTCACGGAACACGCTGCCGAAACCGCCGGCGGCCTCGTCGTTGTCTTTGCCCATGAAAATGACCTCCCATTCCGTAAATCAAATTTTTTCAAACTTTTTCGAAAAAAGGCTTGACAAACCCGTAGAAATGGTTTACACCAAAGTTACGTTAATCAAAAACGAAACTTTGGTTTCTCACTACAGGCCGAATCAAGCTTTTCTGACCCTCAGTAAAGCACAACCGGCCGCAAAAGTCAAGACATACTCCCCAAAAGCGACAAGGAGGTATCGCTATGAGCAAAGATCGTGATCTCATTTTTGATATGACCGAGGACCCGGAGGTCCTGACGTACCCCGCAGCGGACAATGAACCGCTGCAGCTCGGCGGTGTGGGCGACGATGCGGCCGCCGCCGCGGACCGCCAGGTGACGACGCCGGGCGACGTGCACGTCGCCCCGCAGATGCCTGCGCCGATCGACGGCACGCTGCGCCAGTTTGCGCTGCGCGTACCGAGCGTGATCGACGAGTGCAGCGGCATCATGGTGTTCGGCAAGCGCATCAAGTCGCTGGTGTTCTCGACCGACCTGGCCATCATCCGCAATGTCAACGCCGACGCGGTGTTTGCGGTCTACCCGTTCACGCCGCAGCCGGTCATCACGCAGGCGCTGCTCATGGCGAGCGACCTGCCGGTGTTCGTCGGTGTCGGCGGCGGGCTGACGACGGGCAAGCGCGTCGTGAACCTCGCCATGTACGCCGAGATGCAGGGCGCGACCGGGGTCGTCGTCAACGCGCCGACGCCGGGCCGCATCCTCAACCGCATCCGCAGCAGCGTCGACGTGCCGGTCGTGGTCACAGTGGCCAATGCCGACACGAACTACCGCCACCGCATCGAGGACGGCGCCGCGATCCTGAACGTAGCCGCCGGCGCGCAGACGCCGGAGATCGTGGCCAAGATCCGCGAGCGTTTCCCGGACTACCCCATCCTTGCGACCGGCGGAGCGGATGACGAGAGCATCCGCGCCACCATCCGCGCCGGCGCCAACGCCATCATCTGGACGCCGCCGACCAGCGGCGAGCTGTTCCGCGACGTCATGAAAAACTACCGCGAGGGCAAGCCGCACCCCTGATCCGACATCGCTTTTTGCTTTCTCTTTCTGTTATCCAAGCGGAAGGACGCATCCATTCGGATGCGTCCTTTTGTTGTCTTGTTTTGTCCTTCAGAGCCGGCAGAGCATGGCGCACGCCTGCTCGCGGGTCGCGCTGCCGCGCGGGCAGAAGCTGCCGTCGGGCATGCCGTTGATGACGCCGGCACGCTGCAGCGCCTGCACGGCGGGCAGTGCATAGGCGGCAATGTCGGCTTCATCCGTGAACGTCACGGCCGCATTGTCCGTGCCGAGCACGATGCCGGACTGCTGCGCATAGCGGTCGAGCATCACGGCCATGTCCTGGCGCGAAATGTCGGCGTTCGGCGCAAATTCGGTGCTCGAAATGCCGTAGACGATGCCGTTGGCAGCTGCCCAGTTGACGTAGGGCGCATACCATGCGTCGGCCGGCACGTCCTCAAACCCGGCACTCCGGTATTCGGAGACGTCCGCGCCCTGCAGTCTGGCGAGCATCTTCACGAACTGGGCGCGCGTGACGTCGCCGGTCGGGACGAAGGTCGTCGGGGTCATGCCGTCGATCACGCCGGCTTCATAGAGCTGCCTGATATACGAATAGCTCCAGCGGCTGGCCGCCACGTCCGTGAACGGGAAGGGCTGCTCCTCCGGCTGCCCGGAGCCGTAGGTGCCGTAGATATCGTCCATCAGGTTTCGATAGAACAGGTGCGTCTCGATGACGCTCTTGTTGGCGATGCCGCCGACGAACTGCATATGGTCGGCGCGCGTGACAGGCATGACGTACCAGATGCCGGGCTGGAAGGTGATGTCGGAATAGCCGTCATAGTGAATCCAGCCCTGCGTACCGTCGCGCTTGAGGCACTCGGTGGTGTTTTTGTCCGTCGTGGTCGGGTAGAGCGCGGACACGGTGTTGACAAGGCCGTCGTTCGGCAGCCAGCTCCGGTCGATGTAGATGCCGCCGGCGGTGTACTTGTCATAGTACTTGCCCATGTTGATCGAGCCGGGCATCATCAGCGCGGACATACCGTTCGACGGGATGGCCGACACGGTGGGGTAGTGGTTGCCGGTGAGCGGATCGGTCGAGGTCTGGTCGCCCGCGTAGGAGAAATAGTAGACGTTCGGCTGGATCTCGATGCCCTTGTTGATCTCGAGCGATTTGTCGATCGTCAGGTCGAGGAAGGCGTTGTCGTTGTGCGACAAAAAGTCGGATCTCAGCACGCGGTCAAGCGCCTGGGCAAATGTCTCGTTGTCGTCCTTACGGATGCCGAACTGGTCGAGCTGGAAGTCGTACACGCCCTTGAGCGACGACAGGCCCAGCGCCTTGGCGGCGCCTGTGGCCAGGTTGGCGGCGAGCTTCGTGAAATCGCTGTTGGCCTCAATGAACGTTGTGCCGTTGTGCGGCGCGGCGATGGCGGTCAGCGAGTGGACCCAGCTGCCCTTGCCGCCGAGGAAAAACGGGCTCGGGGCCACACCGGCGGCTTTGGCCGCGGCGACCTCCTCCGGGCAGCCGTTGGTAAGGATCTCGAGGAACAGGCGCGTCGTCGCGCCGCCGAAGCTGTGGCCGACGAGGTTCACGGCGCGCTGTGTGCCCCAGCCTTCGAACAGCGGCGTCTCATAGTCGATGCCGTAGCGCTCGTGGCCGAAGTCCTGCGCGTGCTTGACGCCGTAGTCCGTGCGCGCACCGACGAGCTGCGCGTACAGCTCGCACGCGCGGTCCCATGCGCTCGAGAGCGGGCCGACGGAGGCGGCGTAGGTCTCATAGCCCTGCGTGGCCAGATAGTCCGGCAGGCTGCCGGTGGTCATGCCCCAGTAGGGCATGATGCTGAAAATTTTGTCGCGCTGACCCCAGCCGAACAGGCCGTGCACGAACACGACCGGGTCGTCCGAGCGGGTCTGCGTATCTGCCGCGGCGGCCGGGATGGCGCACAGGCTCAGTGCCAGCACGAGCGTCAGCAGCAGGCACAAAAATCGACGTGTTTTTTTCATGGTTTTCCCCCTGCCTCATAGATCCATATGGTTTTCCTTCTCACAAAACCGGCGATATACCCATATTATACCGGACGCAGCCGGCGATTGCAAGACACTTTGACGGAAAACTGTCGCGCACTTGCGCAAAAAACGCCCCGCGCCGCGGCGCGGGGTGCTTAGTCTGCAAACAGGCTCCAGGGGGAAATGTCCGGCGGCTGCTGCTCGAAATAGAGCACCTCGCCGGTGTCCGGATGGGCAAAGTGCAGGCAGTGCGACCAGAGTGCGATCGGCCCGTCATCGGGCAGCGTGCTGTATTTTTTGTCGCCCCAGAGCGGCAGACCGCGTGCGGAAAACTGGCAGCGGATCTGGTGCGTGCGCCCAGTCTGCAGGTAAATGCGCACGAGCGAGAGCTCCGTGCGCGTGCCGAGCACGTCATAGTCGAGCACGGCCTCCTGCACGCCCTTGGCCATTTTATCCGTGACGTAGGTCTTACGCTCGTTCGGGTCGCGCCGCAGCAGGTCGCGGTACGTGCCCTGCAGGGCGTCCGGCTCTCCGTGCACGACGGCGAGATAGGTCTTGCCGAAGTCGTGCTCGCGGATCTGCGCCGAGAGCTTCGACGCGGCCGCCGGGGTGCGCGCGAGTACCATCAGTCCGCTGACCACGCGGTCGAGCCGGTGCACGGTGCGCACGCAGGCCTTCGGGTCGCCGAGCGCCTGCCGCACCAGCTCGGGCACGCCGCCCGGTTCGTCCGTGGACAGCACGCCTGCCGGCTTGATGCACACGAGGATGCTGTTGTCCTGATAGAGAATGTCCATGTCGTCGCCTCGTTTCGGTGTCTGCCGTGAGTCTGTCTCTTATACACATCTCCGAGCCCACGAGACTAGGCATGATCTCGTATGCCGTCTTCTGCTTGAAAAAAAAAAAATGGCGCTGAGGAGCATATCGCATCTCATCGTAACGTCGTA
>OJJI01000358.1_pt1 | contig 10527 bp, 7 predicted proteins | sample 1596201 | NCBI WGS metagenome assembly OJJI01 (sample SAMEA4350158, study PRJEB24818) | metagenome | biome: human; feature: gut; material: faeces | place: Denmark | collected 2013-09 | reverse complement strand
CAAGCAGAAGTAGGCATACGAGATAGGAGTCCGTCTAGTGGGCTCGGAGATGTGTATTAGATTTTTTTTTTTCAAGCAGAAGACGGCATACGAGGTCATGCCTAGTCTCGTGGGCTCGGAGATGTGTATAAGAGACAGGCTTTGCATTTTCCACGCCCGCAACCAGGAAAGGCACGGGATTCGTGGTGTGTGCGGTGAAGGGGTGCTCGGGGTCCGGATCGTACATTTTGTCGGCGTTGCCGTGGTCTGCCGTCAGCAGCACCGCGCCGCCCTTGGCCAAAACCGCTCCGATCACTTTGCCCGCACAGGCGTCCACAGCCTCCACGGCCTTGACGGCTGCTTCGAACACGCCGGTATGGCCCACCATATCGCAGTTTGCAAAGTTCAGGATGATGACGTCGTATTGGTCGCTTTCGATGCGCTTGACGCATTCGTCAGCCACCAGATATGCGCTCATCTCGGGCTGCAGGTCGTAGGTGGCCACCTTGGGGCTGGGAATCAGCGCGCGGTCCTCACCTTCAAACGGGGCCTCCACGCCGCCGTTGAAGAAGAATGTCACATGGGCATATTTTTCCGTCTCAGCAATGCGCAGCTGCGTTTTGCCGTTTTTGGCCAGATATTCGCCCATAACGTTGTTCAGGCTCTGCGGATGGAACGCGACTTCCACATTGGGCATCGTGGCATCATACTGGGTGAAGCACACATAGTACAGAGGGAAACGGCCGTTCCGGCGCTCGAAGCCTGCAAATGCATCATCTACAAAGGTGCGGGTGATCTCCCGCGCGCGGTCCGGGCGGAAATTGAAGAACACCACGCTGTCCCCGGCGGATACGCGGCCGCCTTCACAGGTCACGGCGGGCACGACGAATTCGTCCGTCACGCCGTCCGCATAGCTTTTTTCCATCACTTCTTCCGGTGTGCCGTGCACGCCTTCGCCGTATACCATGGCGGCGTAGGCCTTTTCCACACGGTCCCAGCGGTTGTCGCGGTCCATGGCGTAATAGCGGCCCGTGACGGTGGCGATCTTGCCCACGCCGATCTCGGCCATTTTGGCTTCCAGCTCTTCAATGAACCCCTTGCCGGAATCGGGCGGCACATCGCGGCCGTCCATAATGGCATGGACGTAAACATCCTTTACGCCGCCGCGCCTTGCCAGCTCCAACAGCGCATACAGATGCTCGTTGTGGCTGTGGACGCCGCCGTTGGAGAGCAGGCCGATGAGATGCAGTGCCTTACCGTCCGCCGCAGCGTTCTTTACTGCGCCCAGCAGGGCCGGATTTTCAAAAAAGCCGCCGTCCTGGATGTCTTTGGTGATGCGGGTGAGCTCCTGATACACGATACGGCCTGCGCCGATGTTCGTGTGGCCCACCTCGCTGTTGCCCATCTGGCCGTCGGGTAAACCGACGTTCATACCGGAAGCGCCGATGGTGGTGTAAGGATACTGCGCGAACAGCTTATCCAGGTTGGGCGTCCTGGCGGCAAGGATGGCGTTGCCGTAGGTTTGGTCGGGCACCCAGCCGAAGCCGTCCAGAATGCAGAGAAGCAGAGGTTTTTTCATAGATGGTTCCTTTCTGAAAAAAGAAATTGAATGGGGATGCGCCGCGCGGGCAGCGCTGTTTTGCAAAAAGAGCAGCGGAAAATTATTTGCCTGCCGCGGCAACGATGGCGGCAAAGTCCGCAGGCTTCAGGGAGGCGCCTCCGATGAGGCCGCCGTCCACATCAGGCTTGCTCAGCAGCTCGTCGGCGTTGGCGGCGTTCATGCTGCCGCCGTACTGGATGGTCGTGGCCTCGGCCACTGCCTCGCCGTACAGCTCACCCACCACCTTGCGGATGGCCGCGCAGACTTCCTGCGCCTGGTCCGCCGTGGCGGTGCGCCCCGTGCCGATGGCCCACACCGGCTCGTAAGCGATGATGACGCGGGCCATTTCTTCAGCGGAAACGCCGCCCAGCGCGATCTTCGTCTGCATGCGCACAAGCTCCTCGGTCACGCCCTGCTCACGCTGGGCCAGGCTCTCGCCCACACACACGATCACCGTCAGGCCCGCGGCCAAAGCGGCTTTGGTACGCTTGTTGACGGTCTCGTCCGTTTCGGCAAAGTACTGGCGGCGCTCAGAGTGACCGGTGATGACATATTTCACGCCCAGATCCACCAGCATATCCGCGGATATCTCGCCCGTGAACGCGCCGGATTTTTCAAAATGCACGTTTTCTGCGCCCACACCGATGTTGGTGCCGGCGCATTTTTCCACGGCCGTGCAGAGGCTGGTGAACGGCGTGCAGATGACAACGTCGCAGCCCGCTCCCTGTACGGCGGGAACGAGCGCGTCGATGAGAGACGCGGCCTCGGTGGCGGTCTTATTCATTTTCCAGTTGCCGGCAATGACGGCTTTGCGTTTTGCTTTGTTCATCGTATATTCTCCGTTCTGAAAGATATTGCCCGGCGTCCCGCCGGAGAAAAACCGCAGGGGCAGGCGGGATTCCCGCCGCCCCTGCAAAAGAGTCTTATGCGCCCGCGATGCAGGCGATGCCGGGCAGCTCTTTGCCCTCCAGGTATTCCAGGCTGGCACCGCCGCCCGTGGAGATGTGCGTCATCCTGTCGGCATAGCCCAGCTGCATCACGGCAGCCGCGCTGTCACCGCCGCCGATGACCGTGGTGGCGTCTGTTTCAGCCAGGGCTTTCGCTACCGCCTTGGTGCCGGCGGCCAGAACCGGGTTCTCGAACACGCCCATGGGGCCGTTCCACACAACGGTCTTGGCGCTCTTCACCGCGCCGGCAAACAGCTCCATCGTTTTGGGGCCGATGTCAAGGCCCATCATGTCGGCCGGGATCTTGTCCGAATCCACCACTTCGACGGCAATCTCCGCGTCGATGGGGTCGGGGAAGGCGGAAGCCACGGTGGTGTCTACCGGCAGCAGCAGGGAAACGCCCTTTTCCTCGGCCTTCTTCAGCATATCCTTGCAGTAATCCACCTTCTCCAGGTCCACAAGAGATTTGCCGACTTCGCAGCCCTTGGCGGCCAGGAACGTATAAGCCATGCCGCCGCCGATGATCAGCGTGTCCACCTTGTTCAGCAGGTTTTCAATGACGTTCAGCTTATCGGCGACTTTCGCGCCGCCCAGGATGGCCACGAACGGGCGCACAGGGTCGTTGACGGCGTTGCCCAGGTAACGGATCTCTTTCTCCATCAGGTAGCCCACAGCGGTGTCCTTGATGTAGTCGGTAACGCCGGCGGTGGAGCAGTGGGCGCGGTGTGCGGAGCCAAAAGCGTCGTTTACATAGGCGCCGTCCGTACCCACCAGATCGGCCAGGTCTTTGGAGAACTCGGGCAGATTTTTGGTTTCTTCCTTGCGGAAACGGGTGTTCTGCAGCAGCACAACATCGCCGTCCTGCATTGCGGCAACGGCGGCTTTGGCATTTTCGCCTGCCACATTGTCGTCATTGGCAAACACGACGGGCTTGCCAAGCAGTTCGGAGAGGCGCACGGCGACGGGCGCGAGACTGAATTTTTCCTCGGGACCGTTCTTGGGCTTACCCAGATGGCTGCACAGAATGACCCGGCCACCGTTCTCGATCAGCTTTTTAATGGTGGGCAGAGCGGCCACGATGCGGTTGTCATTGGTGATGACGCCGTCCTTCATGGGGACGTTGAAATCGCAGCGGACCAGAACGTTTCTGCCCTTTACCTCAATATCTTCAACTGTCTTTTTGCCAAGAGTGCTCATATGCGTAACTCTCCCTTTCCTGCGGCTTTTTGATTGTCTTTCGGTCTTGCGCGGGCAATATGCCGCGTCTTTTCTTATTATAGTATTTTCCCGGCTTTTTCGCAAGCATTCGGCTGATATTTAATTAACAAATCGGCGCGTGCAAACTGCATGCAAACGGGCTGTAATGCACAAAAAACGCCCCGGCGCAAAGCCGGGGCGAAAAGTGCCTGAATTTTAGAAGCAGAGCGTGACGATGCGCAGCACGAACAGCGCAAACACGACCCACATCACGGGGTGGATGTCCTTGACCTTGCCGCGGAAGATCTTCAGGAACATCCATGTCAGGATGCCGAACATGATGCCGTTGGCGATGGAATAGGTGAACGGCATCATGATGATGGCCACAAAAGCGCCCAGCACGTCGGCCATATCGCCCTCGAACTTCACCTTCAGCACGCTGGACATCATGAACAGGCCCACGATGATGAGCGCCGGAGCAGTGGCGAAGCTGGGGATGGCGCCGAACACGGGCCACAGGAACAGCGAGAGGATGAACATCGCGGCCGTGGTGAGAGAGGTGAGGCCCGTGCGGCCGCCCTCGGCCACGCCGGCGGAGCTTTCCACATAGCTGGTGACGGTGGAGGTGCCCAGGCAGGCGCCCGCCACGGTGCCGATGGCGTCGGCCATCAAAGCGCGGCCCACGCGGGGCAGCTTGCCGTCCTTATCCAGCATGTTGCCCTTTGCGGCAACGCCGATGAGCGTGCCCACGGTGTCGAACAGGTCAACGAACAGGAACGCGAACACGATAACTGCAAATTCAACGGTGTTGTTCAGCATGAAGCTGAAGTCGAATTTGAACGCGGTGTCGCCCAGCGCCGCAAAGTTGGGCAGGAACGAGCCGGAGGGCAGCAGCGAATACACGCCGGCCTCGGGGTTCACCGCATACCAGCCCGTGAACTGCGCAATGATGCCCAGCCCCCACGTGATGAGGATGCCCCAGAGAATGGCGCCCTTGACATTGAAGTACAGCATCAGGCCGATGATGATCACGCCGATGAGCGCGAGCGCGACCTGCGGCTGGGCGATGTCGCCCAGAGCCACCTTCGTGGAGGCGTCCGCCGCGGCGATGCCGGCGTTCTGCAGGCCGATGAATGTGATGAACAGGCCGATGCCCGTGGTGATGCCGTATTTCAGGTTCTCGGGGATGCAGTTGACCAGCGTCTCACGGAACTTGAACGCGGAAAGAATGATGAAGATAATGCCTTCCACCAGGATGGCGGTGAGGGCGATCTGCCAGGGATTGGCCTGGTCCGCCAGCTCGCCCAGGCAGATGGTGTAGGCAAAATAGGCGTTCAGGCCCATGCCGGAAGCCAGCGCGATGGGATAGTTGGCCAGAAGGGCCATCACGATGGTGGCCACCGCCGCCGCAAGGGCAGTCGCCATAAAGACGCCCTGGCTGTTCATGCCCGCGTCGCCCAGCATGCTGGGGTTCACGGCCAGGATGTACGCCATCGCAAGGAACGTGGTGATACCAGCCATGACTTCGGTCTTCACGTTGGTACCGTTTTCTTTCAGATGAAAGAGCTTTTCCATGATATTCCTCCTCGGTAATTTTAAGCTGAAACAGGGACGTCCCCGTTCGCAACAAAAGAAAAAGGCGGGCAAACGAGCCCGCCATAAAACAGCAAAGGCCGCAGAGCTGCGGCGTGCTGTTTCAATAGTCGGGACGGTTTACGGCTTGCCCGGTAGAGACTGCCGGCCCATATCGCCGGCGTTATATTGAAACATGTTAACAAACTGTGAAGAATACGTTTTTATTCTACCGAAATACCGTGACAATTACAATGTGCATTTTTGCCGATTTTTCGATGTTTTTATCCGTGTGTTTGGGCGAAAGGGCACAAGCGGAGCCGAAAAACAGAAGTCCCCGCGCCGGATAGGCGCGGGGAAAGAGCGGAGCGCGTTATTCGGCCGGTGTGCCGGCGTTCTGCTTCGGGGCGCGGGGAGGCTTGGACGGTGCGGCGGGCGCGGGCTGGGCGGCATCCGCGAGCTTGCCGCCCAAAAAGCCGGAAAGCACGCTCTGCAGGTCCACGCCGGTGCTCTCTTTCAGGCCGTCCGTCACCTGGGTAACGGTCTGCATGATGTCCCGTGTCAGCTTGGCGCTGTTGCCGTCGCCGTACATGGTGATTTTATCCACTTTCGTCAGCGGCTCGGCGGCGTTTTTCACCACGTCGGGCAGGGCGTTGAAATACATCTCCAGCACGGCGGCCTTGCCCATCTTCGTCATGGCTTCGGCTTTTTTCTCAATGCCCTCGGCCTCCGCCACAGCTTTGGCACGGATGGCCTCCGCCTCAGCCAGCCCCTTGGCGCGGATGCCCTCAGCTTCCTGGGCACGGGCGAATTTTTCAGCCTCGGCCTGTACCTTCATAGCCTCGGCCTGCTGTTCCTGCTCGTATTTTTTGGCCTCCGCCTCGCGCTGGCGCTCGTACAGCTCGGCGTCTGCCTTCTGCTGGCGGGCAAAGCGCTCGGCTTCGGCCTTTTTCCGTACCTGGGCATCCAGGGACTGCTCCATGACCTCGGCTTCCTTCTGCTTGAGCAGGATCTCCTTCTCCTGCTTGGCGATGTTGGCTTCAGCCGTGGTGATCTCAATGGATTTGCGCTGCTGCTCTTCCTGGATGCGGTACGCCGCGTCGGCCTCGGCCTTTTTGGTGTCGGTGGCCTTCTGCAGCTCGGCCTGCCGGATGGCAAGCTCCGTCTTTTTCTCCGCGATCTCCTGTGCGGCGGCGACCTCGGCGTCGTTGGCTTCCTTCTGGGCGATGGCGCGTGCCTTGGCGATCTCTTTCTCACTCACGGCGCGGGAAATGGCCGCGTTTTTCTGGATCTTGACGATATTGTCCACACCCAGGTTCTCGATGACGGCGCTGTCGTCCACGAAGTTCTGTACGTTGAAGCTGACGATGTCAAGGCCCATGGCGGCCAGGTCCGGCTCGGCGTTTTCTTTCACCAGGTTGGCGAATTTCTGGCGGTCGGAAACCATCTCCTGCAGCTCCATTTTGCCCACGATCTCGCGCATGTTGCCCTCCAGAACCTCACGGGCCACGCTGGCAATGTAGTCTACCTTGCGGTTCAGAAAGTTCTGTGCCGCGAGGTTCAGCAGGTCGGGCGTATCGCTGATCTTCACATTGACGGCGGCGTCCACCTTGATGTTGATGTAATCCGCCGTAGGCACGGCGCTGGATGTTTTGACGTCGATGGGGATGAGCTGCAGGCTCAGCTCGTCCTTTTTTTCAAAAAACGGTATTTTGACGCCCGCCTTGCCGATGAGGACCTTCGGCGTTTTGCGCAGGCCCGAGATGATGTAAGCGGTGTCCGGGGACGCTTTTACGTAGCCCGTGACGAAGACCAGCACGATGAACAGTACGGCAACGGCCGCAATGATCCATACGATCACAGCAAAAAACCTCCTCTTTTGGTGCATTGGATGAAAGTGAAAACCGGTTCCGGGTACAAAAAGGGCGCGGTGCGTGCACTTTTCCGCGCGCACACCGCGCCGCCCCGTGATCCGGGCTTACGATGCTTTGGACCCCGGCGCGTTATTTCGCGTCGGTCACGGTCTCCTTGGCCGCAGCCAGCAGGCCGGTCAGGTTCTGGATCTCGCTGGGAATGATGAGCTTCGTGGCCTTGCCGTCGGCAACCTTCTGCAGGGCTTCCAGGCTCTTGATGGCCAGCACCTTGTCGGTGGGGGCCGCGTCGTTCAGCAGGCGGATGGAATCGGCCAGGGCCTTCTGAACGGTCATCAGCGCCTGTGCTTCACCTTCGGCCTCGCGGATGCGCTGCTCGCGCACGGCGTCGGCACGCAGGATAGCGCTTTCTTTTTCGCCTTCGGCCACAAGGATGGCGCTCTTCTTTTCGCCCTCGGCGCGCAGGATGCTCTCACGGCGCTGGCGTTCCGCCTTCATCTGCTTTTCCATGGCGTCCTGAATCTCTGCCGGCGGGATGATGTTTTTCACTTCGACGCGGTTCACCTTGATGCCCCATTTGTCGGTGGCTTCGTCCAGAATGGCCGTGATCTTGGTGTTGATGGTGTCACGGCTGGTGAGGGTGTGGTCCAGCTCCATGTCGCCGATGATGTTGCGCAGCGTGGTGGCGGACAGGTTCTCAATGGCGGAGAGCGGGCGCTCCACGCCGTAGGTAAACAGCTTCGGGTCGGTGATCTGGAAGAACACCACGGTGTCGATCTGCATGGTCACGTTATCGCGGGTGATCACAGGCTGGGGCTTAAAGTCCACGACCTGCTCCTTGAGGGAGACTTTTTTGGCGATGCGCGTGACAAACGGCGTTTTGAAATGGAAGCCTGCCTCCCATGTGGTATAGTACACGCCCAGGCGCTCTACAACATAGGAATAAGCCTGGGGAACGATGGCGATGTTCGCGATGAGGATCACGAGCGCCAGCACAATTAGAATCAGAAACAGAATCAGCATGATAGTCCTCCTTTAAATTGGGTGTTTTATACGTTCCGTCAAGACGAAAACAGAATACAGGGGGTCATACCGCCGCAGTGGCGGTGTCGGGGCGCACGGTCAGCGTTGCGCCGTCCACGCTCAGCACCACGCACAGGGAGCCCGCGGGAATGGTTTGTTCGCTGCGGGCGTTCCAGTCCACGCCGTCCAGCCGTACACGGCCCGTAACGTCGGGCGTGACCTCAACGAGAACCTGTGCCTTGCGGCCGACGTTGATGTCCGCGTTGGTGGGCACACGGCGCGCGGTCATGCGCTTTTTCACCAGCGGGCGCGTCGCGGCCAGGGCCACGGCGCTTACCACCGCAAACACCGCGAACTGCACCAGCCACGAGGAAGTGAACCCCGAGACGATGAGCGCAGCCACCGCCCCGGCGGCAAACCAGATGCTGACAAGGCTCACCGTCAGCGCCTCCACGACGACGAACGCGATGAGCAGTATCAGCCAGACCAGGGAAGAAATTGTAAATGCCATAATGTGTTTACCTGCCTTTCTGCCGCGTCCGTGTAACGCAGCCGTGGTTGCCGCCGCGCCGCGCACCGTGTACGGGCGTACGCTGCGGCCGGGTGTCCGGTCGACCTTCGCCGCAGAAGCCAAGCCGGGCTTTTGGCTGTGCCGTTTGGGTTTCTGCTTGCTCTTATTGTACCATATTCGTCAAAGGATTGACAAAGCCCAAAAAAAGCCGGTTTCGCCCGGTTTTGGCCTTGGGGGGCGTTTTTTTCAAAGCTACTGCCCCAATCAAACCCGGGGAACGCCGGGCGAGGCCGGGCCGCGCCGCCCGAAAACCGGCCTGCCAGGCGCTTTTATACCTATTTATATAGGCCGCCGGGGGCCCGGCAGGCATGCGGAATGCTTTCAACGGTTCTCGCGCAGGCGCTCCCGCGCGCCGCAGCAACCGGCGGCTTGCGGCGGTGCACGGCGTAGTATATAATATCTTGTAGAATTATACGGCGTTTGGGCGAGAAAACTTTCAAAAACAGGAAATCTGTGAACAAAGGGCACCGCGGCCCGGCGCACGGGAGGCATAAAATGGAATGCAGATATTGCGGACAAAGGCTGAAGGACGGGTACGAATACTGCCCAAACTGCGGTGGGCGCGTGGAGCCGCCGGAGCAGCAGGCGCGGCCGGTGCAGCCCGCATATGCGCCGCAGGGCGCATACAGCGCGCCTGTACAGAGGTATTCCCCGCAGGAAGCGGAGGGCTGTGCCTACGGCATGCCCCAACCCGGCGCCGGGCTGGGGCGGATCGTTTCGCCCTATTATGCACGGGAATTTGCAGACATCGCTGCGGGCGGAAGAGGCCGCTTCAATGCGGCGGCATTCTTTCTGGGGCCGTTCCATCAGCTTTACCGCGGCTGTTACAAACGGTTTGCACGCACATATCTGCCCTATTGGCTGGCGCTGCTGGCCGTGCTGGGCGTGAGCCTTTCCTTTTTTGGAAAGCTGTGTGTGGAGCTGGCCGGCTACGGCGGCCGGGCCGCAGAGCCGACGCAGGCGTTTTTCGTGTGGATCGCCGCGATCCTGCTGCTGTCCCTGGGCGTGAGCGTCTGGGGCATTGCACTGAGCATTTACAACGGCGTGACCTTTAACCGCCGGTATTTTGAGCAGCAGCACGGTGATCCGGCCGTTCCGGCGCATACGGGCGCAGTCGTCGGCGGAGCGGCAGCCTGGGTGGGCGTTTATATCATCGCCGTTGTGGCGCTGGTCGCAGCGCTGCTTCCCGCCGCCATGCAGGATGCGCAGCAACATCAGGCACCGGGCACGCTGCCTTATGCACAGAGCGTGCCGCAGGCGCTGCCGGATGACAACGCCACCTACGGCACGGAGCATTACGGAGCGGCGGTATCGGATGCGCTGGAAGCGCACTGGGGCGAGGGCAGCGACCAGGCTTTGCTCAACGGCTATATCCCCGCACAGGCCGCGGGCGGCACGCTGGAAGAACGGCTGCGCGGTTCACACCTGTTTTACAGCGACGCCCGCACACTGGACGAGCTGTTTGCGGCGGCCGAGGATGTACAATGGTACACGGATTACGAGCCGGACGCCGACGGCACCGAATACGCCGACGCCTCATGGATCATGGGTGATACAGTGCTGGTGTGCGTGTTTGCAGTGTCGGACACATACACGTCTGTCTCTTATACACATCTGACGCTGCCGACGATCTACTCTGTGTAGATCTCGGTGGGCGCCGTATCATTAAAAAAAAAAAACCAACTGAAGGAAGGGTGAACGTAGCATGAGCGCGAACAATGAATAAAGCACTAGTGTAATAATGCGAGAAATGATAGAGCGGCGACG
>OJJI01000357.1_pt1 | contig 10527 bp, 8 predicted proteins | sample 1596201 | NCBI WGS metagenome assembly OJJI01 (sample SAMEA4350158, study PRJEB24818) | metagenome | biome: human; feature: gut; material: faeces | place: Denmark | collected 2013-09 | reverse complement strand
ACGGAGTGGATCGTCGGCAGCGTCAGATGTGTATAAGAGACAGGCAAGGCTGTGAGGCGCGTGGAACGCCGCAGCGGAAAAAATGAAAGCCCGGGCCCAGACAGACCGACGAAAAAGGCAAAGAAGTAAAAGAAGCGTCCGGGGAAAAAGCTGGCGGTGGCAAAGCCATGCATCTTTGCGCAGCAAAGTGCAAGCCACGCGGCGAATGCCGCCAAAAGGGGTGGAGCCCCTTTTTTCATTTAAAATAACCCCGCGCCGTGCGCGGCGAACGGGGCCGCAGGCCCTGTTCGTAGGCAGCTTGGCGCAAAAGCGCAGCTTTTTCGACAAGCTGAGCCCGGCGCTTTCCCAGAAACGGGAAAGCGCCGGGCTTTTGCCGTTATTTCTGCATGGCGCGGTATTGAGTGGGCGTAACGCCTTCATATTTTTTGAATTTGCGGGAAAAATTCGCCTCGTCGGTGTAGCCAACGCGCTCCACAATGGCCTTAACGGGCAAAGCGGTGGCAGCCAGCAGGCGCTTGCTCTCCTCAAAGCGCTTACGGTCGATGTACTGCATCAGGGAAATACCTGTCTTTTCCTTAAAATAACGGGTGAGATAAGAGGGAGAAAAACGCAGGCTCTCGGCAATGGAGGAAAGCGAAAGCGCGGGCGAGGCATAATTTTCCTCCACATAGTCATAAATCGTGCCCAGCAGGCCACCGCTCAGCTGCGCCGAGCGCTGCTCGTACAGGGTATCGGCCAGCAGGATACAGAATTTGTACAGGTCCTGCTGGAGCACTTCCGTGCTCTCGTAACAGTTTTCATACAGCAGGTCCAACATGTTTACCAGCATGGTCTGCTTGTTTTCGGCGCATTCCGGAATCAGCTTGTTCAGGCGTGAAAGCATGTCAAAATAGGCGAGTTTGTAGGAGGGAAGGGTGGCGGCCCGGGTGATATCGGCAAAGAAGCGCCCCACTCCGCGGGAGATGTCCGGGTAGCTGCACGCCTTGACTGCTTGAAGAATATCGTCCGCGCCCGTATAAGAGAGACGCGTGCGCTGGTTGCGGATGTCGGCCACAAATTCCGGCGTAATGGTGGAATTGGCGTGGAAGAGGCGGTACCGGCAGTTGGCGCTCGCCTCCCGGAAGGCATGGGGCAGATCTCCGGCCGCATAGACCGCGCTGCTGATGCCGCAGGAGAGCGACAGCCCGCAGCTGCGGCACAGCGCTTCGCGGATGGCGTCCAGAATGCAGGCGCAGTCTGCGTCCGGCCCGAAGGCAGCGACCGCCGCGATCCCCTGCCCGTTTTGCAGGTCCACCGCCGCGCCGAAGCCGTCCTGCGCCCCGCACATCGCGGCAAATTCCTGCCGCAAAGCGGATTTGATGCTCCATTGCTGCTTGGGGAGATACGTCTCCACAAAATGAATGGTATCGTCAAAGCGGAACACCAGGACGCGCAGGCCGAAGCGGCTCCAGCGGGAAAGCAGCGTACTGTATTTCTGTACGACGGTTTCGGAAAAGTCCCGCCCGCCAAGCACGCCCAGCAGATACAGCAGGTACTGGGATTCCTCCAGTTGGCTGTGGCTCTCCATAGCGGCTGTCAGAGAAGTCTGCTGCTCCACGAGGTCTTCAAAAATATGAGAGAGCCGGGCGATCTCATCCGGTTCCTCCGCGGGCGTCACGCCGCCCAGCTGGGAGGCGCGCTGTACCAATACGGAAAACGGGCGGGCGGTATTTTGTGCCAGCACATAAGAAAGGCGGAGGCCCGACACCGTGACGAAAGCTGCCAGCAGCACAAGGCTGAGAACAGCTGTGAGCGTAGGCTGATAATATTGCCAGAAATCCAGGGCCTGCACCACCTGGATACCGTAATTCTCCAGCTCGTGGCGAAATACGGCCTTGCCGGAAAGGCTTTCAGGCCCGACTGCGGCAGCACGGGCGGCGGTGATATCGTTGCCGTAAGTGGGGCCAAAGTACAAAAGCAGGTTTTCTTCGCTGTCGAATACATAAATGTCGCTGTTTCCGGCCGCTGTGGCGCGCAGCCCGCGTGTAAAGGAGGTGTAGTCCAGCCGCAGCAACAGTCTGCCGGGAGAGAACACATACGAGGAGGGGATGGGCATCACATACAAAAGGCTTCTGGTATTGCCTGAGAGTTGGGGCACGAAATGGGCATGATCCGCGGCATACACCACTTCCATAAGCTGGTTTTCCGTGAGGCTGCCGCTCAGTTCGTCGCGGCAGTAATCGGCGTAGCTGAACCGCCCGGCGCTGGAATAGATGACGCCGTTGATTTGCGGGTACAGCGAATCTACGTAAACGATGCTGAGGGAGGAGAGAGAGTTGACGGAGGGCGCCAGCATTTCCAGCTCCCAGACGATATTGTGGGGCAGGTCTCTGTTATTATAAAGGTTATAAGCCATGAGCTGGGAATCATTCTGGACGACGATGCCCAACTGTTCGGCACTGGCGATGAAATCCCCGATCTGCTGGCTGGCCTGGCTCAGGGCCATCGTCTGCAGGCTGGCCTGCCGCTGCTGTGTGCGGACAATGGAAAAAACATTGAAAACAGAGAACATCAGAATGATGACCATTACAGCGGTTACATTGAATTTCATCAGCGGACGAAAGAGCCCGGGCAGCTTTTCTTTCATACTCATCACCTCCAATTGTAGAATTTTGCTGTTTTTTCTTCTGTTGTAAAAATATTATAGGAATATTTAACAATAAAAACAAGAATTAAGGGTGTATCTGTGCAAATATTGCGGCGGATGTCAATTTTTGCACATGGCAAAATCGTGTTTTGGGTTGTACTATGAACACAAATCCAAAGGACGGACGGTGAAAAAAATGGTTAAAATGCTGCAGGGCGGCCGGACGGCCGCACCGGCACGGACACGCGCCGAAAAGCGGGCGCGCGGCAGGCAGCGGCGCAGGCGGGTGCTCACAAAGCTCAACCAAAGCAAGAGCCTTTACTTGTTTTTGATCCCTGCGATCGTCTATTTCATTATTTTTTGTTATCTGCCGATGTACGGCGTGCAGATCGCCTTCAAGTACTACTCGCCCCGGCTGGGCATCTGGGGCAGCACGTGGACGGGAATGGAGAACCTGAACCGTTTCTTTGATTCCTATTATTTCTGGAGGCTGCTGCGAAATACGGTAGGGTTGAGCCTGTATAACCTTATAGTGGCGTTCCCGTTCCCGATTTTGCTGGCGCTGGTATTCAACGAGGTGAAAAGCCCAAAGCTGAAAAAAGCCGTGCAGACCATTTCTTACGCGCCGCATTTTATTTCTGTGGTGGTTCTTGTAGGCATCCTGAACCTGTTCTTCAACCAGGGCAACGGCCTGATCAACGTGTTCCTCGACAAAATGGGTTTTGAGAAGTTCGGGTTTCTCACAAGCTCGGCGGCGTTCCCGTCCATGTATGTATGGTCGGGCGTGTGGCAGAACGCGGGCTGGAACTCCATCATTTATATTGCGGCGCTGGCCGCCATCGACCCGCAGCTGCATGAGGCGGCACAGATCGACGGCGCGTCCCGCCTCCAGCGTATTCTGCACATCAACCTGCCGGGTATCCTGCCTACGGCCATCATCATGTTCATCCTGGATGTGGGCCAGGTAATGAATATGGGCTTTGAAAAAGTATTCCTGATGCAGAACGCCCAGAATACTGAAACGTCGCAGGTGATATCCACCTTTGTATATGAAGCGGGCCTCATCAACAGCGATTACGGGTTTTCCACGGCCATCGGGCTGTTCAACAACATTATCAACATTGTTTTGCTGCTGACAGTCAATAAGATCGCAAAAAAAATCAGCGATACGAGCCTGTTCTAATGGTGGGAAGAAGGAGGTATGGATTATGTCGGCAGTAAAAAGGCGCAAACAAAAACTGGGCGCAGGAGACAGGGCGTTCAATATTGTGCTTGGGGGCCTCACCGCAGTCAGCGTTGTAGTGATTTTGTATCCTCTGATTTTCGTGCTTGTCGCATCCATCAGCGACCCGATGGAGATATTTCAGGGGAACGTGTGGCTGTGGCCGAAAGGCTTCAACCTGGAAGCATACAAGCAGGTATTCCGCAACGGGGACATTTTTACCGGTTATAAAAACACTCTGATCTATACGGTTGTGGGGACGCTTGTCACCATCATAATCACATTCAGCGCGGCATATCCGCTGTCCCGCAAAAAACTGTACGGACGAAGCAAGCTGATGGGGTTTTTCCTGTTCACAATGTTTTTTTCCGGAGGGATGATACCCACTTACCTGATGGTGAAAAATCTGGGCCTATACAATACCATGTGGGCCGTCATCCTGGTGGGAACGGTGTCGGTGTATAACATTATCGTTGCCCGCACTTTCATGCAGAACACGATACCGGAAGAGCTGTATGAGGCCGCATCCATGGACGGCTGCGGAGACATCCGCGTATTCTTTAAAATGGTGCTTCCGCTTTCGGCGCCCATCCTTGCCGTTCTGGTGCTGTTCTACGGCGTGAACTTCTGGAACAGCTATTTCAACGGCCTGATTTATTTGAGCGAGCGCTCGGCCTATCCGTTGCAGATGTTCCTGCGGGAAATACTGCTGAACAACATGGCGGACAGCATGATCGACACCGCGGGTATGGACATCAGTAAGTTTATGGTGGGAGAGAGCATCAAATACGCGGTGATCATCGTTTCCAGCGTGCCGATGCTGTTTTTGTATCCGTTCCTGCAGAAGTTTTTCGTCAAGGGTGTCATGATCGGCGCGGTAAAAGGGTAGACGGGAGGCCGTAAGGCCTCCGGGATATATAAAAAAGAGAAAGAAGGATGAAAGATGAAAAAGTGGTTGAGCATGTTTTTGGCAGCCGTGATGCTGTGCGGCGTGCTGGCGGGCTGCGGCGGCACACAGAGCGGCAGTACGCCTGCGTCCGGCGCGCAGAGCGCGAGCGCGGCGGGGGACTCCAACGTGAACGCCGAGGGCTTCCCCATCGTGAACGAGCCGATCACACTGCGGGGCATGGTCGCCCTGAACGCGAATGTGAAGGACTGGAACGAGCACCCGGCCCTCAAGCGCATGGAGGAGCTGACAGGCATCCACATCGAATGGGAATGCGTGCCGGACGCGGGCTTCACGGAGAAGCGCAACCTGGCCTTTGCCTCCGATGACCTGCCGGACATTATCCTGCGCGCGAAGATCAGCCCGCAGGAAGAGATGAAATATGCGGCCAACGGACAGCTCGTCGCGCTGGACGAGTATCTGGATTATGCGCCCAACCTTTCGGCGCTGATCGAGCAGGACGACGCCATCCGCAAGGGCATTACCATGCCGGACGGCCATATCTATTCCTGCCCGCAGCTCAACAAGACCGAGGGCAACCTGATCCACCACTACTGGATCAACAAAACCTGGCTGGACAACCTGGGCCTGGAAGCGCCTACGACGGTTGACGAGCTGTATGACGTGCTGGTGGCGTTCCGCGACAACGACCCCAACGGCAACGGCCAAAAGGACGAGATCCCCTACTGCGTGGTGGGTAAGGACTATCCCCACCGCATGTTCTACGACCTGCTCGGCTCCTGGGGCTTCGGCATCAACGGCGTTATGGATTCCGATTATGCCTTCAGCTGGCTGGATATCGACGACGCGGGCAACGTGCGCTTCATCGGCCGTGAGGACAAATTCAAAAATATGGTGGAATTTTACAACAAGCTGTGGACGGAGGGGCTGGTAGACAAGGAAAGCTATTCTCAGGACCAGACCCAGGCCGCCGCAAAGGTGAACGCCGGCCAGGTGGGCTTTGTGGCCCGCGCGCAGAACACCCAGTGGATGGGCGCCGCCGCTGAGAACTATGTGCAGTGCCCCGTGCTGGAAGGCCCCTACGGCGACCGCGCGCTCATCAACGTGGAGAGCAACGTGCAGATGACGGGCGTTGCCGTCATCACCACCGCCAACAAATATCCCGAAGCAACCATGCGCTGGCTGGACTATTTTTACAGCGAAGAAGGCACCGTGCTGTGCCGCCTGGGCATCGAGGGCGAGAGCTATGAGGTCGTGGACGGCAAGTACCAGCTGCTGGATAACATCAAGAACAACCCCGACGGGCTGACGCTGGACCAGGCTCTGGGCCAGTGGGCCATCTTCCCGGGCGGCTACCTGCCTCAGTATATCACCAACGAAGTGGACCAGAGCGCGGCCCAGCTGCCCGAAACCAAAGCGGCCAACGATGTGGTACGCGATTATGTGGTGCCCTTTGAGACAGTGCCTCGCGTAAAGTTTACCGAGGAGGAGAGCATCAAGCTGGGCACCTATGCGCAGGATATCGTCAACTACGCCACGGAGAATGTGGTGAAGTTCATCACGGGCGAAAAGAGCCTGAGCGAGTGGGACGCCTACGTGGCGGAACTGAACAATATGCCGGTTGAGGATTACATCAAAATCAACCAGGACGCTTACGACCGCTGGAAGGGTTGAGCGGAAAATGCATTATGCGGCGCCCCGCGCCTGTAAACCAGGCGCGGGGGGACGCCGCTCCAAAGGAGAAGAACAATGAAAAAAATCAGATTTGGCGTGATCGGCTGCGGAAGCATCGCCAACGAATACCATCTGCCCGCGCTGCGGCGCGTGGAGGGCGCGCAGCTCGTGTGGGCCTGCGATCTGATCGAGGAGCGCGCGCAGAAAGCAAAGGACGACTTCGGCTTTGAAAAATATACGCTGGATTATCACGACATCCTGAACGACAGCAGCATCGACGCGGTGTGCATCTTCACAAAGATCGAGATGCACGCGACGCTCTGCATCGAGGCGGCCGCCGCGGGCAAGCATATTTTTTCGCAAAAGCCCTTTGCCTATAACATTGAGGAAGGCCGCAAGATCATCCGCGCTGTGGACGAGGCGGGCGTCAACCTCACGCCGTCCTTCATGCACAGCTATATGGACGGCTCCATCGCGGCGCGCAGGATCGTGGAAGAGGGGAAGATAGGTGAGATCCGCCACATCCGCATGCGCAACGCCACCAAAAATCCGTTCGATTCCGCGCCCGGCTACGGCGGCTGTATGATGGACATCGGCTGCCACGGGATGGACCTGATCCACACAGTGGCGGGGTCCTCCATTGAAGAGGTGTTCGCGCTGCACCTGTCCCCGCGGGACGAAAAGCGCAGAGAGGAATTCGGCGAGCGTGCCAACCTGAACGGTGTGGAAAATACCGCCATCCTCAACTACAGGCTGGCCAGCGGCGCAACGGTGTTCCACGAAGTTTTCTGGACGCAGGTGGCGCAGACCAACCGCTTTGAAATGGAAATCTACGGTGCGAAGGGCGTTATCTATCTGTACAATCCCCACCGCAGCGATATCGTATATTATGGCTGGAATCTGGACGGCCATCCCCGCAAGGATATCCACTGGCAGGCCGCCCCCGTCGACCCGCAGTTCTTTGGGTACATTCATCACAAGACATTTGTGGACGATTTGCTGAACGGCACGAACAACAGCAAAACAGCGCGCGACGCATTTGTGCCGCTCCAGGTGGTAGAGGCCGCCCGGCGCTCCTTTGAATCGGGCCGCATCGAGCGCGTGCTGGGCATCTGAAGGAGGAATAGAACATGAAAAAACTCGGTTTTATCGTAGAGATGAAGGACTGCAAGGACGCAGCCGACCTGCGCCGCTGGGTGGACCTGGCCCAGCAGCAGGGCATCGACGGCGTGGAACTGCTGTTTAACTCAAAGTGCGGCGTGGACTTCACGCTGGACAAAATCAAGCCTGCGTTTGAAAATACACCCGTGGAGCCCGCTGCCTGCGGCCTCTGGTGGCTGAACACCATCAGCCCGGACCCGGACGAGCGCGCGGCAGTGCGCAGGACCATGCTGGAATTTCTGGACATGGCGGAGGCCATCGGCTGCAGGATGGCGTTTTTCAACACCGGCGAGTACGACCCGGAGGACCCGGACAAGAATATCGCCGAGTTCAAAAAAGAATATCTTTACTATAAGGACATCGCGGACAAAAAGGGCATCAAGCTGGCCTGCTACCTGGGCCACGGCGGAAACTTCGTCCATTCCCGCGAGATTTTGGACAAGCTGCTGAAGGAAGTGCCTGAGTTCAACATCAAGCTGGACCCGGTGGGTATTATGCGCAACATGAAGGACGACCCCTATGAGATCATGAAGCGTTACGCCAACCGCATCGCGCACTTCCATGCCAAGGACATTTTCCGCTATGGCGACGACGGCTGGGAGATCGAACCCATCGTAGGCATGGGCCAGCTGAAGTGGAACGTGATGCTGGGTATGCTGTGGAATGTGGGCTATGACGGCTATATCATCATCGAGCCCCACGGCGACGTGTGGGCCGAGCCGGAGAACCGCTGGAAGCACATCGTGCTGGCGAAGCGCCATCTGGAACAATACATGATCCGCTGAGAAAGGAGCCGCTCATGCTGTTATGGGGAGATTTACATAACCACTGCGGCATCACCTATGGTTTCGGAAGCCTGCAGAATGCGCTGAAGATCGCCCGCAGCCATCTGGATTTCTGTTGCATTACGGGACACGCCATGTGGCCGGACATCTATGCGCGTACGCCGGAGACGGAATTTATCGTGGATTTTCACCGGGAGGGCTTTAAAAAGCTTCTGGAGCACTGGGACGAGATCCGGGCCGAGATGGCGCGGCAGAATGACGGCGAACTGGTGACCTTCCAAAGCTATGAGATGCATTCCTCGCTTTACGGAGACCACCACATCATCTCGCCGGATGACACATTCCCGCTCATTTATCGGGACAGCCCTGCGCGGCTGGTGGCGGATTGCGGCGTGCGCGCCATCGCGGTGCCGCACCACATCGGCTATACGCCGGGATACCGGGGCATCAATTGGGAACTGTACGACCAGAACATCTCGCCCTGCGTGGAGGTATGCTCCAAGCACGGCTGCGCCATGAGCGAAACGGCTCCCTATCCGTATTATCACGACATGGGCCCGCGGGATTCCCGCAACACGGTATACGCCGGATTGCGGCGGGGCAGCCGGTTCTGCTTTTTGGGCTCCACCGACCACCACGCCGGGTTCCCCGGCTCCTACGGCGACGGCCTGACGGCTGTTTTGGCAAAGGAGAAAAGCCGGGAGGCCATTTGGGAGGCGCTGCTTTCGGGCCGTGCCTACGCGGTGACGGGCGACCGGATCGAATGCGATTTTACCGTCAACGGCCAGGGCCTGGGCGAGACGGTGCGCGGCGCAAAGAGAAAGCTGCGCTGCGCCGTAAAGGGCGAATACTGGGCCGACAAGCTGGTGATCTATAAAAACTGCAGACCGCTGGCGGTTTTGTGCGGCGAACAGCTTCGCCCGAAGCCTGCCCGTGCGTACAAGCTGCGGGTGGAGATGGGCTGGGGAAACAGCGAGGAGCTGACGCGCTGGGCCGGGCGCATTACAACCGACGGGCGGCTGGCCGGCGCGAACCTGTACCTGCGGGGCCGCAGCCTGCTTTCGCCCACAAACCACGACGGAAGCCCTGTCGAGGTAAACGAGATCGACAACCGTGTGCTGGAACAGGACACGCAGGCCTTTGCCTGGCAGTGCGAGACCGTGCGCAACAAGAGCACGCTGCACCCCCAGACGGACGCCGTCGTTGCCGAGATAGAGGGCGGGCCGGACACTGTGGTAAACGTGACGGTAAACGGCCGTACGCACACGGCGTCCATCGCGCAGCTTTTGGACGGCGGCGTAACCTGGCACGTGAAGCCCTGGCATTCCGAGGCGGTAAAAATTCATGCCGCCGTGCCGGACAGCGCCTATGAAATGGTGCTGGAGGCAGAGGACGAGGGCAGCGGGGGCATGGATGTGTATCATGCGGAATTTGCCCAGAAGAACGGCCAGTGGGCGTTTGTCTCGCCCATATACGCCGGGCTGTAAAGCAGAGGCCCGGCGCAGACGCAAAATGGAAAAAACCGCCGCTTGGGACGGCGCACGCTGTACCCGGCACGGAAAAACAAGAAAGAGGGTAAACACAATGTCTATCGCGATTGTAAAAAAGGAAGAAATGGCGCCTCAGTATGACGCAAACGGGTTTTCCCGCATGGAAATGCTGCCTGGAACGTTCCCCGGCGCCCACAACTACAAATGCTTTTTGAAGGCCGGGCATGATGTGCAGCCGGAAAAATATGCAGATAAGACCGCAGTGTACTGCTTTACAGCCGGCAAGGGCTATGTCACTACGGATAAGTTCGCCCGCAACATCACCGAACTGGCTTTCTTTGTGCCGGATTTTGACAACGGCGATTTTACCATTCACGCCGTCGAGGATCTGGAGTTCCTGTGCCTGGTGCTGGATATGACAGAGGGAGACCACAAAAATTATGCGGCGTGCCACACAACGCTGCCGATCTTCCGTTCCTTCTCTGAGACGCATGAATATACGCAGGACTGCAAGCTGTCTCTTATACACATCTCCGAGCCCACGAGACTAGGCATGATCTCGTATGCCGTCTTCTGCTTGAAAAAAAAAAATAAATGAAACAAAAAAAAAAAAAAAAGAAACATCTATAAACGAGACAAAACAATTAAGATAATAGTGAAAA
>OJJI01000354.1_pt1 | contig 10732 bp, 10 predicted proteins | sample 1596201 | NCBI WGS metagenome assembly OJJI01 (sample SAMEA4350158, study PRJEB24818) | metagenome | biome: human; feature: gut; material: faeces | place: Denmark | collected 2013-09 | reverse complement strand
GGCTGCGGCACGGCATCTGCGTTGCCAAAATGCTCGATAAGACATCCAGTATTATCTGCGCTTTTGGCTTAGCATCTGCCGCACCTCGCTCGCCGTATCGGCACTTAGAATTATGCGGTATTGCCCTTATAGTTTCATGCTTATTTGCGGGGTGCGGGGCCGGTCTGCTGCACATTTTGCAGCCAGTCCTGCCAGGTGCGGCTGGCAAAATCCGCCGTTTGGGTAATCTGCGGCCAGAACTCTGCCATTGGTTCATCATAAATGCCAACGGTGGCGAAACCCGCGGCGCGTGCGGTGGCAATCCCCACGGGGGAATCCTCAAACACGGTTGCCTGCACGGGGTTCTGCACGCCAAAACGGTGCAAAGCATCCAGATATACATCCGGCTTCTTTTTGCCGTCAGGGTTCTTGCAGTCCACCGCAAATTCAAACCAGCGCATCAGCCCGTGGGAGGTCAGCGCGGCTTCGATCAGCGGTGTTTCGGTGCCGGATGCCACGCACATGCGCACACCGCGTGCATGCATGGCTGCCAGCACCTGCTCAACGCCCGGCTTTACGGTGGCTTCCTGCGCATAGCCGTACCGCGCTTCGGCACGGATCAGCTCTGCGCATTCAGGCTCCGTCAGCGGCACGCCAAGCTGCTGCACAAACATCGCGGCGGTTCCTTCCACCGTAAGGGTCATGTTGGCCATGCGCTGTTCATGGGTGATGGTTTTGCCATATTTTGCAAGGATGCGGTCCGTTACATGGTCCCACATGCCGGTGGAGCACAACAGGGTGCCATCCATATCAAAAATTGCGTAAGGGGTCAGTTCCACGGCGTACCTCACAATCGTTTTGGGGTGCAAAATTGTACCCTGCAATAAGCAATACGTTTTAAGGATACTAAATTTTGCAAAAAAAAACAACCCCTCCGGCATAACCATTGCCGGAGGGGCTGCGCACCGGGTGGGTGGCCTGGTGCCTGCTTGCTTGTTTCAAGGTGCAACAAACAGTATTATGGTGAATCAATCATCCATATCTTATTTATGCCCTATTCGTGGTAAATTCCGGTCAGAGCCGCATCCTTCTGCGCACCATTACCGTGTGCGGGTCCAATCGTCGAGAACGATACGGTACCGTCTTAGTACTCCCGGTCGAAGCGGCAGAAGTCATGAACGCCGGAGGGGATCACGTCGTTGTAGACATCTTCCGGCAGGTTATAGGCTTCCTCACTGTCCAGAATACCACGTACCCACTTTGCAAACGAACGAAGGTTCAACATTGCAACCCCATCTCCTTTCTGTCTTTATTATATCCAGCGCAGGGGGATTTTGCAATGCACGCTTTGTACAATCTTACAAAAGTTTTTTGTATATTATAAACTATTTCGTTATTTTGTATATTTTGCAGCTGCATCTGTACGCATCACGCGGACATTTCGTCTTGGTAGTCCTCCCATGCCTCCTGCATGGTATCGGCGGAAAAAAGGAACTCGCCCGTTGCGGAATAAACTTCAATGTGGCCTGCTACATACCGGAATTGTGCTGTCATGGGAACCCCTGCCTTTCTGCTTTGCTATGGTTTTATTATAGCAGACATTCAGGGCGATAAACCGGACTTCCAGTCCTCGCAGACGAAAAAGCAGGGTGATAAAGTGTACTTTAAGCCTTTGTGCGGGCCACATAGGCGGCAAAACTGCGCAAAAAGCGCATCATACCCAGCACCCACAGGCACAAAAGGAACCAGAGTGCCGTGTATTTTGGGCACACAAGCCCGGCAAGGTTGCCCCATTCCTGGCTGTAATCCCACACCTCAACATGCAGCAGACGGCGGCAGGCAAGCCCGGTGCCCAGTTCCAGCACCGAAACCCCAACCGCGCCGATCCCCGCCAGCAGCGGGGTGGGCAGTGGCAGGCGACCGAGGGCATCCAGTGCGCAAAGGCAGGCCCCGCCCGCCAAAAACATCGTCCAATGGGTTGTGCCGCGCCAGGCGATCTCCAGCGCAAGGTACGCGGTACCGCCCATGGCAAACAGCACCAGCTGCCCCGGCGCAGCCAGACGGTGGAAACAAACAGACATACAAACGCCCCCTGTACAGTATGGAAGAATGACCCCGTCATCCTTTGCCATAGTATGTGCAGGGGGCGCAGCTTGTAACCATTTTGTAATAAAATTACAGCATTTTATTTGGATAGCTTCTTCAGCAGTTCGCTGCGGGTATCCCACAGGTTCCTGCTCAGGTCAACATAATAGCGGTGCGGGTTTTCAAAGCGCTTTACTTCGTCCCACAGGGTGCCCACCTGGGCTTTGCAGAACTTGCGGATATCAGCCAGGTTGGGGCTGGTGTAAACGCGCTTGCCGTTCTCATAGATCGGGGTGGAAATGCAGCGGGCAGTGCTGTTGACATAGGTGCATTCCTTCCAGGTCTCGATGGGGTCAAACAGGGTAATGCCGTTCTTGGTATCCACCACTTCGTCTGCCATAGTGATCAGGTCTGCCTGGGCTTTGCCGTCCTCATCATAGATACGCCATACCTTTTTCAGGCAGGGAATGGTCATCTTTTCCACGGATTCGGAGAGCTTCATCTTGGGGGTATAGCTGCCGTCATCCTCTTTCACTGCGGCCAGCTTGTACACGCCGCCAAACACGGGGTCGCTCTTGGCGGTGATCATGTTCTCGCCAATGCCAAAGCTGTCCACACGGGCACCCTGCAAAATCAGGTCGCGCACGATGTATTCATCCAGAGAGTTGGAAGCGCAGACGGTGCAGTCCGGGTAACCGGCGGCATCCAGCATCTGGCGGGCCTTTTTGGAAAGGTAGGCAATATCGCCGGAGTCAATGCGCACACCTTTGGGGCGCTTGCCCATCGGCTTCAGCACTTCGTCAAACACCTTGATGGCATCGGGCACGCCATGGCGCAGAACGTTGTAGGTATCCACCAGCAGCACGCAGTTGTCCGGGTACATCTCGGCATACTTCTTGAATGCGTCATACTCGGTGGGGAACATCTGCACCCAAGAGTGTGCCATAGTGCCGGATGCCGGGATACCGAAGTCACGGGCAGCCATCACGCAGGAGGTAGAGCTGCAGCCGCCGATGTAGGAAGCGCGGGCGCCAAAGTAGGCGGCGTCATACCCCTGGGCACGGCGGGCGCCAAACTCCATAACCGGGCGGCCAGCGGCAGCGCGGCAGATGCGGTTTGCCTTGGTGGCAATCAGGCACTGATGGTTAAAGGTGACCAGCAGCAGGGTTTCCAGCAGCTGGCACTCAATAGCCGGGCCTTCTACGGTCACAATGGGCTCCTGCGGGAAGATGGGCATGCCCTCTTCAATCGCCCAGATATTGCAGTGCAGCTTAAAGTTGCGCAGATAGTCCAGGAACTGCTCATTGAAAGCACCGGTGGAGCGCAGATAATTGATGTCTTCCTCGGTAAATTTCAGGCTGTCCACTGCGTTGATGAACTGCTCCAGGCCGGCCATAATGGCGTAACCGCCGCCGTCCGGCACCTTGCGGAAGAACATATCAAAGACGGCAATTTTATCCTTATACCCTTCGTCCAGGTAGCCGGCCGACATGGTAAGCTCATAAAAATCCGTCATGGTTGTCAGGTTGCGTTTTACATCCAACATAGTACAATGTACCCCCTTATGGCTGGCTGGTGCCCGCCATTATTCCTTATTCCAATCGTTCGGTTTATTTTTGCGTTTTGGGGTCGGTTGCTCCACACGGCGCACCGTAAGCAGCATAACATACACCCACAAAACCGCATAGACAACAGCCGCTATGATGCAAAGCACAATAACGACCTTGAAATAAGTGCTTGAAAAGAAAGCCTTTACCTTCGCCATGGTATACAACAGCTCGTTGCGGTCCACGCTGCTGCCGGCCAAAAGGTCCACCGTGCCAACGGTTTCGCCCTGCATGGTAACGGTAACGGTACCCACCACATCGCCCTGCTTGATGGGCGCGGAGAGGTGCTCCGGAACATTGAAGGTCTTTTCCGTCAGCTCCGCCCCGCCCTGCCGCGGCAAAAGGGTCTGCATATCATCCGCCGGGTAGATCATTACCGTATCCGTCTGGGAGGAATACACAATAGGCAGCTCGGTGATGGGCTGGGTGGTATCCAGTGCCGCGGTTACGGTAAAGGTGGCGAACGCCCAATCCATCAGCTCGGCGGTTTCGGTCAGCGCCGGGCGCGGGTCTTCGTCCGTTTTGGGACTGTGCAGCACCACGCTGACATAGGTTTCGCCGTCCTGGGTGTGCCAGCCCGCAAAATTCTGCCAGTCATCCAGGCTGCCGGTTTTGCCGCCTTTGGTGTAAGAGCGGTAATAGTTGCTGCTGGGCGAAACCAGCTTATCACTGGTCAGGATGGTATAGGGCGAATCATGCTTGGTGGAGGCCGGCATCTGGTAGCTTTCCTCCCCTGCCGCCTGGGCAAAGGCATCATAGCCCATAGCCACCCGCACCAGCAGGTAGGCATCCCGCGCGGTGGTCACGTTGCCGGGATCCAGCCCGCAGGGGTCAGTAAAGGTAGTGCCGGTGCAGCCGATGCGGGCAGCTTCATCGTTCATCATGGCCACAAAGTTATCAATGCTGCTGCCGCTCATATAGTCTGCCACGATATACGCTGCCTCGTTGGCGCTGGGCAGCAGCATGGCATACAGCAGGCTGCGCAGGGTATGGGTCTCGTCTTTCCAGATATCCGCCGTGGAAGCATTTTTGCCGTACAGGTAATCATAGATATAGCCCGGCGCTGTAATGCTGATGGTATCCAGCTGGTCCTGGTAGCTTTCCAGCATCAGGATCATGGTCATCAGCTTGGTCAGGCTGGCGGCGGCCATGGGGGTTTCGCTGTTTTTTTCATAAACAACCAGCCCCGTATCGGTGTTAGCCACATAGGCTGCTTCTGCGGTAACAGAAAATCCCGGTGTCAGGTTGGGGGCATCGGCGGTTTCCTCCGCTGCGGCGGGCAGGACCAGCAGCACCGCCAGCAGCAGTACCGCAAGGCAGGCAGACAGGAATTGTTTCATGGCATGTCCTTTTTGGTTTGTCGGCCCAGCCTGTAAAGTTATGTGTCAATACAGGTTAAACCTTAGTATAGCAAATTCTTTCTGCAAAAAAAAGAGATTATACAAAAAAATCAAAAATAATTTGGGCAGTTTTTTATTGGAAATAAAGATGTCAAGACTAATTCATGGCCCCGGCTGTGGCAAACAGGCGCTCCACTTCGTCCGAAAGGCCTTTGTGCTCCGGTTTGGCCAGGTTGGGGTCCAGGGCCAGCAGGGCTTTGGCTTCCTGCTGGGCAACGGTCAGGGTGCGGGTATCCTGCACAAGGTCCGCCACATGCAGGGCGGGCAGGCCGTGCTGTGCTTCGCCGAAAAAGTCGCCGGGGCCGCGGGTTTCCAGGTCATACTTGGCAACGGCAAAACCATCCGATGTGCGGCACAAAAAGTGCAGCCGCTGGCGTACCGCTTCTCCTTCGTTATCCGAAATCAGGATACAGCAGGAATTCGCCGCACCGCGCCCCACGCGGCCGCGCAGCTGGTGCAGTGCCGAAAGGCCGAACCGCTCTGCATTTTCGATCACCATTACAGTTGCATTGGGCACATCCACACCGACTTCAATCACGGTGGTGCTGACCAGCACATCCAGCTCCCCGGCCTTGAACTGCTGCATCACTTCATCTTTATCTTTCGGCTTCATTTTGCCGTGCAGCAGGCCGATGCGCCGCCCCGGCAGCAGCGGGCAGGCCACCTGCTCGTAATACTGCTTGACGGCTTTCATGTCGGAATCCATTTCGTTTTCCTCAATGGCCGGGCAGACGATATACACCTGGTGCCCTGCGGCGATCTGTTTTTCCAGAAAGCCGTACATATCGCGGCGCTTTTTGCCAGTGATGAACCAGGTCTTGATGGGTTTGCGGCCGGGGGGCAGCTCATCCAGGATGGAGATATCCAGATCCCCGTACATCAAAAGCCCCAGAGTACGCGGGATGGGGGTTGCGCTCATGACCAGCAGGTGCGGGTTGTTGGCCTTGCCCGCCAGAATGCCGCGCTGCCGCACGCCAAAGCGGTGCTGTTCGTCCACAATGGCAAGGCCGAGATTTTTGAACACCACGCTGTCCGTCAGCACCGCATGGGTGCCAACCACCAGCCCGGCACGGCCATCCGCAATGGCGGCAAGGGCCACCCGCTTTTCGGCGGCTTTCATGCCGCCCACCAGCAAGGTAACGTTGACGCCAAACGGCTCCAGGCGGTCGGCCAGGTTGGCGGCGTGCTGGCGGGCCAGAATTTCCGTTGGGGCCAGCATGGCGCTCTGCCAGCCATTTTGCGCGGCAAACCAGATGGCCGCAGCGGCCACCAGCGTTTTGCCGCTGCCCACATCGCCCTGCAGCAGACGGTTCATCGGGGTCTGGCCGCACAGATCATGGCAGATTTCTTCCGCCGAGCGGCGCTGTGCCCCAGTGGGTGCATAGGGCAGGCTGCGCCAGAACGGCGCAAGGTCCAGCTCCCGCATGGGGGCACCGGTAATTTTGCGGCCATGGCCCCGCATCAGAAATATGCCCAGCTGCAGGATATACAATTCTTCAAAGATCAAACGGCGGCGGGCAGCAGCGGCGTCCGCCGCGTCCCGCGGGGCATGGATGGCCCGCACAGCGTCCGCTTTGGGCGGCATGCGGTAGCGGGTCAGCAGCTCTGGCGGCAGCGGGTCATCCAGCTGGACCACATATTCCAGCGCCAGCTGGGCGCAGCGGGTCAGGCGAGCGGCGGGCAGCCCTTCGGTGCTTCCGTAAACCGGCAGCAGGGGCGCCGCAGCAACCTGGGCTTCGGTGCGCACAAGCGGGTGCAGGATTTCCCGCCGGGTCATCATGCCGCCAACGCGGCCCTCGAAATAATATTCGGTTCCAGGTTCCAGCTTTTCCGCCGCATAGGGCGCGTTGAACCAGGAAAGCGCCAGCATTCCCGTATCGTCCCCTGCCAGCACATGGGAGAGCATCCGCCCGCCTTTAATGCGCCGGTCCGGGTCCCGCTGCAGCACCGTTGCCTTTACACAGCAGTCCACATCAAACGGCGCTGATACTACCGTGTACGGCTGGGAATAATCAATATACCGCCGCGGATAGTGCAGCAGCAGATCCCGGATGGTATAAATGCCGAGCCTGGCAAACTTTTTGGCGTAAGCCGGGCCAACGCCCTTCAGGTATTGGATGTCGCTGTTGATATCCGGCATGGCTGCACCTCCTTCCGGTAGGGTTATAAACAAAGGACGAACATGCGTTTTGATGCACAAGTTCGTCCTTGAATGGTTTTGTCCGTTATGCCGGGATCATTCCACGCTGAGCATATAGTAGTAAACCGGCTGACCGCCATGGATATGGCTGACCTCCACGCTGGAGCCGCACTTGGACTGCACCAGTTCGGTGGTATGTTCGGCATCTTCCTCGCTGACTTCCGCACCGGAGATCACGGTAATGAACTGGCTGTCCTTTTTCTTCATGGAACGTGCCAGGCGGTAGGTCATCTTGGTAATGTCGCTGCCAGTGGCAACGATCTTACCGTTTTCCAGCGCCATGATCTCACCCTTACGGATGGGGCGGCCGTCAAACTCGCTGTCGCGGGCGGCATAGGTGATCAGGCCGGTAGCAACCTTTTCGGCGGCGGCCATCATGTTGACGGCGTTCTCCTCCGGGGCGGCTTCGGGGTCAAAGTTCAGCATAGCGGTCATGCCCTGGGGCACGGTACGGGTAGGCAGAACCAGGACCTTGCGGTCAGCCAGCTTTTCTGCCTGTTCGGCAGCCATGATGATGTTTTTATTGTTGGGCAGCACCAGAACGGTCTTGGCGGGCACGCTCTGGATGGCAGCCAGGATATCCTCGGTTGCCGGGTTCATGGTCTGGCCGCCGGAAACAACGGCATCCACGCCCAGGTCCTCAAACACGGATTTCAGTCCATCGCCCGCCGCCACGGCAACAAAGCCATAGGCGCGGTCCGGGTCAACTGCAGCGTAAACAAAAGTTTCCTTTGCGCCGGTCTCGGCAGCCTTTTCCTCGGCTTCGGCCTGCTTTTCCAGGCCCTTGGCCTGCTTCTGGCGGGCCAGGAACTGCTCGTGCATGTTCTCGATCTTAAAATTGGTCAGGTAGCCATACTTGATGGCCTCGCTCAGCATCATGCCGGGGTCAGCCGTATGCACATGGCAGTTGGCCACATCGTCATCCTCGATCACAACAACAGAGTCGCCGTTGGATTCCAGGAAAGCGCGCAGGCGGGTGACGCTTGCTCCGGGATCCTTATGGACCAGGAACTGGGTGCAGTAGCCGTTTTTGATATCCTCAACCTTCATCAGGTCGTCGGCAAACACGCCCTTGCCTGCTGCGCTGGAATCCAGCTTCGGCTTGGCGGCAACCTCGGCACCGGCAACGATCTCGCCGCCGTCAAACACCTGCTTCATGCCCTCAAACACCAGCATGATGCCCTGGCCGCCGGCATCCACAACGCCAGCCTTTTTCAGCACAGGCAGCAGGTTGGGGGTGTCCTCCAGAGCTTTCTGGCCAGCTTCGCACACGGTGGCCCACAGCTGCGGCACATCGTCGGTTTCAGCGGCAACGGCAGCCTCGGCAGCCAGGCGGGTAACGGTCAGAATGGTGCCCTCGGTGGGCTTCATGACCGCCTTGTAAGCAGCTTCCACGCCCATCTGCAGGGCTTTGGCCAAGTCAGCAGCCTCGGCATCGGTTTTACCGGCCAGCGCCTTGGAAAAACCGCGGAACAGCAGGCTGGTGATAACGCCGGAGTTGCCGCGCGCACCGCGCAGCATGGCGGAAGCAGCGCTCTTGCTGGCTTCGGCCACCGTGCAGGTATCCGGCATGGCGTTCAGCTCGCTCAAGGCCGCGCCGATCGTCATGCTCATATTGGTACCTGTATCACCATCCGGCACAGGGAAAACGTTCAGCTCGTCCACGCGGGTACGTTGATTTGCAATATTGTTGGCGCCGGAAATGATGGCGTCGCGCAGTGTCTTACCAGTAATCATTCTAACAGTTGCACCTCATTGTAATTTTTGGGGAAACAAGCCGCCGGGGCAAATGCCAGCCGGGGCCCCCGCCGCTTTATTCGTCAATGATATCATCAACAAACACATCAATGCGGGCCACTTTCAGGCCAGTTGCATGTTCAACTTCATCTTTAACGCGGTGGGTAATGCTTTGCGTGATGGAAGCGATGTTCAGGCCATACCCCACTTTGATGTGCAGGGTGATGACCAGCCGCCCTTCCTGCTGGCTTACGGTAACGCCTTTTTCGGGCAGGGAGCCGTTGCGCAGCGCTTCGCGCACTGTGCTGGCGGCAGAGCTTTGGCCCATGGCGGCAATACCGTAACAGTTTTTGGCAGCTTCGGCCACAAGGCCGGAGAAGTAATCATTCGTAAGCGAAATATGTCCCAAAGGATTCACTCGTGTGATCATTTGCGTTCCTCCCTATGGAATACAGATGAATTCCCAGCTTCGGGTTTAACCCTTTTGCCGGGTTCCATGTGCGTCAGTTACAGCTAACGCGATTCTATTATACACGATTTGTTTCGGTTTGAACAGAGCTTTTTGTAAAAAGCCCTGCTGAAAAGGGAACAAAATTTGCAGCCTAATTTTTTACATCGGTTTTAACAATCCATTCACAAAGTTCTCCCAAACGGCGCGTATACTTAATATTAGTAAAGGTCGTACTTTTAACGCCCGCCCCGGCAGTAGATGCGGGGAGCAGCAAAAGCCGCCATACACAGTGCTTTCCCTTTCCATCAAGATAACCTGCAAAGGAGTTATTTTCCGCCATGAATCTGTTGTTCTTTTTAACGCCAAAACAGGACGTTTTATTTATCTATGAAGATTTTACCCTGCGCCAGACCCTTGAAAAATGGTCCAACCAGCGCTTTGCCACCATTCCGGTATTAAAACGCAACGGCGAATACCTGGGTACCATGACCGAGGGCGACATTTTATGGGGCATCAAAAGCATTCACGGGCTGGATATTGACGCCAGCGAGGATATCCCCATCGCCTCTTTCCCCCGCCGCCGGGATTACAAGGCAGTTCCCGTTACCACTGACATGCACGCTTTGCTGAACGCCGCCGTTGACCAGAATTTTGTTCCCGTGGTGGATGACCGCAACGTATTTATCGGCATTGTACGCCGTACCGCAATTTTGCAGCAGGTTGCCAAAGACTATGAGAGCCCAAAGGGCAATGTGATCCCGGAAAACGCTAAAAGCAAAGCCCGCAAGGAGGCGGCATTTGTGTAAGAATATCCGGTTGTTTGCACCGCATTTTTAATGTGTTTTATTCCACCGTGACCACCGGGGCGCACATTGTATGCCCGCCAACCTGGCGGCATATCAATGCCAACGCAAAGACGTCACATATTTTAACAAGCCGTACACACAGCAAACAGCCGTGGGCGAACGATGTTCGCCCTTACCAAGACATTTATGGCAACACCGCACAATTCCCGCCTTGCGGCTTAAGCACCGCTCCGGCAGCTGCGGCACGGCATCTGCGTTGCCAAAATGCTCGATAAGACATCCAGTATTATCCTGTCTCTTATACACATCTGACGCTGCCGACGATCTACTCTGTGTAGATCTCGGTGGTCGCCGTATCATTAAAAAAAAAAAAAAAGCCCATACACCACTACGCAGCACCAGGCTAAACAAGTAGTCGAACACATGAGCGACACATAGGAGAGACAAAGCAATACAGAGGAGCAGAT
>OJJI01000350.1_pt1 | contig 10847 bp, 7 predicted proteins | sample 1596201 | NCBI WGS metagenome assembly OJJI01 (sample SAMEA4350158, study PRJEB24818) | metagenome | biome: human; feature: gut; material: faeces | place: Denmark | collected 2013-09 | reverse complement strand
CTATTCGGTACGTTTGGATACGCCTTTTTCATTTTGTTGCGTGTCTTATTATGTTTTTTTTTTTTTTTGTATTTTTTTTTTCAAGCAGAAGACGGCATACGAGATCATGCCTAGTCTCGTGGGCTCGGAGATGTGTATAAGAGACAGGAAAAATATCAAGGTGATATAGCCTATATGCCTTTGATGCGGAGGAATGAATGTGATGGGAGTGATGTATCTGAATAGTTGAAAAACCGCAGTCACGTCGTATGCAAGAACGTGCTGCGGTTGGTTTGACTTTGATTGAGACGTTTTGGAATTTTTTTCGGTGGCAAAAATGGGGCAAAACGCTGCAAAAGGGGCAAAAAAGGGGCAAAAAAAGAGTGGATTATCGTAGCTTATTGTTGTCGCTGATGATATTTAACACATTGAAAAATAAGTAAAATACTTATGAGTCAGAGAGTTGTGATTTTTGCCCTTACTTGTTCAGGTTGTATTGTTCTTTCTTACTAATTTCTTGATTTTGCGACATTTAAAAGCGACTCAATTCGTTATATGGCATCAGAAGAGTATGCGTCATGCCGGAACGCCCAGCATAAGAAATCTGATATAAAAAACTGTGGCGTGTATGGTACGGATTAGAGGGGAAAATGTCAGCACATTTGCGAAATGAATCAAAAAGCCCGCAGCAATGTGCGGGCGTTAGTGTCAGCGCACAACCAGCACGGAGCACTCTGCGTGACGCACTACAGCTGCGGCGTTGGAACCGAGCAGATAAGTGGTGATATCCGGTCGATGGGAAGCAATGATGATCATATGAGCGGGGATCTTCTTCGCCAATTCCAGAATGCGGTCTTTGGGCGAGCCTTCCTCAACATGGACATGCACTCTGTCGGTTGGCAGTTTAAATTTTTTAATGATCTCTTCCAGTTGCGATTTGGCTTCCGCTTTCAGGTCATCCATTGCCGGTAATTCTGCGGAATACGCTAAACCCAGAGAGGCATAGTAGGGCAGTGAAGGTATTACCGTCAGGAAATGAACCTCTGCATCATCAATCTTTGCCTCTTCCTCAACGTGGCTAATCACGCGTTGAGTTAATTCTGAATCGGAAATATCGATAGGGACAAGAATCGTTCTGTTCATAAAACCTCCTGTTTTAGTATCCGCATAAAGTGTAACGCCAGATGACACTTTTTGTGTAATGACGGAGTTCACATTTTTAATTTAGATCAAAGGAGGAAGAATAAGCAGAAAAAGCCCGCCATAACAGCGGGCAGGAGGATTTAGAACTGATAAACCAGACCTAAAGCGACAATATCATCGGTAGAGATGCCATTGGCAGCGTAGAAGCTGTCATCTTCATCCAACAGGTTGATTTTATAGTCAACGTAGGTGGACATGTTTTTATTGAAATAGTAAGTCGCGCCAATATCGGCGTATTTAACCAGATCTTTATCATCAACACCTGCCGGGTTGTCTGCACCACCCGCAGCGTGCAGGTCACGGCCTTTAGACATCAGGAAAGAGACTGCCGGACGCAGACCAAAATCAAACTGGTACTGTGCAGTGACTTCAAAATTCTGGGTTTTGTTTGCCACAGCATAATCGCTGTCGCCAAACGGGGTCATATTACGCGTTTCTGAATACATGGTTGCCAGGTAAATATTGTTAGCATCGTATTTTAGCCCAGCAGTCCACGCGTCTGCTTTATCACCACCCGCCGCAGTATGGTTAACCTGGTCATTGGTGCGGTCAGAAGAGGTGTATGCCGCACCAGCGCTAAAGCCCATGCCTAAATCATATGTTGTGGAAAGACCCCAGCCGTCACCGTTTTCATGGCGAACATCACGTCCGTTGTTGGTGCCTTCCTGACCATTACTGGCTCCTTCGTTGTTACCTTGATACTGCACCGCGAAGTTCAGACCATTTACCAGACCGAAGAAATCAGTATTACGATAAGTCGCGACGCCATTGGCTCGACCAGTCATAAAGTTGTCTGCATTGGTATAAGAGTCACCGCCAAATTCAGGCAGCATATCGGTCCAGCCTTCGATGTCGTACATTACGCCATAATTACGTCCGTAATCGAAAGAACCGTAATCTGCAAATTTCAGCCCGGCAAATGCCAGACGGGTCCATGACTGGTTTTTTGAAGATTCAGTGTTGTTTGCCTGAATATTGTATTCCCATTGACCGTAGCCAGTGAGTTGATCGTTAATTTGGGTTTCGCCTTTAAAACCCAGACGCGCATAGCTCTGGTCGCCATCTTTCGCTGAATTATCAGAAAAATAATGCAGGCCATCAACTTTGCCATACAGATCTAATTTGTTGCCGTCTTTATTATAAACTTCGGCTGCATGTGCAGCACCTGCGGCGAGCAGGGCAGGAATTAAAAGTGCCAGTACTTTGCTTTTCATTGAATAAATCCTTTAGTTATTTTATTTGCCTTTTATCCCCATTTCGGGGAGTGAAAACATCCTAAAGGAGAAGTTCAGTTAGCCGATAAATATCATTTGTTACGCCTTAAGTAAAACCTTAATCAAATAATTCCTCTGAAATGATAATAAGTCTGGTGAATGTATCGAAGATAATACATACAAAATAAAAATTATACTTTTAATTTGCTATACGTTATTCTGCGCGGGTTATATGCCTTTATTGTCACAGATTTTATTTTCTGTTGGGCCATTGCATTGCCACTGATTTTCCAACATATAAAAAGACAAGCCCGAACAGTCGTCCGGGCTTTTTTTTTAGAATTGGATAATCCTTATCCAGAGCATTTAATCGGTGTTGCTTTTTTCCGCTTTTCCGGCCATTTGTGCCAGGAAGTCATAGCGTTTTTGCAAATCAGCTGCAGCATCTTTCCATAACTGTTCTGCCACTTCTGGCTGCTGCGAATTCAGCCGACGGAAACGTTGCTCGTGAAGTAACGTTTCTTCCGGTGCTTCTGACGGCGGGCGTGAATCCAAGGCCAGCGGCAGTTTGCCTTCATCGGCACGACGCGGATCAAAGCGATATAGCGGCCAGAAGCCGGTAGCTGTGAGTTGGCGCATCTGGTCGTGGCTGAGTGCCAGATCGTAACCATGCTCTTCACACGGGCTATAAGCAATGATCAGCGATGGCCCCGGATACGCTTCCGCTTCCTGAATCGCTTTCACCGTCTGGTTCAGCTGCGCGCCGAGAGAAATCTGCGCCACATAAACATGACCGTACATCATCATACTGACGCCAAGATCTTTACGCGCTTTACGTTTGCCGTGCTCGCCAAATTTAGTTACTGCACCCAGCGGTGTCGCTTTCGACGCCTGACCACCGGTGTTGGAATAGCATTGCGTATCCAGCACCAGAATGTTGACGTTTTCCGTCAAACTCAATACATGATCCAGACCGCCAAAGCCGATATCGTAAGCCCAGCCATCACCACCAATCAGCCAGATTGATTTTTCCACCAGTGCATCTGCATCACGTAGCAGTTCATGTGCTTCGGCAACATCGTTGAGTTGCTGGCGTAAAGCTGCAACCTGTTCACGACGAACCTCTGGCGTGGCGTCTGATTTCAACGCCGTCAGTAATTCCGCCGGGATTTTATCGGCAAATTGATCCAGCAGACGCAGCACGCGGACACGGTGTTGATCGACCGTCAGGCGGAAACCAAGGCCAAATTCGGCATTATCTTCAAATAGAGAGTTCGCCCATGCCGGCCCACGACCGTTGGCATCGGTGGTATACGGTGTAGAGGGCAGGTTACCGCCATAAATTGAAGAACAGCCAGTGGCGTTAGCGATCAACATCCGGTCGCCATAGAGCTGAGTCAGTAATTTAATATACGGCGTCTCGCCACAACCGGAGCAAGCACCTGAATATTCAAACAGCGGTGTAATCAGCTGCGATGTACGAATATCAATACGTTCCAGTTTGCTACGGTCGATTTCTGGCAGGTTGAGGAAGAAATCGTAATTGATTTTCTCTTCTTCGACATGTTCCAGGCGAGACATCATATTGATGGCTTTAATCTCTGGATTCTGACGGTCTTTCGCCGGGCAAACTTCGACGCACAGGTTACAACCGGTGCAATCTTCCGGTGCCACCTGCAAGACATATTTCTGCCCGCGCATATCACGCGATTTCACATCCAGCGAATGCAGGCTGGCAGGGGCGTTTTCCATCGCTTCAGGCGGCACCACTTTTGCGCGAATAGCTGAGTGTGGGCAAGCGGCAACGCAGTGGTTACATTGGGTACAGAGTTCCTCTTTCCAGATGGGGATCTCTTCGGCGATATTGCGTTTTTCCCAGCGCGTAGTGCCCATCGGCCAGGTGCCGTCTGGCGGCAGCGCCGAAACGGGGAGGGCGTCACCAAGCCCGGCGAGCATCGCAGCGGTTACGGTTTTCACGAAATCAGGGGCGGCATCGGAAACCACTGGCGGTCGATTGGCGCTGTGCGGATTTACCGGTTGCAACGGAACTTCTTCTACGGATTCACGCGCCAGCGCCAGAGCCTGCCAGTTGCGTTCCACCAGATCCTGGCCTTTGCTACTGTAACTTTTGGCAATCGCACCCTGCAATTCTGCGAGGGCGCTATCGCCAGGCAGAATTTGCGTCAGATGGAAAAAAGCCATCTGCATGACGGTATTAATACGGGCCGCCAGGCCACATTCGCGGGCGATTTTCGCCGCGTTAATCACATAGAAGCGCGCTTTTTTCTGGTTTAACACGGCCTGAACTTCTTGCGGCAAGCGCGACCACACTTCATCTGCGCTGTACGGCGTGTTGAGCAGGAAAATGCCGCCAGGTTTTAAACGCTCAGCCATCTGATATTTATCGATAAACTGCAACTGGTGGCAGCCAACAAAATCAGCCTGGGAAATGAGATAAGCGGAACGAATCGGCTGTTCGCTCACTCGAAGGTGAGAAACCGTCAGGCCGCCCGCCTTTTTGGAGTCGTAAACAAAATAGCCCTGTGCGTACCACGGCGTGGAATTACCGATAATCTTGATATTGTTTTTGGTCGCGGAAACGCTGCCATCACTACCAAGGCCATAAAACAAGGCTTCCAGTTTCGCCGAGTTTGGCAGGGTGTTTTCCGGCAACGGCAGTGACAGATTGGTCACATCATCGTAAATACCAACCGTAAAGCGCGCTTTCGGTTTAGCCGCGTTGAGCTCGGCAAATACCGCCAGTACACAGTCTGGGCCAAATTCTTTGGATGAAAGACCATAGCGCCCACCAATGACACGGGGCAGAGTTTCGCGCTCGCCATTATTAAAGGCTTCTGCCAGTGCGGTCATTACATCCAGATAGAGCGGTTCTGCCTGGGCACCGGGTTCTTTGGTTCTGTCCAGTACCGCCACGCTGCGTACGGATCCCGGCAGAGCTTGCAGTAAATGTTTAGCGGAGAAGGGGCGGTACAGGCGAACTTTCAGCACGCCAACTTTTTCGCCACGGGTTAGCAATTCATCAACCACTTCTTCACAGGTGCCAATGGCAGAGCCCATCAGGATAATCACCCGTTCCGCTTGCGGATGCCCGTAATATTCAAACGGCTGATACTGACGACCTGTCGCGGCAGAGAAATCATTCATCGCCTGTTCAACATGGTCATAGACCGCGTTGTACCATGGGTTGGTGGCTTCGCGAGACTGGAAATAAGTGTCAGGATTGGCGGACGTACCGCGGATCACCGGATGTTCCGGGTTGAGTGCCCGGGCGCGATGAGCATCAATTTCGACCTGCGGCATGAGATCAAGAATCGTGTCATCGGCCAGCGGGACAATTTTATTGATTTCGTGGGACGTGCGGAAACCATCAAAGAAATGAATAAATGGCACGCGGCTTTTCAGCGTCGCGATTTGCGAAATGAGAGCAAAGTCTTGCGCTTCCTGGACGTTTGCTGCACACAACATCGCGCAACCCGTCTGGCGCACCGCCATAACGTCGGAATGATCGCCAAAAATAGAGAGTGCATGTGTGGCAACGGTACGTGCCGCTACATGCAGGACAAACGGTGTTAGTTCGCCTGCCAGTTTGTACAGCGTCGGGATCATCAGCAGCAAACCCTGCGATGACGTAAACGATGTTGAAAGGGCACCCGTCTGCAAAGCGCCATGCACGGTAGCGATAGCACCCGCTTCCGACTGCATTTCAACCACGCGTGGTGTGTCTCCCCAAACGTTCTTTAAGCCGTTTCCGGCCCAGGCATCAGCCTGTTCTGCCATCGTGGAACTGGGGGTAATAGGGTAGATGGCGATAACTTCACTGGTGCGAAATGCGACCGAAGCAACCGCGCCATTACCGTCAATAGTAATCATATGACACCCTTACATTGCGCAAATGAGGGGCGCACGAAATTGCTGCGCGCCCAGTAGTAATCTTTCAATTTTAGCAAATGGCTTTCTTCTGCATTTTCGCTTTTGTGTCCCCCACATCAGCGTAATGAATGTTTTGATCAAACAGAGGGCAAAAAAATAGCCATAAAAAAGTAAAAATGCGGGGCAACGCGCAGGACAGCTCTCGACGCCGCCCTCTGTGCTGCCTATTATTTATGGCGGTGTCGTTTGGCTTGAAGATCAGAGGAAGAAAAGATGCGAGCAGCGTTTTGGGTAGGGTGTGCCGCTTTATTGTTGTCGGCGTGTAGTAGTGAACCTGTTCAGCAGGCGACTGCCGCGCACGTAGCGCCAGGTTTAAAAGCGTCGATGTCCAGTAGTGGAGAAGCAAATTGTGCAATGATCGGCGGTTCGCTTTCTGTTGCCCGTCAACTGGATGGTACGGCGATTGGGATGTGTGCATTACCCAACGGCAAACGCTGTAGCGAACAGTCACTTGCCGCCGGGAGCTGTGGCAGCTATTAATTCATTAAATCCGCCAGCTTATAAGTTAATGTCTGTTTTGCGGTCGCCAGCGTTAACTGGTTCGCGGTCAGATCCACTTGTGCACCTTCTTTCAGCATTTCGCTAATGGTGTTATCGAGTTCATTAAGCTGCGGGTTAGCGCACATCATACGGGTCATTGCCAGCCCTTTGGCTGTCAGTTCACCATTAGACAGTTTGCCTTCACCGCTAAAGCGGTTACACATGCTGCCGGAAATCATCATTTTTTCACCAAAGCTGATTTCTGGCGGATTTTTATCGCTGGTCACGGGCTTACCGTTTACGCTTTCCAGCACAAAGCGATGATGCTGTAGCTGTTCTGGCGTAACAGCAATTTTGTCATTACTTACACATCCCGCCATCAGCAGGCTTAGCGCAACAAACGCGGCTACTTTCTTCATTGTGGTTCTCAATTACAGTTTCTGACTCAGGACTATTTTAAGAATAGAGGATGAAAGGTCATTGGGGATTATCTGAATCAGCTCCCCTGGAATGCAGGGGAGCGGCAAGATTAAACCAGTTCGTTCGGGCAGGTTTCGCCTTTTTCCAGATTGCTTAAGTTTTGCAGCGTAGTCTGAGAAATACTGGTCAGAGCTTCTGCTGTCAGGAATGCCTGGTGCCCGGTAAACAGCACGTTGTGGCAGGCAGACAGGCGACGGAATACGTCATCCTGGATCACGTCGTTGGATTTATCTTCAAAGAATAGATCGCGTTCGTTCTCATACACGTCCATACCCAACGAACCAATTTTCTGATTTTTCAGCGCTTCAATTGCTGCCTGAGAATCAATCAATGCACCGCGACTGGTATTGACGATCATCACGCCATTTTTCATCTGTTCGAAGGCGGCTTCGTTCAACAGATGATAGTTTTCCGGTGTCAGCGGGCAGTGCAGAGAGATAACGTCTGATTCAGAGAACAGGGTTGGCAGATCGACATACTCCACACCGAGTTCCAGCGCCGCTGCACTTGGATACGGATCGAACGCCAGCAGACGCATACCAAAACCTTTCAGAATGCGCAGCATCGCCACACCGATTTTACCGGTACCGATAACGCCTGCCGTTTTGCCATACATAGTAAAGCCGGTCAGACCTTCCAGAGAGAAGTTAGCATCACGGGTACGCTGATACGCGCGGTGAATACGGCGGTTCAGCGTCATCATCATACCGATGGCGTGTTCAGCAACGGCCTCTGGATCATAGGCTGGAACACGGACTACTTTCAGCCCCAGTTCTTTTGCCGCGTCAAGGTCGACGTTATTGAAACCGGCACAGCGCAGGGCGATATATTTAACGCCGTGCTTTTTCAGCTCTTCCAGCACCGGGCGGCTGCCGTCATCGTTTACGAAAATACATACCGCTTCGCAGCCATTGGCAGTTTTAGCGGTTTTTTCCGTCAGCAGAAAGTCAAAAAATTCCAGCTCAAAGCCAAAGGACTCGTTCACCTGTTGCAGGTACTTCTTGTCGTACTGTTTTGTGCTATAAACGGCGAGTTTCATAAGACTTTCTCCAGTGATGTTGAATCACATTTAAGCTACTAAAAATATTTTACAAAATTTCAAATTTAATTGAAAGCTATGGCGATATTGAAAAATTCATCAACAACTATGCTTAGTGTAGGCGCAACCTTCAACTGAACGGTTAAACATGCCACAATACCCGTATTGAATGCTTAATTTTTCGCTAAATCAGGATATTAACTACCCATGCTGGGTAAATATAAAGCCGTTCTCGCGCTGTTATTACTGATTATTCTTGTGCCGTTGACGCTGCTGATGACGCTCGGGCTGTGGGTTCCCACGCTGGCGGGCATCTGGCTACCGCTCGGGACACGTATTGCATTAGATGAAAGCCCACGCATTACGCGTAAAGGTTTAATCATTCCCGATCTCCGTTATCTGGTGGGAGATTGTCAGCTTGCGCATATCACCAACGCCAGCCTTTCACATCCCAGCCGCTGGTTATTGAACGTCGGCACGGTAGAACTTGATTCTGCTTGTCTGGCGAAATTGCCGCAGACGGAGCAATCGCCAGCCGCTCCAAAAACACTCGCGCAGTGGCAGGCCATGCTGCCTAACACCTGGATCAATATCGATAAACTGATTTTTTCTCCCTGGCAGGAATGGCAGGGAAAACTCTCTCTCGCATTAACCTCTGATATCCAGCAACTGCGTTATCAGGGCGAAAAAGTTAAATTTCAAGGCCAGCTGAAAGGGCAACAACTTACAGTCAGCGAACTGGATGTCGTCGCGTTTGAAAATCAGCCGCCGGTAAAACTGGTGGGGGAATTTGCTATGCCGCTCGTGCCGGATGGACTTCCTGTAAGTGGGCATGCTACTGCGACGTTAAACTTGCCGCAGGAACCGTCACTGGTGGATGCCGAGCTGGACTGGCAGGAAAATAGCGGGCAATTGATCGTGCTGGCACGGGATAACGGCGATCCGTTGCTCGATTTGCCGTGGCAAATTACTCGTCAACAATTGACCGTAAGCGATGGTCGCTGGAGCTGGCCGTATGCAGGTTTTCCTTTGAGTGGCCGACTGGGTGTCAAAGTCGACAACTGGCAGGCAGGGCTTGAGAACGCTCTGGTCAGCGGACGACTGAGTGTGCTGACCCAGGGGCAAGCGGGTAAGGGCAACGCGGTGCTTAATTTTGGCCCAGGAAAATTAAGCATGGATAACAGTCAGCTGCCTCTGCAGCTGACCGGTGAAGCGAAACAGGCGGACCTCATTTTATATGCCCGTTTACCTGCGCAGCTAAGTGGAAGTCTGTCTGACCCAACGCTGACCTTTGAGCCAGGCGCGTTACTTCGTTCAAAGGGAAGAGTCATCGATTCGCTGGACATCGATGAAATCCGCTGGCCTTTAGCGGGTGTAAAAGTCACCCAACGTGGTGTTGACGGACGTTTGCAGGCCATCTTGCAGGCGCATGAAAATGAACTGGGCGATTTCGTGCTGCATATGGATGGGCTGGCGAATGATTTTCTCCCTGACGCTGGCCGCTGGCAGTGGCGCTACTGGGGAAAAGGGAGTTTTACACCGATGAATGCCACCTGGGATGTCGCAGGAAAAGGTGAGTGGCATGACAGCACGATTACGCTGACCGATCTCTCCACCGGTTTCGACCAGTTACAATACGGTACGATGACGGTAGAAAAGCCGCGATTAATTCTCGACAAGCCCATCGTCTGGGTACGTGACGCACAGCATCCCTCCTTTAGCGGCGCGCTGTCACTGGACGCCGGGCAAACGCTGTTCACTGGCGGCAGTGTGTTACCGCCATCAACCTTAAAATTTAGCGTCGATGGGCGCGATCCTACCTATTTCCTCTTTAAAGGCGATTTACATGCTGGTGAGATTGGCCCGGTTCGGGTAAATGGTCGCTGGGACGGTATTCGTCTGCGCGGTAACGCCTGGTGGCCTAAACAATCACTGACCGTATTCCAGCCGCTGGTGCCACCCGACTGGAAGATGAACTTACGCGATGGTGAACTGTATGCTCAGGTTGCATTTTCTGCTGCGCCTGAACAAGGATTCCGCGCGGGAGGACACGGCGTGTTGAAAGGCGGTAGTGCCTGGATGCCAGATAATCAGGTTAACGGTGTCGATTTTGTCCTGCCTTTCCGTTTTGCCGATGGAGCCTGGCATCTGGGGACTCGCGGCCCCGTTACGTTGCGAATTGCCGAAGTGATTAATCTGGTGACAGCGAAAAATATTACGGCTGATTTGCAAGGGCGTTATCCGTGGACTGAAGAAGAACCCTTGCTGTTGACTGATGTTAGCGTCGATGTGTTAGGCGGTAACGTACTGATGAAACAATTACGTATGCCGCAACATGACCCGGCGCTGTTGCGGCTGAATAATCTCTCATCCAGCGAACTGGTTAGCGCCTGTCTCTTATACACATCTCCGAGCCCACGAGACTAGGCATGATCTCGTATGCCGTCTTCTGCTTGAAAAAAAAAAAAAACTAAAAAAAAAAAAAAACTATCTATAGTTAT
>OJJI01000340.1_pt1 | contig 11334 bp, 9 predicted proteins | sample 1596201 | NCBI WGS metagenome assembly OJJI01 (sample SAMEA4350158, study PRJEB24818) | metagenome | biome: human; feature: gut; material: faeces | place: Denmark | collected 2013-09 | reverse complement strand
TTATGACATTCTTCGATCGTTTCATGCCATAGGTTATTGAAGAAGGCCATCTGTATATCGTTACCCCTCCACTTTACAATGGGACCTAGTGAAGCAATGTTACGGAGTATTTCTTTTTTTTTTTTTCAAGCAGAAGACGGCATACGAGATCATGCCTAGTCTCGTGGGCTCGGAGATGTGTATAAGAGACAGCCTTCATATCAATGAACTTCTTCGCTTCCTCGATGACCTTCGGCTCCAAATTGGAGGGCAGCGGCTCATAGCGGGTGAATTCAAATACAAAGCTGCCGCGTCCTTGCGTGAGCTGGCGCAGATAGGTGGTGAAATCATGCATCTCACTGACCGGCACGTCGGCTTCCAGCGTCTGCTGACCATCTTCGGCCGGATGCATGCCCAGCACGCGGCCGCGCCGCTTTGTCACCTCGCCCATGATGTCACCCAGTACATCGCCCGGAACAGTAGCCATCAGGTTGCCGATGGGCTCCAGCAACACGGGGCCAGCCTCGGGCAGCGCAGCCTTGTAGGCCAGCTTCGCAGCCATCTTAAACGCCATTTCGGAAGAATCCACCGGGTGGTAGCTGCCGTCCAGCAGCGTGGCCTTCAGGCCCACCACGGGGTAGCCGGCCAGCACGCCGTGGCGCACGGCCTCCTGCAGGCCTTTTTCCACCGCCGGGAAATAGTTCTTGGGCACGCTGCCGCCGAACACGTTCTCGGCAAATACAAACTCTCCCTCGTCCGTCGGCTCGAATTCGATCCATACGTCGCCAAACTGGCCGTGACCGCCCGTCTGCTTCTTATGGCGGCCCTGTGCCTTACATTTCTTACGGATGGATTCACGGTATGCGATACGCGGCTCGGTGAGGCTCACCTCCACGCCAAACTTGCTTTTGAGTTTGGCGCACACCACATCCAGATGCTGCTCTCCCAAACCGGATATCACCTGCTGCACCGTCTCGGTGTTGACGGCGTACCCCAGCGTCGGGTCCTCTTCCATCAGGCGCTGCAACGCGCCGCTGATCTTGCTCTCGTCGCCTTTCTGCTTTACCTTGATGGCCATGGACAGCGTAGGCCGGGGGAACTCGGGGCGCGGCAGGCTCACCACACGGCCCGGCGCACACAGCGTGTCGCCCGTCTGCGCGGCAGGCAGCTTGGTAATGGCACCGATGTCGCCCGCGCCGATCTCCGCCGCATCCGTCTGCTTTTTTCCTTTCACGAACACCAGCTTGCCCATGCGTTCGGGCTCGCCCGTGCGGCTGTTTACCACCGGAGAGTCCGCCTTGAGCGTGCCGCTGACAACCTTGACATAGCTCATCTTACCCACAAACGGGTCTGCTACTGTTTTGAATACATATGCGCACAGCGGGTCTTTCGCCTCGCAGGCGATCTCCACTTCGTTTCCGTCGCGGTCCGCCGCAACGCACCCAGCGCCGCGCGCTGCGCTGGGCAGCAGCTTTTTGATGTAGCGCAGCACCATGTCCGTACCCGCCAGCGCAGTGGAGCAGCCGCAGAGTACCGGCGTGATGGCGCCCGTTTTAACGCCTACGCGCACACCCTCCGTCAACTCCTCCTGCGTGAAGGGCTCACCCTCGAAGAATTTCTCCATCAGCGCGTCATCGGTCTCGGCCACAGCCTCGCGCATGGCCTCGATCAGCCCGTCCTCCCGATGGCCGTATTTGGGCATAGGCACTTCGCGGGCCGTGCCGTTGACGTAGCTGTACGCCTTGGATTCGATCAGGTTCACAAACACGCGGCCGCCGGCCTGCTCGATGGGCACGACCACCGGACAGATGGACGGGCCGAACTCCGCTTTCAGCTCTTCAAATACTTTATAGAAATCGGCATGCTCGGCGTCGATTTTAGAGATGTAGATCATACGGCTCTTGCCGTGTTTCAGCGCCAGCTTGTACGCCTTCTGCGCACCGACGGTGAGGCCGCTGCGGCCGGACACTGTAATGAGCACGCTCTCGGCGGCGCGGATGCCCTCGTGCAGACCCAGCTCAAAATCAAACAGACCCGGCGTGTCGATCAGATTTATTTTTACGCCGTCATACTCGACAGGCGCTACGGCCAGCGACAGGGATGCGCGGCGCTTGGCCTCCTCGGGGTCGTAATCGCATACGGTGTTCCCGTCTTCCACACGGCCCAGGCGGTCGGTGCTCTTGGCGGTAAACAGCAGCGCTTCGGCGAGGCTGGTTTTCCCGGCGCCGCCGTGGCCCGCTATGAGGACGTTTCGGATGTGATCGTTTGCGTAATTCATAAACAACAACCCTCTTTTCCGCCCTGCGCAAAACGCATGGCAGCAACTTATACAAAAATAGTATCACAATCGCGTCGCTTTTTAAAGATAATGTTGTAAAAAAAGAAAGAATCTTACGTACAATCTTCCAGCATAAGATTGTATAGTTTGACAAGAGGTTTTCAACAATGGCTGCCCGGCGCAAACAATAAGCCGTCCTCGTGCCTGCGGCGCAGACAAAATGCAGAAAAACACATACCGCCGCGCTTTCGTCAAAAAAGCTGGTATGCGGACGATGTGCATGATAAAATGATGCCACAAGGCGGGCCGGCACCAAAGGCGCCCGCGGAACATCGAGCCGGGCGCGTTCAGCCGTCCGGAGAAAGGGACGCGTTATGACGGCATATGAAAAAAGCCTGGAGGTCCTGCGCGAGCTTTTCGAAAAGGACTGCACCTTCGTATTGGCGACCGCGCGGGAGAACGTTCCTTCGCAGCGGGTGGTGGACGCCTGTTATATGGGCGGCGCATTCTGGGTGGTCACGCACGGCCGTTCCGCCAAAGTGCGGGAGATGAAAGCAAACCCCTGTGTTTCGCTCTGCAGCAGTTTTCACACCTTTAAGTGCAAAGCCCATTTCATGGGACATCCGCTGCTGCCTGCCAACCAGGCGGCGCGCGAAGCGCTGGCGGGGGCGTTCGAGCCGTGGCACTTTGCCTGCAACGATGAAGGCGACTCCAACCTGTGTTATCTGCGCATCGTACCGGAGAGCGGTTTTTTCCACAAGGACGGGACAGGCTACCGGGTGGATTTCATCAACGGGACGGCGGCGGAATTCCCCTTTACAGCTCAGGTCGAAATGGCTTTACAGCCGCGCGCAAATATTCCGGTATTCTGAAAAGGGCGGGAGCACACAAGGCTCCCGCCCTTATATTACATCTATAAAAGCCTCAGACGACAAACCCGCCGTTGGGCGCCAATACCTGCCCCGTGAAAAAAGCGCCCGCGTCCGATGCGAGAAACGCGACGGCAGCGGCCACGTCCTCCGGCGCGCCCAGACGGCACAGCGGCGTTTCCTCTGCAAGCGCCGCCTTATCCTCCGGGGAGAAAACAGCCATCATATCCGTTTCCACTACGCCCGGCGCCACACAATTTACCGTTATTCCGCTTGGGCCTTCCTCCTTGGCCAATGCCTTGGTAAAGCCGATAAGCGCCGCCTTTGCCGCGGAATAGTGCACCTCGCAGGAGGCCCCCACCTGCCCCCACATGGAAGAAATATTGATGATGCGGCCCCACTTTTGGCGTATCATATGCGGCAGCGCGGCCTGGCAGCAGTGGAACGCGCCTTTCACGCATACGCCGAACATGGCGTCCCACTCAGCCGCAGTGATATCTGTGAACAGCTTCTGCTGTGCAACGCCCGCATTATTGACAAGGATGTCCGCCGGCCCCAGCGTCTGCTCTACCTGCGCAAACATCGTGCGCACCGCCGCTTCGTCAGAGACATCTGCACAGAATACTGCCGCCGTGCCGCCCGCAGCGCGGATACGAGCCGCCACGCTTTCGGCACTGTCCCGCCGGGTGCGGCAGCACACGGCCACACGGCACCCCTGCGCGGCCAGCGCCAGCGCTGCGGCTGCGCCGATGCCGCGGGAAGCTCCTGTCACGATTGCGGTTTTTTCCATTTCGGCTTGCTCCCCTCTCTGCGCCTGCGGCGCAGCTCTTCAAAAAACGCCGCCAGCAGCGCGGCGCATTCGTCCTCCAGCAGCCCGCCCTCCACCTGGGGGCGGTGATTGAAAGGCAGCGCAAACAGATCCGTTACGCTGCCGCAGCAACCCGCCTTTGCATCCCGTGCGCCGTACACGACGCGCTTGATACGGCTGTTGACGATGGCCCCTGCGCACATGGGGCACGGCTCCAGCGTCACAAATAACTCGCATTGCCACAGCCGCCAGCCGCCCAAAGCGCGGCATGCCGCGTCTATGGCCAGCAGCTCGGCGTGATGCGTGGCATTCTTGCCGGTCTCCCGCGTGTTGTGTGCCACCGCCACAGGCTCCCCGTCCTTCGCCACTACCGCGCCTACAGGCACCTCGCCCAACGCAGCGGCTTTTTCCGCTTCGGCCAGCGCCAGACGCATCAACGTGATATCATCCATATGAAACCAACTTTCCTTATTTCGCGAACAGCGGCCATGCCGCGCGCAGCGCCATGCACGCCATCACCAGCGGGAACAGCGGCGCAGACGCCAGGCGCTCCAGACGGCTCTGGCGGTTCTTGGGGTCGTATACCCGGGGGATGGGCCTGAAACGGCGCATTACGCCCAGGCGGCGAATGGCCGCAAGACACACCACGGCCCCCACGCAGAACACGGCCACCAGGTATCCCGCAAACGCAAAGGCGGACACACCGTCCATCTTCTGCGCCGCATATAAAAAAAGAAACGACATTGTATTATAAGCAAAGTGCAGCGCCATTCCCAGCGCCAGAGAGCCGGTACAGTAGGCCGCCAGCCCCATGAGCACCGACAGGATGAACAGAGACGGCATCTGCGCGATATCGCCGTGCAACAGCGTGAACACCACACTGGATACAACGATGGAAAACCATGTTCCCCAGCGGGAAAGCACTGCCTGCATGGCGCCGCGCACCAGCAGCTCCTCCAGTGCGGCGGGTACCACACACATGCCGATGAAATACAAAAACGTGGCAAATCCGCTTTGTGGCAGACGGATGGCCTCCGGCGCGCGGTACCGGGTGAACGCGGCCAGCAGCCGCTGCAAAAGCGTAGTAAGCAGGCTGCATAGAAAGCCCGCCCCTAAAAACACCGGCACGAACAGCCACAGCCGCCCGTCCCGAGGCATCTGCACCGAAATCCGCAGGCGCATGGGCGTAGCGCGCACTCCCACGGCCAGCAGCCAGAACGCTGCCGCCAACCCGGCGGCGGGCAGAAGAACGTTGAATACGCCCAGCACCCACTCAGGCACAGCAATGGGGTTTTCCAGCGTAGCGCTTTTGTTGAACAGGCGCAGCAGCTGCCCTACGGCCAAACGCAGCAGCGCCGTGACGCCCAAATACACCGCCGCCGCCAGCGCCGTCAGGTTCGCCGCATAGCGCAGCGGGTCATTCTGTTGTTTGCGCGCCATCCCGCAGCCACCTCCCTCTGTTTATTCCGCCGGCCCGCGCGGGGCCCGCGCCGATGATATCCAGCTTCTATATTACAATATTCCGGCAAAAAAAACCACTGTGAAATCGCATCGCGTTTTCACAGCGGAAATATTTTTATGAAGGACTCACCGGGAGAAGCGGCGAATCAAAACAACCGCGCTGGTTCAGGCATATGCACGGGAAACGGAAGCGTAAACAGCCTCAGAGGTATCCTCCCCTTCAATCCACCCGGTGTAGGACACGCGGACCGTATCGCCTTTTTTCAGCTCCTCCGGAAAAGACTTTCCCGGCACAGCTTCAAATTTCAGTGTCCGGCCGTCGGCGGCGGCCAGCGTCAGTGCGGTATCGCTCACGGCACGCACCGTACCGAGCACGGCGCTCTTATTGGCATCTTTCCGGGCCGTGACCTCCAGTGACAGAAGCTGTGCGGAACGGGTGGATTCCCCGCTGATGCAACCGGAATAAGTGACGCGCACACCATCTCCCGGCTCCACTCCGCCCTGCTGCCCGGTGAGGGATTTCCCCGTGTAGAAGGCAAGTACACGTCCGTCCGCCGTACATACCCCGATGCTGCCCTGTTTGCTGTTCACGGAACACACCGTGCCCCGCACAGCCTGTGCATCCGCCAGCTTTTCCGCCTGCACACGCAGCAGCATGGCATGGGATGTATCCTCCGGCGCGGCGCTGCCCGAATAGCTCAGCACCGCGCGGCTTCCCGCGCGCAGGCCATCCGGCATATCCACCTCGGCGAAGCCCAGCGCGAAGATATAACGTTCCCCTGTATCTGCCAAAAAGGTGATCGTATCCGCCTTTTCATCCACGGCGCGGATACGTCCCGCCAGGGTGAACACATCTCCCTCCGATACGCGCGCTGTCACACGGCTCACCACCGCGCCGTCCGGTGCGCCATCAAAATACACGCGCACCCACATTCCCTCGCGTGGTTCGCCCTTCAGCGCACGTACGCTCCGGCCCGCCGCAAAGGTGTAGGTTTCACCGCCCGCCGTCCGAAGTGTGATGCTCTCTTCATCGAACGCCGTTACAACGCCGTCGGCCGTGCTCCCCATCGAAAGGGAGTCGGGCTGCGTTTCCTGCGCAGCCTCTATGCGCAGCAGCTTTACATTTCGGGCGTTGGTGTCCGTCAAAACGCCGTCGTACCAGATGCGCACATACTGGCCGGCCTGTACGCCGCCTTCTACCATGTCCTCGGCGCCGTCCATGCGGAACACATACTCTCCGCCGCCTGCGGCACGGAGGATGAACTGTCCGTCCGAGGCGTCCAGTACCACGCCTTCTTCTTTTTTAGCTCCCTCGGGAAGCACCGTTCCCGCCTGAGGGTCCTGTATGGGCCGCCCTCCGCCGGACCCGGCGCATGCCTGCAGCCCCAACACCAGCATCAGGCACAGCGCTGCTGTCAGCACCGCTACACATCTTTTCTTCATTGCTCTCAAACCCACATCTGCAACCCTTCCTGCCAAACCTCCACGGTCCGCGGCATACTTTATCAGTGTATGCAAAAACGGCACATGATATCCCGCCGCCGCAGTATCGCTGACATTGTCTTTCCATTATAGTAGACGCGCCCGCATCCGGTTTCATTTCAAAAAAAATCTTAAAAATCTATGACAATCTTCCAAACACACCGGAACGGACCGTCGGAAGCATTTTTGCCGCGGCACAATAAAAAACGGCCATACGGATCGCTCCGCATGGCCGTTTTCCGGTTTTAAATCACTCGGCGTCCTCGCCGTCCGCTTCGCTGCCGGAGAGCAGCGCCTTCATCGAAAGGCTGATGCGCTTTTTCTCGAAGTCCACATCGGTGAGTTTCACTTCCACTTCCTGGCCTACGCTCAGTACATCGGAGACCTTCTCAACACGCTCATTGGAAATCTCACTGATATGCACCAGGCCGTCGATGCCCGGCAGGATGCGCACAAATGCGCCGAACTTGGTGATGGACACCACGGGCGCCTTGAACACGCTGCCGATAGGATATTCGGCCTTGAATTTCTCCCAGGGATTGTCCTCGGCTTTCTTATAGCCCAGAGACACTTTTTTGTTCTCGGTGTCGATATCCTTGACGTACACATCGATGGTATCGCCGACGCTCACGACCTCGGACGGATGCTTGATGCGGTTCCAGGACAGTTCGCTGATATGAACCAGGCCGTCCACGCCGCCGATATCCACGAACGCACCGTAGTTGGTCAGGCTCTTGACAACGCCCGTGTACTGCTTGCCGATCTCCACATTGGCCCAGAACTCCTCGCGCTTGGCGTCGTTCTCGGCGGCCAGGACCTCGCGGATGGAACCCACGATGTGGCGGCCTTCGCACTGCTTCATCTTCAGACGGACATTCGTTTTCACCAGGGCGGTATAATCCTCGCCATGGCGCAGCGTGGCCTGGGAGCGCGGCACGAACACGCGCACGTTATTCACCAGCACCACAACGCCGCCGGAGTTGGCCTCGGTGACGAAGCCCTCCAGGATCTCGCCGCTCTCGACAGCAGCGGCAACGGCCTCGCGGCCCTTGTTCTCATCCAGACGCTTTTTGGAAAGATAGACAACGCCTTCCTGGTCGTTTACCTTTGTTACGATGAGGTCGAGCTCGTCACCTTTCTTGACCAGATCCTCCGCTTTGGCGGACGGGTCATTGGTGAGTTCCTCGAGCTTGACGAAACCGGTCTGCTTCGTGCCGATATCCACCTGGATCTCGCTGGGGGAAACGCCGGTGACGATGCCCTTTACGACCTTTCCATTGTATACCGGCTTCAAGGAAGCGTCGATCATTTCCTCAAAGCTCAATTCCTCTTCACGAATTTCCTCGCTCATACTGCTCAGTACCTCCTCAATAATAGACGAGGGCGTGGATGCACCCGCCGTCACTCCCACCGTGCCTGCGCCGCGCCACCATGCGGGGTCCAGCTCCTGTGCTGTCTCCACGGCGGCGGCCTTTGTATGGCGCCCGGCAACGGATACGAGTTTCTGGGTGTTGGAGGACTGCCGCCCGCCGATGACGACCATCAGGTCGCATTGGCGCGCAAGGCACTCCGCCTCATGCTGCCTCGCCCATGTTGCATTACATATTGTATCAAATATGCTCGGATTTGTATATACTTTTTTGAGAAACTCTACGCATTCTTGCCACTTTTTCACCTCAAAAGTGGTTTGAGCTACCACAAAAATTCCATTTTTGGTATTTTCTGGAGTTAAAAGTGCTTTTAACTCCTCCAAATCGGCAAAAACAAATACACTGCCCCGTGTGTGTCCCACGATGCCCTGCACCTCGGGATGGTTTTCGTCGCCTGCGACCAGCAGGGTCCTGCCCTCCTCACCCGCCCTGCGGGCCAGGCGGTGGATCTTGGCCACAAAGGGGCAGGTGGCGTCATGCACCACAAGGCCCCGGGCCCCAAGCGCATCGTACACGCACTGCGGCACGCCGTGGCTGCGCACCACCACCTCGTAGCCGTCGGGCACCTGTTCGGGTGTATCCACGATAACGGCGCCCCGGGCCGCAAGGTCCGCCACGCATTGAGGATTATGGATGAGCGGCCCCAGCGTAGCCACCCGCACGCCCTGCTCCAGCAGGCCGTAGGTGAGCTTTACCGCACGGTCCACTCCGAAGCAGAAGCCCGCCGTCTTTGCCTTAATGATCTTCATATCACAGCTCCTTGGGAAAAGGGCGCCGCAGGCAGCGCACTTTCTCTTTTACACTTTTATAAGTATTGCCGGTTTTCCTCCAGCAGCTTTTCCAGCTCTTCCGCCAGCAACGCCTTGCATTCGCGCAGGCGGGCGGCGCTGCGCGGCTCGCCCAGCTTCAATTTTTCCGCGGGGATCGGCTTGCCGAACACTACGGTGCAGCGGCCGAACACCCGCATTTTTCCGCCTTTGTAGATGATACGGCAGGGGATCATATCCACGCCCGCTTCGGCCGCAATGACAAATGCTCCGCTCTTCAGCTTACCCAGGTTGCCGTCCTTGGTACGCGTGCCCTCGGGGAAGACCAGCGCCCCGCGTCCCTCACGCACCTCGCGCACAGTGTTTTCCACCACTGTGGCGTCGCCCTTTCCCCGGCGCACACAAACGACGCCCACATGCCGCCAGGCCCAGTTCAGCAGGCGGCTGATCTCGAACAGCTCTTCTTTGGCCATGATGACCATGGGCCTGCCCCAAAACCGGGCAATAACGACGAATACAGGGTCGATGGCGGAGATGTGATTGGGCGCGATGACGAAGCCCCTGTCATGGATGAGGTTCTCCCTTCCGATGACCCTGATCCGGAACGCGATGTGCCACACCAGCCACGCCAACGGCACGATGATCCAGTAAAACCACATCGTTACCCCTCCTGCCCCAGACGCGCGCGGATGGTGGACAGCAGCAGCGCGAACGCATCGTCGAAGGTAAAGCCCGTGGTGTCCACGGTAACGGCATCCGCAGCGGGGCGCAGCGGCGCGGCGGCACGGTGGGTGTCGTTATAGTCCCGCCGTTCCACATCCGCCAGCACCTGCTCGTAACTCACCCATTCCCCGCGGGCAATCAATTCATCGTAGCGGCGCCGGGCGCGGTCCCCCGCGCTGGCCGTCAGAAATATCTTCACCTGCGCACCGGGCAGCACCACAGTACCGATGTCGCGCCCATCCATAAGCACATTGTTATCCTTTGCCAATGCACGCTGGGCGTCCAGCAGGAACGCGCGCACCGACGGGTGTGCCGAAACATGGGATGCAGCCATGGACACCTCCTCGGTGCGGATGAGGCCGGAAACGTCCTCCCCGTTCAAAAACATATGCTGCACACCGTCCACATAGCGCATCTCCAGCCGGATGCCCGGCAGGAGCGCCGCCACGGCATCCTCATCCTCGGTGTCTGCGCCGCTGCGCAGCACATACAGCCCGATGGTACGGTACATGGCGCCGGTATCGACATAAATGTAGCCAAGCTCCGCGGCAAGCCGCCGCGACAGACTGGATTTGCCCGCACCGGACGGGCCGTCGATGGCAATGGAAATCATATTTTTCTCCTCTTCCCCCCAGGACGCTCCGCACTGCGGCATGCGCCCGGTCATGATTGACAGCCGTCCGGCCGATTACAGATGGCTTGCCGCCGCATATGCTGTGGCGAACGCGATTCCCAGGTTGTAGCCGCCCGTGTACGCGTCCACATCCAGCACCTCGCCCGCGAAATACAGCCCCGGACACAGCTTGCTCTGCATTGTTTTGGGGTCCACTTCCTTTACGCTGACGCCGCCGCTGGTAACGACGGCATGGGCAAGGTCGCCCTTTCCGGCCAGCTCGACCGGGAAGGCTTTCAGCAGCTCCACCAGGCGCCGGCGCTCCTCCCGAGTGATCTGGTTCACCTTGCGCTGCGGGTCCATGCCCCACACGTCCAGCATCACAGGCTGCATGGAGGCCGGAAGCAGCTTCACAAGGCAGTTCGCAGCCTCCCGGTTCGCAAGAAGCGCAAAGTCCTCGGAGACGCGCTTATAAAGCTTTTCCGGCGGCAGCGCAGGCTTGAGGTCAATACAGACGCGGTAGCCGTATTTTTTCATATCCCGGATGTGTGCGCTGGCGGAAAGCACCAGCGGCCCGGACATGCCGAAATGCGTGAACAGCATCTCACCCTGCTCGCAAAACAGCGCCTTTTTTCCTTCGTACAGTGTGAGCGCCACATTTTTAAGGGAAAGACCCATCATACGCCTGCACACCCCTCCGCGCTCCACCAGGGAAACAAGGCTCGGCTCCGGCGGCACTACGGTGTGGCCCGCCTGCCGTGCGAAACGGTAGCCGTCGCCCGTGGCTGTCTCTTATACACATCTCCGAGCCCACGAGACTAGGCATGATCTCGTATGCCGTCTTCTGCTTGAAAAAAAAAAAAACAACTTATGCTTGAAAAAAAAAAATCAGCTATGTCGAAAGACTCGAATCCCAAATAACAG
>OJJI01000331.1_pt1 | contig 11628 bp, 9 predicted proteins | sample 1596201 | NCBI WGS metagenome assembly OJJI01 (sample SAMEA4350158, study PRJEB24818) | metagenome | biome: human; feature: gut; material: faeces | place: Denmark | collected 2013-09 | reverse complement strand
TCGGTAGGTGGTGCGGGTCATGGAGGCGCTCGGCGGCGGCGGCAGTCGCTCGTCGGCAGCCGTGCAGCTGCATGACGTGTCGGTCGCGCAGGCGGTGCAGATGGCGCGCAAGGCGATCGACGAGAATCTGGAAAATTAAGCAAAGGAGTATCTTGCTATGAAAGTAATTTTGAATGTAGACGTCAAGGGCCAGGGCAAAAAGGGCGAGCTCAAGGAAGTGTCCGACGGTTATGCCCGCAACTATCTCCTGCCGCGCAAGCTTGCGACGGAGGCCACGGCCGACAATCTCAACGCCTTCCGCCTGAAGGAGAAGGCCAAGGCGGCGCAGATCGCCCGCGAGAAGGCCGAGGCGGAGGAAAACGCCAAAAAGCTCGGCGCCATTCAGGTGAAGATCGCGGCGAAGGCCGGCAGCAACGGCAAGCTCTTCGGCTCCGTCACCTCGAAGGAGATCAGCGACGCGCTGCACGAGCAGTTTGACCTCACCATCGAAAAGCAGAAGATCGTGCAGGCCGAACCCATCAAGAGCTTCGGCGCGTACGAGGTCAAGTGCAAGCTCGGCTATGAAGTCACCGGCACGATCCACGTGCTGGTCATCGAAGAGAAATAAACCGCGCGCAGGCGAGGGAGGGACCCGTCATGGAGGAGCTGCTGGGCAGACAGCCGCCCCATTCCGCTCCGGCGGAGCAGGCAGTCATCGGTGCGATGCTCATCGACCCGAGCTGCATCCCGGACGTGATCGAAAAGGTCAAGTCCGACGAATTTTATATTCAGGCCAACCGCGATATTTTTGACACCATCTTCGCCATGTTCTCCTACGGGCAGAGCGTGGACGCGGTCACGGTGCTCGAGCAGATGAAGGTCCGCGGTGTGTACAAGGACACGACGCAGCAGTACCTCATGGAGGTCATGCAGGTCACGCCCACGGCTGCGAACGTGCTCAAGTACGCGGCCATCGTGCGCGATCAGGCGCTGCTGCGCAATCTGCACACGGCGGCCGATGAGATCAACACCATGATCTTTGAGGGTTCCGGCGGAGCGGACGCCATGCTCGAGGCGGCCGAGCGCAAGATCTATGCGCTCCGGCAGGGACGCAATGTCGGCGGCCTGCAGCCAATCAGCATGGTCATCCAGCGCGTGTATGCAAACCTCTCCGAGGCGGCGAGCAGCGGCGGGGGCATCCCCGGCCTTGCCACCGGCCTGCCGGATCTGGATCAGACGATTCTCGGTCTGAACGCGGGCGAGCTCATCCTCATCGCGGCCCGTCCCGGCATGGGCAAGACGAGCCTTGCGCTCAACATTGCTCTGCACGTCGGCAAGACGTCCGGCAAGACGGTCGCGGTGTTCTCGCTCGAAATGGCGCGCGAGCAGCTCACGACGCGACTGCTCGCGGGCGAGGGCCTGGTCGACAGCCAGAAGCTCCTGACCGGCAAGCTCTCGGCGGACGAGTGGCGGCGCGTCGGCGCCGCGGCCACGACCATCAGCGCGACGGATATCCGCATCGACGACAACCCGTCGCTGTCCGTTGCGGACATGAACGCCCAGTGCCGCCGCATCCCGAATCTTGGCCTTGTCGTCATCGACTATCTGCAGCTCATGCAGTCGGCCGGCAGCGGCCACGGCTGGTCGAATGAGAGCCGCACGCAGGCCGTCTCCGACATGAGCCGCATGCTCAAGATCATGGCCAAGGAGCTCAATGTTCCGGTCATCTGCCTGTCGCAGCTGTCGCGTGCCAACGAGTCGCGCCAGAACAAGCGCCCGATGCTGTCCGACCTCCGTGAGTCCGGCGCCATCGAGCAGGACGCGGACATCGTGCTCGCGCTCTACCGCGACGGGTATTATAACAAGGAGTGCGAGAATCCGAACCTCGCCGAGGCAATCATCCTCAAAAACCGCCACGGCGAGACCGGCACGCTCGAGCTCATGTGGCTGCCGGAGTATACGTCCTTCGCGGCCATCGAGAAGAAGTACGACGACGATGACTATTGATGCCATCATGCCCGGCGTGCGTGTGCTGTGTGCCGTGTCCGGCGGGGTGGACTCCATGTACCTCCTGCACCGGATGACGGCGCTGGGCGCGCAGCGCGGCTTTGCCGTCGGCTGTGCGCACTTCAACCACGGGCTGCGCGGCGCGGAGAGCGACCGCGACGAGGCGTTCGTGCGCGCGCAGTGCGAGAAACTGGGCGTGCCGTTTTATGCCGGGCGCGGCGATGTTGCGTCCGTGCGCGGCATGGGCACCGAGGCCGCCGCGCGCGAGCTGCGCTATGCGTTCTTGGCGCAATGCGCGCAGGCGCACAGCTACGACTGGATCGCCACGGCGCACACGGCGGACGACAACGCCGAGACGCTGCTGCTCAACCTCGCACGCGGCTGCGGCCTGCGCGGCCTGACCGGCATCCCGCCGCAGCGCGGCAAGCTCCTGCGCCCGATGCTGGACACGACGCGCGCGCAGGCGGAGGCCTACCTGACCGCCCATGCCATCCCGCACGTGGAGGACAGCACGAACGCGGCCGATGCCTATGCCCGCAACCGCGTGCGGCACCATGCCGTGCCGGCGCTTGAGAGCGTGAATCCCGCCTTCGTGCAGCACGCGGCCGACACGGCAGCGCTCCTGCGCGAGGACGAGGCGTTTCTCAGTGGGCTGGCAGCGGATTTTCTGGCTGGGCAGATGCCCGCGGAGGGCATCCCGATCGCCGAGCTGCTGGCGCTGCCGCGCCCGGTGCGCGTGCGTGCGCTGCAGCAGGCGGCCGGACGGGAACTGTCGCGCCGGCATCTGCTGGCGCTCGAGCGGCTGTGTGACGGGGAAGGGCTTGGCTATGCCGATGTGCCCGGCCTGCGCGTGACGCGCGAGCAGGGTCGGCTGTTTTTCGGCGCGCAGGCGCTGCCGCCGCTCGGGACGCACATTCTGCGTCCGGGTGAGACGGCGGAGATCCCGGAGCTGGGGCTGCGCGTCACGGTCGGCGTGCCGGAACCGTTTCGTGAAATTCACAGCGCGTTCACCACTTTTTGCTTTAAATCTGCGATCATCCATGATAAACTATCTGTTACGCCGCGGCGTCCGGGCGACCGGATTCGTCTGGCGGGGCGCGGCTGCACGAAGCGCGTGAGCGACCTGTTCGCCGAACGGGGGCTGACACAGGCCGAGCGCGACCGCGTGCCGATCATCCGCGCGGCAGATGCGCCGGCGGCCATCGCCGGTTTCGGCGTTGCCGAGCAATGCGCGGCGGCGCCGGGGCAAACCATGATCTGCATCCGAATGGAACAGATCCAGACATATGGGGGAGAATACTATGAGCGATATGAGAGATGACATTGCGTCCGTTCTGCTGTCCGCCGAGGAGATCCAGGCGCGCACGGCGGAGCTGGGTGCCCAGATTTCCAGGGATTTCGACGGCCGCGAGCCGCTGTTTGTCGGCGTGCTCAAGGGCTGCTTTGTGTTTATGGCCGACCTGATGCGCAGCGTGACCATCCCGTGCTCGGTCGATTTCATGGCTGTGTCGTCCTACGGCAACCAGACCACGACCACCGGCGCCGTGAAGATCAACAAGGATCTGAATCAGGACATCGAGGGCCGTGACATCATCCTCGTTGAGGACATTCTCGACAGCGGTGTCACGCTGCACTATCTCAAGGACTATCTCAGCGTCCGCCGGCCTGCCTCCATCACCATTGCCACCCTGCTCGATAAGCCCGCCCGCCGCAAGGCGCCGATCCACGCCGCCTATGCCGGCTTTGAGGTGCCGGATGCGTTCGTCGTCGGCTATGGGCTCGATTACGCAGAAAAATACCGCAATCTCCCGTATATCGGCGTACTCAAGCCGGAGGTCTACTCCACCTGAGCGCCCGGTGCGGATCCCATAAAGGATGTGATTTAATTTGAAACCTGATAAGAACCGTGCCAGAGGCATCGGGTTCTACCTGCTGATCGGCGTGATCATTCTCGCCGTCATCTTCTATCTGACCACACCGGCAGAGCAGAAGGAATACACCTATTCCGAGATCGAGGAACTGTTCCGCCAGGAGCAGGTCAAGTCGTTCTGCCTCGAGGGAGATGAGCTCACGCTCAATCTCTATTCTCCGGACAGCGATGGCAATACGACGATCAAAAAGACGCTGTCGAATCCCACCTGGTTCCGTGAGGATCTGGGGGATCTGATCGAGCAGCAGACCGCCAGCGGCGTGCTGACGGAGTATGATTACGTCAAGGGCTGGACGGCGCCGTGGTGGATGTCCATCCTGCCGTACCTGATCACGATCGTGCTGTTCGTCGGCGTGTGGTACCTGCTCATGAACAAGGCGGGCGGCGGCGGAGCGCCGGGCGTCGGCAAGTTCGGCAAGGCGCACACGCGCACCGGCGAGGACAACCTCAAGAAGGTTACGTTTGCCGATGTCGCCGGCGCGGAAGAGGAAAAAGAGGAGCTGTCCGAGATCGTGGACTTCCTCAAGCGCCCGCAGAACTATACCGCGATGGGCGCGCGCATCCCCAAGGGCGTGCTGCTCGTCGGCCCTCCGGGCACCGGCAAGACGCTCATGGCCCGCGCAGTCGCGGGCGAGGCAGGCGTGCAGTTTCTGTCCATTTCGGGCTCGGACTTTGTCGAGCTCTATGTCGGTGTCGGTGCATCGCGTGTGCGCGATCTGTTCGACCAGGCCAAGAAGGTCGCCCCGGCCATCGTGTTCATCGACGAGATCGACGCGGTCGGCCGCCAGCGCGGCAGCGGTCTCGGCGGCGGTCACGACGAGCGCGAGCAGACGCTCAACCAGCTGCTCGTCGAGATGGACGGCTTTACGAATAACGAGGGCGTCATCGTCATGGCGGCGACCAACCGCGCCGACATTCTCGATAACGCGCTGCTGCGCCCCGGCCGCTTTGACCGGCGCGTGTATATGGGTCTGCCCGATATCAAGGGCCGCGAGGAGATCCTGAAGGTCCACGCCCGCGGCAAGCCGCTGGGCGACGATGTGGATCTCAAGAGCATCGCGCGCGGCACGGCCGGCTTTGCCGGTGCGGATCTGGAGAACCTCCTCAACGAGGCCGCCATCATGGCCACGCGCAGCAAGCGCCGCTTCATCATGCAGGCGGATATCGACGAGGCGATCCTGAAGGTCGTCATGGGCCCGGAGAAGAAGAGCCGCGTCGTGTCCGAGCGTGCGCGCCGCCTGACGGCGTACCACGAGTCCGGCCACGCGATCGCGTCGTTCTTCCTCAAGAACTCCGACCCCGTGCACTATATCACCATCATCCCGCGCGGCGCTGCCGGCGGCTTCACCTGGTATCGCAAGGCAGAGGACGCCGAGAACTTCACGTCCCGCGGTGAGATGTTTGACAGCATCGTCTCCGCGCTTGGCGGCCGCATTGCCGAGCAGCTCTTCCTTGACGATATCTCCACCGGCGCGTCCAACGATATCCAGCAGGCGACGAACATCGCCCGCGACATGGTCATGAAATACGGCATGTCCGAGAAGCTCGGCCCGATCTCGTTCGACGATTCGAGCCACAGCATCTTCATCGGCCGCGATTTCGGCACCACGAAGAGCTATTCCGAGGAGACCGCCGCCACGATCGACGAGGAGGTCAAGCACCTGTTCGACCAGGCCTACGCCAAGTGCGAGGCGCTGCTGCGCGAGCACGCCGACCTGCTGACCGGCCTCGCGGAGTACCTGCTCATCCACGAGACGATCGAGGGCGATGACTTCCGCTACTACTGTGAGCACGGTGAGATGCCCGTCCACCCGGACGACACCATTGAGCCGCCGGCGAAGGTCATCCGCAGAATGGACGAGGCCCCCGAGACCCCGCAGCCGGACGCGGAAGCGCCGGCCCAGCCGGAGGCACCGTCCGCACCGGATGCGGACGCTCCGAACAGCGATCCCGGCGAGCAGCCGTAAGCCGTCCGCGCACAAAACACGATCACGATCAAAAGGCCGCAGCGCATATGCGCTGCGGCCTTCTTGCTGCCCGGCGCGCGGCGTATGCGCCGCACACTGTCCGGGGAAGCAACGATATCTAAACGATATATAGAAGAGCCGCCCCCGGGAAAAGGGGCGGCTCTCGCTGTTGCTGCGGCGCGGACGCGGCTGCATCCGCGCCTTGAGTGGGGGGAAGGAAATAGGGGTGGATGTATAGAAAGGATGGTGTGTGGAGCGTGTTATGCGATCAGAAGGACGCCTTGATGCTGTTGATGGTCTCTTCGGCTTCCTTGACCATGCGGTCGAGCAGAACCTTGACCGGCACGACATCGTGCACGAGACCCATACCCATGCCGGCGCAGAAGATCGCGCTGTCGACATTGCCGTCCTGGAAGGCCACGCGGGTCTTCTGGCCGGTGATGACGGGCATCTGCTCCTTGAGGATGTCCATCGGGCCCTTGCCGGTGCGCAGGCCGCGGTTCTCGATCTCGTTGGCGAGCAGGGAAGCGTTGTTCTTGGACACGCGCATCATGCTGCCGATGGTCTTCTGGCAGAGTACGGTGTCCTTTTCGGTGTGGTTGATGACCCACTGGCGGTGGTTGTCGGAGATCGGGCACTCATCGACGCACACGAAGCGGGTGCCCATGGCAACGCCGGAAGCGCCGAGCGCGAGCGCAGCCGCGAGGCCGTGGCCGTCCGCGATGCCGCCGGCGGCGATGACCGGGATCTTCATGTCCGCGGCGCAGCGGCGCGCGATGACGAATGTGCCCACGCCGTCAGCCGACGGATGGCCGCCGACCTCGTAGCCGGCGATGATGACGCCGTCGAGTCCCTTGCGCTCCATGCTCATGGAGACCTTGTAGTTCGGGCACTTGTGGAAATGACGCATGCCGGCGGACTTGATGTCGGCGATGAATTCGCGCGGATCCTCGGCGCTCGTCTCGATGGCGGCAACGTGCTTTTCGCCGCACAGACGGATGGTCTTGCGGATCTCCTCGTTGTCCAGACGCTGGGTCGGGGCGAGGGAGATGTTGACGATGTAGGGCTTGTTGGTCAGGCTGTTCATCTCGTCGAGCGCGTCGGCAAACTCGTCGAGCGTCGGCCAGCAGGTGACGTTGATGGTGCCGATACCGCCGGCGTTGCACACGGCGGCCGCGAGCTGCGGCACGGCTAGCCACTGCATGCCGCTCTGGACGATCGGGTACTCAATGCCAAACATTTCAGTCAGTTTTGTTTTCATGTATGCTACCTCCTAATGATGTTTAATGGTTTGAAAAAATGCGTCTGTCGCCTTGCTAATCAAAAATATATCAAAGCGGGGCGGGGGTCTCAACAGTATTCAGACCAAAGTTGCGGCCGGGCGCAGCGACGTGTTTTGGAGGAAATGTACAAAGCGCGTACGGCTTGCAAAAAACGGATAACCCAGCGCAATGCGCACCCGTTTTTGTACAATTCGGGCGGAAAGTGTGCAGAGAATACCTAATTTAATACTTGAAAATCAGCAGTATGTGTGTTTTCCGGCCGCTTGGTTATGGAGTACAAAAAAATGATTTTTCTCTCTGCGGATTTCGTAGTCTTTGTTGGTGAAAAAGCGCTGAATTCGGTGTAACCTAAAACCAACTTGACAGATAATTAACTAACGAAAGCGCAAGTTGAGAACCATTCATTAAGGAGGAGTGAAACTCATGAGCAAGCAAATGAAAAAGACGATTTTCGGCATTCTGGGCGGTATTGTCCTGATGCTGCTGATCGCCTACCTGCCGCCGGAAACGGAAATGATGAGCCGTCAGGGCTGGCAGTATCTCGGGTGCTTCGGCTTCCTGCTGACGTGCCTGATCTCCGGCGCCCTGCCGGACTGGGTCGCGACCCTTGCGACCATGGTCATGCTGTTGGTATTCAAACTCGGCAAGGTGGCGGACGTCACGGTCGAGTTCTCCGGCACGACCGTCTGGCTGTGCATCGGCGTGTTCATCATGTCGGTCGGCATCAACAACAGCGGCTTCATGAAGCGCCTGGCGCTGTGGGTCCTCACGAAGTTCCCCGGCACCTATCGCGGCCAGGTCACGGCCATGATGCTCGCGGGCATCATCACCACCCCGATGATCCCCAGCTCCTATGCCAAGACCTCCATCATGGCGCCCCTGATCGGCCAGGTCTGTGAGGCTGTCGGCGCGGAGCCGAACAGCAAAGCGGCCCGCGGCCTGTGGTTTGCCAACTTCATGGGCACGTACATCCTCGGCATTGCCTTCATGTCCGGCTCGGCGTTCGTTGCGCTGATGATCGGCTTCATGCAGGGCCTCGCCTTCACCTGGGGCTCCTGGCTCAAGTGCACGATCGTCTGGTATCTCGTGCTCATCGTTCTGACCTATCTGTACTGCACGATCATCTGCAAACCGAAAGAAAAGCTCGCCGGCGACGTGACCTTCCTCAAGGAGCAGTACAAGGCGCTCGGCGCCATCTCCAAGAAGGAGAAGCAGGGCATCATCATCGTTGCCATCGCCATTATCCTCTGGATCACCCAGAAGCTGCACGGCGTGGACGCCGGCTTCGTGGCCATCGCGGCTGACGTGGCGTTCTTCGCCGCCGGCCTGCTGACGGCGCCGGAGGCCAACGCCAAAGGCCAGTGGACGCTTGTCGTCTTCATCGGCGGCATCCTCAGCATCGCCAAGTTCATGAACACCACCGGCGTCAGCGCATGGCTGGCCAGCCTGCTCGGCCCCATCTTCGCGCCCATCATGAGCAGCCCGTATATCTTCGTTCCCTGCCTGTGCATCATCACGTTTGCCCTGCGTTACGTGATCGTGTCCCAGACCTGCATGCTCACGATGATGATCGCCATCTTCGGACCGCTCATGGAGGCACACGGCATGAGCATGTTCATCCTCGTCTTTGTCGAGTGGCTGTGCGGCACGTACTGGAACACCGCTTACGGCAACCCGTCCGTGGTCGGCTTCATCAAGATGACCGGCGACAAGTGCGTCGACTATCCCTGCGCGCAGAAGGCTTCTTACGCCTACATGGTCATAACGATCATCGCCATGCTGGCCAGCGTCCCGCTCTGGCAGGCGATCGGTCTCTGCTGATCCGAATATCCCCGTCAGATCCACCGTCCCCTGTGCAGACATTCTCTGCACGGGGGACACTTTCCAGATGCGCCGCTGGTCAAGGTGCCTAATTTCGCCGCTGCGATCGGTGGTCACTTTCGTAGCCGGTGCTCTGGGATGCGGTGTGCAGAGTTGATATAGTAGTCATAGTCAGAAAGGTAACATTCCGGCACATTGCCGGTCATACACAGCGTTTGAAAGGAGAAAAACATCATGATCAAAACCAGACTTACCGAGCTTGTCGGGCTCAAATACCCCATCATCCAGGCCGGCATGGGTCCGTATCCGGTCACCAGCCTGTGCATCGCGGCGGCCAACGCCGGCTGCCTCGGCCTGTGCAGCACATTTGCCACCACGTCCCGCGAGACCAACCCCATCGTCTTTGAAGACTTCTGCAAGCAGGCACACGCCGAGACCACCGATGACGATGTGACCATCTTCAAGAAAATGTTCACCCGCGTGTTTGAAGAGACCAAGGAGTCCGACGGTATCTTCGGCGCGAACGTCATGGTCTCTGCGGAGGTCAAGGCCAATGCCATGAAGGTCATGCAGGCCATCAAGGAGCTGCGCGAGGCCGATCCCGAGATGAAGCGCCGCTTCCGCGTGCTCGTCACTACGGCCGGCGACCCGATGCCCTGGGCAAACTTCGTCAAGGAGCAGGGCATGATCTGGATGCACGTGTTCCCGGGTGTGCGCACCGCGGCCCGCTGCAAGAAGGCCGGCGTGCAGGTGCTCATCGCCTCCGGCCACGAGGGCGGTATGCACACGGCGTGGCAGCCGGTGCACAGCATGACGCTGTTGCCGGACATCATCGAGAAGTTCTCTGACGAGAACACGCTCGTGTGCGGCACCGGCGGCTTCTGCGACGGCAAGTCGATCGCGGCGGCCTTCGCCATGGGCGCTGACGGCGTGCAGATGGGCACCCGCTTCCTCGCCACCGAAGAGAGCGATTTCTGCGAACTGTGGAAGAAGATGGTCGTCGACTGCGCCGACGGCGGCACGATCATTGCCCGCGGCTTTGTCGGCCCGGCGCGCTGGCTGCGCAGCGACGTGTCCCTGCAGCATGCTTACAACACCGCCAAGGAAGCCCCCGGCTCCTACGTCGGTGTGCCGGATGATTTCTCGAGCATCCCGATGGAGCTGCTGACCTTCGAGCGTTACGGTATTGCCGCGACCTATAAGGGCGACGTGGAGCACGCCATGGCCGGCGCCGGCGAGTGCGCGCAGCGCATCACCGATCTGCCCAAGACCAAGGACATGGTCGAGAAGGTCATGGGCGACGCCGAGACCATCATCCGCGGCCTGGCGGCAAAGTATGTCGCCGACTGAGCTCTGCGCAAGAGAAAGGAGCCAGACATGGCGGAAATGAACGCAGCCTTTTTTGAAGAGGCGAAATACAATCTCCAGCACGGGAAGATCAACTTCCTGAACGTGGCCGGGCTCATCCCGGAAGTAGCCGAGGAGCGCCATGTGGTCGTGCGTCTGCCTGCTAACAGCATGCACCTTAACCACGTGAACATCGTCTATGCCGGCAGCTATTTCGTGCTGGCCGAGTCCTCGGGCGCCACGCTGATCAAGTGCACCTATGCCGGCAAGTATGTGCCGATCATCAAGAGCGTGAACATTGATTACCGCAAGCCGACCAAGCGCGACCTGATCGTGGATATCTCCATGACGGAGGAAGAAGCCAAAGAGCGCATTGCCTATGTCGAAGAGCACGGCAAGGGGCAGTACCCGCTCGATGTGCCCGTCATGGACGCCGACGGCGTGCATTGCGCCGATGTGCACATCGTGTTCTACCTGATGCCGAAACCGTAAAGAGCGATTTTTCCCTATGTTTCCCGCGCCGCATCCGCCCGTTCGGATGCGACGCTTTTTTCGTGCCGGAAGCGCCCGAAAATCTATGGCAACACAGCACAAAAATGCATGTCCGCAGGGGCAAAAGAATTGTAAGAAATACAGGTAACAAGCGCCGAAACAATCGTTATAATATAGACAAAGCATCGGATCCATTTCATTTCAACAAACTGAAAACCGTTGCAATTTCAGAAAAAATCTGCATCAACAAGGAGGCTATATCCATGAGAAAACCACTCGAGGGACTGTTCGTGGTCGAGATGACCAGCTACTGGTCCGCGACGACGACGGCGCGGTTCCTGCGCGACATGGGCGCGCGTGTCGTGCGCGTTGAGACCCCGCCTATCGGCGACTTCTGCCGTTACTACGGCCGCTCTATGGGCATGCCCATCACGGCGGAAGAGAACCCCATCCACGATATTTTCAACGGCGGCAAAGAGTGCGTCGCGCTGGATCTGAAAGATCCCAAGAACCTCAAGCTCATGCAAAACATGCTCGCCAAGGCGGACGTATTCATCACTAGCACCCGCACGGCCGGCCTGAAAAAGCTCGGTCTGGACTGGGAGACGCTGCACGCCAAGTACCCGAAGCTCGTCATGGGTCAGGTCACCGGCTACGGCATCAACGGCCCGCTGGTCAACCGCCCCGGCATTGACGCGATCGCTTATTTCCTGTCTCTTATACACATCTGACGCTGCCGACGATCTACTCTGTGTAGATCTCGGTGGTTGCCGCATCATAAAAAAAAAAAAGAAATATCAAC
>OJJI01000330.1_pt1 | contig 11654 bp, 10 predicted proteins | sample 1596201 | NCBI WGS metagenome assembly OJJI01 (sample SAMEA4350158, study PRJEB24818) | metagenome | biome: human; feature: gut; material: faeces | place: Denmark | collected 2013-09 | reverse complement strand
TAATGAACCGTGAGGCTTAACCTTACAACGCCGAAGCTGTTTTGGCGGATGAGAGAAGATTTTCAGCCTGATACAGATTAAATCAGAACGCAGAAGCGGTCTGATAAAACAGAATTTGCCTGGCGGCCGTAGCGCGGTGGTCCCACCTGACCCCATGCCGAACTCAGAAGTGAAACGCCGTAGCGCCGATGGTAGTGTGGGGTCTCCCCATGCGAGAGTAGGGAACTGCCAGGCATCAAATTATGCGAAAGGCCATCCTGACGGATGGCCTTTTTGCATTGGCGCAGAAAAAAATGCCTGATGCGACGCTGCGCGTCTTATACTCCCACATATGCCAGATTCAGCAACGGATACGGCTTCCCCAACTTGCCCACTTCCATACGTGTCCTCCTTACCAGAAATTTATCCTTAAGCTCCTCAATAACCATTTTCCTGCTAACTAAATTCATGGTTAAGGTTGCATAATGATATGCAACAAATGTATAATATTTCCTTTACAAAAAAAATAAACAAAAGCGACCGACAAAAGCATCGGATTACGGCAGGAGACATAATGGCATGGCTGAAAGTACTGTAACGGCAGACAGCAAACTGACAAGTAGTGATACTCGTCGCCGCATTTGGGCGATTGTGGGGGCCTCTTCAGGTAATCTGGTCGAGTGGTTCGATTTCTATGTCTACTCGTTCTGTTCACTCTACTTTGCCCACATCTTCTTCCCTTCCGGGAACACGACGACTCAACTACTACAAACAGCAGGTGTTTTTGCTGCGGGATTCCTGATGCGCCCAATAGGCGGTTGGCTATTTGGCCGCATAGCCGATAAACATGGTCGCAAAAAATCGATGCTGTTATCGGTGTGTATGATGTGTTTCGGATCGCTGGTTATCGCCTGCCTCCCAGGTTATGAAACTATAGGTACGTGGGCTCCGGCATTATTGCTTCTCGCTCGTTTATTTCAGGGATTATCTGTTGGCGGAGAATATGGCACCAGCGCCACCTATATGAGTGAAGTTGCCGTTGAAGGGCGCAAAGGTTTTTACGCATCATTTCAGTATGTGACGTTGATCGGCGGACAACTGCTAGCCCTACTGGTTGTCGTGGTTTTACAACACACCATGGAAGACGCTGCACTCAGAGAGTGGGGATGGCGTATTCCTTTCGCGTTAGGAGCTGTGTTAGCTGTTGTGGCGTTGTGGTTACGTCGTCAGTTAGATGAAACTTCGCAACAAGAAACGCGCGCTTTAAAAGAAGCTGGATCTCTGAAAGGATTATGGCGCAATCGCCGTGCATTCATCATGGTTCTCGGTTTTACCGCTGCGGGCTCCCTTTGTTTCTATACCTTCACTACTTATATGCAGAAGTATCTGGTAAATACTGCGGGAATGCATGCCAACGTGGCGAGTGGCATTATGACTGCCGCATTGTTTGTATTCATGCTTATTCAACCACTCATTGGCGCGCTGTCGGATAAGATTGGTCGCCGTACCTCAATGTTATGTTTCGGTTCGCTGGCAGCCATTTTTACCGTTCCTATTCTCTCAGCATTGCAAAACGTTTCCTCGCCTTATGCCGCTTTTGGTCTGGTGATGTGTGCCCTGCTGATAGTGAGTTTTTATACATCAATCAGTGGAATACTGAAGGCTGAGATGTTCCCGGCACAGGTTCGCGCATTAGGCGTTGGTCTGTCATATGCGGTCGCTAATGCTATATTTGGTGGTTCGGCGGAGTACGTAGCGTTGTCGCTGAAATCAATAGGAATGGAAACAGCCTTCTTCTGGTATGTGACCTTGATGGCCGTGGTGGCGTTTCTGGTTTCTTTGATGCTACATCGCAAAGGGAAGGGGATGCGTCTTTAGTGACGGGTCAGTTGCCAGACGGTATAGCCGGTGCTTGCACCGGCGACATCCCAGGCCAAATCCTTCCAGCTCCAGCCGCTCCCTTCGGGGCGGCTATCCCAAAGCTCTTTTGACGCCCCCAAACTGACAGAGAACATCAATCCAAACATGGCACTGCGATCCCGGCTCATCCCCTGATGCTGTGAATATTCATTTCCGGCGGCGGAAAGCATCGCCGAGGCGATAAAGTGTTGAGCTTTATCCTGCCCGCTCCAGCTATCGTTAGCCATATGGCTGCATCCAGAAAGTAACAATAGCGAACAGACAAAAAGAATACGCAAAACGTGGCCTCCAAAAAACAAACCCCGTACAGGACGGGGTTGTGATTACAGGATGCGGCTAATTAATCGGTCGATGCGGATACGGCGCAAACGGCGGATGAGTTTACGAACCTTCACCGGATAATCGGCAATACTTTGCAGATCGCGATAGTGCTTAACGATGGTGGTATGCTCGCGGATCAGCTCCAGTTCTTTCTCTCGCTGTGGCGCCAGCTCAAGTTGCGGATCGTGGATCAAAATGGCGTTTTCCAGATCCAGACGCCAGGCGCGCGGGTTCAGGTTATTACCGGTGATCAACATCCACTTATCATCAACCCACATCCCTTTCAGGTGATAGGTGTTGTCGTCATCTTTCCATAACCGAACCACTAGCTGGTCAGTATTGACGTAATACTGCAAACGGCTCAGGAAACGACGCAGATTGATCTCATAGAGATAAGGCAATGCGCCAATTATCTTGAAAGGTTCATCTTCCGGAATGTAGAAGTCATTCGCGGTTTTATCACCAACAATAATTTCGACCTTTTTCCCTTCGCGCAGCAACTGGATAATATTGCGCACAAGGATTGCTGGCAGGTTGAAGTATGGCGTACAGATGGTTAGTTTCTGCTCGGCACAAGGCATAAGATGGAAAATGGTCTTGTTCAACAGACTCGATTTCCCCAGCCCCACTAGCGGCGTTACAGAAAGCTGATCGTTGTCGGCATCGCCCTGGAAATGATAAGCGGCATCACGCAGCTCCTGGCGGAACAGACGAATATCGTTCTTGATTTCCGGGCTTTTTGGCCGATTAACATCATCCAGACGATTAACGCCGCGGCCATTCATAATATTCTGTGTAACCCATTCAAACATAATGTCTGACATCTTACGGTTACGGATCAGATGATAACGGTCGTAGCGATATTTATCGTGCTGATGCAGGTAAACATCGTTCAGGCTGGCACCGCTATAAAGTACGCTATCGTCGATGATAAAGCCTTTAAAGTGCAGAACACCAAGGGCTTCACGAGTATTGATTGGAACGCCATAAACCGGAACATCTACGCCCGGATTTTCCTGCGCCATGCGGCAGTACCAGTCAGCGTTAGTGTTAGATGCCGCAGCGCCAATGCGTCCACGTTGTGCACGATGCCAGTCGACCAGCACCCGCACATCCAGTTCCGGACGCTGCCTTTTAGCCTCATACAACGCGTTCAGAATGCCTTTGCCACCGTCATCCTGTTCGAGATACAGGGCGACAATGCAAATGCGCTGCTTCGCGCTGGCTATTTTTTCCAGCAGCGTCTCCCGGAAGTCGGCGGGAGCGTAAAAGAAATCGACATCATCAACTGATTGAGAAATCTTGGGTAGTTGGGCAAGGTGTTGTTGATGTTTATTACGCTTAAATTTTGACAACATCACAGTGCATTTCTTCTCTGTTCATTGAAGGGTCCTCTGTGCAATGCAGACGACATAAGCGGGCAATAATAACACCAGTCCCGATTAAGTGGTCAACATTTCCAGTACCTTACTCATGATTCCTCGCGCTGGGCAAGATTTAGCGTAAGCCCAACGATCCCCTCTTCGAGCTGGATATCAACGTTAAACCCGAGCTTGCGGGCTAGCGCCACCATGCCACGATTGTTTGGCATCGTAATACCATTCAGACGTTGTAGTCCGTGATCTCGCGTATAGGTAATCAACTTTTCCATTAAGCGTCGACCTAAGCCTAACCCTTTGAGATCCGAGCGAACCAGTACAGCAAATTCGGCATCGATGTTATCAGGATCGGAAATCGCACGCGTGACGCCGAGGATCTCTTCCGTTTGATCAATACGTCGTACCGCTACAAACGCCATTTCCCGATCGTAGTCGATCTGTGTCATGTTGGCTAAATCTTCATGGGTAAATTCGTTGATCTCGCTAAAGTAGCGGTAATAAAGATCTTCTTTGGTGACTCGCGAAATGAATTGCTGAAGTTGTGGCTCATCTTCTGGCAAAATCGGGCGGAACAAGCAGCGTTCACCGTTTTTCAATTCTACCCATTCTTCCAGCTGATGCGGATAAGGGCGCACTGCCAGCCGACTCTCGTTATCGCCTTCAAACGGCGAGATATCCAGCGTGACATCCAGCGCGGTAAATTCACTGCCAGAAGCCAGCAAAGGATGAATATCCAGACGCTGAATTTCCGGGCAATCGACAATCAAGTTGGAAACCTGCACCAGAAGCTGGCTCAAGCCTGCAACATCCAATGGGCGTAGCGCACTGCGCGCACGAATCTTTTTACTTTTGATCCCCTGAATAACCAGATAGCGGGCCAGGTTCATGTTCAGCGGCGGCAGTGCGACGACGGCTTGATCTTCAGGACGCCACTCCACACCGCCTTCACCCAGCATGATCAACGGCCCGAAAACCGGATCGTGCTCAACCACAACCCGCAACTCCTGAGCGCCAGCACGGTTAGCCATACTTTGCACCAACAGGCCGTGGACCCGCGCCTGTGGCCAGGCCATTTTTACGCGATCGAAAATAGCGTTCGCCGCTTGCTGGACTTCATTGGCTGTACGCAGGTAAAGCATGACGCCCTGAACTTCCGATTTATGTGGAATATCCGGCGAACGCAATTTCAGCGCCACCGGATAACCAATCTGTTCGGCAATATGCACCGCTTCGGTGCTATCGCTGGCAATCCAGGTAGGGAGCGTGTTCATGCCATACGCTTGCAGGATGGGCTGAACTTCATGGGTATCGAGCGACGTAGCCCCTTCGGCAATCGCCTGTTGCAACAGAAGATGCGCTTCTGCGGTATTGGAAGTCAGATTGCTGGGCAACGCCGGCGTTTCGCGTAGTTGCTTCTGATTACGCCGGTACTCCACCATATGCATAAAAGCAGTGATGGTTCCTTCCGGGGTACGGTAGGTCGGCAGCCCGGCTTCGCTGAATAAACGTCGTGCCTCTTGCGAGGAGTGCTCGCCGCACCAGTTCGTCAGCAAAGAGACATATTTGCTGCGGGGATGATGCTTTACCGCTTCAATTAATACTTGCGCGCTTTCTGTTGCGGGAGCAGCGGCGCTGGGCGAATGAATAACCATCAGCGCGTCAAAATCCTGGCTGTGGAGCAGAATATCCAGCGTTTTAATATAGTGCTCACTGCTGGCGTCATCGCGTAGATCGAGCGGGTTAGATATTGCCACATGTTCTGGCAGTGCATCGCGCAGTTTCTGGCAGGTTTCTTCGCTTAGCGTTGCCAGCTTGCCATTGCGTGACCATAAGGCATCCAGCGCCAGCGCGGCAGGCGCAGCACCGTTGCTGATAATCATCAGCCGGTCGCCACGTAGCGGGCGCATATGGCTAAGGGTTTCCACCGCCGAAAACAGCTCGTGGGTGTCCTGTACCCGCAACAAACCGGCACGCTGAATAGCCGCATCCCATGCCGGGTCCATTCCTGCCGTCGTGTTGAGCAGTCGCTGTGCCGCCGGGCTACGTCCGCTTTTAATCACCAGAATCGGTTTATTACGCGAGGCACTACGGGCCGCCGAAACAAAGCGTCGCGCGTCGCTTAACTGTTCGAGATAGAGCAGGATGGCGCTGGTTTTACTGTCGCGTGCCAGATAGTCAAGCAATTCATCAACGTCGATATCCAGGCTGTCGCCGAGCGCAATAAAGTAGGAAAAGCCCATCTTACGCTGTTGCGCCCAGTCGAGGATGGTGTTGGAGACGGCAGCCGATTGCGAAATAAACGCCAGCTTGCCGCGTTTAATCGGCACAGGCGAAAAGCTGGCATTCAGACCTTGCCAGGGAGCCAGTAAACCCAGACTGTTTGGTCCAAGCAGGCGCATGTTATGGCGCAGGGCGCAGGCGCGGAGATCTTCGTGTTGCGATGCCGGGGCGGAAAGAATAATGCAGGTTTTACAGCCTTTCTCGCCGAGCTCTTCCAGAAGAGCAAGATTACGGCTGGCATTGGTACATAAAACCGCAAGGTCGGGTGTAAAGGGCAAGCTGGCAATATCCGGCCAGGCCAACACACCCAACACCGCTTTCCAGGCTGGCGTCACCGGGAGTACCGGTCCGTTAAAGCCTCCCGCCAGCAGGTTACGCATCATCAGGTAACCTGCGCGATTGGGTTTCATCGACGCGCCAATTACCGCTATCGATTTTGGTCGCAGTAGTGCTTCCAGTCCTCGCTGACTCATACCGGTCTCCCGCAGAAGTGACCGAATGATTTTAAACGCTTTCTAACTGTTCTGCTGTGATGCTACCCAGATGTTGCGTTTTTCCTGCCAGATAGCGTGTTTTAAAGCGGGTAAAATGCTCGCCTAACCCTGCCGCCGCCCCGGTATCGCCGGCCATATCTAACAGTGCGATGGCTACCTCGGCAGTACAATATTGGCCTTCAGCCTGGGCTTCACGCAGGCGATAGGCAGAAAGCCGGGAAAGATCGACGGAAATGACGGGAAGATTATCCAGATACGGACTTTTACGAAACATCTTGCGAGCTTCCGGCCAGGTACCATCGAGCATGATAAACAGCGGTGGCTTACCGGCAGGTGGTGTGAAGATCACTTCCCGTTGCTCATCAGCATACGAAGCGGGAAAGACCACCATTGGCTGATAGTCCGGGTTTTGCACCAACTCCAGCAAATCCTGCGAGGGTTCGGTACGCGACCATTGAAACGCAACGGTATCAGGCAAAATATCAGCAATGAGACGCCCGGTATTACTGGGCTTCATTGGCTCGGTGTCGAACATCAGCAAACAGAAGCGACTTTTTGCTTGTGCTGGGGTAATTGTCGAACAGAGACATAATTTCTCTGGCAAAAGACAGCGTTGGCAGCGACGAACGCGATTACCGCGGGCAAGAAAAGGACGTGTTGCGCGCGCAATACGCTCGGCGCGTAACTGGAGAACAGCGTTTTCGGTCATAAGAGAGCGTCGAAAAAACGCCATTGTCGCAGAGGAGAAAACGGGGCACAAGATGCGCCCCGGTAAGATTAAAGAGATTCGTTCAGCCAGCTATCGAACGGCGCTTTCGGTACTGCGCCATTAAGCATGTCGACAACCTGACCGTTTTTGAAAATCATGATCGTCGGTATACTACGAATTCCAAAGCGACTGCTCAATTCACGTTCAGCTTCGGTATTCACTTTCACAAAGCGCACTTTACCGCTACGCTCTTGCGCGACATCTTCAAAAATTGGTGCGAAATTACGGCAGGGGCCGCACCACGGTGCCCAGAAGTCGATCACCACAGGTAGATCATCCTTCAGCAATTTGTCGAGTGTTTCACCGGTCGCATTAATCACCTCTCCGTCAAACAAGTCGTGACCGCAGCGTCCGCATTTTGCCGCATCTTCGATCCGATCGTCGGGAATGCGATTGATGGCCTGACAATGGGTACAAACGGTATTCATAACTAACCTCGGGATGAGTAAGGAGACTTATCGGCAACGACGCCGGTATGTTTCTAATATGTTACATATTATCGGGGACATTGTTCCAGACAACAATCTGTTTTATTCAATAGGTATGATAGTCGCAGGCTTTGGTACGAAATCATGGCGAACCGCGCGGACTTCGGGTAATCTGCGCGCTTCGCGCAGCGCTGGTGGAGAAAAGCATGAACGATGAAATGAAAGGTAAAAGCGGCAAGGTCAAAGTGATGTATGTCCGCAGTGATGATGATTCTGATAAACGTACCCACAACCCGCGTACCGGGAAAGGGGGCGGGCGTCCAGGAAAATCTCGTGCTGACGGTGGCCGTCGCCCCGCCCGCGATGACAAACAGAGTCAGCCCCGTGACCGCAAGTGGGAAGATTCGCCGTGGCGCACGGTTTCCCGCGCGCCGGGTGATGAGACGCCGGAAAAGGCCGATCACGGTGGCATCAGTGGTAAAAGTTTTATTGATCCGGAAGTGTTGCGTCGTCAGCGTGCGGAAGAAACCCGCGTCTACGGCGAAAATGCATGTCAGGCACTTTTCCAGAGCCGTCCGGAAGCGATTGTTCGCGCCTGGTTTATCCAGAGTGTAACGCCGCGTTTTAAAGAAGCTTTGCGCTGGATGGCAGCAAACCGCAAAGCGTACCATGTGGTGGATGAAGCGGAATTGACAAAAGCGTCAGGCACGGAACATCACGGCGGCGTTTGCTTCTTGATCAAAAAGCGTAACGGTACAACCGTGCAGCAGTGGGTAAGCCAGGCAGGCGCGCAGGATTGCGTTCTGGCACTGGAAAACGAATCTAACCCGCATAACCTGGGTGGCATGATGCGCAGCTGCGCGCACTTCGGCGTGAAAGGTGTCGTGGTGCAGGATGCGGCACTGCTGGAGTCGGGGGCGGCTATCCGTACCGCAGAAGGCGGCGCAGAGCACGTTCAGCCGATTACTGGCGACAACATTGTTAACGTGCTGGATGATTTCCGTCAGGCAGGTTACACCGTAGTGACCACTTCCAGCGAGCAGGGTAAACCGCTGTTCAAAACTAGTCTGCCAGCGAAAATGGTACTGGTGCTGGGTCAGGAATATGAAGGGTTACCGGATGCCGCACGCGATCCGAACGATCTGCGCGTGAAGATTGACGGTACGGGCAACGTTGCCGGGCTGAATATCTCTGTCGCAACCGGCGTTTTGCTTGGTGAATGGTGGCGTCAGAATAAAGCCTGATAAATCAGCCGGGTGGCAACTCTGCCATCCGGCATTTCCCCGCAAATTTACTCACTCTCTGCCGGTAATACTGGCATCCAGTCAATCGGCGTCTCGCCACGTTGTTCCAGCCACTGATTTGCCAGCACAAAATGGTTGCAGCCAAAGAATCCACGATGCGCCGAAAGCGGCGACGGATGCGGTGCTTTCAGTACATGATGGCGTTGCTTATCTATAATCGCCCCTTTCTTTTGCGCATGCGATCCCCACAACAAAAACACCACGCCTTCGCGATGCTGGTTAATCAGGCTGATCACTTTATCGGTGAAGGTTTCCCAGCCGAGGCTGGCGTGGGAATGCGCCTGACCTGCGCGTACCGTCAACACAGTATTGAGTAGCAGAACGCCCTGACGCGCCCAGCTTTCAAGATAACCATGATTAGGGCGGGTGAAGCCCGGAATAGTATTTTCCAGCTCTTTATACATATTCAATAATGACGGAGGAATGGCAATGCCGGGACGAACGGAAAATGCCAGACCATGCGCCTGTCCCGGTCCGTGATAAGGATCCTGGCCGAGAATCACCACTTTAACGTCACCCAACTCTGTAAAGCGGAACGCGTTAAAGACATCTTTTTGTGGTGGGTAGATAGTGACGCCGGACTGCCGCTCGCTGGCGACGGTCTGAAGGGTATTAAGAAAATAGGGTTGCTGCTTCTCTTCAGCCAGCACGTCATGCCAGGTTAATTCGTTAGCCATCTCGCTCTCCTGCGAATCTTCAATCCGCCTAGCTTAACTGCTTCTTTCTACAGAACAAAATCATGCTCATTTTTTAGACTTAAACGAGTGCAAAAAAATGTAAATTGGTAAAATTTCACACCCGCATAAGTTGATGTAAAACAATAAAATCCATTTGCGACCATACTTGATGTGTGGTTTTTATTGATTTAAATCAAAGATTCAAGGGTGTTTGAGGAGTATATATACACTCAAGCAACAATGGTTTTACCAATTGGCCGCGACAGGCTGAACAAATCAAATAATTTTGCCGGGGAGGCATCACATGATTACAGGTATCCAGATTACTAAAGCCGCTAACGACGATCTGCTGAACTCTTTCTGGCTGCTGGACAGCGAAAAAGGCGAAGCGCGTTGCATCGTTGCAAAAGCAGGTTATGCAGAAGATGAAGTGGTTGCAGTAAGCAAACTGGGTGACATTGAATACCGTGAAGTTCCAGTAGAAGTGAAACCAGAAGTTCGCGTTGAAGGTGGTCAACACCTGAACGTTAACGTTCTGCGTCGCGAAACTCTGGAAGATGCAGTTAAGCATCCGGAAAAATATCCGCAGCTGACCATCCGTGTATCCGGTTATGCAGTTCGCTTTAACTCTCTGACTCCGGAACAGCAGCGCGACGTTATCGCTCGTACCTTTACTGAAAGCCTGTAAGGCTTAAGTAGCAAGTTACTAAGCGGAAGAGGGCGACCTCTTCCGCTTTTTTTCGTTAATAGAAAATGCGTACCGCGCAATAGACCAGCAACAGGGCAAGCACGATATTTAACTGGCGACCATACTGGCGAAACAATCGCTGAAACAGATGCCCCGCCAGCGCCCAGCACACATTGCCAAACGTCCCAATCATCGCCAGCAAAACGCTGACGCCAACTACCCAGCTTAACGCCTGTGTTTGCGGCAGAACAAACGTCGACAGTGCCGTAACACCGTACAAAATGATTTTGACGTTCACAAACTGCAAAGCAAAGCTGGCCCAAAAGCTGATTGGTTTTGCCTGAAGTCCGTCTTCCTTTGTTGGGCTGGTGGCGATTTTCCACGCCAGCCAGACAATATATGCCGCCCCCGCCCAACTCAAAAGGTGTACCGCTGCCGGGTCAATCACTGCCAGTGAAAATGAAATGCCCGCACACAGTAACATCACAATCAAAAATCCCAGACTCATCCCTGCCAGCACGCGGGTACTTTGACGAAATCCATGCGACGTAGCAGAGCTAAGGGCGAGAATATTGTTCGGTCCTGGCGTCATAGCGGTAATCAGGGTGTAAGTCCAAAAAGCACTTAAAAGGGTCGGTGTCACTTGTTATCTCCTCTGTTTTGGTAGACAGTACCCGACACGGAACATTTAAAAAAATGAATGTTTTTATATTCTAGATTCGATATTTTCGATAGGTTTGGGGTTATGGATCTGCGCCGTTTTATTACGCTTAAAACCGTGGTGGAAGAGGGTTCCTTTTTGCGAGCTTCGCAAAAATTGTGCTGTACACAATCGACGGTGACTTTTCATATTCAGCAGCTTGAGCAGGAGTTTTCAGTCCAGTTATTTGAGAAAATTGGCCGACGGATGTGCCTTACCCGCGAAGGAAAAAAGTTGCTGCCGCACATTTATGAACTTACCCGAGTGATGGATACGCTTCGTGAGGCTGCCAAAAAGGAGTCAGATCCGGACGGGGAACTACGCGTTGTTTCGGGCGAAACGTTGCTCTCTTACCGAATGCCGCAGGTGTTGCAGCGTTTTCGGCAACGCGCCCCAAAAGTGCGTTTATCGTTGCAGTCGCTGAACTGTTACGTGATCCGTGATGCGCTACTGAATGATGAGGCCGATGTTGGCGTCTTTTATCGTGTAGGGAATGATGACTGTCTCTTATACACATCTGACGCTGCCGACGAGCTACTCTGTGTAGATCTCTGTGGTCGCCGTATCATTAAAAAAAAACAAAAGACTGTTTAACTGTAAGAGGAGTTGACGTGTTTAAGAACTCGCACAATAACAATCAGCGCTACATGCTGTTGACGATTACTAGCTTGTCAGAATCACTACATGTCACAGCAACTATTTAAACATGCAGATA
>OJJI01000326.1_pt1 | contig 11803 bp, 15 predicted proteins | sample 1596201 | NCBI WGS metagenome assembly OJJI01 (sample SAMEA4350158, study PRJEB24818) | metagenome | biome: human; feature: gut; material: faeces | place: Denmark | collected 2013-09 | reverse complement strand
TTTGTTTTGTTAGTCTTCATGTCGCTCGTTGTTATTTTTCGTATTTCTTCTGCTTCTAAGCAGTGTGTCTTCGCTGTTTGTATGGTTGCTACTGTTGTTTTTTTTTTTAATGATACGGCGACCACCGAGATCTACACAGAGTAGATCGTCGGCAGCGTCAGATGTGTATAAGAGACAGGATTTATATTGTTGATTTTACATTCTTTCGGAAGTGTAATTTTGGCTTTTTCAAACAGTGCTCTGCCCTGTTTTATGCTTAAATCATCGGGAATCCATACCGCAAAGCACTGCAAATATTTTTCAAAATCCACATCTGTCTGAACTTCATAGTCGGAACAGGAAAAGCCGTGGCTCATAGTCACGGCTTTGTAAAGTGTATCACAATGTAAATCAAATACTTTCATAAGAAGCTCCTTCAAAAGCATTTTCAATATAGTTGATGTCAATTACTTTGCCGCTTTCAGGCTCGGTAAATACTTCGCTGACATCAAAGCGGAAATAAGCGTCAAGCTGTTTTTCGGCAATATACATTGCGGCGGTTTTTCTTATTCTTGAAATTTTCCTGCGGTCAACAGCCTCATACGGACGGGCAATAAAATTTGCCGCCCTTGTTTTTACTTCCGTAAATATAATATATTCGCCTTTTTGAGCAATTATATCAATCTCACCGCATTTTTGTCTGTAATTGCGTTCAAGAATTTTATAACCGTTTTTCTTTAGGTAACGCTCGGTAAATTTTTCGCCGATGTCGCCTTTCTGTTTTGTCGTAAATAACTTCATAATTATTTATACAGCTTTTTAAGAAAACTTTTGCGGTGGTACGGGCACGGACCGTATTTAAGAATAGCCTCTCTGTGTACCTTGGTTCCGTATCCTTTGTGTTTATCAAAACCGTACATGGGATATTCTTCGGCATACTTATATAAAAGTCTGTCCCTTGACACTTTTGCAAGGATAGATGCACAAGCAATCGACATAGATTTTGCATCACCTTTTACAATGCACTCGGCGTCAATGTCAATCGGCGGAATTTTATTTCCGTCAATCATTGCGTAGTCTGCCTTTATGTCAAGACCGTCAATTGCTCTGCGCATCGCAAGCATTGTTGCATTCAGTATATTGATTTCTTCGATTTCGTCAACCGTAGCGTAAGCTATTGAGTATGACAGCGCCTGTTCTCTTATAACATCAAACAAGGACTCACGCTTTTTCTCGCTTAATTTTTTTGAGTCGTTTACACCGTCAATAATTACGCCCTCGGGCAATATAACGGCGGCGGCGCAGACGGGACCTGCGAGAGGGCCTCTGCCTGCCTCATCAACTCCGCAAACCGATTTATAACCTTTTGCAAGCGCCTCTTTTTCAAATTCAAGCCAATCCATTGTTTCACCTTTTATCTTTCGGGCATTTCAAGAGTGATTCTGCCGAGTTTTCCGCTTCTGAATTCATCAAGAAGCATAATTGCGGCTCTCTCTGTATCTATTTCTCCTCCTGAAATGAGCATACCTCTTTTTTTGCCGATTACATTAAGCAATTCGTATGAATCGATTGCGTCAAGGTCAATATCCTCAAGTTTAAATCTTGCAATAAAATCAGCGGGTTTCAAGCTGCGCAAAAAGTCAAGAAGTCTTACGGCGAGAAGCTCCGTATCGAGAATTTGGTCTTTTACAGCACCTGTAAAAGCAAGTCTTTCGCCGACAATCTTATCGTCAAATTTAGGCCAAAGTACACCCGGAGTATCGAGCATTTCTATATTTTTAGCGATTGAATACCACTGATTGCCTCTTGTAACACCCGGTCTGTCCTCTACCTTTGCTCGATTCTGCTTTGCTACTCTGTTAATGAATGAAGATTTACCGACATTCGGGATACCTACAATCATAATTCTAAGCATCGGGTTTACCATACCCTTTGCCTTAAGTCTTTCTCTGCGTTCGGATAGCACATTGTTTACAGCAGGGGCAAATTTATTAAGTCCCTTACCGCTTTTGCAGTCAACCGCAATCGCTGTAATTCCCTGTGATGCATAGTAGTCTATCCATCTGCTTGTTGCGGTCTGATTAGCCATATCGCATTTATTCAAAAGCACAACCTTTGGTTTGTTCTGAATAAGCTTTTGTAAATCCGGATTTTTACTGCTTAAGGGTATTCTTGCGTCAAGAATTTCTGCCACTGCGTCTACAAGTTTTAAACTTGCCTGAATCTGTCTTTTGGTTTTGGTCATATGACCCGGAAACCACTGTATATTTTGCATTTCGCTCATTTTATTTTATCAATCCTTATAGTTGTTTATAAATCAGTAAAGATATTTGAAATGGTCAAACGGATAAATCACAAATTGTGCCTTGCCGAGTATCATCGATTTTGGAATAAGCTGAATACTGCCGCTTCTGCTGTCGAGTGATACGGAACGGTTATCACCCATTACGAACACATAGCCTTCGGGTATGGTGTCGGGAATATTCCAACCGACAGTCGGTCTTATTGTATCGGAGGCAACATATTCTTCGTCAAGTACAATTCCGTCAACTATAACTTTATTATTGTCATAGTCAATTTTTATTGTCTGTCCTTCGGTTGCGATAACTCGTTTTATAATGATTTTTCCGATTTGCTGGTCTGCGTCAACAGCCACAATATCTCCCACCTGCGGTGAGTAAAGAAAGTTTGTAAGTATCGCCCTGTCGCCGTCAAAAAGCGTGTCTTTCATAGATTCGCCGTCGATTGTGACATCTTTTATAAAAAATGTAAATACAACGCTTATAATTGCAAAAAGGAAAATAACCGTTTTGAAAATATCAAATATACAGTTAGGTAATTTTTCTTTGTTTATCTGTATTTTTGTTTTCGAGGTTTTGTTTTCAGATTTCATATATCCTCCAAAAAAATAAAAGCTTATTTCAATTATAAAACAGAAATAAGCTTTTATCAATAGGTCAAATAAAATTTTTAGTAAAGATATTTAAAGTCTGAAAACGGATAAACTACAAATTGAGCTTTTCCTATAACATTGTCTACGCTGATAAGACCGATTCTTGAGTCACGGCTGTCCATAGAAACTCCTCTGTTGTCGCCCATTACAAAAATCATACCGTCCGGAATAACCTCGGGGATTTCGTAATCTGCCTCAACATTACAGAATGTTGACACATCAAGATACGGTTCGTCAATTACAACGCCGTCAACAAGGATTCTGTCGTTTTCATAATCAAGTTTAAGAGTCTGACCTGCGGTAGCAATAACACGCTTTACAATCGGTTCGGCGTACTCCTTACCGTGAGAAATTACTATGATGTCATTCGGCTTTGGAGTGTAATTAAAGTTGGTTACAATCAATTTATCACCGTTTTGCAGGGTTTCTACCATTGATGTACCTTTTACATCAACCAACCTGAAAAAGAAGTTAAGACAGAAAATAACTATTACAAGTGCAAATACAATTGATTTTACCCAATCGTAAAAGTTTGATGCGCCGCCGTCTGCCTTTGCCGCAACAAATTTGTTGCTCTTCTGCTTGTCTTTTTCGGGATTGCTGAAAGCAATGTAATCTCCGCTGTCCTCGACCTCGATATTCTGATTCTGTGTTTCGGCTGTTGTGTTTTCTACAACATTGTTTTCTGTTTCGTTAGTATTTGTTTTATTTTCGCTCAATTTATCCACCTGCTAACAATAAGTAAAGTAAAAAAGGGACTGTAAAAGTCCCTTTCCTTACATTTGAAATTACTTACGGATCTGCTCTTTAACCTTAGCAGCCTTACCAACTCTGTCACGGAGATAGTAGAGCTTGCTTCTGCGAACTTTACCATAACGAATTACCTGCACGTCCTTAACGTTCGGTGAATGGAGCGGGAACACTCTCTCAACACCTACACCGTAAGCAACGCGTCTTACAGTAAATGTTTCAGCAACGCCACTGCCCTTTTTAGCAATAACTGTGCCCTCAAACATCTGAATTCTTTCTCTTTCGCCCTCACGGATGTTTACAGAAACCTTAACTGTGTCACCAACATTAAATTTTGGTGTGGTTTCCTTAACTGAACCGGCAGCAATAGCTTTTAATGCGTCCATTATAATTCCTCCTGTTTTTTCTGACATTCGTACCTTTTTAGTGCAGAGGAATGTCTGCTTCAAAATAACGGTTTTACCGCCATCTGAACCTCGTCATAGGTATGACGGTTTCAAATGCTTATATATATTACCACAAAAGAAAATAAATTGCAAGACTTTTTTCCGTTTATCGCAAATTATTTTGTTATTTTATCGAGCTTTTCAAGATAATTTCTGAAATATTCGGGCAGCTGCGATGTGAATTCAAGGTATTCGCCGCTCCTTGGATGAACAAAGCCGATTTTTCTTGCGTGCAGGCACTGACCTGTAAAATCAACTTTTTCGTTTTTAACCCCGTAAACCAAATCTCCCGATACAGGGTGACCGATGTACGCCATATGCACTCTTATCTGATGTGTTCGTCCCGTTTCAAGAATACATTTTATATGAGTGTAGCCCTTGTATCTTGCAATCACACGGTAATGTGTGACAGCGTGTTTGCTGTTTTTTTCGGTAACGCACATTTTTTTACGGTCATACTGACTTCTTCCTATCGGAGCATTCACCGTGCCCTCATCGTCTTTTAAATTCCCGTAAACAATTGCCTCGTATTCCCTTGTAAAAGAATGTTCCTTAATCTGCTCGGCAAGCGAAAAATGTGCAAAATCATTTTTCGCAACTATCAGAAGTCCGCTTGTATCTTTATCTATTCTGTGGACAATTCCGGGACGCATAACACCGTTTATGCCTGATAACGAATCTCCGCAATGATAAAGCAATGCGTTTACAAGTGTGCCGTCATAATTGCCTGCCGCCGGATGAACGACCATTCCTTTCGGCTTGTTTACAACAAGCAAATCGTTATCTTCGTAAATAATTTCCAAAGGAATGTTCTCGGGTTTTGCCTCATAAGGTACGGGATCGGGAATTTCGAGAGTAATTCTGTCGCCGCCTTTGAGCTTATAGTTTTTACCGACAGAATTTTCATTTACAAAAACTTTGCCCTGCTCAATAAGTTTGGCAGCCGCAGTTCTTGTGAGTGACGGTTCATTGTCGGCAATGTATTTGTCTATTCTTATGTTGCCGTTTTCGGCAACAAATTCAAGTTTTGTCATTTTTCAATTCCTTTTACCGACTTCTGAAAAAAAGAGTACATAAACCATAAGCAAGACCGTACCGACTGTTATGCAGTAATCCGCAAAATTGCATACGGGCGGAAAGAATGAAAGACTGATGTAGTCAATAACATAGCCGTAAAAAATTCTGTCTATAAGATTGCCTATTCCGCCGCCGATAACAAGCGCAACAGAGGCATAAAAAAGTTTGCTCTTTGGTTTCTTTTTAAACATATAAATTAAGATTGCGGCAATAAGTGCAGTTGTAAGCACTACAAAAATCCATCTGTTGCCTGCAAAACTGCCGAAAGCCACACCGTTGTTTTCCACATAGGTAAAAGAAAGCAGATTGTCAATAACAGACACACTTCCTATTTCTTTGAGATTTGTGCTGACAAAGAACTTTATAATTTGGTCTGCTATTGCCAAAACTATTCCGACCGCAACGGCTATATAAGGCATAAAATTCCCCCATAAAGCTAAATCGGTGCAGCAATACTGTTACACCGATTTAGTATTAAATTTAATTGATTATTTTAAAATGTTGCAGCAACGCTTGCAAAGATGCGGATGTTCGCTGTCTGTACCTACAGTTTCGCTGATAATCCAACAACGCTCGCACTTTTCGCCTATTGCTTTATCAACGGCAATCTCAAGCTCACCGTCATTTTCTGCGATTTCTACGGCAGATACGATGAATGCAGCCGCAAGTTCGGGTTCTGCTTTCTTAAGGAATTCAAGCTTTTCGCCGCTTGCCTTAAGAGTAACCTTAGCCTCAAGTGAGCTCTTGATAGTTTTATCTTTAATAAGAACTTCAAGTGACTTCTTTACATCGTCACGAAGCTGATGAATTTCGTCCCAGAATGACATAAAGTCGGCATCGGTTTCGATTTCAACCTGATTTGGCATCTCATTGAAAATAACATTTTCGGCATTCTCATTTGATGAATGAGGCATATATTTCCAAATTTCATCAGATGTATATGCAAGAATCGGGCTGATCATTCTTGTCATAGCGTTAAGAATGATATAGATTGCAGTCTGTGCAGCCTTTCTTGACTTGCTGTCGCTTTTTTCTGTATATAATCTGTCCTTGAGTACATCAAGGTAGAAGTTAGACATATCAATTACGCAGAAGTTTCTGATTGAATGATATACCTGGTGGAATTCGTAGTTATCATAAGCCTGCTTAACCTTTGCAATAAGCTCGTTAAGTTTTACGATTGCCCACTTATCCATAGGCATAAGCTCATTTACAGGAACAGAATCTGTATCAGGGTTAAAGTCATAAACATTACCGAGAATATAACGGGCAGTGTTTCTGATTTTTCTGTATGACTCTGAAATCTGCTTTAAAATTTCGTTAGAAATATGAACATCTGACTGATAGTCGGTTGATGAAACCCAAAGTCTTAATACATCAGCACCGTATTTTTCGGTAACATCCTGTGGACTGATACCGTTGCCGAGTGACTTACTCATCTTTCTCTTCTCTTCGTCAAGAATCATACCGTGAGTAAGAACAGCTTTATAAGGAGCAACACCCTCTGTAGCAACTGATGTAAGGAGTGATGACTGGAACCAACCTCTGTACTGGTCGTTACCCTCAAGATAAAGGTCGGCAGGGAACTTAAGGTTATCACGCTTGCTTACAACGGCTGCGTGTGAAGAACCGCTGTCAAACCAAACATCCATAATATCCTTTTCTTTTTCAAACTCTGTGCAGCCGCACTTTTTACACTTTGTGCCCTCAGGTAAAATTTCTGCAGCTGTATGGCTGTACCATGCGTTTGAGCCCTCTTTTTCAAACAAATCGGCAACAGCCATCATTGCGTCATTGTCTATATGAGCCTCGCCGCATTCTTTACAGAAGAAAATCGGAATAGGTACGCCCCATTTTCTCTGACGGGAAATACACCAGTCTTTTCTTTCCTTAACCATATTTGTAATTCTGTCATGACCCCAAGCAGGAATCCACTTAACGCTGTCGATTGCCTCGCAAGCTTTATCTTTGAAGTCCTCAACAGAACAGAACCACTGGTCGGTAGCTCTGAAAAGGATAGGAGTTTTACATCTCCAACAGTGTGGATACTGGTGAATAATCTTCTTTAATGCAAAGAGGTAACCGTTTTCATCAAGATAAACGGCAATCTTTTTGTTTGCTTCATCAGTTGTAAGACCCGCAAACTGACCTGCCTCTTCGGTAAGTACGCCGTTTGAGTCGACAGGACAGATAGTAGGAATTTCAGGATAATTCTGGCAAACATTAAAGTCGTCAACACCGTGACCGGGAGCTGTGTGAACGCAGCCTGTACCGCTTTCGAGTGTTACATGATCACCGACAATAACCAGTGACTCTCTGTCAAGGAATGGGTGTGCTGTCTTGATATACTCAAGGTCGCTGCCCTTAACTGTGGCAACTACTTCGTAATCTGTAATTTCGGCAGCCTCAAAAGCTGATTTATAAAGCTCTGTAGCCATAACAAGGTATTCGTCACCTGTTTTGATGATTGAATACTCATATCTCGGGCCAACGCAGATAGCTACATTTGCAGGCAATGTCCAAGTTGTTGTTGTCCAAATTACGAACTTAACTTTTGACGGGTCAAGACCGAGATTTGAGAACACACCCTTGTCATCTGTTACTGTAAATTTTACATAAATTGAATGGCACGGATCTTCCGCATACTCAATTTCAGCCTCGGCAAGAGCTGTTTTACATTCAGGGCACCAATAAACAGGCTTTAATCCCTTGTAAATATAACCCTTTGTAGCCATTTTTGCAAACACTCTGATCTGCTCTGCCTCAAATTCGTGCTTAAGTGTGATATAAGGGTTGTCCCACTCACCGATTACACCGAGTCTTTTGAACTGTGTACGCTGATCGTTAATGTATCCTGTAACAAATTCTTCGCACATTTTACGGAGCTCAACGATAGAAATTTCCGCAGAGTTACCGATACCTGCTTTTTTTCTTGCTTTAAGCTCTGTCGGAAGACCGTGAGTATCCCAACCCGGAACATAAGGAGCTTTAAAGCCTGCCATATTTTTATAGCGAACGATAAAGTCCTTTAAGATTTTGTTTAATGCGTGGCCGAGGTGAATATCGCCGTTTGCATATGGAGGACCGTCGTGGAGTACAAATAACGGTTTGCCCTCGTTTACCTCCATAAGCTTTTCATATACCTTATTATCTTCCCATGCCTTAAGAGTTACAGGCTCGCTCTTAGGAAGACCAGCTCTCATAGGAAAGTCGGTTTTTGGAAGATTAAGTGTAGAATTATAATCCTGAGACATTGGTTACACTCTCCATAATTTAAATTTCGATTTCCGATTAATTTCCGATTATAAAATTATTCGGCAGAAACATCATAGTTGTCGCCAAACTTTAAGTGACCGAACTTTGGTGCTTTTTTTTCTGTATTTTTTTCGTTTGCAGCAGCGTTTGTCGAAGAAAGAATTTCGTCTACAGTTTTGTCAGAAACGGCAGCGGTTTCGGCATCAGCCTTTTTTACTTCAACTGCAGCCGGCTCGGCAGGCTTTACTGTTTCCTGCGGCTTTTCCTCTATAACAGGTGTTGTCGGATACTTTTCGTTGAGTTCCTGCTTAGCTGCCTCTAATTCGGCAGCTGTAGGAAGGTCGTTAATCATCTGAATGTGCTTTTTGTAAAGCTCAATAAGCTCACCCTTAAGTTTTACAGCGTCTGACTGAAGAAGAAGGTAGTTTTCCTTCTCTGTTGCAGTCATTCTGTTTGTATCAACCAAAAGCTGCTGTGCCTTTGTTTCAGCCTCTCTTACAATCTTAGATGCCTTTTCTTTAGCCTCTCTGATGCAAGCGTCAGATACTTTCTGTGATGCGAGAAGAGCGTTTCTGACTGTTTCTTCATCTGCACGATACTGTTCTACTCTTGTTGCGAGAACATCAATTTTATGTACAAGGTTAGTTTTCTCTTTCTTTAACTGTTCAAAAGCTACAATGACTTCATCAATAAATGCATCAACATCTTCTGCCATATAGCCCTGGCGGCCGGCTTTTCTGAAACTAACATTCTTAATTTCATCAATAGTAATCATTTAAAGCACTCCTATCTGAAATGTATTACTGAAATTTTATGGCGCCCTTTTTTGGTTACACCCAAAATTTTATCTAACTTAAATTTCCCTTTACCCCGTATTGTAAAGGTATCTCCCTCTTTAACCGTACAGCTTACATTTTGTGTTACCGCAAAGTTAAGAGTTGTTTCTCCCGATAAAATCAGTTTTGCCGTTTTATCCCTCGAAAGTCCGCTCACTGCGGCGACAATGTTGTCGTATCGGAGAGATGAAACCGTAAGACTCATTTCCTCTGTGCCTCTTCCTTGCGGAAGAGAATTAAGATTTGGTTGGACAATTTTTACTCCTGCTCCGCCTACTTTTAAAATCTGCGATTCGATGTAATCTTTAAGCTCGCTTTTTACAAATACAACGGTTCTTCCGTTATCTACCAGAATATCTCCTACCGTGTCACGCTCAATGCCGAGTGACATAAGCGTGCCGAGAAAATCTCTGTGTGTAAGTTTATCGCAAGGTCGGTATTTGAATTCTATGGCAGAAACAGGAAAGGCTGACCGCTCGGGTTCATCGTAAAACACCCCGAGCACCTTTCTTTCACTGCTCTCACTGCCGCCGAAGAATACATAATTTTCAAAGTATATACTCTGCAATACCTTTTGTGCAAGTGCCTGCTGACTCTCGGTTAAAAACTGTGAGAAAACAGGTTTTTGACGGGTAAAGCAAAGCGAAGTCATATCCTCGATTTTGGAGCAGTAAAGCTCATCGTTATCAGAAGTAAACACCGCTGTTTTCTAATTCGTCAAGTAAATCGTCGCCGGTAAGGTCTACATTATTAGGAATGATAATGTATGTATTTGAAGCAACCTTCTTAATCTTACCGTCGTTTGCATAAGCAACACCGCTTAAGAAGTCAAGAATTCTTCTTGCCATATCCTTGTTGGTGTCCTCAAGGTTAAGCACAACTGTGTGTGATTTGATAAGGTCGTCAGCGATTGTGCGTGTTTCCTCGCCAAATCTTTCAGGCTTATAAATACCGACCTGAATCTTAGCTTTAGCGTTAATATTAACAACTTTATTTTTTGAAGTAGGAGCTGCTGCTCTCTCTCTTACAGGCTGCTGTTCCTCAACCTCTTCTTCCTCGTTTTCGTCGGCATAACCGTACTCGTCATACTCCTGCTGATACTCGTCATCCGGAGCATCCCACATACGCTTGAATTTATCCACAAAACCTGCCATTATATTATTTCCTCCTTGAATTATTTACTGTAATCTCTGGCACCGAAAAGTGACGAACCTATTCTTACCATAGTCGCACCTTCGAGTATTGCCTCATAATAATCAGCAGACATACCCATTGACAGTATAGTCATACTTATATTATCTAATTTTTTTGACGATATGTCAATAAAGATATTACGCATATTATCAAAATATTTTGAAATTTTATGTGTATTATCACAAATTGGCGGTATAGACATAAGTCCTTTGACCGAAATTCCCTCCAAATCAGCTATCTGACACAACAATTCATCAAGCTGTTCGGGAACAACACCCGATTTATTTTCTTCTCTGCCTATATTTACTTCAACAAGAACGTCTGTTTTTTTGCCGATTTTTAAAGACTGTTTGGAAATTTCCGACGCAAGCTTTAAAGAATCAACCGACTGTATCAAATCTACTTTGTCAACAATCTGACGCACCTTGTTTGTCTGTAAATGACCTATAAAATGCAAGGATGCGTGTGCAAGGTCATACTTTTCGTATTTTGAAAGCAATTCCTGAACCTTGTTTTCACCGATGTGGTCAAGTCCCAAAGAGATTGCGTAATTGATTACATCGGCGTCAACTGTTTTTGTTGCCGCAAGAAAAGTAATGTCTTCTCTTTTTCTGCCCGATTTTTCAGCTGCCTCGGCAATTCTTTCGTTAATAAGTTTGTAGTTGTATTCTACATCACTTAATGACCTTTCCGTCATACAAATCGTCCCCTTCCGTTATAATCTGATCATACAGCGAAATGGTTTCGCCGCTGAACAATGTACCGTCTGTAGGTGACGAATCGCATAAAACGTAATCGTTACCCGCATAAACGATAGAAATTTCTTTAAATTGCACTTCACTGCCGTAAAGAACATAAACACCCTGAACCTTTTTGCTTTCCTTATGTTCATTGCCTTTATCGTCGTATGTGGTCTTTTCTACATAGTCATCGTGAATTGCTTTCTTGCTGACACGAAGTCCTGAGTAACTTCCCATACCGATTTCCACAGGCTCCTGACGGATTTCGGAAAGTGTAGTGTCCATATATGTACACTGTAAAATCACAAGTGCTTTATCTGAGTTATTGTACTGAACAATTTTATAAATAGAGGCAGGTACCGTATTTGATCTGTCTCTTATACACATCTCCGAGCCCACGAGACTAGGCATGATCTCGTATGCCGTCTTCTGCTTGAAAAAAAAAAAAAGCTCTAAATCTGTCTCTTATACAAAAAAAGACGCAGGCTGCTGTCAACAAACGACGAGCATCACACAGCACTAGCGTTAAGAATCTCACGTGATACAGTGTGGACAACTGATACGAACACAGAC
>OJJI01000309.1_pt1 | contig 12209 bp, 12 predicted proteins | sample 1596201 | NCBI WGS metagenome assembly OJJI01 (sample SAMEA4350158, study PRJEB24818) | metagenome | biome: human; feature: gut; material: faeces | place: Denmark | collected 2013-09 | reverse complement strand
CAGAGTACTGTGTACTACTGTATAAGAGACAGCATGTAGTTGTTTTTTTTTTTTTTTTCAAGCAGAAGACGGCATACGAGATCATGCCTAGTCTCGTGGGCTCGGAGATGTGTATAAGAGACAGAGGCAAGGATATGCAGCAGAGCCTGTAATAAAGAGGCGACGTGGGTACGCTGCTCTTTAACCAGCCGGCGGTAAACCGGCAGAGCAATGCTTCTTATCACATCAAAGCTCTCCCAGGCCGCATCATCTTTAAGCAGCTTTCCCGCCTCTTCGCACAGGCGGTTGTGAGTAAGAGTCTCTCTTTTTTCCACTGCCTTTCCAGCGGCCATCACCACCCCACCCAACAAATAGAGCGACTCGGGTAATAGCGGCAATACTATCCGCCGGTCCATGGCAAGCTGCTGTCCGGCATAAAGACAAGTCACTAATATTTTCTGCACATTGTACTGTTCGCTGAGGCTCTCAATGATGCCTAGCGCCGGTGTCAGGTGATTCACTAAATCAATCGCCCGTATCGACCTGAGAATAATATTGCTCTGTTCGGAGGTCTGTATTCTTTGGATATCCAGTAATACGGTTTCTTCCATTGTCTTATTCCTCTGTTACATCGCCAGCACGTACTTGAGCATCACCCCGGCGGCGATCGCCGAGCCGATCACCCCCGCCACGTTCGGGCCCATCGCGTGCATCAGCAGGAAGTTCTGCCCGTCCGCTTCCAGACCCACCTTGTTCGACACCCGCGCCGCCATCGGCACCGCCGACACCCCCGCCGAGCCGATCAGCGGGTTGATTTTGTGCCGGCTGAACACGTTCATCAGCTTCGCCATCAGCACCCCGGCGGCGGTCCCCACGCAGAAGGCGATCACCCCCAGCACCAGGATCCCCAGCGTCTGCGGCTGCAGGAACTTGTCCGCCACCAGCTTGGCCCCCACCGACAGTCCGAGGAAGATGGTCACGATGTTGATCAGCGCGTTCTGCACCGTATCGCTCAGCCGCTCCACCACCCCGCTCTCGCGCATCAGGTTGCCGAAGCAGAACATCCCCAGCAGCGGCGCGGCGTCCGGCAGCAGGAGCGCCACCAGCAGCAACAGCACCGCCGGGAAGAGGATCTTCTCCCGCTTACTCACCGTGCGCAGCTGCACCATGCGGATCTTCCGCTCCTTATCCGTGGTCAGCGCCTTCATGATCGGCGGCTGGATCAGCGGCACCAGCGCCATATAGGAGTACGCCGCCACCGCGATGGCCCCCAGCAGCTCCGGCGCCAGCTTGCCCGACAGGTAAATCGCCGTCGGGCCGTCGGCGCCGCCAATGATGCCGATGGCCGCCGCCTGCGGCAGGGTGAAGCTGATGATGCCGAAGTAGTTCAGCGTCAGCGCCCCGAGCACGGTGGCGAAGATCCCGAACTGCGCCGCCGCCCCCAGCAGCAGGGTGCGCGGGTTAGCCAGCAGCGGGCCGAAATCGGTCATCGCTCCGACGCCCATAAAGATGACCAGCGGCGCGATACCCGAGCCAATCGCCACCTTATAGAAGATGGCCAGCACCCCGGCGGAGTAGCCCATGTCCACCGCGAGGCTCTCCATCTGCCCCTGCACCGACGGCAGGGCCAGCGCCAGCGCCTCCTTAATGGCGTGGACGTCCGGTGCGCAGTGGAGCTTCGCGGCAATCACCGCCAGCTGCGCCGGGTCGTGGTGAGCCAGCAGGCTCTCCAGGGCGGTGAGCGCCAGCCCGGCCTCCGGGATATTGGAGAGCAGGCCGCCGAAGCCAATCGGCAGCAGCAGTAACGGCTCGAACTTCTTCGCAATCGCCAGCCACAGCAGCAGCAGGCTGACCAGCAGCATCACCGCCTGGCCGGCGCCGAGGTGCATCAGCCCCATGCCCTGGATCAGGGCGTTCAGACTTTCCATTTCCGCTCCTCGTCCTTACGCCAGAGTCATCAGGGTATCGCCGACCGCCACCGCGTCGCCGGCTTTCACCGCGATACCGCGCACGGTCCCGGCCTGCGCGGCGCGGATTTCGGTTTCCATCTTCATGGCTTCCAGAATCAGCAGCACCTCGCCTGCGGCCACCGTCTGGCCTTCGCTGGCCAGCACCTTCCAGATAGTGCCCGCCAGCGGGGCGGTCACCGGGATACCGGCGCCGGCCGGGGCGGCAGCCTGAACCGGTGCGGAAGACGGGGTGGCCGCCGTCAGCTGGCTGACGTCGCCGCCGTCGCTGACCTTGACCACGAAGGCTTTGCCTTCCACCTCCACGGTGTAGACGCCGGAGGCGGCAGGTTTTTCTGCTTTTGCCACTGGCTGCGCGGCTTCCGCCTGCGGTACCGGCTCAAAGGCCGCCGGGTTGTGGCGGTTTTCGAGGAACTTCAGGCCGGGCTGCGGGAACAGCGCCACGGTGAGCACGTCGTCGATGGCGTTTTCGGCAAGCGTGATGCCCTTCTCCTGTGCCTGGCGTTTCACATCCGCTTCCAGCTGCGCCAGCTCCGGCTTCAGCAGGTCGGCCGGGCGGCAGGTCACCGGGTCGGCGCCGTCGAGCACCCGCGCCTGCAGGGCGGCGTTCACCGGGGCCGGGGTGCGGCCGTACTCGCCCTTCAGGATACCGGCAGTCTCCTTCGCAATGGTTTTGTAGCGCTCGCCGGTCAGGACGTTGAGCACCGCCTGGGTGCCGACAATCTGCGAGGTCGGGGTCACCAGCGGGATGAAGCCGAGGTCCTCGCGCACGCGGGGGATTTCCGCCAGTACCTCATCCAGACGGTGGGCGGCGCTCTGCTGCTTCAGCTGGCCTTCAAGGTTGGTGAGCATCCCGCCCGGCACCTGGGCGACGAGGATACGGCTGTCGGTGCCCTTCAGCTGGCCTTCGAAGGCGTGGTATTTTTTGCGCACCTCGCGGAAGTAGGCGGCGATGCTCTCCAGCCTGTGGATATCCAGCCCGGTGTCATATTGCGTGCCGGCGAGGGTGGCCACCAGCGCCTCGGTGGCCGGGTGGCCATAGGTGCCGCTCATCGAGGAGATGGCAGTGTCGACGCCGTCGACCCCGGCTTCAATGGCCTTCAGCAGCGCCATCTCCGCCATGCCGGTGGTGGCGTGGCAGTGCAGGTGCAGGGTGACGTCATAGCGTTTTTTGATTTCGCTGACCAGCTCAAAGGCGGCATGCGGCGTCAGAATGCCGGACATGTCCTTGATGGCGACGGAGTCAACGCCGGTCTCCAGCAGCTGTTCGGTGAGGTCGAGCCAGGTCTGCAGGGTGTGGGCCGGGCTGGTGGTGTACGAAAGCGTACCCTGGGCGTGGGCGCCGTGCCGGCGGACCGCCTGCAGGGCGGCCTGCATGTTGCGCGGGTCGTTCATGGCATCGAAGACGCGGAAGACGTCCATGCCGTTTTTGACGGCGCGCTCCACGAAGCGCTCCACCACGTCGTCGGCGTAGTGGCGGTAGCCGAGCAGGTTCTGGCCGCGGAGCAGCATCTGCAGCGGGGTCTTCGGCATCGCCTTTTTCAGCTCGCGCAGGCGGACCCACGGGTCCTCGCCGAGAAAGCGGATGCAGGCGTCAAAGGTGGCGCCGCCCCAGCACTCAAGGGAGCGGTAGCCGACGTCGTCCAGCTGAGCGGCAACGGGCAGCATATCGTCGAGACGCAGACGGGTGGCGAACAGGGACTGGTGGGCGTCGCGCAGGACGACATCGGTAATGGCAACGGTCATGAATTCCTCCGTGAATTAAGGGTGAAGACGGCGATGGTGGTGAATGGCGGCGACAATCGCCGGCTTCAGGCGGGCGAAATCGTCGGCGGGCGCGACGGCGGCCGGCGCCGGTTTGGGGGCGGCAGGCGGCTCGGGAAACAGGCGGTTGACGGCGAGGGACATTCCCCGGATGGCAAAGATGAGCAGCAGCAGGAACACCAGCACAAAGCCCATGCCGAGAAACATCAGGGTGAAGCCTTCGCCTAACAGGATGGCATTAGTCATACCCCACCTCAAAACATGGAAGAAAGAGAGGACATAAATTTAGGTAAGGTGTTAATCAGGGCGACGAGAGTGAGTAACAAACAAAAGAGATAGCTGACCGCAATACATATTTGTAATAACCTTGGCGTCTTATATCCTTTATTAATATCCTTTCGCCACAGCAGCAGGCAGATAAACAGACCCGCGACAGGCGTCGACACCGCCGTTGCGACATTCGCTAAGTAAATTAACTGCACCGGAGATCCGCCGAAGCTAAAGCAGATTAACCCCGCAATCACCAGCACTACCATGGATCCCCACTGGACCGCTTTACTCTCCAGCGCAGTAGATTTATTGAACCCCGAGTTAAGCAGGACAACCCCACGCTGAGTATTCCCCAGTAAAGATGAGAAACCCGCGCCCAATAATGCGACCCCCATAATGTATTTTGCCGCGCGTCCCATGCTTGGCGTTAATAAATCAGCCAACTGTGTCGGCGTATTGATTGATATTCCTTGAGGAAAAAGCACAATCGCCCCTACCAGAATAATGGCCCCACTGATCAGCAGCACACCGATAATATGGGCTACAGTATCCGCCACCATCACGCCATTAAAGAGATCATCTTTTTTCCATTTTTTCTCTTTGCCAAGGTAAGTACCGTAGATCCCGGTCGTCAGGGAGGCATTGGTACTGATAAAGCCCAGCGCGGTGACTAAACTCCCCGCAGGAAAGATCCAATGCGTTAATCCTTCCCCGCTGGCTTTCCAGTCTGGCCCCCCCGTTCCCACCAGTGTGATATAAAAGGCGATAATCATTGCCACAATACAAATAGTGATCCCTTTTTCGACTTTGGAATAAACGCCTTTAGAGAAATAGCAATAGATCATCACTGCAATCATAATTAACGCACCGAGCTTCCAGTCAATGCCGAAAACAAGGTTCATGCCGGCCCCGGTACCCGAGATATTCCCCATGGTAAAAAAAAGACAGGCTAAAAAAGTGGCCACGCCTACAAACCCCGCGGCGACTTTACCGTAATAGTGACGTATCGCCTCTATTGACGGCATCCCGGTGAGCATGGAGATACGATAGGTCGTCAACATAAACGTGATCCCCATAAAGGCAATGGGGATCAGCAGCCATAGTAGGGAATAGCCATAGTCCGCCCCTAACATCGACGCGGTGGTAATAGCGCCGGGGCCAATCACGACTCCGGTAAGCACAATCCCCGGACCGATGCGGCGAATTAATTGAGAGAAGGGAAGTCTTTCTATTTGTGCGGGTACAGCGGTAGATGTTTTTTCTAAATTACTCATGACAGCCTCATTATAGTATCTTTATAAAATATTATACGGCCACACTGATATACTGAATAAAACCTGACTATCCTTATTAAAACCAACCCGTATTCATAATGAATACGGGCTTGGTATTCAAATAATAAATTAAATAATCGCTTTTTTAATGCCTGCGGCACGGATAGCCGCTTTGATCTCTTCTTCTGCGCCCGGTTCCAGCGGCAACAGAGGTGACCGAACGGTAGCGTGTTCCAGAATGCCACGTTCAACCAGAGCATGTTTCAACGCCACGGTACCTTCCATATGCGAGCCGCGGTGATAAACGGCCTTAGTAACCGGCAGCAGACGGTCGTGAACCGCTTTGGCCTTCACATAATCCTGCGCTTTACCGGCCTCCAGCAGTTCCAGCAGGAGTTCAGGGGCAATATTGCCATATCCCACCAGGAAACCATCAATATCGAAGGCGGTATGCAGCAGGTATTCATCATGACAGCTGAGGATCTGTAAATCAGGGCGTTCGCGACGAATAACCGGAATTTCCGTATCCCAGCGGCGCATATTACGCACCCCATTTTTCATCGCAAAGACCCCCGGTTGCGCGGAAATATCCAGCATCGTTTCAAGGTTATAAGTGGCTTTAGTGACATCCGGATACTGGAAAAGAATAAGAGGCAATCCACTCTCTTCATATACCACGCGATAACGATCCTGAGGCGCCCCTTTTTGGTAGCCAAAACGCAGCCAACCGTGTGAAGGATATAGCAGACCTGCGGAGGCCCCGGCTTCCACGGCGCGCTGCGCTTCCAGCGCCGCCACTTCCGTCCCTTCGCCAGTAATCCCGGCGATGACCGGTACACGGCCGTCGGTTGAGTCAACAAAACTACGGATAACGTCAGCCTGTTCCTGCTGAGTCAGGAAGGTGCCCTCCCCGGCATGTCCCAGAACCACCAAGCCTTTCACGCCTTTTACGCTACCCAGCCAGGAACCTAAACGTTTGATGGCTTTATGATCGATACGTCCATCGCGGGTGAAAGGGGTAACCGGTGCTGGAACAATTCCACGCAAATCAAGTGCTTTCATGTTAACTCCTTACAAATTTCAACAGATAAAGATGATAAACTCTCTTTCTTGAAATCGATTGCAGGAACGATTGCAAGTGAATTGAAATGTCTTCCCTTTACTTCACAAGATCAAGGGGACTCCGCTAATAAATGCAATTGGAATCACAAAAATGGGCGGGTTAAACATTTATTAAGTTACATTACGTGATCTATTTCCCACATTGCGTCTGGCGCTCCTCTACGCCATTTAAGTTGCGTGGAAGAAATAACTACGAATACAATCGCAACTGAATTTAAACAGGAAATCGGTCATGGGAAATCAATCATCTCAAGAGCACAATGGAAGAACCATTACGATGCAGGATGTGGCTCGCGCCGCCGGCGTGAGTGTTTCAACTGTTTCGCGCGTGCTGGATGAACGTCTCCCCCCGTCCCGCAGCCCTTCGGCTGAAAAAATACGGGAAGCGGCGAAGCAGTTGGGCTACCGACGTGACTACGTGGCGTCCAGTTTGCGCCGTGGCGATACGGGCACGATAGGCGTTCTGGTCCCGAGATTGACCGATACCGTCACAGCGATGTTCTATGAAGCGGTCTCTCAGGCCGCCGCGCGTCAGGGCTATTTCACGGTGGTGGCAACCTGCGGCAACGATCCAGACACGGAAGAGCGCGCCACACAATCTTTGCTGGATCGCCGGGTCGATGGCCTGATCCTCTCCACCTGTCGCCTGGATGACCGCCTGCCTCAGCAATTGCGGGAGAAACAGATCAACCATGTTCTGGCTCTGCGTACCGACGGTATCAGCCCATCCGCTATTGGTGATGACGAACTGGGAGGCTATCTGGCAACCCGCCACTTACTGGATCTCGGTCATCGGGAAATCGGTATTATTGCCGGCCCCAATTTTTCATCGAGCACCTTAAACCGGCAAAAAGGATTTTTGCGTGCCATGCAGGAAGCGCAGGCCGAGGTGAATCCGCAATGGTGGCGAGATTCCGACTTTACCATTGTGGCCGGTGAAAACGCCGGTTATGAAATCCTGAATAGTCCGGCGCGCCCCAGCGCCATTTTCGCCGTCAATGATGACCTGGCGATCGGCGTGATGGCGGCTGCACACCGACTCGGGCTGGAGATAGGCCGCGACGTTTCACTGGTAGGCTATAACGACATTCCGTTAGTCAGTCGCCTGCCGATCCCTTTGACCTCCGTGAAGACACCGCTCGATCAGCTTGCCAGCCATGCCGTTGAATTGCTGCTAGGTCATCATGTGGAAAACCCCCAACGCTACTCTTTACCCACCCTGATTCCGCGCGCTTCCACGCGGCCTTATCGCTAAGCGGCGCACGTTCCCGACCCGAAGGCGTGCCAGGGCCGGGAACGTATTCAATATGGTTCCAGCAAATGTCAGCAGATATTGTTTCCTGCTCGTCAGGGCGAGATTTTATAGCGTAAACGTCATACCGATACGATATCGTGATTCTGAAATTTTATTTTTGCCATCATGGTAACCCTGTTTATCAAGGTAATCATATTCGATATAGGGACTAAACCAGTCATTCCATTTATAGCGTAGCGTTACGGCGTTTTCTGTCGCCGAAGATTTATCATTATTATATTTATAGTCATCGTTGACATGTCGATAGACCGTGCCTTGATACAGGGCACTCCATTGGGCATTAAATTTATAATTAACATATAAATCCAGGCGGTTGACGCTGTCGCGATGTGACTCGCCGACGCTATTAACCGTTTCGTAAGTGTTGTAGTCATAGCGATAACGTAGTCCAAAGGTGAGATCGGGAGTCGCTTTATAGTTAATACGAAAATAAGGCCGTAGCTGGGTGCCTTTACTGCTCCAGTGATAGATACCGCCTGGCTGCAAGGCCCATTTTTCCGCGAATGGCCAGCTATAGTTAACCTCGATTTCATTATAATCGACTGTACTGTCGCCAAAGGAGTGGGACGCATCCGTTTTATCTGTGCCATTTTTTCCCTGGTGGTTATTTTTGTTGTTTTTATTATCCATCTCCATACTCGCCCACCAGCCATTCTGCCACCCCTGACTCACCTTATAGCGAGATTCATAAGAGTGACTTCCCGCCCGATATCCTCCTCTGACATCGAAAGTCAGCGCGTGACCAGCGGCGGGTATCCCCAGGGCGACACATACTATCAAAGCTATTTTCTTATGCATATTTTATCCCTAAAATTAATCATTTTTAAATGAAACGGAAAATAATATGACGGTATTTAAATATTTTAAAAATGAATGTGAAATCGTTCGCGGTATCGTTTTCAAACGCGGTTATCATTCTATTACTGAAGTGAGGTGGTCAAGCCGCTAAAAATACCAATGCTATTCTCATCACACATTTCCCCCGGTTTTTATTCTGGCGTATGTATTTTTGTGATCCACTCCGCGCCCGTTATTACCGCGGCCGGGCGGCACTTTCCTCTGGCCGCACCTCGTTTTCCGGTGAAAATAACCAGGTGCGCCCTGTCCGCATAAGTACGCTTTTACTACGACCTCTAGTGGTGAGATAACCGTGTAATTAACAATGATTAATCAATGCTCTGGCGATTTTGCTGACTGTTACGCTATACTAGCCTCTGAAATTGCCCGCCTGCGTCTGTGGGCGGGTGTTCAAGTAGCTTCCTTATAGTTCGATCAACTTCCCTTCCGAGGATCTGGCCTCAACGGTCAGAAAAGATATGTTAAACAGTATTTTAGTAATACTCTGTCTGATAGCCGTCAGTGCGTTTTTTTCGATATCGGAAATTTCACTGGCCGCCTCACGTAAAATCAAACTGAAACTGCTGGCCGATGAAGGCAACGTCAACGCACAGCGGGTGCTGAAGATGCAGGAGAACCCGGGCACCTTCTTTACCGTCGTGCAGATTGGCCTCAACGCCGTCGCCATTCTTGGCGGTATTGTGGGCGACGCGGCTTTCTCACCGGCGTTTCATAGCCTGCTCAGCGGGTATTTGTCACCGGAGCTCTCCGAGCAGCTGAGCTTCATCATCTCTTTTACCCTGGTCACCAGCTTGTTCATCCTGTTTGCTGACCTGACTCCGAAACGCATCGGTATGATTGCGCCCGAAACAGTGGCCCTGCGCATCATCAACCCGATGCGCTTCTGCCTGTTAGTCTTCCGCCCGCTGGTGTGGTTGTTTAACGGCATGGCCAACATGATCTTCCGTATCTTCAAACTGCCGATGGTGCGGAAAGACGATATCACTTCCGATGATATCTATGCCGTGGTCGAGGCCGGCGCGCTGGCCGGGGTGCTGCGCAAGCAGGAGCATGAGCTAATTGAGAACGTGTTCGAGCTGGAGTCCCGCACCGTTCCTTCCTCCATGACCCCGCGTGAAAGCGTCATTTGGTTTGATTTGCACGAAGACGAGCAGAGCCTGAAGAATAAAGTGGCCGAACATCCGCACTCGAAGTTCCTCGTCTGTAATGAAGATATCGACCACATTATCGGTTACGTCGATTCAAAAGATCTGCTGAACCGCGTGCTGGCGAACCAGAGCCTGGTGCTGACCGGCGGCGTACAGATCCGCAACACGTTGATCGTGCCGGACACCCTGACCCTGTCGGAAGCGCTGGAAAGCTTCAAAACCGCCGGGGAAGACTTCGCGGTGATCATGAATGAATACGCGCTGGTGGTCGGGATCATCACTCTCAACGACGTAATGACCACCCTGATGGGCGACCTCGTCGGCCAGGGGCTGGAAGAGCAGATCGTCGCCCGCGATGAAAACTCGTGGCTGATCGATGGCGGTACGCCGATTGATGACGTGATGCGCGTGCTGGATATCGACGAGTTCCCGCAGTCCGGGAATTACGAGACCATCGGCGGCTTTATGATGTTTATGCTGCGTAAAATCCCCAAACGCACCGACGCAGTGAAGTTCTCCGGCTATAAGTTTGAGGTCGTGGATATCGATAACTACCGTATCGACCAGCTGCTGGTGACCCGCATCGATAACAAGCCAACGGTGCTGGTGCCGAAGCAGGCGGAAACGGCGGAAAGCCAGAACGCCTGAGCGTAATCTTTTCTCTCTCCTAAGGGCGGATGACCATCCGCCCTTTTTTATGGCTCGAATGTGAAGCGGCTCACGCCCCTCTGCCGATAGCAGATTACTCCTGCTCGATAGCGAAACGTTCATGACTCCCCGACGCGCAAAAAGGTAACGTTGCTCGCATCAACACGATCATATTCCTGAATAAAGGAAGCGAGGGTTACCATGATAACGTCAAATAAAAATTACTTTATCAGCTGTCTGTTTTTCCTGTTCTTCTTTATAGGTTGGGGATGCTGCTACCCTTATTTATCCCTGTGGTTGACGGAAACCATCGGTATTAACTACACAGACGTCGGCCTGGTTTATTCTTTCACCGCCATTGTCGCCGTCTGCGTTCAGCCATTATTCGGCTTCATCTCCGATAAACTGGTGTATCGTAAGAATCTGATGTGGATGCTGGCGATTATTATCACGTTATTCGCCCCTTACTGGATTTATGTCTTTGCTCCCCTGTTAAAAATAAATGTGTTCCTCGGCGCGCTGGCTGGCGGCCTTTATATTGGCATGGCCTACGGCGCCGGCTGCGGGGTTTGCGAAGCCTACATTGATAAAGTCAGCCGCGCCTCCGGTTTCGAATTTGGCCGGGCGCGGATGTTCGGCGGCATCGGCGCCGCAATCGGCACCTTTGCGGCAGGAAAACTCTACGGCATTGATCAGAATATGATTTTCTGGTTGGCCAGCGGCGCAGGCGTCTGCCTGCTGGTCATTGTCTGGAAAATGCAGATCAGCGCCCACCCGCAGCAGGGATTGCTGTCTGGCAAAGCCTCGCCGGTTACCCTCCGCGATGCCGTCTCGCTGTTAAAAATTAAAAAATTCTGGTTCTTCGCCCTCTATGTCATTGGCGTCGGGGCGGTCTATGAAACCTATGACCAGCAGTTCGCTATCTACTACAGCCATTTTTTTGAGAGTAAAGCCCGGGGTGCAGAAGTCTTCGGTTATTTAACCACGGGTCAGATTTTCCTTGATGCCATCGTGATGTTCTTTGCGCCATGGTTTGTGAATAAAATCGGCCCGAAAAATGCGCTGTTATACTGCGGGCTGATTATGAGCTTGCGTATTATCGGCTCCGCGTGGGCTATTGGCCCCGTCTCCATCAGTCTGATTAAACTCCTCCATGGTTTTGAAAGCTCGGTGCTACTTGTCGCGGCGTTAAAATATATTACGGCTAACTTTAATCCTCTGCTGTCAGCGACCGTTTACTTAATTGGCTTCCAATTTTCGAAAAGCTTTAGCTCTATTTTTCTCTCGACCGGTATCGGCCATATGTACCAGAGCATGGGCTTTACCAGTAGCTATATCGTACTCGGCGGTATCGCTCTGTGCTTCACGCTTATTTCTTTTATTACGCTGGATAAAGCGCGTGTCTTCTCTTCACAACCGGTGCCCGCGAATTAATGTCAGGAGGTAGTGTGTATGTCTCATTTATTTTATGGCGTGGCGTATTACGATGAATATATGCCGGAAGATCGGCTGGCTAAGGATATCGCCTTAATGCGCGAAACCGGCATTAACGTGGTGCGTATTGCCGAGTCCACCTGGAGTACGCTGGAGCCTGAAGAGGGCCAGTATAATTTCTACCATATCGACCGGGTGCTGGAGGCGATGCATGAGGCCGGCATTGCGGTCATCGTCGGGACGCCCACCTACGCGGTCCCGGCCTGGCTGGCGGCGAAACATCCCGATATTCTGGTCACCACCGTCGCGGGGCAGCAAAAATATGGTCCGCGGCAGATCATGGATATCGTCAACCCTGTCTCTTATACACATCTGACGCTGCCGACGATCTACTCTGGGTAGATCTCGGGGGTCGCCGGGTCCCTAAAAA
>OJJI01000307.1_pt1 | contig 12262 bp, 11 predicted proteins | sample 1596201 | NCBI WGS metagenome assembly OJJI01 (sample SAMEA4350158, study PRJEB24818) | metagenome | biome: human; feature: gut; material: faeces | place: Denmark | collected 2013-09 | reverse complement strand
CTGCGGCACGGCATCTGCGTTGCCAAAATGCTCGATAAGACATCCAGTATTATCTGCGCTTTTGGCTTGGCATCTGCCGCACCTCGCTCGCCGTATCGGCACTTAGAATTATGCGGTATTGCCCTAACTTGGGCACTTGATGAGCTGTTTCTGCCAAATCAGGATTTGCCTTTCTGCGGCGGCATTTTTTCCAGGTAAACGCTGGTGGAAGGGAAAGCAAAGTCGCATCCATCCCGCTTCATCAGGTCCATGATGGCCAGATTCATGCGGCTTTTCAGTTGTAAATAGCCCGTATAATCCACCGCCGTCACATAGCAACGTACCAGAATATCCATGCTGGAAGCGCTAAATTCATTCAGGGTAACAGTCATTGCGTCCGAGCTGATCTGTGCATCCGCACTGAGCAGTTCTTTCAGATCTGCACACAGCGTTTCAACTTTTTCGCGCGGGATATCATAGGTGACACCGATCGTAAACTGCCACAGTCGGTTGGTCCGGTCAGTAACATTCTGGATGTATTCGCCACACACCTTGGAGTTTTCTACCGTAATCACTGCATGGTCCGGCGTGCGGATACGGGTGGAGCGGAACGAGATATCTTCCACCGTGCCCTCATAGCTGCCCAGAATCACATAGTCACCAATGCCAAAGGGATGTTCCAGCACCAGCGCTACCCCTGCAATCAGGTTTGACATGGTGGACTGCGCCGCCAGGGTAATACCGATACCGGCAACGCCAGCACCTGTCAGCAGGCCGGTAACGGGAATGCCCAATGCATCCAACACCGCAATGCCCGCCACAACGCCTACAACAGCTCGGAAGATATTTTCAAAAAAGCGCCCCATTGTGCGGTTGGTAGCAATATCCAGCTTGTTTTCTGCGCTGCGCAGCAAAAGGCGGCACACGGGGGCAGCCATCCATGCGCCCCAGGCAATTAGGCAGATTGCGGTTACCTGCATGATGCGCGCCAATACGCTGCGGTATGTGGGGGTGTTCAGTTCCAGCGGCAAAACCCACAGTGCAGCATAAATAAACACGGCGCGCAGCAAGATCGTTGTTGGGCTCAGGTAGCTATCCAGAATGATGCTGATCCACTGCGGCTGATGTGGACGGAATTTTTCAATCAGTTTGCCCGCAATTCTGCGGTAAACCAGTGGGGCAAACAGCGCCAGCAGCACAAAAAGTGCCATCGGGGCCACCGCCGTGACAATGCTTAACAGCGAAATCTCTCCTATTTCCATTGCAACCTCCATTTTCTAAACTTCCTGAGTGTACCAAGCAGCAGGGAAACACCCCCCAGTCTCCAAATTTATTTTTGTCAATTATAGCACACCCTCTTGCAATTTGTAAAACCTGTGCTATACTCAAAGCTAGAAAGTCTGTTTCAGGGCGGGGTGCAATTCCCCACCGGCGGTAAATGGCATTGCCACAAGCCCGCGACCGGCTGTTGATGCAGCCGCTGATCCGGTGTGATTCCGGGGCCGACGGTATAGTCCGGATGAAAGAAACGGAAAGCTGTTCTATTTGCTTTTCTGCGCCCTGTTGTAAGTATAGCTTGCAACAGGGCGTTTTTATTTGCAATTATCAGCCTCCCGAAGCTGTTACTGGCTTTCCAAATCATTTTATTTGGGGCCGCGCCCCCCAGGGAGGTATTTTTTATGAAAACCAAATTCAACACCCGCGTATTAACCGGAACCGCCATGCTTGCTGCCGTTGCCACAGTATTGATGTATATGGAGTTTCCCATTCCCATCATGCCCGCCTTTATCAAGCTGGATGTTTCGGAACTGCCAGCCCTGATTGCCAGCTTTGCTTACGGCCCGGTTGCCGGTATTGTGGTGTGCCTGATCAAAAACCTGATCAAATTGCCCAGCACCAGCACCGCTGCGGTGGGGGAGCTGTTTAATTTTGTGATGGGCGCTCTGTTTGTCGGCGTGGCCGGTATGGTATACCGTTTTAAGAAAACCCGCAGCGGCGCTATCCTGGGCGCAGTGCTCGGCGCTTTGGTTATGGCAATCGTCAGCGTTCCGTACAACTACTTCATCGTCTATCCGGCCTATGTGGTCATGTATCATCTGCCGCTGGATGCCATCATCGGCATGTACCAGGCCATTAACCCGAATGTCAATGGCCTTTTGAACTGCCTGCTGGTGTTCAACCTGCCGTTCACTTTCTTCAAAGGGATGCTGGACGCCGTAATCTGCTTTGCAATTTACAAGCCGCTTTCGCCCATTCTTCATGGCCGCAACAGCGGTGGCAAAAGCGTAACCGCTTAATTGCTGCTGATTGGGCAGCCATCATTGGTCATTTTTACCCATTTTGACAAAAGTTCAATCCATTTTGTGCAAAGCTGACAATTTGCCCAACGCCACATCGTTGACTTTGCCGGTTGCCTATGGTAACATAAGCACGTTACATCAGAATAGCAACTTATCAAGAGTGGCAGAGGGAACAGGCCCTATGAAGCCCGGCAACCTGCGCGCAAGCGTAAGGTGCCAATTCCTGCGGGGAACCGAAAGATAAGCGTTCACGTGCGCTTTGGGTCCACACCCGGCGCGCGTTTTTTTGTTCTCGGCAAGTTGCCTTTCTGACCCTATATTTTTTAAGGAGGCAGCTTTTTATGTCCAAAGTTCTGTTCACATCCGAATCCGTTACCGAAGGCCATCCCGACAAAATCTGCGACCAGATTTCTGATGCCATTCTGGATGCCATCCTGGAAAAGGACCCTGGTGCCCGCGTTGCCTGCGAGACCACCTGCTCCACCGGTCTTGTCCACATCATGGGCGAAATCACGACCGACTGCTATGTTGATATTCCCGGTGTTGCACGCCAGGTCATCCGCGAGATTGGTTATAACCGCGCCAAGTACGGTTTTGACTGCGATACCTGCGGCGTGATCACCAACATTGACGGCCAGAGCCCCGACATTGCCCTTGGCACCAACGATGATGTTGCCGGTGCTGGCGACCAGGGTATGATGTTCGGTTATGCCTGCAACGAAACCCCCGAGCTGATGCCTCTGCCCATCAGCCTGGCCCACAAGCTGGCCAAGCGCCTGACCGAAGTGCGTAAGAATGGCATGATGGATTATCTGCGCCCTGATGGCAAGAGCCAGGTTACCGTCGAATACGATAACGGCAAACCCGTGCGCGTGGATGCTGTTGTTATTTCCAGCCAGCACAGCCCCTCCGTCAGTCAGGAACAGCTGCATGCCGATGTGATGGAGCATGTCATCAAAGCCATCATCCCCGCCAAACTGCTGGATGAGAACACCAAGTATTACATCAACCCCACCGGTCGTTTTGTTGTCGGCGGCCCGCAGGGTGATACCGGCCTGACCGGCCGCAAGATCATCGTTGATACTTACGGCGGTTATGCTCGCCACGGCGGCGGCGCTTTCTCTGGCAAGGACCCCAGCAAGGTTGACCGCTCGGCCGCATATGCTGCCCGCTGGGTTGCCAAGAACGTTGTCGCTGCCGGCCTGGCCGATAAGTGCGAAGTTGAGCTGGCTTACGCTATCGGCGTTGCCGAGCCCGTTTCCATCATGGTTGATACCTTTGGTACCGGCACCATCGAGCACGACAAACTGGAAGCCGTTGTGCGCAAAGTATTTGACCTGACCCCGGCAGCCATCATCCGTGACCTGGATCTGCGCCGTCCCATCTACCGCCAGCTGGCTGCTTACGGCCACATGGGCCGCGAGGAGCTGGGCGTGAAGTGGGAGAACACCGACCGCGTGGAAGCACTGAAAGCCGCTGTTGCTGAGCTGTAAATCGTATTTATCCTGATTTTTTCAGATTCATTCAAGCCTGTACTGCCATCAAAGCTGTACAGGCCTTTTTATTTTACCTTGATTGATTCTATCAAAGGGGTTACAAAAATGAAAAAACTGCCGCTTTTCCTGCGCATTGCCTTGCAAACAGCGGCCAACAATAGTAAAATAAATAGTAAATATGTATTGGCGTTTGCTGCCTTTGGGGCGCTCCTGATTGCAGGTTACGGCAAGCGCTGCCTTGTAATGCTTTGATAACGAGGTGTAGGAATATGGTACTTAGTATGACCGGTTATGGCCGCGCGGAGCAGGTTTTGAACGGGCGCGATATCGTTGTGGAACTGCGCAGCGTCAACTCCCGCTTTTTTGAATATTCGTCCCGTGTGCCCCGAACCTGCTCATTTTTGGAAGATAAGCTCAAAAAGCTGGTGGCTGCCAAGGTTAGCCGCGGCAAGGTTGAGCTGAACCTGAGCATTCAGAATGTTGCGGCGGCAGATACCGTTGTTCAGGTCAACTGGCAGTTAGCCAAAAGCTACCAGACCGCCATGCAGGCAATGTCGGAAAAGCTGGACCTGAAAAACGATGTCACCGTCAGCACCATCTGCCGTTTCCCAGATGTGTTGACCCAGACCGCTGCGCCCGCAGACCCGGATACCCTATGGGCTGATGTGGAGCAGGTTGCTCAGCAGGCGGTTGCCGCGTTTGTTTCCATGCGTGCGGTGGAAGGCGAAAAGCTGCGCACCGATGTGCTGAGCCGCTTGGCAGCGGTTGAAACGCTGGTTGCTCAAATCGAGCAGAACAGCGCCGGGCGTGTGCAGGCATATACCGAACGGCTGTACACCCGCCTGAAAGAGCTGCTGGAAGACCGCAACATTGACGATGCCCGCATCGTGACAGAAGCTGCTATCTTTGCCGATAAAACTGCCATCGACGAAGAGACTGTCCGTCTGCATAGCCATGTGGCCCAGTACCGCTCTATTCTGGAGCTGGACGAGCCGGTTGGCCGCAAGCTGGACTTTTTGACGCAGGAACTGAACCGCGAATCCAACACCATCGGTTCCAAGTGCCAGGATATCAACATCACCCGCCTTGTGGTTGAGCTGAAATCTGAGATTGAAAAAATTCGCGAGCAGATTCAAAACATTGAGTGAGGCCCGGCCATGAAGCTTATCAACATCGGCTTTGGCAACATGGTCAACGCGGACCGTGTGATCGCCGTTGTCAGCCCGGATTCTGCACCCATCAAACGTATTGTGCAGGACGCACGCGACAAAGGCGCGGCCATTGATGCAACCTATGGCCGCCGCACCCGCGCGGTGATCATTACAGATTCTGACCATGTGGTGCTTTCGGCTTTTGAGCCGGAGGAAGTTTTAGGACGTTTTGAAAAAGAACAGGATAAACCAACCGTGTAACCACCTGTATTAAACATGTTAGGGGGATCTTGCATGAAAGGCGAAAAATATTTGTTTGTTGTTTCCGGGCCTTCCGGCACCGGCAAGGATACCGTTGTGGCAAAGCTGCTGGGCAGCCACCCAGAAATCGAAAAGACCGTTTCCGCCACCACTCGCACCATGCGCGAAGGGGAAGTGAACGGTAAAAACTACCATTTTTTGACCAAAGAGCAGTTTGAAACCGCTCTGGCAGAAGGCAATATTGTTGAGCACACCTGCTATTGCGAAAACTATTACGGCACCCTGCGTTCCGAAGTTGAGCGCCATATGGAGCAGCAGATTCCGGTTATTCTGGTGATCGAAGTGGAGGGTGCCGGCAACATCAAGCGGATGTACCCCGGTTCCACCACCATTTTTGTCATGCCGCCGGATATGAAAGAGCTGGAACGCCGCCTGCGTTACCGTGGGACCGAAGCGGAGGAAGTCATTCAGAAGCGCCTGCGCCGTGCCGAAACTGAGATTGCCCGTTCGGCTGATTATGACGAGCATGTGGTCAACGATGTTGTCGACACCTGCGCCGAAGAGATTTATTCCATCATCCAAAAGCGCATTGCCGAGCCCGATGCCGAATAATCCGCTGCCCCAAACGCCAAAACAGGAGGTGCGTGTTTGCCCTGCATTGCAAAAGTGGCGGTAAACGACGCCACCATCCATTTTGACAAGCTGTATTCCTATCTGGTTCCGCCAGATTTTTCGGAATCCCTCTGGCCCGGTAGCATTGTGTTGGTGCCGTTTGGGCGTGGCAATCACCCACGGATGGCTGTTGTTCTGGAAGTAGGAACGGAAGAAGCCCCCGATCCACGTTTAAAAAGCCTGCTGGCCGCCGCGCCGGAAAAAGCCCGCTTGACCCCGGACCTGTTGGAGCTCGTGCATTTTTTGAAAGATCGTTATTTCTGCACCTGGTACGAGGCAGTCAAGGCGGTCATTCCGTATGGCGCGCAGTACCAGCCCGGCATGGAAAACGGAAAGCCCGTATTAAAAAGCCGCCTAACCCGCACGCTGGAAACCGTTTACACTCTGGTTGGTGGGTTGCCGGAGAAACCAAAACCTGGCGCACGCCAGATTCAGGCCGTGGAAGCGCTGCGCACAGGGCCTTGCACCAAATCCGCTTTGGAAGCGCAGGGGATATCTTCCTCCACTTTAAACGGGTTATGCCAGAAAGGCATTCTGAAAACCGAACAACGGGATAAATCGCTGGATTTATTTGCTGATATCCCCTTTGACCCACAGCCGCTGGAACTATCGCCGGAGCAGCAAACCGCTTACGACCAGCTGGAACAGGATTTGCTGAGCGGACAGACCCGTGCGGCATTGCTGCACGGCGTTACCGGCAGCGGCAAAACCGCCGTATTCTTAAAGCTGATTGAAAAAACACTGGCGCAAGGCCGGCGGGCTCTGGTACTTGTGCCGGAAATCAGCCTGACCCCGCAGATGACACGCCGCCTGAAATCCATGTTCGGCAGCCGCCTTGCGGTGCAGCACTCCGCGTTGAATAACACCGAGCGCCTGCTGCAATGGCGGATGATCCAAAATGGCGATGCTGATATCGTGATCGGCACCCGCAGCGCTATCTTTTCACCGCTGCAAAACATTGGGCTGATCATTTTAGATGAGGAACAGGAACACACCTACCAAAGCGAATCCGCCCCACGCTATTCCGCCCATGACGTTGCCAAAAAGCGCGCCATGATGGAGCATTCGCTGCTGCTGTTTTCCTCCGCCACGCCGCGCACCGAAACCTATCACGCCGCCATAAGCAGCCGGATGCGGCTTGTTACGCTGACCCACCGTTATGGCGGTCGCCCGCTGCCAACGGTTGATTTTATTGATATGCGCGCCGAACTTGCCGCCGGGAACCCGCGGGAAGTCAGCCAGCGGATGGTACAGGAACTCGCTGCTAATCTGCAGCGCGGGGAACAGAGCATTTTGCTGCTGAACCGCCGCGGCTACCAGACCGTTGGCATGTGCGGCACTTGCGGCCATGTGCTGAAGTGCCCCAACTGTTCCGTGCCGCTGGTTTATCATAAAGCGCAGCACGCGCTGCTTTGCCATTACTGTGGGCACCGGATCAGCCCTGTACCAGGGCTTTGCCCGGAATGCGGCGGCAAAATCGTGTACAGCGGTTTTGGTACCCAGAAAGTGGAGGAGGAGCTGGCCGAACTTTTGCCCGGTGCGCGGATCCTGCGCATGGATCAGGATTCGACCATGCAAAAAAACGCCCACGAAAAAATGTTGGCCCGTTTTGCCAAGCAGGAGTATGATATTCTGCTTGGCACCCAGATGGTTGCCAAGGGCTTGGATTTCGGCAATGTCACCCTGGTTGGTGTGCTGGGCATCGACTCCCTGCTTTTTGGGCAGGGGTTCCGCTCCTATGAGAATGTGTTCAGCCTGATCACTCAAGTCGTTGGCCGCGGCGGCCGGGCGGAACTGCCGGGTCGGGCATTGATTCAAACCGCCGTGCCGGATCACCCTGTGCTCCAGTTGGCCGCAGCGCAGGATTACCCCGCGTTTTACCAGCAGGAGATCATGTTCCGCAAGTTCTCGCTCTATCCGCCGTTTTGCTCATTCTGCGTGGTCAGTTTTTCCGGTGCGCAGGAGATGGAAGTATTTCAGGCTGCGCGGCGTTTTGCCGCCATTTTGGGGCAGCAGTTCGCTGCACACCCCGGCCAGCCGCTGCGTGTGCTTGGCCCCACCCCCATGAACATTGCCATGATCAGCGGGAAATACCGCTATAAACTAACATTGAAATGCCGCAACGATGCGGGGTTCCGTACCCTGATGCACGCCGCATTGGATGCTTACGCCGCTGAAAAGCTGCCCGCAAAAGCCGGGATCGCTTTGGACTTTAATTCCGACGGCGATTGAATTTTAAGGAGGATTTTTATTATGGCTCTTCGTACAATCGTAAAAGATGGTGACCCCATCCTGAAAAAGGTCTGCCGCCCCGTTACCAAATTTGATGACCGCCTTGCCACCCTGCTGGATGATATGCAGGATACCCTGGTGGACGCTGACGGTCTTGGCCTTGCCGGCCCCCAGGTTGGCATGATGCGCCGCATTTTCATCTGCCTGGATGACCGCAACCGCCCGGAAGATGCCCCCGCCGATTACAAAGATACTTTTATTGAGTTCATCAACCCCGAAATTGAATACCTGAGCGACGAAACCGCTGAACTGTATGAAGGCTGCCTGTCTTTCCCCGGCCACAACGGCGCCATTACCCGCTCCAAAAAGGTCAAGGTCAAGGCACAGGACCGCAACGGCAACTGGTTTGAACTGGAAGCCGAAAACATGCTGGCCCGCTGCATCCAGCACGAGAACGACCACCTAAACGGCGTTACCATCATGGACCGTGCCACCCATTTTTATGAGGATGACTACCCGGAAGATGCGGAGGATTGATCCCGCTTTGTACATCAATTTTCCCATACGCTTACGATAAGAAAAGGAATAACTTCTATGCGTATCCTCTTTATGGGCACCCCTGATATTGCTGCCGAAAGTCTGAACGCTCTGATTGCCGCCGGGCACGATATCTGCGCCGCATTTACCCGCGCAGATAAGCCAGTTGGCCGCAAACAGATTTTGACCGCCCCGCCGGTCAAACAGACGGCTGTGGCCAACGGCATCCCTGTTTATCAGCCGCGCACCCTGCGCGATGGCAGCTCGGATGAGCTGATCAAAAGCCTGGCACCCGATATTATTGTCGTTGTTGCTTACGGCTGCATTATTCCGCCGCAGCTTTTGCATGTGGCCAAATATGGCTGCATCAACCTGCATGTTTCGCTGTTACCCAAGTACCGTGGTTCCGCCCCCATCCAGTGGGCCGTGCTCAACGGTGATACCGAAACCGGTGTGACTATTATGCAGTTGGACGAAGGGTTGGATACCGGCGATATTTTGTATGTGCAGCCGGTTGCGATTGACCCGGACATGACCAGCGGCGAGCTGTTTGACCGCGTAAGCGCGATTGGTGCCAAAACGCTGGTTGAGGTCCTGCCCAAAATCAAAGCAGGGAAGCTGACCCCAAAAAAGCAAGAAGAATCTCTCGCCACCAAGGCGCCGTCCCTGACCAAAGAGATGGCACAGTTCGATTTTACCCAGCCTGCTGCCCACATCCACAACTGGGTGCGTGGTATGAACCCATGGCCAATGGCGTTCTTTATGCACGATGGCAAAAAAATCAAAGTCACCGCCAGCAAGCTTTCTGAAAATCCCGCCAACGCTGCGCCGGGTTCTGTATTGGCGGTTAAGCCGTTGACCATTGCCTGCCAGGATGGCGCAATCGTGTTGGATTCCGTCACGCCGGAAGGCGGCAAGTCGATGGCGGGTACCGCATGGGCTGCCGGCCGCCGCCTGAAAGCGGGGGACAGCCTGTGACCGCGCGTTACCTGGCCGTCAAGGCCCTTATGCGGCAGGAGCAAAACGGCTATGCAAACCTTGTGCTGGATTCTGAGCTGAAAGCCTGCAAGCCGCCGCTTTCCCCGCGGGATGCAGCTTTTGCTTCCGGTATTTTTTATACCGTGCTGGAGCGCCGCAGCCTGCTGGACTGGATGCTGGCACAGTTTTCCAAGCGCCCGCTGGAAAAGCTGGATGCCCCTGTGCGGGCCATTCTGCGCGCCGGGCTGGCACAGGCCAAGTTTATGGATGTTCCGCTGCCTGCGGCTGTCAATGAATCGGTCAAGCTAGCCAAAGCATTTGGCAAAACCAGTGCTGCGGGTATGGTCAACGCCATGCTGCGCCGCACGGCCGCATTAGACCCCAAGCCGGAACATTGGCCGGATCTGGAAGAACGGCTGCGCACCTATTACTGTCTCTCTCAGCCGATTGCCGCATTGTTTGCAGCACAGTATCCGCAGGATGCCGAGGCAATGGCTGCTGCGTTTTATCAGCGCCGCCCCACCGCCATCCGGGTCAACCCGCTGCGCACGACCGATGAAGCCCTGACGCAGACATTGCAACAGGAAGGTCACACCGTAACGGCTGGCCCATGGCCGCACTGTCTGCTGGTTATGTTCAACGGTAATCCCGCTGCATCCAAAGCATTCCACGCCGGGCAATTCCATGTGCAGGGGTTAGCCAGCCAGTTTGCTGCCTTGTGCTGTGATGCCCGCCCCGGTATGCGGGTGCTGGATCTGTGCGCCGCCCCTGGGGGCAAAAGCCTGACGATTGCCGAGCAGATGCAGAACCGCGGTGAGCTGTTCAGCGGTGAAGCCATGACAGGCCGCGTCAAACTGCTGAAGCAGGCCTTTGACCGCTGCGGCATTGAGCGCGCCAAGCCTTACCATGGGGATGCCACTATCCTGAACCCCGCCTTTGGCCTTGGCAGCTTTGACCGCGTGTTATGCGATGTACCCTGTTCCGGCCTTGGTGTCATCGGCAAAAAGCCGGACATCCGGGAAAAAACGCTGGATGGGATTGAAAATTTACTATTAACACAGCAAAAAATCCTGCAAAACGGCGCAAAATATCTTGCCCCGAACGGCCGTTTGGTGTATTCTACCTGTACGGTGAATCATCACGAAAATGAAGCCCAAGTACGCCAGTTCCTGCAAGACAATCAAGATTTTTCCGTTATAGCGCCACAAATCACACTGTCCGGTATGCGGGTGGGGGAGTACGGCACACTGTTTCTGCCGCACGAAACATCCACAGACGGTTTTTTTGCCGCTATTTTGGAGCGCCAAAAGAACTGCTGACGCAAAATACACAAATCGTCTATTCAAAAATTAGAGAAAAGGTATATAATAATTGGAGGGAAAGCACCGCATGCAGCAAGCACATATGCAGCCACAGAACGAACCCCAGGCAGAAACCAAAAAAAAAAGTCTGACGGACCTGACGCTGCCCGAGCTGACGGATTACATTAAATCCATCGGCCAGCCAGCTTTCCGCGCCAAGCAGATTTTTAAGTGGATCCACCAAAAGCAGGCTACGGATTTTTCTGCCATGACAGATCAACCCAAAGCCCTGCTTGCCCAATTTGCACAAAGCTGCACCCTGGCTGTGCCCACCATCCGCCGCCGCCAGCAGTCCAAAGACGGTACGGTCAAATATCTGCTTCAGCTTGCGGACGGCAACTGCATTGAAACGGTTTTGATGCGCTACCATTACGGCAACACTGTATGTGTATCCACACAGGTGGGCTGCGCTATGGGGTGCCGCTTTTGCGCCTCCACCCAGGCGGGCCGCGTGCGGGACTTGACCTCCGGCGAGATTGCTGCGGAAATTTATACCGCGCAAAAGGATACCGGGGAGCGTGTTTCCCATATCGTCCTGATGGGCATTGGTGAGCCGCTGCACAATTTTGATAACGTGATGGACTTTCTGGACATTATCTCCTGCCCGGAAGGCGTCAATATCGGGATGCGCAACATCAGCCTTTCCACCTGCGGCCTTGTGCCGGGAATTGATAAGCTGGCAGAGCGCAAATTGCAGCTGACCCTTTCGGTATCCCTGCACGCGCCGGACAATGTGACCCGCAGCTCCATGATGCCGGTTAACGATGCGTTCCCGCTGGAAAAGCTGATCCCGGCCTGCCGCCGCTACCAGAAAACGACCGGGCGGCGCATCAGCTTTGAATATTCCATGGTCAATGGTGTCAATGATTCGCCCCAAATGGCAAAAAAACTGGCCAATCTGATCCGTGGCATGGGGGCCCATGTCAACCTGATTCCCATTAACCCGGTCGATGGCAGCCCTTACTCGGCAACGGATGAAGCCAATGTGCGCCGGTTCCAGAAAATGCTGGAAGATTTGGGTGTAAATGCCACCATCCGCCGTCGCCTTGGTACCGATATCAGCGCTGCCTGCGGCCAGCTCCGGCGCGAAGATGCCAAACAGGCCGAACAGGCAACACGGCAAACGACGAGCGAAAGGACCAACGCACAATGAAAATCGCAGCCCTAACAGATATTGGCAGCTGCCGCCAGGAAAACCAGGATAATTATTGTGCCCGTCAGTTGGTCGATGGTACTGGCTCTGTCTTTTATAAACATCCGACGCGGCGGAAGAACAAATCTGCGGAGTGATCGAG
>OJJI01000301.1_pt1 | contig 12555 bp, 10 predicted proteins | sample 1596201 | NCBI WGS metagenome assembly OJJI01 (sample SAMEA4350158, study PRJEB24818) | metagenome | biome: human; feature: gut; material: faeces | place: Denmark | collected 2013-09 | reverse complement strand
GTTAGTTGTGCATTAGCTCTATATATAAGTATTTTCTTTGTCTTTTTTTTTTTTTCAAGCAGAAGACGGCATACGAGATCATGCCTAGTCTCGTGGGCTCGGAGATGTGTATAAGAGACAGTGATAGAATACGCCGCCTTGAAGTTCAATGTCGTGAGTGATCCAATGTCTGAAACCGCAAAAAAAGTAATCGTCGGCATGTCCGGCGGTGTCGATTCCTCCGTTTCTGCCTGGCTGTTGCAACAACAGGGATATCAGGTCGAAGGCCTGTTTATGAAGAACTGGGAAGAAGACGACGGTGAGGAATATTGCACAGCGGCAGCGGATCTGGCTGATGCCCAGGCTGTCTGCGACAAGCTCGGCATTGAACTGCACACCGTTAACTTTGCTGCCGAGTACTGGGACAACGTCTTCGAACTGTTCCTTGCCGAATATAAAGCCGGTCGCACGCCGAATCCGGATATTCTGTGCAACAAAGAGATCAAATTTAAAGCCTTCCTCGAATTTGCCGCCGAAGATTTAGGTGCCGATTATATCGCTACCGGTCATTACGTACGTCGGGCCGATGTCGATGGCAAGAGCCGCCTGCTGCGTGGTCTGGACAGCAATAAAGACCAGAGCTACTTCCTTTATACGCTCAGCCATGAGCAGATTGCGCAAAGCCTGTTCCCGGTCGGCGAACTGGAAAAACCGCAGGTGCGTAAGATTGCTGAAGATCTTGGTCTGGTCACCGCGAAGAAAAAAGACTCTACCGGCATTTGCTTCATTGGCGAACGTAAATTCCGCGAGTTCCTGGGCCGTTATCTCCCGGCGCAACCGGGCAAAATCATTACCGTCGATGGCGATGAAATTGGTGAGCACCAGGGGCTGATGTATCACACTCTCGGTCAGCGTAAAGGTCTGGGTATCGGTGGCACCAAAGAAGGTACCGAAGAACCGTGGTATGTGGTGGACAAAGACGTCGAAAACAACATTCTGGTTGTCGCTCAGGGCCATGAACACCCGCGGCTGATGTCTGTCGGGTTGATTGCCCAGCAGTTGCACTGGGTCGATCGCGAACCATTCACCGGCACTATGCGTTGCACGGTAAAAACCCGCTATCGCCAGACCGATATCCCTTGCACCGTCAAGGCGCTGGACGATGATCGCATTGAAGTGATTTTCGATGAACCGGTTGCCGCCGTGACGCCGGGCCAGTCTGCCGTCTTCTATAACGGTGAAGTGTGCCTCGGTGGCGGTATTATTGAGCAGCGTCTGCCGCTGCCGGTCTGATTATTATCTTTACTTAAAACAAGGAAGCAGTGAACGTGGCAAAGAATTACTATGACATCACCCTCGCCCTGGCCGGTATTTGTCAGTCGGCACGCCTGGTGCAACAACTCGCTCACCAGGGGCATTGTGATGCCGATGCGCTACACGTCTCACTCAACAGTATTATTGATATGAACCCCAGCTCGACGCTGGCGGTTTTTGGCGGTAGCGAAGCCAACCTGCGCGTCGGGCTGGAAACCCTGCTCGGCGTGCTCAATGCCAGCAGTCGCCAGGGCTTAAACGCCGAATTAACCCGCTACACACTCAGCTTGATGGTGCTTGAGCGCAAACTCTCCTCAGCGAAAGGCGCGCTCGACACTCTGGGCAACCGGATCAACGGCCTGCAACGCCAGCTCGAACACTTCGATTTACAGTCCGAAACGCTGATGAGCGCGATGGCTGCTATCTATGTTGATGTGATTAGCCCGCTTGGCCCGCGCATTCAGGTCACCGGTTCCCCTGCTGTACTGCAAAGCCCACAAGTGCAGGCGAAAGTTCGCGCAACCCTGCTGGCAGGCATTCGCGCCGCCGTGCTCTGGCACCAGGTCGGCGGCGGACGTCTGCAACTGATGTTTTCTCGTAATCGCCTGACCACTCAGGCAAAACAAATTCTTGCTCATTTAACCCCGGAGTTGTGATCTATGGAATTATCCTCACTGACCGCCGTTTCCCCTGTCGATGGACGCTACGGCGATAAAGTCAGCGCGCTGCGCGGGATTTTCAGCGAATATGGTTTGCTGAAATTCCGTGTACAAGTTGAAGTACGTTGGCTGCAAAAACTGGCCGCGCACGCAGCGATCAAGGAAGTTCCTGCTTTTGCTGCCGACGCAATCGGTTACCTTGATGCAATCGTCGCCAGTTTCAGCGAAGAAGATGCGGCGCGCATCAAAACTATCGAGCGTACCACTAACCACGACGTTAAAGCGGTTGAGTATTTCCTGAAAGAAAAAGTGGCGGAGATCCCGGAACTGCACGCGGTTTCTGAATTCATCCACTTTGCCTGTACTTCGGAAGATATCAATAACCTCTCCCACGCATTAATGCTGAAAACCGCGCGTGATGAAGTGATCCTGCCATACTGGCGTCAACTGATTGATGGCATTAAAGATCTCGCCGTTCAGTATCGCGATATCCCGCTGCTGTCTCGTACCCACGGTCAGCCAGCCACGCCGTCAACCATCGGTAAAGAGATGGCAAACGTCGCCTACCGTATGGAGCGCCAGTACCGCCAGCTTAACCAGGTGGAGATCCTCGGCAAAATCAACGGCGCGGTCGGTAACTATAACGCCCACATCGCCGCTTACCCGGAAGTTGACTGGCATCAGTTCAGCGAAGAGTTCGTCACCTCGCTGGGTATTCAGTGGAACCCGTACACCACCCAGATCGAACCGCACGACTACATTGCCGAACTGTTTGATTGCGTTGCGCGCTTCAACACTATTCTGATCGACTTTGACCGTGACGTCTGGGGTTATATCGCCCTTAACCACTTCAAACAGAAAACCATTGCTGGTGAGATTGGTTCTTCCACCATGCCGCATAAAGTTAACCCGATCGACTTCGAAAACTCCGAAGGGAATCTGGGCCTTTCCAACGCGGTATTGCAGCATCTGGCAAGCAAACTGCCGGTTTCCCGCTGGCAGCGTGACCTGACCGACTCTACCGTGCTGCGTAACCTCGGCGTGGGTATCGGTTATGCCTTGATTGCATATCAATCCACCCTGAAAGGCGTGAGCAAACTGGAAGTGAACCGTGACCATCTGCTGGATGAACTGGATCACAACTGGGAAGTGCTGGCTGAACCAATCCAGACAGTTATGCGTCGCTATGGCATCGAAAAACCGTACGAGAAGCTGAAAGAGCTGACTCGCGGTAAGCGCGTTGACGCCGAAGGCATGAAGCAGTTTATCGATGGTCTGGCGTTGCCAGAAGAAGAGAAAGCCCGCCTGAAAGCGATGACGCCGGCTAACTATATTGGTCGAGCTATCACGATGGTTGATGAGCTGAAATAAACCTCGTATCAGTGCCGGATGGCGATGCTGTCCGGCCTGCTTATTAAGATTATCCGCTTTTTATTTTTTCACTTTACCTCCCCTCCCCGCTGGTTTATTTAATGTTTACCCCCATAACCACATAATCGCGTTACACTATTTTAATAATTAAGACAGGGAGAAATAAAAATGCGCGTACTGGTTGTTGAAGACAATGCGTTGTTACGTCACCACCTTAAAGTTCAGATTCAGGATGCTGGTCATCAGGTCGATGACGCAGAAGATGCCAAAGAAGCCGATTATTATCTCAATGAACATATACCGGATATTGCGATTGTCGATCTCGGATTGCCAGACGAGGACGGTCTGTCACTGATTCGCCGCTGGCGTAGCAACGATGTTTCACTGCCGATTCTGGTATTAACCGCCCGTGAAAGCTGGCAGGACAAAGTCGAAGTATTAAGTGCCGGTGCTGATGATTATGTGACTAAACCGTTTCATATTGAAGAGGTGATGGCGCGAATGCAGGCATTAATGCGGCGTAATAGCGGTCTGGCTTCACAGGTCATTTCGCTCCCCCCGTTTCAGGTTGATCTCTCTCGCCGTGAATTATCTATTAATGACGAAGTGATCAAACTGACCGCGTTCGAATACACTATTATGGAAACGTTGATACGCAATAATGGCAAAGTGGTCAGCAAAGATTCGTTAATGCTCCAACTCTATCCGGATGCGGAGCTGCGGGAAAGCCATACCATTGATGTACTGATGGGACGTCTGCGCAAAAAAATTCAGGCACAATATCCCCAAGAAGTGATTACCACCGTTCGCGGCCAGGGCTATCTGTTCGAATTGCGCTGATGAAAAAATTACTGCGTCTTTTTTTCCCGCTCTCGCTGCGGGTACGTTTTCTGTTGGCAACGGCAGCGGTAGTACTGGTGCTTTCGCTTGCCTACGGAATGGTCGCGCTGATCGGTTATAGCGTCAGTTTCGATAAAACTACGTTTCGGCTGTTACGTGGCGAGAGCAATCTGTTCTATACCCTTGCGAAGTGGGAAAACAATAAGTTGCATGTCGAGTTACCCGAAAATATCGACAAGCAAAGCCCCACCATGACGCTAATTTATGATGAGAACGGGCAGCTTTTATGGGCGCAACGTGACGTGCCCTGGCTGATGAAGATGATCCAGCCTGACTGGCTGAAATCGAATGGTTTTCATGAAATTGAAGCGGATGTTAACGATACCAGCCTCTTGCTGAGTGGAGATCATTCGATACAGCAACAGTTGCAGGAAGTGCGGGAAGATGATGACGACGCGGAGATGACCCACTCGGTGGCAGTAAACGTCTACCCGGCAACATCGCGGATGCCAAAATTAACCATTGTGGTGGTGGATACCATTCCGGTGGAGCTAAAAAGTTCCTATATGGTCTGGAGCTGGTTTATCTATGTGCTCTCAGCCAATCTGCTGTTAGTGATCCCGCTGCTGTGGGTCGCCGCCTGGTGGAGTTTACGCCCCATCGAAGCCCTGGCAAAAGAAGTCCGCGAACTGGAAGAACATAACCGCGAATTGCTCAATCCAGCCACAACGCGAGAACTGACCAGTCTGGTACGAAACCTGAACCGATTGTTAAAAAGTGAACGCGAACGTTACGACAAATACCGTACGACGCTCACCGACCTGACCCATAGTCTGAAAACGCCACTGGCGGTGCTGCAAAGTACGCTGCGTTCTCTGCGTAGTGAAAAGATGAGCGTCAGTGATGCTGAGCCGGTAATGCTGGAGCAAATCAGCCGCATTTCACAGCAAATTGGCTACTACCTGCATCGTGCCAGTATGCGCGGCGGGACATTGCTCAGCCGCGAGCTGCATCCGGTCGCCCCACTGCTGGACAATCTCACCTCAGCGCTGAACAAAGTGTATCAACGCAAAGGGGTCAATATCTCTCTCGATATTTCGCCAGAGATCAGCTTTGTCGGTGAGCAGAACGATTTTGTCGAGGTGATGGGCAACGTGCTGGATAATGCCTGTAAATATTGCCTCGAGTTTGTCGAAATTTCTGCAAGGCAAACCGACGAGCATCTCTATATTGTGGTCGAGGATGATGGCCCCGGTATTCCATTAAGCAAGCGAGAGGTCATTTTCGACCGTGGTCAACGGGTTGATACTTTACGCCCTGGGCAAGGTGTAGGGCTGGCGGTAGCCCGCGAAATCACCGAGCAATATGAGGGTAAAATCGTCGCCGGAGAGAGCATGCTGGGCGGTGCGCGGATGGAGGTGATTTTTGGTCGCCAGCATTCTGCGCCGAAAGATGAATAAATATGCCCATACTTCACGCATTACGTTAAGCATCCGTTATAATCGGTTGCAGATACCAGCCTGTGGATGCTTAACATGGAATACCAACTCACTCTTAACTGGCCCGATTTTCTTGAACGTCACTGGCAGAAACGCCCGGTGGTGTTAAAACGCGGCTTTAATAATTTTATTGACCCGATCTCTCCAGACGAGTTGGCGGGTCTGGCGATGGAAAGCGAAGTTGACAGTCGACTGGTCAGTCACCAGGATGGCAAATGGCAGGTCAGCCACGGCCCGTTCGAAAGCTACGATCATCTCGGTGAAACCAACTGGTCATTACTGGTACAGGCAGTGAACCACTGGCATGAGCCGACCGCCGCGCTGATGCGACCGTTCCGTGAACTACCGGACTGGCGTATTGATGATCTGATGATTTCTTTTTCTGTACCCGGCGGCGGCGTCGGCCCGCATCTCGATCAGTACGACGTGTTTATCATTCAGGGTACCGGACGTCGTCGCTGGCGAGTGGGCGAAAAGCTGCAAATGAAACAGCACTGCCCACATCCGGATCTGTTACAGGTCGATCCGTTCGAAGCCATCATCGATGAAGAGCTGGAGCCTGGTGATATTCTTTATATTCCGCCAGGATTCCCGCATGAAGGCTACGCGCTGGAAAATGCGATGAACTATTCCGTGGGCTTTCGCGCGCCAAATACGCGGGAACTGATTAGTGGATTTGCCGATTATGTGCTGCAACGTGAACTGGGCGGCAACTACTACAGCGATCCGGATGTTCCACCTCGCGCTCATCCTGCGGATGTTCTGCCGCAAGAGATGGATAAACTGCGTGAGATGATGCTCGAATTGATCAACCAGCCGGAACACTTTAAGCAATGGTTTGGCGAGTTTATATCCCAGTCACGTCATGAACTGGATATCGCGCCGCCAGAGCCGCCTTATCAGCCGGATGAAATCTACGATGCGCTGAAACAAGGTGAAGTGCTGGTGCGCCTGGGTGGTCTGCGCGTATTGCGCATTGGCGACGACGTGTATGCCAATGGTGAGAAGATCGATTCCCCGCACCGTCCGGCACTGGATGCACTCGCCAGCAACATTGCGCTGACTGCGGAGAATTTTGGCGATGCGCTGGAAGATCCGTCATTCCTCGCGATGCTCGCGGCGCTGGTCAATAGCGGGTATTGGTTCTTCGAAGGGTAAGTTTGGATTTAAGCCGGATGCGGCATCACATGCCGCATCCCTTTTCGCTTACTTCCGTTGCGCCGTTAACTCGGCAATACGGACGATCACCTGCACCGCTTTTTCCATACCTTCCAGAGTCACAAACTCATGCTTACCATGATAGTTGTAACCGCCAGTGAACAGGTTCGGGCACGGTAATCCCATAAACGACAACTGCGCGCCGTCGGTACCACCGCGGATCGGTTTCAGTTCCGGTTCAATATCGCAATCGCGCATCGCCTGCTGGGCGATATCGAGAATATGCGGATGCTCAACCACTTTCTCGCGCATATTGTAGTAACTGTCTTCAATCACCAGTTCAATGTAGCAATCAGGATGTAACCCTTTGCCCACTTTTTTGGCGATCTCCATCATTTTACGTTTACGCGCTTCAAACTGTTTACGGTCGAAATCACGGATGATGTAGTGCATATCGGCCCGTTCAACGGTGCCTTTCATGCTCGCCAGATGATAGAAACCTTCATAGCCTTCTGTCATTTCCGGGCTTTCATCCGCCGGAACTTCCGCATGAATACGTGCCGCCAGCGACAGCGCATTTACCATCACTCCTTTCGCCGTGCCCGGATGAACATTGTTACCGACAATTTTGATATTGACCGACGCGGCGTTGAAGTTTTCAAACTCCAGTTCGCCTACGCCACCACCATCAACAGTGTAAGCCCAGCGGGCATCGAAGGCGTCAACATCAAAATGTTTCGCCCCTTTGCCCACTTCTTCATCCGGGGTAAAGGCGACGCGAATATCACCATGCGGAATTTTTTTCTGTTGCAATACCGCCAGCGCGGTCATGATTTCTGCAATACCTGCTTTGTCATCGGCACCTAACAAGGTTTTACCATCGGTGGTAATCAGCGTCTGACCCAGTAGCTGATGCAGCACCGGGAACATAACCGGTGATAAAACTTCATCGCCGATACCCAGCGCAATATCGCCACCGCGATAGTTTTCAACAATTTGCGGATTCACATTTTTGCCGCTGCAATCCGGTGAGGTATCCACATGAGAAATAAAGCCAATCGCCGGGATATCGCCAGGGACGTTAGCCGGTAACGTCGCCATCAAAGTGCCCTTCTCACTTAAGGTCACATTGATAAGCCCCATCTCTTCGAGCTGCTCTTTCAGCAGATGCAATAACTTCCATTGGCCTTCCGTGCTGGGAACCTGTCTCACCCCTGCTTTTGATTGGGTATCCAGAGACACGTAGTTCAAAAATCGCTCAAGTAGTTTATCCATGTAGTCACCCTCACTTTTTGTGACAACATTATTAAGAAGCAAGAAAAGACAAATATTGCGTCAGGTCACTTTTACCCCTGCAAGCGGGAATATTTATCAGCATTACCTTAATGAATATAAAGCTAAGCCAGTAATTCACAACAAAGATTGGCGATTCAAGCGGTTTGCCGTAGAATTACCGCCCTCATTAAGAGTCACCAAGGTGGTTAACCACAAACCCCGCATCGGTAAGCCATCCGTTGCGTTTACATGGGACAGAGTAAAAAATTGAATAAACAACCGAGTTCGCTTTCACCGCTGGTGCAATTGGCGGGAATTCGCAAATGCTTTGATGGTAAAGAGGTCATTCCCCAGCTGGATCTGACTATCAACAATGGCGAGTTCCTCACGCTGCTTGGCCCTTCTGGCTGCGGTAAAACAACCGTTCTTCGCCTGATTGCAGGTCTGGAAACTGTTGATTCCGGACGCATCATGCTGGATAACGAGGACATCACCCACGTTCCGGCGGAAAACCGCTATGTGAACACTGTTTTCCAAAGCTACGCACTTTTCCCCCACATGACCGTGTTCGAAAATGTGGCCTTTGGGTTGCGCATGCAAAAAACCCCCGCTGCTGAAATTACGCCCCGCGTGATGGAAGCCCTGCGGATGGTGCAGTTGGAAACCTTCGCTCAACGCAAACCGCATCAGCTCTCTGGTGGTCAACAGCAACGCGTCGCCATTGCTCGCGCGGTGGTTAACAAGCCTCGTCTGTTGTTGCTGGATGAGTCGCTCTCAGCGCTGGATTACAAACTGCGTAAGCAAATGCAGAACGAGCTGAAAGCGTTACAGCGTAAGCTTGGCATTACATTCGTCTTTGTGACTCACGACCAGGAAGAAGCACTCACCATGTCAGACAGGATTGTGGTGATGCGCGATGGTCGCATTGAGCAAGACGGCACGCCGCGTGAAATCTACGAAGAGCCGAAAAACCTGTTTGTTGCCGGCTTCATTGGCGAAATCAATATGTTTAACGCCACTGTCATCGAACGTCTAGACGAGCAGCGCGTACGCGCCAACGTTGAAGGCCGCGAATGTAATATCTACGTTAACTTCGCCGTTGAACCGGGGCAAAAACTGCATGTTCTGCTGCGCCCGGAAGACTTACGTGTTGAAGAGATTAACGACGACAACCACGCTGAAGGGCTGATTGGTTACGTTCGCGAGCGTAACTACAAAGGCATGACGCTGGAGTCGGTTGTTGAACTGGAAAATGGCAAGATGGTGATGGTCAGCGAATTCTTCAATGAAGACGATCCTGACTTTGACCACTCTCTCGACCAAAAAATGGCCATTAATTGGGTAGAAAGCTGGGAGGTCGTACTGGCTGATGAAGAACACAAGTAAGTTCCAGAATGTAGTGATTGTCACTATTGTCGGTTGGCTTGTGTTGTTTGTCTTTCTGCCCAACCTGATGATCATTGGCACCAGCTTTTTGACCCGCGACGACGCCAGTTTTGTCAAAATGGTCTTTACGCTGGATAACTACACGCGTCTGCTCGATCCGCTCTATTTTGAAGTGCTATTGCACTCGCTGAATATGGCGCTGATCGCCACCCTCGCCTGCCTGGTGCTGGGCTACCCGTTTGCCTGGTTTCTGGCGAAGTTGCCACACAAGGTGCGTCCGCTGCTGCTGTTTCTGCTGATTGTTCCGTTCTGGACCAACTCATTAATTCGTATCTACGGGCTGAAAATTTTCCTCAGCACCAAAGGCTATCTCAACGAGTTTTTGCTCTGGCTGGGCGTTATCGACACACCAATCCGTATCATGTTCACGCCCAGTGCGGTGATTATCGGTCTGGTTTACATTCTGCTGCCGTTTATGGTGATGCCGCTGTACTCCAGTATCGAAAAACTGGATAAGCCGTTGCTTGAGGCGGCGCGCGATCTCGGTGCCAGCAAGTTACAGACTTTTATCCGTATCATTATTCCACTGACGATGCCGGGAATTATTGCCGGATGTCTGCTGGTGATGCTGCCAGCGATGGGCCTGTTCTATGTATCCGACCTGATGGGCGGTGCGAAAAACCTGCTGATCGGTAACGTCATCAAGGTCCAGTTCCTTAATATTCGTGACTGGCCGTTTGGTGCAGCTACCAGCATTACGCTGACTATCGTAATGGGCCTGATGTTGCTGGTTTACTGGCGCGCTTCTCGTTTGCTGAATAAGAAGGTGGAACTCGAATGATCGGTCGACTGCTTCGCGGCGGTTTTATGACCGCTATCTACGCGTACCTGTATATCCCAATCATTATTTTGATTGTGAACTCCTTTAACAGCTCGCGCTTTGGCATCAACTGGCAGGGCTTTACCACCAAATGGTATAGCCTGCTGATGAACAACGACAGCCTGTTACAGGCAGCGCAGCATTCACTAACAATGGCGGTGTTTTCGGCGACGTTTGCTACGCTTATCGGTTCACTGACGGCAGTTGCGCTGTACCGTTATCGCTTTCGTGGTAAGCCGTTCGTTAGCGGAATGCTGTTTGTGGTGATGATGTCACCAGATATCGTGATGGCGATTTCGCTGCTGGTGCTGTTTATGCTGCTGGGTATTCAGCTTGGCTTCTGGTCGCTGCTGTTCTCGCATATCACCTTCTGCCTGCCATTTGTGGTGGTGACGGTGTATTCGCGCCTGAAAGGTTTTGACGTGCGAATGCTGGAAGCGGCGAAAGATCTCGGTGCCAGCGAATTTACCATTCTGCGAAAAATCATTCTGCCACTGGCAATGCCAGCGGTGGCGGCGGGCTGGGTGTTAAGCTTTACCCTGTCGATGGACGATGTGGTAGTTTCTTCGTTCGTCACCGGACCAAGTTATGAAATTCTGCCGTTAAAAATTTATTCGATGGTCAAAGTCGGCGTATCGCCGGAAGTTAACGCGCTGGCAACCATATTACTGGTGCTGTCGCTGGTGATGGTTATTGCCAGCCAGCTTATTGCTCGTGATAAAACGAAAGGTAACACAGGGGACGTTAAATGAAAAAATGGTCACGCCACCTGCTCGCGGCGGGTGCTCTGGCACTGGGCATGAGCGCCGCTCACGCCGATGACAACAACACGCTGTATTTCTACAACTGGACCGAGTACGTGCCGCCAGGACTGCTTGAACAGTTCACCAAAGAAACCGGTATTAAGGTTATCTATTCGACTTACGAGTCGAACGAAACCATGTACGCCAAGCTGAAAACATACAAAGACGGTGCCTATGATCTGGTGGTTCCTTCAACCTATTACGTTGATAAAATGCGTAAAGAAGGGATGATCCAGAAGATCGACAAGTCGAAGTTAACAAACTTCAGCAATCTCGATCCAGACATGCTCAACAAGCCTTTTGACCCGAATAACGACTACTCCATTCCGTATATCTGGGGTGCGACGGCGATTGGTGTTAACGGTGATGCGGTGGATCCGAAATCTGTCACCAGCTGGGCCGATCTGTGGAAGCCAGAGTACAAAGGCAGCCTGCTGTTGACCGACGATGCCCGTGAAGTGTTCCAGATGGCGCTGCGTAAGCTGGGCTACTCCGGTAACACCACCGATCCGAAAGAGATTGAAGCTGCATATAACGAGCTGAAAAAACTGATGCCAAACGTGGCAGCCTTTAACTCCGATAACCCGGCGAACCCGTACATGGAAGGCGAAGTTAACCTCGGCATGATCTGGAACGGTTCTGCTTTCGTTGCACGCCAGGCGGGTACGCCAATTGACGTGGTGTGGCCGAAAGAAGGCGGCATTTTCTGGATGGACAGCCTGGCGATCCCGGCAAATGCCAAAAACAAAGAAGGCGCGCTGAAATTGATCAACTTCCTGCTGCGCCCGGATGTGGCAAAACAGGTTGCTGAAACTATCGGTTATCCAACGCCAAACCTTGCGGCGCGTAAGCTGTTAAGTCCAGAAGTGGCGAACGATAAAACACTCTACCCGGATGCTGAAACCATTAAAAATGGCGAATGGCAGAATGACGTTGGCGCAGCCAGCAGCATTTATGAAGAGTATTATCAGAAGCTGAAAGCAGGACGTTAATTCAGCAAGCGGGCGGTGGTATTACCGCCCGTTTTTTAGTTAGCAAGGATGTGGCTAATGAGTCAGGACAGTAAAGTTTTCTTTCGTATATTCCTCGGTATCGGTCTGGTACTGATCCTCATTTCTGTTGTTGTCTTTTATAACCAGTTCACCTATAGCAAAGACGCGATTCATACCGAAGGCGTCATTGTTGATACCGTCTGGCACTCCAGTCATTCTCATCGCACGGGTAAAGATGGTTCGTGGTATCCCTGTCTCTTATACACATCTCCGAGCCCACGAGACTAGGCATGATCTCGTATGCCGTCTTCTGCTTGAAAAAAAAAAAAAAAAGACATAATTGCGTACATACCTACCCGGAACTAACCAAGCAAGACATGAATACAAGGACAGAGATAA